>Ga0302315_10004178_pt1 | contig 12719 bp, 12 predicted proteins | sample III_Palsa_N3_1_FD_200532 | JGI IMG/M metagenome (GOLD analysis project Ga0302315, IMG submission 200532) | Peat permafrost microbial communities from Stordalen Mire near Abisko, Sweden - III_Palsa_N3_1 | ecosystem: Environmental > Terrestrial > Soil > Palsa > Peat permafrost | place: Sweden... | reverse complement strand
GCTGGTTTAGTTTTAGCAATTTCTTCTGCAATTTCTTGCACGAATTTTTGGAACTTCTCATTGTTAACCACGAAGTCTGTCTCAGCGTTAACTTCGACAATGGCGATGGCATCTGCAGTTTCAGCCACGCCAATCTTCCCTTCGTTTGCTTCACGGCCTGCTTTTTTAACAGCAGAAGCCATGCCAGACTTACGGAGAAGATCAACAGCTTTTTCCATGTCGCCACCAACTTCTGTCAACGCTTCTTTGCATTTGTTGACAGCAACGCCAGTTCTTTCACGGAGTTCTTTAATTTTTTCCATTGTGATTTCAGCCACTTTTATCTCCTATGAAGCGTTTCCGGCATCTTCTAAAGAGATTTCAACCTCTTCAGCGTCCTTATCTACAATCTCAAGCTCTTCAAAGGCTTGGTCATCTTTTCCGGATGTGAGACGGATCTCGTTTTTCTTTTCGACAATGGCTTCAACCAATGTTTGCAAGATCAACTTAACGCTTTTCAAAGCATCGTCGTTGCAAGCAATGGGGAATTTGATAGGATCTGGGTCGCAGTTAGTGTCAACAAGACCTAAAACTGGAATGCCCAATTTATTGGCTTCAGCAACAGCTAAGTGTTCTTTGTTTGTATCTACAACGATCAAAAGACCTGGCAACTTGCGCATCGAACGGACGCCAGACAAGTTTCTATCCATTTTAATTTGATCTTTTGAGAGGAGAGAAAGCTCTTTCTTTTTGAGGCCATCTCCACCGGCTGCAATCCTTTTTTCAATCTTTTCAAGTTTTTTGATCGATTGACGGATCGTTTGCAAGTTGGTCAACATCCCGCCGAGCCATCTTTCAGCAACATAAAATTCGCCGCAGAGCTCTGCAAGTTCTTTAAGAACAGATTTAGCCTGTTTTTTAGTTCCAACAAACAAAATTGAGCGGTGCTTACCGACAACTTCTTTGATCGCTGCAACCGCATCGCGGATTTGCTGCAATGTTTTGGATAGATCGATGATGCAAATCCCATTACGCTCTTCAAAGATGAAGCGCATCATTTTTGGGTTTTTGCGTCTTTTTTGGTGCCCAAAATGAGCGCCAGCCTCGAGTAGGTCTTTAATTGATATTTCAGCCAAGTCCTTGTCCCTTCTATTGATATTGACCACGGCATCTCACCTAGAGCGGCAAGATTTCGGTCTTGGATTGTTTTTAATGTTTATTCAAGAGCGCCTGATCAGAATCGAACTGACACAGATAGCTTGGAAGGCTATTGTTCTACCATTGAACTACAGGCGCGAAATACCGAACATAATGAGACAATTGATCATTTTTTACAAGAGCAGGGCTGAATAAGCCTCCATAAGGCTTGCTTATTTAGGCTTATCAAAAGGAAGGTCTTCTATCGTAAGATCAAAGTCATCCGGATTTAAAGCTTTGGACTCTTTACGCTGCGGCCTTGCCAATGTGCGATCAGCCTCTTCCCTCTCTTTAGCCAACCTTTCTAATATTTTTTTACCTTCTGGGCTATTACGGCTAAATCCTGTAAGCGTTGCGTTTGGGTCAGTTCCCATCTCTTTTGAACGAGCAGTAGGGATCTCTTTTGTTTTAGGAGGTGATCTCACTTCGTCGGTAAATTTTGCTGGTGCATCAAAAAGAATCTCTGTTCTGCTCCCCACTCCTGTTTTCAATGGTGGCTCTGGCGTTATGACTAGTCGACCAGAAGCTTGAGCTGGTTTTCTCGGCTGTAAGCCTATGATCAACTTTGAGAGATAATGCTCCTTTTCCTCTGCTGAAAGGGAAGAATTTTTTCCAAAGAAGGCGGTTGCGTAATCTTTAGAAACTAATTTTAAAGCCTCTTCTTTTGGCATCCCTGCATCTTCAAGTCCCCGAACTTCTTTTTGCAAGACGCGAATATCTTTCTTCAGCTCACTTGCCTTCTCTTTTCCCATCGCATCAACTGCGTTTTTTAATATTCCGTCTGACTGCAGCTTTTGTTGAACATCTTTAGGAAAATATCTCATATTTTCAATGCCAGCTTGCGTTCTAGTCGATTCTTTAGACGCTGGTTGAGCATGTGATTGAAGTTTAATCTCCTCAGGCATGTCGTCTGCCAATATAGACTCTCGCGATGCTGCAGACACTTGCTTATAAAGGGGGGCCTCTCCTTCTTTGCGCGGCGATGTTAAATGCGATTGATCACCTTTAGCCCCATATTCTCTCTCAAGATCTTTAAGAATTTTTATTTCATGATCTGCTAATGTGGGCGCTTGAGACTTATTCATGCCAATAAACTCAAACACCTTCCGTACTACACCCAGCTGCTCCGGGGTTAATTTTGCAGCTATATTTTGGATATGTTCTTACTTTTAGCTTCGTTTGCTGCGGACTGCACAAAGCCGTCATAAACATTTTTAAAACGGGAATAATCGCCAGAAGCACCGCTCATAATCACCCCTTTGCATCTAACTAATGCTCCATCTATTAGATAAAGATAGTAATAACAAAATGTTAATGAACTGCAAATTATGAATGATTTCGCGAGATCGTTTGGAGTGACGCAAGTCTTGTTGCGAAATTCAGTGCCATTAAGAAAAATGTAGCCTGAGCTTGTTACCGCGGGTTTTAACCCGCGGTAGATGGATACGGGGTTAAAACCCCGCAAAACGAGCTCAGGCTAAAGCCTAAGCTACAATATGTATCGCGAAGTTAGATGAATCCTATGGACCGAAGATGAATGCTGCGATTTTGGCAAGGCGAGGGTAGGTGAGTTTCTCTTCTTTTAGGTTATATTCATCCTTCACCATCTGGAACGTCTTCACAGGCGCTCTCTTTACGATCTTAATGCCAAGCTTTTGTTCTTGTTCTTTTTCCCAATTAGGATGTGCAGCCACGAAAGCCTTTGCTTTCTCATCCGCTTCCTCGTCCAACTTCTTTTGCAACTGATCATCAAGGATTCGAACTCCGAAATGGACTTCGAGCGCTGTTTTTGCTTCGGCAATCGGAAATAAAACTTTCTTGCCTTCATTCTTCCAGTCTTGATACCCGATCAGGTAACTACCATCACCTTGCTTTTCGACATAAAGCCAATCAACGTCATAGGGGTGACCATGTTCAGGTTGATGCCTATACCGATACAGCGCGATATGATTACAATCAATATTTAAAACAGCAATGTTCTTAGAAAATCTTAAAGCGTCGGACACCTTTTCTGGTCGCACCACCCAAACACCTGCATCTTGCAATTGTTTGGAAGCTGCAACGATTTCGGCAGAGACTGGAAGAGGTGCCCGTTTAGGTAAAAGCTTTGCAACAAAGAGTGTAGAAGCAGCGATGAGACCCCTTTCGTAAAAAGGACTGAAAGTGGTGAGACCACGTATAGACAACCTCCCAGCAGCGCTCATGAACGCTGCTGCAAGCAGTGCGCCCCCAAAAGCTGCACGAGCCATCTGGCTAATGGTATGTACCCTATTAGTCGGGAAAACTTTGCCTATCACTAAGGCTGTTCCTGCAGCCCATGGCAGTGCCTTAAAAAAATGGGATGCAGCTGTCGAAGAAGCAGCAAAAAAACCGTTAGACATCAATACCTCTAAATAATTAGTTAAATAATAAGATGAACGCTTGTTTCGGGCAAGAGCAACGGTTTTCCTTCTTTGAAATGTAGTAAATATTTTAAGGTCCAAATATGGGCATGGAAGAGGCAAGAAAACTGGCGGAAGAGGTTTTGGGGAAACCGAGCGGTAAAGCCTCCTTAGTAAAAAGCCTTTTTTTTGGCCGATTTTCCAATGATCGGCTACCTCCCCTTCCCAACCTTGACCCTCTACCCCTTCTTGAAAAACTCCATTCGATTGGCATCGATCCTGTTCAGATTGATCGAGATCAAAATATTCCAGATCATGTGATCAAAAGCCTTGGGAACTTAGGACTGCTAGGGCTGACGATTCCTGAAAGCTATGGCGGCGGCGGCGCTTCGCAATCTACTTACTGCCGTCTAATGGAAGAGCTTGGCGCCCTCTGCGCGTCGACCGCCATCTTTGTCAACGCCCACCAAAGCATCGGACTAAAAGCCATCCTTCTGTTTGGCACTGAGGAGCAGAAAAAAAAATGGCTCCCCTCTTTAGCAAGCGGCGAAAAAATCGCCGCTTTTTCTTTGACCGAACCGATGGCAGGCTCCGATGCTGGCGGCATACAAACTAAGGCTGTTTGGGATAGTGGAAAAAAAGGTTACATCCTAAACGGAACTAAACAGTGGACCACCAACGGAAGCATCGCCTCGGTCTTAACCGTCATGGCTAAAACCAAAATGGAAGATGGAAAAGAGAAGGTCTCAGCTTTTTTAGTCCCTTCCGATTCTCCCGGCTTGACGTTTACGGCCAAAGCTTTAGAAAAGGTAGGCATCAGAGGAACACGCACCTCTAACCTCAGCTTTGAAAATGTTTTTGTCCCTCAAGAAAATCTCCTTGGCAAGTTAGGTTCCGGCTTAAAAGTTTGTCTGACCACTTTGGACTTTGGAAGGACAACGTTTGGAGCCACCTGCACAGGTCTTTCAAAGAAACTGCTCGAAATGGCCAAAAAACAGGCCATTGAAAGGATCCAATTTGGCAAGCCGCTCGCCCACTTTGAGATGGTCCAGTACAAACTGGCAAAAATCGCAGCCTACGCAGCAGCCACGGAAGCGACTACCCAGCTGACTGCCGCTCTAGTTGATCAGGGGCTTGAAGATGTGATGCTAGAAGCAGCCATTTTAAAAGTATTTGCTTCAGAATCCCTTTGGGACATGATTTACGAGACGATGCAAATCTTTGGAGGACGCTCCTTTTTTACTGACCTTCCTCTAGAGAGGATGATGCGCGATGCACGGCTTAACATGATTGGAGAAGGGGCTAACGAAGTCTTGCGCGTCTTCATCGGAGCTGTCGGCTTACGAGAAGTGGGTGAAGCACTCAAAAACCCACGCAAATGGGGCACCTTTCTTTCTCAATGCCAACTGATGAAAGGAAATGAAAAAGTGGTGATGGGTTTACAAAAAAGGATCCGCCTTTTTAGCTGGCAAGTTCTTTACACCCTAGCTCGTTATAGAGAAGGGGTTGTAGAAGAACAATTTGTCATCAATCGCCTAGCAAGTAAAGTCATCTCCCTTTACACACTTATGGCCCTTCTCTGGAAAGGGGGCGATAAAAACATCATCGATCTCTATGCAAGCTTAGCCTTTGAGCAGTTTGACCATCCTTTTATCCCCAGTCATTTGGATCCTCTCATCAAAAAAGTGGCCAACGACATGACAGGAATTGATTAAATGCCTGACTGGTTGACCAATTTTGATCAGGAAGTAAAAAAACTTCGGCAAGAAAACGAGAAGGGCGTTGCAAGACAACGAAAATTGGGTCGAATGACTCCAAGAGAACGTCTAGACCACCTTTTTGATCCAGGCACTCCTCGTTTTGAAGTTGGCCTATTCCAAGGATGGGGCATGTACAAAGAGCAAGGGGGCTTAACTTGCGCAGGGCTCCTTTCTGTCATTGGAACTGTTTCTGGAAAAGGGGTCATGGTGATAGCCAACGACTCGACACAGAAGGCTGGGGCCTTTTTTCCTCAAACGGTCAAAAAAATGTTGCGGGCTCAAAAAATTGCCTGGAATTTGCGCCTCCCTTTGATCTATCTCGTCGATTCTTCGGGTGTTTTTCTTCCGATGCAGGACGAAATTTTTCCTGACCAAGACGACTTTGGAAGAATTTTTTGTAATAACAGCCGATTTTCTGCCTTAGGACTTCCCCAATTTAGCGCCATCATGGGGGAATGCATTGCCGGCGGCGCCTACCTCCCCGTCCTTTCAGATTTTTTGATCATGACAGAGGGAAGCGGCCTGTTCATTGCGGGCCCATCTCTTGTTGAAGCTGCGATCGGACAAAAAATTGATGCCGAAAGTTTAGGCGGAGCCAAACTGCACGCTGAACTGAGCGGCACGATCGACCTAGTCTGCAAAACTGACCAAGAGTGCTTAGAAACGTTACGAAAAGCGGTTTCTTTGCTTGATGCTTCTTACGATTTTCAACCCGCTCTTGAACCGTTGCAAGAAGCAATGGCTATTCTGCCAGATCAAAAAGAGTATGAAATGCGAGATCTGATCACCCTCTTGCTGGATGGAGGGTCATTTTTGGAATACCGGCCCGATTTTGGGCGAAGCATGGTCACAGCCTTTGGAAAAATAGGAGGCACAGCACTTGGCGTCGTCGCCAACCAAAAAAGGAGAACCGAAAATCCGAAAGGAGAAATGGAAATGGGGGGTGTGATCTATCCCGAAGGGGCTGAAAAAGCGGCCCGCTTTGTGATGGAGTGCAACCAACTCAAAATTCCCATCCTTTTCTTGCAGGATGTGAGCGGTTTTATGGTAGGAAAGCGGGCTGAAGAGGCCGGCATCATCAAAGCGGGCGCCAAGCTGGTCAATGCAGTTAGCAACTCGATCGTTCCAAAATGGACAGTGATTGTTGGCAATTCGTTCGGAGCCGGCCACTATGCCCTGGCAGGAAAAGCATACGACCCTGAAATGCTTTTAGCGTGGCCAACAGCCCATTATGGAGTGATGGGAGGCGAACAGGCAGCCTCCACCCTTTCCAAGCTAAGCCCTCAGTTAGGAGAAGGAGTCCGCGAGATGTACCAAGAAAAACTCGACATCCGCTATGGGGCAGCTCATGGATGGGTAGACGAAATCATCGACCCAAGGGCGACCCGTCGGTGGCTTAATATGCTGATCCCCCTTTCCCTAAGACGCCCTTATAAAGACCTTCCCTTCCAAACAGGGGTCTTTCAAACATGATCAGCAATTCCCGTCAGCCCTTTGTCCTAAACCCAGGGTTGCGTCACCCTTTCAGGGTTTCCTTACCCTGGGCTACCATCCTTCACCCCATTCTGGGGTGGATCAATTTTCTTCCAACGGGAATTGCTCGATCATGATCACGATTGGCAATGGGTGTGGATTTTGGGGAGATGACCTGCAGGCACCAGCAAAACTTGCCCCTTTTGTCGATGTGATGACGCTAGATTATTTGTCAGAATTATCGTTATCGATTTTAGCCAACCAGCAAGAAAAAGACCCTTCTTTAGGTTATGCTAAAGATTGTTTTGAAGTGATCAAGTCGCTTCTCCCTTTCTTTAAGAAAAAGAAATTTCTCATTGTCACAAATGGGGGGGGCTTCAACCCATTAGGATTAGCAAAAAAAATAAAGGCAGAAGCACCCGACCTAAAAATTGCCGCCATCACCGGCGACGATGTCAGGGATACGTTAAAAAACAAAGAGCTCTACACAGCCAACGCCTATTTAGGAGCCTACTCTATTGCAGAGGCCATTCAAAATGGGGCCGACATTGTGATCACCGGAAGAGTAGCCGACCCATCGATGACCCTTGGCCCGCTCATCGCCCACTATGGATGGAAAGATTTCGATCTGCTTGCACAAGGGACGTTGGCTGGCCATCTGATCGAATGTGGAGCACAGGTGACAGGAGGGTTGAGAGAAGATTGGGTCGATCTTCCCGACCTTGCCAACATTGGGTTTCCGATCGTTGAGGTCGAATCGGATGGCAGCTTTGTTTTGACAAAACCTGAACAGACTGGGGGCATTGTCGATAAAACAAGTGTCGCTCTGCAGATGGTGTATGAAATTGGCGATCCTTCCAAATACCTTTCTCCCGATGTTACAGCCGATTTTACGCAAGTCGACTTGGAAGAGGTGGGACGCAATCGGGTGGCAGTCACAGGCGCTAAAGGATCGGCCCCTCCAAAGACGTTAAAAGTCGTTGGTACTTCGAAAGCTGGCTATGAAGCCAAAGGGACCCTTGCCCTTTATGGGGGAAATGTTCGGCAGAAAGGGGAAAAAATTGCAGAAGTTCTTTTAGAAAGGCTTAAGCACTTTTCCTTTGATAAGGTGGATGTTTCGTTGGTCGGTTACGGGGCTGTCGGGCCGCTGAAGGAAAACCCCCGCTACCTGCGAGAAACTCTCCTCCGTGTGGCAGCAAGATGCCAAACCAAAGAACCGCTTGAGGCCTTTGCCAGATCTTTTGCCCCTTTTGTCACCGGCGGCCCAAATGGCGTTACCGGCTATGTCAATCCACGCGGAGAAATCCGCCCTATTTTTGGTTTTTGGTCGGGCACCATCGATCGAAACCAAGTAAAAGAAGAGGTTATATGGATTTGAGAACCTATCTTCGCATTTTTTGGACCTTTGGGCTGCGTCAAAGCCTCGGGGATCGAAAATCGCAAGCAGGTCCATATTTCCTAATATTGACCTGCTTGCGATTTATCGATCCGCGAGAGCTTTCACGCGAACCCAAAGGCGCAAAAAAATGAGAAGACAGGTTCTAAGAACCATCGCCTGGGGAAGGAGCGGAGACAAAGGGGCAAACGTCAACATTGGGTTGATTGCCAAAACAGAGGAAGCGTATGAATGGATGGTACGAGAACTTACTGAATCAAAAGTAGCCCACTACTTTGGCACCGATAAAGTCATCCGTTATCTGTGGCCAAAGTTGCATGCGATCAATTTTGTTTTAGAGGGGGTTCTTCAAGAAGGTGGAGGGTTGAATCTTAAACTAGACTCTCAAGGAAAAGCCTATGCAGAGGCTTTATTAGAAATGGAGGTGATTTTATGAAAACTATCTTAATTGACGACCGTTGTCGTTTTGTACCTCGTATTGTACTAAATCGTCCTGAAAAAAATAATGCTCTCTCGATAGAGATGATGCAAGAATTACACAAAACGCTTGAAGATTATGCCTCTAAAGATAAGGTTAAAGCCATTATCTTGATAGGCGCAGGGGAACATTTTTGCTCTGGGCTCGATTTAAAAGAGGCCACAACCGACGATTCTATCGACAAAAGCTCCATCACTCTGAGAAATTTATACCACCTTTTGTCTACTTATCCAAAACTTGCCATCGCAGCAGTTCAGGGCAATACAATGGCAGGCGGCATTGGCCTTGCCAAGTTGTGCGACCTCGTGATTTGTGCCAAAAATGCAAAGTTTCAATTTCCTGAAGTCCACAGGGGGCTTGTTCCTGCCTATCTTTTAACCATATTGAGGGGCAGATTTCCCTGCAGCTTGCTCCGCTCGATGTCCCTTTTTTCCTATCCTATTTCGGGGATCGAGGCTTTTAATAAAGGGCTCGTCGACTTTTTAGTTGAAGAAGAGGAGATGCAAACAAAACTTGAGGAAGTGATCGATTGGGTGTGTAAAGGGGCATCTGGGGCACAATTTCACACCAAAAAGCTTCTTGGCGACCTCCTTGAGCCTCGTTTAAAAGATGACCTCATCTTTTCAGAAGGGATCCATCGAAAAGCCAGAGAATCTGATGAGGCTCGTGAAGGAGTTGCAGCCTTTTTTGAAAAACGGCCTCCCTCCTGGTGTAAATAGTGAAAATCACCCCACTAGAAGGAAACAGGCATGCACTGGATGGGGGCGCGATGTTTGGGCATGTTCCAAAAGCCGTGTGGACTAAGTTTTATTTGCCTGATGAAAAAAACAGGATAGAGCTTGCCTCGCGCGCCCTTTTAATAGAGGATGACAAGGGAGACCTTTTCCTTTTTGATGGCACCATTGGAACGATTTTACCTCCAAAAGAAAAAGAACATTATGGTGTTGTAGGAGAAGAAAATCAGCTGCTTGCTTCTTTAAAGAAACAGGGGGTTGAGCCCCATGAAATCAAAGGGGTGATTTTATCTCATCTCCACTTCGACCATGTGGGTGGCATTTTTTCTAGAATCAATGGAAAGCTCTCTCCCCTTTTTCCGAAAGCCGACCATTTTGTAACCCGCACCCACTTCGAAAGGGCGTGCAAACCGCGCATCCGAGAGCGGGCCTCTTTTTTAGAGGAGGTTCCATCTGTTTTGAAAGAGAGCGGAAAGCTAAAACTGTTAGAAAGTGGAGACCCTCTCCCCTTTCCTGCAGAGTGGTATTTAGCAGAAGGGCACACAGTTGGCTTGATGGTGATATTGCTCTATGCGCCCCATCTTGTCGCTTTAACGACCGACCTTATCCCCGGCATCCCCTGGGCCCATTTACCCATTACGATGGGGTACGACCGCTATCCTGAAAAAACGGTCGAAGAAAAAGAGGCGCTTCTTGAAAGAGTCGTAAAAGAAAATGGATCGCTCTTTTTAACCCATGACCCCCAGTTTCCCTTTGCAGCCGTTAAGAAGAGTGACCGCTTTACTGCTGTAGGTGGTTTTGGACCTTCTCTCTAAAACTATCGGGAATGCGCATCTTGGTTCTTGCTTTGGCGTCGAGACACACCTGCACAATCTCTCCTCGGCCCACTAACGTTCCTTCTCTAAACATCTCAAAAAGAAGGGTACAACTGCTGTCGCCCATCTCTTTTAAGCGGGTCTGAATTTCAATCGCATCCCCAATCGTCAGTGGCTTGATAAAGTCGGCGCTTGCGTGAACAACAACAAACAGAAAGGGAGATGTAGAAAACATGACCGAAAAAGGGACTCCGATCTGATCGAATAGCACTTCAATGGCTTCATGGAAGTAACGAAATTGACTGCCAAAGAAAATAACGTTGGCACAGTCTGTGTCAAACATCCTAACGCGGTGATAAGTCTTCATACTCTCTTTCTTCATACTCCCTTATTGAACGTTAACACTTTTTTTTGTACACCTCAATTATGTTATGGGAAAAAGTTTCTTTATTTTTTGCAGGAGATGAAAAACAGGGCTCCTTCTTGAAATTTCACTCTGACAAACACTTTCTCTTCTATCTCGTTGCACCTAGACATTGGACAGACGCCTGGTGGAAAGAAGCGATGGGAGAAAACGACCCTATCATTTTAGACCTCACAAATTTGCATGAAATAAGCCTTGAAGGGAGACGCTCTCTTGAAGCTCTTATGCATGCAAATGCTTGGGCGTTTGGACTAAGTAAAAGAATGGAAAAAAAAATAGGTGAAGACGCTCTATTGCCTATTTATGATCATCTTTTTGAAAATAAGGCCACACTCTTAAACAGGTTCGAGGGAACGCCTGGATATGATCACTTTTACTGGTCTTTTGAAAAGGAGAACGGGATCGATAGAATCTGCTTTTTTGGACCTTTGGATAGCAGGCTAGATCGGACCAATGTCTACAACGACATCGTAGGAAGATTGTCCTCTTCTAGCTACATCATCGATTTTGCCCTCTGCCCTTTTATGAACAGTTCTGGCCTTGGTTTTTTGTTGAGACTGATCAAACACAATGAGAGGCTTCAAAGAACCGCCTCATTCATCGGATTTAATCCTCAAATTCAACAGACTCTGCGACTAGCCCGCCTAGAGCATCTCCTGAAGAGCGATACCTCTCTATAAATTGGCGCCCATGCTCCAATAACAGACGTAAATAATTTCCTGTCAGTAAATGATGCTCCAAAATGGGATGAATCGATTCAAATTTCCCTACTACAACTGCGTGTGGAAGTGATCCTTGGTGGGCTAAATAAAAGTTCCATGGGTCTAAAAATGAAACTGCGTCCCTTCGACTGATATAGTTGATCGCACTTGCATAACCTACAGGAGAAATAATAGTGGCAGGCCCTAATGTCACAATGTGAAGTTTGGCCTTCTCTTCAGCTGTCAACAATTTTGCAGCTAGAAGCGTTTCGTTTGCGCCTATGCTGTGAGCATAGTGGTAGATGACACCGGGTCCCTCAACCCCGCCCATTTCTTCAATCAGACGACGCCAAAGATTGGCCAACTCGCGTGCCGGAACCGACAAGTAACCAAAAATCTTCGAATAAAACCCTTTGTAAATATCGGCCGTCCATCCTTCTGAATTCCAATAGACATAGTGGACATTGACCCCTCCATGGGCTGCCGATAAAGTATCCAACGTTTTCATGCAGCTTTCGACATCGTTCATGATACCGTTGATCACAGTCACTCGAACGTGGGGAGAAATCTCGCCAATCCCATATACCCCTTGATCAAAAGGTTGGTCAGCAAGCCCATACACAAACAGCTCGTCTGTGTTGATGAGTTTTGAAAAAAAACCCTTTACATCGAGCCCCATCAACAACATCGGCGCAACAACCGCTAAAACAAAAAACATCTTCTTCATCGGCGATAGATTTTAGCCGATCTTCTTATTTCGCACAGTCGCAAGCCTCTTCAGGAATCAGGAAATCATTAAATGATTTTTGCGTTCTGCTTTTTTCCCATTTTTACGACATATTGTGTGGGTATGGGAGGGGGAGAATATTCTAGGGGACGCATGGCAACTAGATTGCCAACCTGGTCATAAACTTTTTCAGGGAACAACGAGGTGGAAATATGACTAAGATTTATGGTCTTATGCCCATCTGAAGATTGAAGTAGTTCGGAGCTATGGCGATAATTGAAAGGGGCAAAGATAGAAATTTTCTTATCAGGGAAATTCGCCTTAACTTTACGTACAGCGGGAGCTAAATCAGAATCTCTGGTTAAGAGAAATGCGTGATCATAAGCATCTTTATAAGCAAGATCTAACAATGCAAGAGCTAAATTAACGTCCGTTTCCTTTTCTTCACGGCTAGTCCAAGTGGTTTTGCATTTAAGGCATTGCTTTGATTTGTTTTTGAACTGCCCCAAAACAGGTGTTACACCATGAGCATGAAGAGCTTTTACATACTCGCGATGCCGACGATATGAGTCCGGCTTCCAAGTTGGGTAAGCAGAAAAAAATAAAATCTGCGTAATAACCTGCGATTGCGCACGAGTCAAGTGGCTAAACAAC
>Ga0302315_10004177_pt1 | contig 12719 bp, 11 predicted proteins | sample III_Palsa_N3_1_FD_200532 | JGI IMG/M metagenome (GOLD analysis project Ga0302315, IMG submission 200532) | Peat permafrost microbial communities from Stordalen Mire near Abisko, Sweden - III_Palsa_N3_1 | ecosystem: Environmental > Terrestrial > Soil > Palsa > Peat permafrost | place: Sweden... | reverse complement strand
AGAGATCCTGCTAGGGTTTATTTTGACGTGACCAAACTTCGGCCAGGGGCGCTTCCGACGCTTCTGGCTTTTTTTTGGACACCTTGAATACGATTATTCTCTAGGGCAACACCGTCAGGGAATTCCCTTCCAAACGAAAATGCACCTGGCTTTTCTCCAATACACGAAGCACCTGGACAAGGGAGAGGTCCCTTCCGATATCCCCTCCGAAAGCAGCCTTGGTAACGGGGCCCTCATAATGAACATCTACGTTGTACCAGCGGGAAATCTGCCTCATCACGGTTTGGATATTGTCTTCGTCAAAACTGAAATAGCCGTTCCTCCAGGCCATAGCGGCCTCCACTACTTCAGGATCTTTGACTGTATTTACCGTTCCGTCCTGCTCAAGGCTTGCCTGTTCTCCCGGTTGCAGCAAGGCTGCCGTTTCATCTTTGATAATTTTTACCGATCCTTCCAGCAGGGTCGTGCGGATGGCCGATTCGTCGGTATACGCATTGACATTAAAATGGGTTCCCAGCACCCTGACTTGCATGCTGCCGGTCTGGACCAGGAAAGGCATACGGGAATTGGGAGCTACTTCAAAATACGCCTCGCCCTCCAATGTCACCGGCCTGGACTTGCCATGGAATGTCGTTGGAAACCTTAGTGAGGAAGCGGCGTTCAACCATACTTTGGTCCCGTCTTCCAATACAAATGGGAATTGCCCTCCCCTGGGAGCGGATATGGTGTTATAAATAGTTGCGTCCGTATTATTAGCGCCGTTAGAATGATATACCCATTCTCCCGAAACGTTCTTCACAAGGCGGGTATTTGCCTGCAACGTCATCACCGAAGCACTGTTGCTATCAAGATCAATGATCTTGCCATCCGCCATCGTCAGCAATGCATGATTTCTCCCCGGCCGTATATCACCTGAGTATTGAATACCCGGACCCGCTTTTATCTTCTTAGGCATTTTCGTCCAATACCAAAATCCGCCCACCGCCAGTAAACCGATTACCGCAGCGGCGCCGGCAAATCGGGTCCACTTGCGCCAGGGGATCACCACAGCCTGGCCGTCTTGTCTCTTTAGCGCAATCTCTTCTTCCTTCTGCAAAGCCTCCTGGAGGTAGGGATCCAATTTCCCCTTCTTCATTAAATCGAAAAACACATCCAACTCTTCGTCCGATGCTTTATTCTCCAGGTAGCGGCGCACCAATTCTTCGTATTGTTCCTTTTTGCCCATGGTTATGTTTTATATAGACAATAAAACATCCAGGTAGGGTACCTGGAAAGCCAACTTTATTTAACTATTTTTTAAAGGAAAGAAATAGACAGGAAGGAAATGAGCACTATACAGGTCTCAATGGAAATATCCAGGTCCCTTTGGGCCGCCTCTTTGAGTGTCCGGATGGCCTTCATCATGTGCTTCTTAACCGCATTCCGGGAGATGCCCATCTCCGTGGCCACTTGTTCGTAAGTCATGGACTGCTCCCTGCACTTTTGGAATATCTCCCGGGACCGGGGGGGAATGGTGCCCAGGGCATTTTCTACGAATTTACGATAGTCATTACTGAGGGCCTCGTCATCAAAACGTTGCTCCTGGAAATGCCGGATCAATGCGGACAATGCATGATTGGATCGGGCTATGTTGTGTAAAATGTTCAATGTGTGGTTCCTGGCTACGGAGAAAATGAAGCCGGGAAAATATTTCACCCCGGGCAATTGAACCCTGATCTCCCATATCTTCAGAAATATGTCCTGCACAATATCCTCTGCCAGTGCAGGGAGCTTGACGAACTTGAGAACATAGGAATAAAGAATGGGGTGATAATGATAATAGATATGGGAAAAGGCCTGTTCATCTCCTGCTGCAATAGATAGCAGGAACTTTTCTTCCTCGTATTTGGGCAGTGCAGTCAATTTTTGGTGATAAAGCGATGGTGATGCGATGGAAAAATAAGCTAAAACCTTTAAATAGCAAATTTATAGATCATTGACCAGGTTTACTATAAGGATTTCGTCATGCGGTATCTACAAGATAATTTTGTACATCTGTTGCTTTTATAACGCGGACTCCCTGATCGCGGGGCGCCTCTACAATGCAGATTCCCTTACCACCAGTTCACAAGCCAAAAGGTGGTGGGCATCATTTTTCAGGCCGGATTTGATCTCTTCCAGCAGGATCTGCATCGCCATCCGGCCCATTTCTTCCACTGGCTGAGCCACAGCGGTAATGGTAGGCGTATGGAGCCTAAAGATGTCATGATCGTCAAAGCTGATAAAGGCCATTTGCTCAGGCACTTTTAATTTAAACTTCTTGAGACATTCCAATCCCAGGATGCCCAGGTAATTGGTCAGGAAGAAGACCGCGTCCATATCCTGGCCTGCTTGCAGAAAGTCTCCCACGGCCTCCATCGCCTTTTCCCTGGGGGCATCAAAAGGGATCACCTTCACGAGCTCCTTCCGGAAGTGTATCTTATGCTCCTTGAGTGCGTCCTTATATCCGCTCATGCGTTGGAGCATATTGATCATGGACAGATCTACCGTGACGACGCCGATATTCTTAAACCCTTTTGAAACCAGCTTACCGATCGTATCATAAACAGATTGGTAATTGTCCGCCAGGACATAATTGGTGTTCAAAGTCGTATAGTAGCGGTCTACCAATACCACCGGTTTATTCCCTTGTATCAACCGTTCAATCTCCTCCTCCAATCCTTCCGTGGGGGTAATGATATAACCGTCCACCTGTCTGTCCTGTAACATCTGGATCAGCTCCTTCGCCTTGGACGTATTGTTTTCCGTACTGCAATACAGTACCTTATAATTATATTTCTTGGCTTCATCTTCTATCACTTTTGCCAGGTTGCCAAAAAAGTGGTTGGAGATGTTTTCTACGATCAATCCCAGCGTGTGGGTTTTCCCTGTACGCAGCCCCCGGGCCAGTTGATTGGGTTGATACCCCAGGGTTTTGGCCAGTTTGGTAATTTTTTTGGCCAGCGCATCACTGATCCTCATTTCTTCCGCCTTTCCGTTTAAAACAAAGGAAACGGTGGCCGTAGAAACGCCTGCTTTTTGTGCGATATCCTTGATAGATAATTTCTTCATGTGTGATGAGTGACTTTCCCGGATGATAAGCGGTAGATGATGTAAATTATCATTAAGTTCTCAGGATTGCAAATCGTGTAATCAAAATATTGCCTTCTTCATCGATTTAGCAAGGATTTTTTTGGCCCATCCCTCTGTCAGGAACTCCCCCGGTACCCCCTATGGCTAAAAACGAAAGGGCCGTCTCCTACGAGACGACCCTTTCTGAAATTATATAAGGAAACCCTTATTTGATTTCTACATCAGCACCAGCTTCTTTCAGCTTAGCAGCGAGTTCTTCAACTTCTGCTTTGGAGATGCCTTCCTTGATTGGCTTAGGAGCACCGTCTACCAGGTCCTTAGCTTCTTTCAGTCCCAAACCGGTCATTTCCTTCACAATCTTCACAACGCCGAGCTTGCTAGGACCGCCATGGATCAGGATCAGGTCGAAAGCTGTTTTTTCTTCCACCTTAGCTGCCGGACCGTCGCCACCAGATACTACAACTGCTGCTGCTGCTGGTTCGATACCGTATTCAGATTTCAATACATCAGCCAGTTCCTGTACTTCTTTTACAGTCAAACCAACCAATTGTTCTGCGAGTGTTTTAACGTCTGCCATAGTTTAAAATTTTTTCCACCTTCATGGCTTATGCTCCGGTGGAGGGTTTAAAAAAATTTATGATGCCTTTATAATGTACCCATCCGGCCAGGGTTGTTATATAACTTTTAACTACTACTCTGCTGCTGCTTCAGTACCTGCTGCTGCTTCAGGAGCGGCTGGAGCTTCGGGGGCGGCCACTTCCGGTGCTGCCGGTGCCTCAGGAGCTACTGGAGCTTCGGAGGCGGCTGCTTCCGGGGCTGCAGATGCTTCGGGCGCTGCCGCCGGTGCTTCTGCAGCGGCGCCTGCTGCCAGCTTTTCGTGGTGGTGCAACAAGGCGGCGAGTACACGCTTGGCCGGTGATTGCAACAATCCAAGTACTTCTCCGATCAGTTCATCCTTGGTCTTGATCTTCGTGAGGGATACCAGGCTCTTGTCTCCGGTATACACATCACCGTTGATAAAGGCGGCCTTCAGAACGGGCATTTCCCTATTGGTCTCCCTGCGAAAGGAAGTCAGGATCAACGCGGGGTCTTTAGGATTTTCAGAGAACATCAGGGCGGTTACCTTATGCAGGGAATCGTATACTCCCGCATATTTCTCGCTGTCCAATGATTCGAGGGCCTTTTTGATCAGCGTATTCTTTGCCACTTTCAGCTCCACCTGTTTGTCGAAACAAGTGCGGCGAAGGTTGGTTATCTGCGCTACCGACAGGGATTCCGTATCGGTAATGTAGAAGTTATTGTATTGAGTGAACTTACCTTTCAGGACTTCGATCACTTCATTTTTTTGCTCTTTTGTCATAACAGGTCTTTTTACTCCGACCGCTTACAAGCGGGGGAAGATCCACAAATAATTAATTGACGACGGTTTTGGTATCAATCAGAATACCCGGGCTCATCGTGCTGGCCATTGACAACCCTCTTACGTAAGTTCCCTTAGCGCTGGAAGGTTTCAACCGGACGATAGCATTAATAAGCTCCTGGCTGTTCTCTGCGATCTTTTCCACACCGAAGGAAACCCTTCCGATGGACGCATGAATGATACCAGCCTTATCTACCTTAAAGGCGATCTTACCACCCTTTACTTCATTGACAGCTTCAGCCACGTTGTTGGTGACCGTACCCGTCTTAGGGTTCGGCATCAGGTTACGGGGACCGAGGATCTTACCCAGTTTACCTATTTTAGGCATGACAGAGGGCGTAGCAATGATCACGTCAACGTCTGTCCAACCCGCTTCGATCTTCTGGATGAATTCGTCAAGACCTACAAAGTCAGCGCCGGCTGCTCTTGCGTCGTTTTCCTTATCGGGAGTGCAAAGAACCAATACTTTTTTAGTCTTACCCGTACCGTGGGGCAGGGTTACCGTACCGCGAACGGCCTGGTCAGCCTTTTTGGGATCTACACCCAGGCGTATATGAATGTCGACGGAGCTGTCGAATTTAGTGCAGTTCACCTCTTTTACCAATGAACTGGCTTCTTTTAGTGAATACAGTTTGTTCTGATCCACTTTGGCTTGAGCCGCTTTTCTTTTCTTAGTGATTGCCATTGTTTCTAGTTTTCAGGTGAACAATTAATTTTCCCAGGGAGCTTTACCGTCTACGGTGATACCCATACTGCGTGCAGTACCGGCTACCATGCGCATAGCGCTTTCTACCGTAAAACAATTCAGATCGGACATCTTGTCCTTAGCGATCGCTTCTACCTGGGGCCAGTTTACCTTACCGACCTTAACACGGTTGGGTTCTTTAGAACCACTTTGAAGTTTGGAAGCTTCCAGCAATTGGATAGCGGCGGGAGGTGTCTTGATGACAAATTCAAACGATTTGTCCGCATAAACGGTGATCAGCACTGGCAGGACCTTGCCTATTCTGTCTTGTGTCCTGGCGTTGTACTGCTTGCAGAATTCCATGATGTTCACACCTTTGGAACCCAACGCAGGACCTACCGGAGGTGCAGGATTGGCTTGGCCGCCTTTCACCTGGAGTTTTACATAACCTGTGATTTCTTTTGCCATTTTACTAGTTTTTTGGTAATAGCGTCCCGCCCCGACGGGCGAAACTCCCAAAATTTGGGACGGCAAAGGTATGTATAAAATCGGTAAATATCACGGTCCGGCCGACTTTTTCAGCCGCAAAATGAAGAAACCCGGGAGAAATCTCCCGGGTTCTAACCACTCGATGCTGGGAATAAAACTAAACGATTATAAACCAACTAGTTATATGGATCACTTGTGTGTCAGGTCCGGGAATTGCATAGTGATCGAATAGGTACCTGGTATCCACAACTGGAAAGGTAAACGCGGGTTGGCGCTGTAGGCTCCATCGGGGTATCCATCTACTGAAAAGAACTGTGTGGGTATCCGGTAATACATATTGAAACCATTTCCCAGGGACGCGAAAGGGAAAGGCGTCAGGGCATAATTGAAAAACATGGCTGTATCCGTATAGGTATAGCTATTGGTATAATTCTCAAAACATTCCAGGTACGGAGGTGTAGGATTCAATCCTGAATTCGGCCGCTTGCCGATCTCCCCTTTTTTCGGATCAAAGGGAACGCCATTCTTATCCAGCATTTTGAAGATGATGACGTTGGGCGAATCGGCTATCTGGGCAATCGTAATAATGGGTGTTGCCGCAGTATGGGTAACAGATTCATCTCCCACCATAAAAAGCTTATCATAAGTTGTTCCCAGGTCAGGGACCGATTCAAAAGGGGGAGCGTCCACCAGGGTAACTGACACGATATTCTTAAGTAACTGTGTACCCGCAACGTTGGTGATCCGCTCATCAAATGAATAGGTGCCGGCCGGAATGTCGAAGGTGGCAAAGTTACCCTGAATCACGCCGCTTTGCGGATTAATGACCAACGGAGACAACATCTGCACTTGCTGCAGGGCCTTTATCTGATCCAAGGTAGTATCTACAGTAGGATCATACAAGCCCGTCCAGGTCGTTACAGGATAGGTCTTAAAAAAGATACTGTCCATGATACGACCGGCTGAATCGTATACGTGCACCAACTGAATATTCAAAGGAAGGGTAGATCCGTCCGGGTTCATGGCATCGGAATTAAATACCCGCCCTTTTGAAATGGTATATTGGCTATTCAGGTATTGCACGTTAGGGCTTAAAAAGCCTTTTGCGTATTTGGTGCAGGAGAATGCGATCAATACAATGATCGTCAATAACAGCAGACTACCCGTCACTTTTTTATATATCAGATTTCTCATAAACAAATCATTGATTAGTGCCATAAAAAAATAAAGTATGCCCATTTTCCAGCACGTTTAGCATGCCTGTTGTGGTTTGCAGGCCGGAGGTCTGGCAGAGGGTATGGATCGCTATGTTCGTCGGTAGTGTAGCCGCTATGATAGGAGGATCCACATGAGCCCATAGCTGAGTGAAATACATCACCTGCGGAACGCTGGAAATCAACGGCGAGTATCCCAGGTTCGGGTCTTTGGTATACTCATAGGAGACGACCACCGTATCTCCGGCCAATGCCGTTGGATAGAGTGCTCCATTGTTGGTGAGTTCACTGTAGGTCAAGGGTTGATGAATGATATACATCATTAAAGAATCCTTTACCTTGTTCAGGTCGTATTTTACCAGGGTATCAAACGAATACACCACATCGGGGTTGATTGTTTGCGCCAGGAGCGTCTTGGCCGTCAGGTAATTATCTATCGAATAATCCGTAGGGGCAAAGAAGGTAATTCCGGGCTGGTTGATTGAATCTTTCAAGCCAGTCATATCCACCAACATCAGCAACGTATCAAAAAGGTGCATCGAATTGCCCGCTAAATAATCGTACGTTGTTTGATTCACCTTTGGATTGGATACAGTCCCCCCGGTGATATAATCCTGTTTTTTACAGGAAGTGGTGCATATTACTACTGAGGCAAGCACCAATATGGTCAGAGAAGTGATGAAACGCGTTATTTTTTGCATAAAAATTGCTTTTAAAGTAATTCAGACCTTAACTGTTGGCCGACCAGTATGGGTTTTGTGTCAGCAAAGCGTCCTGAGAAAATAAAGTGCCCAGGTCCAGTGGCCAGTAATAGCCTTTTTGCGCCACCCGTGCAGGCGGATAATTAAGCGTTTGCGTGAGCTGGAATATATAAGGCTGCGTCCGGATCATATCAAAGAATGTCTGACCTTCTCCTATCAATTCCCTGCTACGCTCCAAAAAGACCTGATAAGTCAAGTCGGTTGCATCCATGGGGCCACTGTAATCTCCGATCCCGGCGCGTTCACGCGTATAATTCATATCAGTGACTGCCCCGGCAAAATTGCCTGTCTGGGCCAGGGCCTCTGCATCCAATAAATAAATATCTGCTAACCTGAACAGGGCAATATTGTTATTGATGTATGCATTTGATTGAGCAGAGGGATTCTGGTAGGTAAAATTGGTATACTTGGTTAACAGGTAACCACCCGGATCACCATTGCTGGCGTTCACCAGTTTCAGAATGGTGTTTAACCTCATGTCCGTTACATTCGCCGTATTATATAAAATATCCAAGGCCGCCGAATCCGCCACCCACGCGTTAACCGTCAACCCATTATCCAGGGAATCCTTCAGGAAAACAGAGAAAAAATCAAACTGAGCTTCCGTCCAGGAATTGTAGTCATTGTAGCCATCTGCAGAAGTCAAAAAATTGGGGTCATTGCTATTGAACTGCATAGCTATTTCCATGATATTCTCCAGGGACGATTGGCCCTTCCATATGTTGGTATAGGTGGTCGCAGGTTCCAGTGTATACCCCCCATTGTTGATCACTTGGGCGCAGGCCAGGTGTGCGTCTTTATAGTCATGTTGCCATGCATAGATATGGGCCATCAACGCATACACAGACCCCTTGTTCGCTCGTAGCACCTGTGAAACATCGCCCCCTTTAAATGACAAGTAGCCTGCTGCAACCTGGAGATCCCTTATACAACTGTCTAATACCGCCGCTTCGGGAGTCCTGGCAACGGGAGGGATATTTCCATAGTCCACATTATCATAGGTCTTTGTGATATAAACAGGGTCTCCCCAGCAACGGGTAATAAAAAAATAGGTCAATGCCCGCATAAACAGCGCCTCTCCAATATATCCGTTTACAATAGACGTATCGTTATTAAAATCGGATAGAGGCATTTTCGGCACCTGTTCCAAAATGAGGTTGCATTGGGCGACTAATGAATAGTACCGGGACCAATTAGTCAGATCACCCAAATAATCAGCAGTAGCTGTAGGAAAGTCAAATTGCTGGTCGATCGTGAAAGGTGTATAATTCCACGCAGTGGATGCGAAGGTACCCGACACATAATCCCCGTTTGTAAAAAAACAATTGCTACTTCTTATGCAAGCGCGGAACTGGCCATACATACTGAGTGCAGCCTGCTCCACAGAACTCTGGGAAGTCCAGAACTCGCTGCTATAGGTGGCATTGATAGGGCCTGCGTTGAGATCTTTTTTACAGGAAACACCCCCCAATACAATACCGCTCAGTAGCAACAGATATAGATAACTCGAATAATTTTTCATTTTTACTGATTTTAGTTTTTGTACATGATCCACTAAAAGGTTAAATCCAGCCCAAAAGTGAATTTGTGCGGGACAGGATATTGTCCCCCCGTATATATTCCCTGAGGATTAACCGCTTCCGGATCAGGTACGGTGGACTTTGTAAATGTGTACACGTTATCGATGGTCCCATATATCCTGGCTGCACTAATCTTGAATCGATCGAGCCAGCTGTGGGGTAGCCGGTAGCCCAGGGCGATATTTTTAATTTTAAAATAGGCGCCATTCTCATTAAACATAGTGGAAAAAGGCAGGAACTGATAATAATTGGGGCCGTAAGGGTTCAGCTCAGGAAAAGAAGCACTGTAGGCAGCGCCCTCTCTGGCAGCAAGCCCCGGTTGCCAGTAATTTAGCCCGCTCAGGTTGGGGAGACGGTTCGCCGCAAGCGCATTGGCTGTCGACGAATATGCGCTGGAGGTAAAACTGAACACGTTGGCAATCTGGGTCTGGTTGTAGATATTGACAATATCCCGATGGCCACAAAATACACTTAGGATACTTAAGGTGAAATTCCCATAGGAAAGGTCATTGATGAATCCCCCGGTGTACTTAGGATTAGGATTTCCACTAGCCACCCTGTCCCCGAAATTGTCGCCATTATTCTCCCCGCTCCACACATCATAGTCATGATTCTGGTCGATCCATATCGGATATCCCGGCTTTACAGGGTAGTACCCTTTATAATAAGTAAGCGATTGACCGGTGATAGGATTGACTGGAATCTGAGCCTGGTTATTATACACACCGGCATATTTCATCTGGAACATTTCATAAATCGGTTGCCCCACAGAATACAAACGCCCTACCCCGTAATAATCATCTATTTCGAAAGTGCGGTTGCCATTCGGCAGTTTGGCTATGATATTCTTATTGAACGAGAGGTTCAACATCGTTGTCCATTGCAATTTGCTTTTGGTAGGGAGCACATGCATCATCACCTGCAGATCCAATCCCCTGTTATCTACCCAAAGATCATTTCCATTAAAGGAGATCGACGAATATCCGGTAAAGAAAGGCAGGTTAAAATCAAAATAATCTCCCTTGGTGGTTTTATCATAAATGTCCGCCGTTACACTGATCCTGTTGATATAGGATTGTCTTCCATTGAGTAACTCAACGTTCATACCCAGATCCTTTTGATAGGTCCTGGACCAGGTCAGGTCATTCTTGGTAAGGCCATTCGTGTAACTGGGAGATATCGCAGTACTTCCTCCATAGGTTCCGTTCACCACATATGAATTATAGGGGGCATAATAATCCTGGGATTGTTCCCCCGATAACCCATAACTACCCCTGAACTTCAAAAAGCTCAACCAATTCTTCGTGCCAGCCAGGAACTTTTCATCAGAGGCAATCCAGCTTGCCCCCGCTGCAGGGAACTTGCCCCACTCATAATTGCTTCCGAAACGGGAGGATGCATCAGCACGGTCTGCTACATATAGAATGTACTTTGAATCGAAATCGTATTGTACCTGCCCTACATAAGAGAGTACAGCAGAGGCGACATAATTGGAACTGGCGCTAAGATATTGTTGGGGGATCCCACTGACGACCTGGATATCATTTGAAGGGACATTGTATCCGGAAGCACTGGTGGTCTTAGCTTCATCCTTGTTGAACTGCTGGGAAGCCGTTAGGACCAGGTGCTGCTCATGATGGTCTCCGACAGCAAATTTCTTTGCATAGTTCAAGGAATTGGATAAAAAGTAATTTACGTAATTACTGGCGTCTGACTCAGCATAGGAAGGTTGCACCAATCCTTGCGCTGTATCCTGTATCTCATTGATATTGGAGGGTTCAAAATAATCCTTGTTGGCGAGCGTGGCGGAAACAGACCCCTGCGTGGTGAACCGTAGGCCGGGTATGATATCGTAGTTCAATGTTCCGGAGGCGCTATACCAGTCGTTTGTATTTTTATTCCTTAATTGCGTGGAAAGGCCCAGATAGTTGGCCGAATCAAAACCATTAAGTCCGAAAAAGGAAGACGGTAAATTCCCGTTATTGATATTGAACGGTGTATTGTCATCTGTATTGCTCAATTTGTTGCCGCGCGCACGATCACTGTGGGAAATGGAAATAACAAACTGGGAAGTCAATTTCGGGCTTAGCTTGAAATCCAGGTTTGCCCTCAATGAGTAACGCTTAAAGTCAAACGCTTTAATGGTCCCCTGCTCGTCGTAATAGTTCATACTGATCCGGTAGTTCACCAGGTCGTTTGCCGCAGAGATCGAGAGATCGGTATTCTTCACGGAAGCATTCCTGTAAAACAACCCTTGCCAGTCTGTGGCATTATTGAAATAAGGGTTTACACTATCCGTGAGCAACTGTGGCAGTGTACTAAAATTCGTATAAATACCATACGTCTTTAATAGGGCCAGTTTCTGGTCCCTTTCTGCTGAACCTGTTACGGTGGGTAATAACTTGGGCTCCTGAACCAGTCCCCCGTAAACGTTCACATGGAACTCGGGCTTACTGCTGCGCCCTCTTCTCGTCTTGACGTAGATCACTCCGTTAGCTCCCCTGGAACCCCACGCTGCGGTGGCGGCAGCGTCCTTTTGTACATCAATACTTTCTATATCATTTACGCTGATGCCTGCTAAGTAATCGGTGCCGGTACCGGCAGCTCCCGTTGGATCGGTTGCATTGGAAATATCTTCCGGATTGACAGGTACCCCGTCAATCACGTATAAAGGCTGGCTAAGGGCATGGGCCTGATCAAGCTGGTTGACATTCTGGCTTACCCTTGTATTGCCCCGGACAACCATGGTGGGCGCAACTCCTGGCTCTCCCGAAGAAATCTGGACATCCAGCCCCGGAACACGACCCTGGAGAAGCTGGTCAAAGGAGGGGGCCGGTAAATTCTCAATGGCCTTCCCGCTGACAGAAGAAATAGACGCCGTAGTATTTCTTTTGGTCTGGGCTTGCATGCCCACCACTACAACGTCCTTCAGTGAGCCATTGGACATATCATTGTGCAGGGAAACACGGATAGTGCCCCTGCCATTCACCTTTACTTTCTGATGAATGTAGCCTACATAGCTGAATTCCAGAGAAGCCTGGTCGGAAGAGACCGCCAACGTATAATCCCCATTGGCATCAGTTGTGGTTCCTGTCTGAGAGCCGATCTCCTTTACAGACACGCCGAGAAGGGCTTTTCCGTCTTCATCTTTTACCGTGCCCTTTACAGAGAATCTTGCCTGGGCAAATTGAACCCCAGGGATCAACAGACACAATAGCAGTAACAATTGCAGTTTTGGTCGCATGTGCGCATTTTTTTGGTGAATACTTGATAAAAAGGGAGACGGCGATAGTGGATGACAGTCTTAATGATTCATATGCTTAATTCAATCGGAACCTCTCCGAAATTAGGGGCGTTTGAGTAAAAAAAATCACGCTCGCTTTGGCGTCACGCAGTGTTGGCTCTGTGCGAACGGTTGAAAATGGTTTTTCAACCGTTTGCGCAAATTTTAAAAAAACT
>Ga0302315_10004172_pt1 | contig 12732 bp, 7 predicted proteins | sample III_Palsa_N3_1_FD_200532 | JGI IMG/M metagenome (GOLD analysis project Ga0302315, IMG submission 200532) | Peat permafrost microbial communities from Stordalen Mire near Abisko, Sweden - III_Palsa_N3_1 | ecosystem: Environmental > Terrestrial > Soil > Palsa > Peat permafrost | place: Sweden... | reverse complement strand
GCTCAGATCACCAATCTCCACTCGATTCTTCAGGTGAGTTTTGCGACAAATCTTTTCCGAAGAGAGACCGACTTATTTTCGGAAGTGATGAACCAGCTGCCCGAGACGTTACCGGAAGCAAAGCTTACTTCCTTGCTCTGGGGCGTAAGAGTGCCTTTGCTAAATCTGAACACGCTCAGTTTGTCAGAAGCAAAAGACTTGGCTAAAACTTTTGCGAGTTTAACTCCGGCAGAACTTGAAAAGTACCATCTGCTGACTCCAACGCTCGTATTCGATCCCACAAAACCGCTGCATATCGACACGGCGCTCAGCGCGGACGGAAAAAAATACCGATTTATACTTCGGCCGGACCCTGCGTTTGTCGACTGGGTTACCCGTTTTCGGGGAATGATTCACGACAAATTACCTGCGCTTTATGCCCAACACTTTGAGGGAGGCGAGGCGAGAAGTGGAATTGGCATTCCGATTTTAGATTGGACAGATCAGCAAGGCGACCCGTTGCCAGTTGAAAACATGGAAGCTGCACGGCAGAAGGTAGAGAATCTTTTTCAAGCAGCGGAGATTCACGTCGTTGGAATAAATAGGGGAAAAGAGAAGACGAACATCGAGCCGGTTCGTTTTGATTGGAGTCGACAACCCATTGACCTCGTCACGCCTCCTGACAAAGGGGATGCACCTCCGACGCCGCTTTTCACTTTTAAGGCCAATCCCACCACTCACACTGTTGAACCTTCCGAGGTAAGTCGTTGGATTGCCGAGGGCTTGGATACTCCAGGAGAACTCGAGGGTGTCGATGAGCGCTTCGCGGCCACCGCGAAACGAAGCGTGGTCGAAATGGACACGAGCAAGCTACTGTCCGGATCAACCACACCCTACAGAGATTACCTTGACGACCCTTCTGTGATTTCTGAATCGTGGCTTCCCTCAAAAAAAGAATTTAAAACGATGGGGCGGGGGGCATTTCTGCGACAAATCCCCGAAGCACTTAGGCCTGCCTACGAGCGTGAGTGGGCAAAACTAAAAGCGGGTACTTTACCCGCGCCGGTGAGGACATCGAAAGAAGTAGGAAAATCTGAGATCACTTTGTTTGTCGCAAATAAGTCTCATCCAAAGCTTGCCGAAGAAAAGGGCCTCTCACTAGTACCCTTGGCTAAAAGATTAATGCTCCCGCCAGATAAAGGTATTTCCTCAGGGATCATGCTTTACGGATCATCAACTCGTGCGGAACATCTCAATCCGTCGGATTCCGATCTCATTTTGAATAGCCTCGTTCATGTACCAGACTCCGTTTCGTCATACGAAGAAGCAAGAAAGTATGCTGAACAGAGCTTCGTAAAGAATATTCTAGGCCACTATGTCGAGTTGGCTAAAGCCGGCGCTATCTCGTTCAGCGAGCTCAGATTGGGTTCCGACAAAACGATGGGACATCAGGAAGAGGCCGGAGGAGGCCCCTTTACGTCTTACGAATCCAATCCTTATTTGTCTCAGGAAGACATTCTGCGAGGCTACTATACCGACCCGAAGACGCAGAAGCATTGGAGCTTAGAGGATCTGACGAGCTTAGGGGATTTCTCCAAAGCGAAATTCGAACTTTATTCCAAAGGCCCGGACGGAAAAAACACGAGACAAGAGGTATCGTTGCAGTTTCTTACCGGCTTCGATTGGAAAGGACAGACCTATTTCATCCGGAAAAATGGATTGAAAGGCGCTCCATCCTCGCTTTTGACAACCGGGATTTATTATGGCGCCGAAAGTTATGGAACGGCAGCGGTACTCAGCCGAACAGTAGACTTTTACGTCTCGCAGCGAGGCCCGATGCTCGCTCGAGCCATCGGGGAGCTGCTTCAAACAGGTTACGAACACAGCCCACCTAATCTCCTCTCAGATCCAGTGTGGAAGACGAAGTACATCAAGAATTTTTACAGCTACCTCGTCCTGCTGAAGCGAAGCGGATTGCGCCTGGATGAGATATTTTTTGAGCAAACGAAAAAGTTCATGGAAGCCAATGGCACTTGGGACGAATCCATGACTTTTCCAAAATTCGTTGATGAAATTTTGAAGACTTTCAATAAACCGGAATCAAGAATCATCGGCCGCATCAAAAGAGTTGCGAATGATTTTGCCGAATTCCATGAAAGAAACCAAACTATGCTTCCAGCACAGCTTCAAGTGCGGCTGCAGGAGTTAATGGGGCCTGAGGGATCTTTTGCCCAGTTTGATCACCTTCTGAAAGAACGCAAGGTAACTCTTCCAGGGACGACGTTGGATACTTTACATCGGTTTGAGGACGCTTGTGAACGGCTCGAAAAAGCACAGGGTTCCTCAAAAGCTGTCCTGTTGAAAGAGATCGGCGATTCTGGAATTTTTGAAAAATCAGAAAACGCTTTGCTCGATGTCGATGTTCATTTTAATCTCGATCCGGGAGCGTCGGCCCACCTGTCCAAACCCGTTCGAGACATCGTACGCACAATGACAGCACTTTCCCCACACATGTATTCCGATTACCTGGAAAGCCGTCTGCAAACTTCTGATGCGGATCTGAAACTCACTTATGAGCTGATGGGAATACGAGGTTCTCCAGAAAACATCGCAACGATGCAGAAATTGAACCGCTTACTCGAGCAAGGAAAAACAAAAGAGTTAAGCCAAGCGCAAAGATCCCTGTTTTGGGCGGAGGAGCCCATCGCCGTCTGTGAGCAGAACGGACTAAGGGCTCTCGTTGATGAAGGCATCAGTAAGGAGAAGGTTGCTCCGTGATTTTTCGGCGCTTTTCAATCCAGCTTCTTCTTTTGGTTTCGCTCCCCCTCGCGGCCGGCGCGGCGGGAACGCAGAGGCATTTCATTTTCGACTTGAACAAGGTGTTAATCGACGATGTGTCAGAGAAAGAGGCCGCTGAAAAGCATATTCAGGGGTTGCATCTGGATGGACGAGTTTATTTTAAGGTTCCAGGCGCCGACGAGATTCTTTCTGACTTAGCTCATCTCCCTGACGCTGACATTATGATTTACACAGCGGCGCCTAAACCTAAGGCAGATAAACTTTTGGCGTTGTTGAAGGTAAAAAAAGGTCCGAATGAGTTCCTCGACGTGAGTCAGGTGGCCAAAATCGCATATGATGACCAAGTAGAAAATCCGAACAGATACACCGAAGACGCGAAAGCGAAAATTCAGCCCGAGCTTCCTCCTTTTCGAGATGGAAAAAAGAAAAAGGACCTGACCAAACTCGTGCCGGCGGAAGATCTTCCGAATACCGTTCTTTTCGATGATCGAACCGGAAATGTGGTCCGGGGGCAGGAAAAATCGTTGCTGTGGATTAAGCCTCTCGGTGAGCAGAAAAATAACCCGCGCTCAGTCGAGAGCACACTCAGCACTTATCGGTTGTCGCGGGCTCGCGCGCTTTTGCAAAGAGCCATGGATGCGTCTGAGAAGAACCACGGGAGCTTGACTGACGCGCTTTTCAAATTGCAGTGGGACCGCGAACCGGACCGATACATCTATAAGGCGAGTAGTTTCCTTGATCCGTCATTGTATCAGGACGGGGACAAATTGTTAGGGCTCCAGCATTCTCAAGTGCAGGAGCTCGCTCAGACTCAGCTACTTCCACGTTCCGATCAATTTCAGACCGACCACGATAAGGTCAAAGATCTCTTTTTCGTGCGGAATTTTATCCCTGATCTTTTCAGCCAAGGCGCCACTTTCGATTTCAGTCCCTTGCGCATTGTCGACGGCGAAGCCCAGTTACTAAGTGACCTAGAGCGCCTTCCGGCATATCAGGCAGCGTTGACCCAAAAACAGAATTACAAGTCGATCACTTTTACGGACCCTAATCATTATGTCAAAGTACTCAATGGACGAACGATCGATGCCCAAAAATATCAGGATTTTGAAAAGGCTGTGCAAGCGCTCTATACCGAAGTTGCAGGTTCAAATGATCCGAAGCAGGAAATCATAAAGCTTGTCAGGGACCGCACTGCCACCATGAAAGGTCTGCAGAGCCGAGAGGTTTCTTCAGGTCTGATCTCCTTGTTGCCGCCCAGTCAGCGCACTGCTGCCTATAAGATGTCGAAGCTGGAAGATCGACTCGCGTTACTGAATGATTTGCCGAACCAAGTATTGCCCGACAAACTTTTGAAAACGGACGGCTGGCCGGCAGGATTTACTTTGAAAGAGGGTATTTCGGAAGTTCGCAAACTTTCGGAACAGGAGAAAGAGATCGGAATCCTTGCCACCGCTCGCGCGTTGATCAACGACTCGGAAACTTCCGAAGGGGCCCGCGAAAGACTGCTAAACCTTGATGCTGCATCCGTCAGTAGCGTGCTGGATCCTGAAGGGCTCAAAGCAAGCATGAAGACCTTTTACGATCAGGCTCGTGCCAAGGGCTCTCCCTATCGATCGGAAGCCTTTATGAGTTGGGTGAATTCCTTCACTGACCCATTTGCGATAGCGTTTAAGAATGAAACAGACAGACGATCTCTTAGTTTGACGATGGTTCAAGTTCCACCCAATGTCGCGGACTTCCGGGGATGCCCTGCTGGAAACTGTTCAACTGCACGGGAATTCTCCATTCCCCATGATCCGAACGAGAGGGTTTTCTTTGTGTATGATGGGGAACCCCCCGTCTTGAACCGGAAAGCGATTGGGATCGTCGAGGGCACGCTCCTAGAAGAAGGGGGTAAGCGTTCCTTCTACCTCAACACCATCCAAGGTTCACGCATGGATCGTCATCAGGCATCCTTGCTCTTAAGTGGCATTAGCCGTTTAAAAGACGAATTGAATGTTTCAAGTATTTTACTTCCGGATCCTAGGCGGCTGCCTAACATGATCAATAATAAGGTCGTTCTGTCCGAGATCCGTCAGTCCATTGATAAGAAATATTTGGAACCCCTCGAAGACGAAAAAAATATGGATGTTGAAGCTTACGAGAAACTTCTACTCCCGATCACCTATCGCAATCCAGAAGTTCGAGAAGCGGTGGAAAATTTTAAGCATGAGAATAACAAGGCCACTTACGACCGAATGAGTGAGAATCGATTCGCTGTTCCTTTAGAGCGAAAAGACCTCGAGAGGGAAGTTCAAATTCATATCCAACAGCAGCAAATGCCTGAAGCCAAAATCCCTGATTTATCTTATCCGGATGAGGTGGGCATAGCGCTGGATCTTCAATTTTCTGGAAGACCAAAAGACTTAAAAAGAATGGCTAAGGATCTAAAAATTGATCTAGCTAGTATTGATCCACTTTTCAAATCGGTAGGAAATGCAAAGAAGCTGCCCTGCGCCGAATACGTGGCGGATGTCACGGCTACTTTGCAGAAGCTGTCGCTTCCCGCTGACTTGTTGTCAGAACGGCAAACGCTGATTCGTCGTGGCTGGCTTCAATCGCCGGATGCGATGTCTGCTGAAAATAAAGCGAAGACCATCGATTACTTCTCGCAGGAAATGCTCAACAAGGCAGTTTACCCGGAGACTTTGTTATTTTCCCGTGCTCATTGGGACGATTTGATTCAGGCTCCCGAGGTGCAGAGAACCACAGCGGCGGTTCTGAAAGACACGGAGGAAAACCTTTATAATCTGATGCAGATCCTTCCGGTGAAGAGGGGTGCAATCCCTGAGTCGATGCGCGATAAAGTTCTTTCTAGATTGTATGATCCCGTTGCTGGCACAATGCCGCTGCGATTGCTCCCTTACCTTGACGACAAGCTATCCGAAAACGAGGTCGAGTCGATCGTTGTGAAAGCGCTCCGAGGCTCGAATGCGAGTTTGGCAGGGGAGGCGGGTTCTGTCCTTTTCAAATTTCTACCGAGAAGCACTTATGTGATGCAGGAAATTAAGCGCGCAGTAATCGATCCTGCTGTGCCCCTAGGTGCACGTCAAACGATGATTGCAAAATTGGCAAAGATCTCTCCAGCCGACGCAAAGTCTGCAATAGTTGAAATCTTCAAAAGAGCGGACTCCCTAACCGAGCGACAGCTCTTTGCGCAGGTTTGCGGTAATGTAAAAGACCCTGAACTGGCGCATCTGGCAAGGCTGGCCTATCTTCGTGAATTGCCCAATCCGAAAACAGCGCAGACGATTCAGGAATTGAATGATGGTGTCAAAATTAGAAAAATTCTTTTACCTTCACTCATGGCGCAAGCAGATGAAGATCCTACGGTAAAAAGTTTGATTGTGAGCGTTGCCTCAGATCCTGATCCTTCGATCAGAAGGCAACTCGCGCTGACATTAGTCGAAGCAGGAGGGAATGACCCCGAATGGCTTCCGCATGCTTATCACCTGAAAAACGATCCCGACCGAGACGTGCGACAAGCATTGGGAAATCAGCTGGGAGCTCGGGTTCCTGCGAATGCAGATGCACAGCAGATATTACTTGAGTTGTCGTCTGACCCTGATCCCGAAGTCCGTAACACTGCTCGATTTCGGCTTTCGAGCATCATCTCGTCTGGTCTCATCCCTGCGGAGAGATCGGTTAAACTTCAGGTCGAAATGGATCATATCATTGAGTTTGGTCAACTCTCCGCTGAAGCTCAAGCGCTCTGCGTGCGAAATTCACTTTCTAAATCACTGGCCTTGCCCGAGGCGATACCCCGGAAATGAAATCTTAAACGTCAACGGCCCGGGTACTAACGAGTTAGTATCCGGGCCGTTGAACTGAATCTAATAAAAACTGCTAATTAGTTAATGCCCTTGAGGCTGCAGTTATCGCTGTCGAGAGAAAGCTCATGTTTCATCATTCCTGCAGATCCGTATACGGTTGCTTCGTAAACGAGATTGCCAGAATTCGAAGTACGGCTGAATGAAGCGGTTGCTCTATTTGGGATACCATTTGATTCACGGTATTTGTTCTTTGCCAAAGCTTTAGCTTCGTCCATGCACTGTTCGCCTTCGTTATCTTGTGCACCAACTACGTCAACCCAAACGGCAACTTCATCGCCGTGAGCGCCAGAGTCAGAGTTCATGATAAACTTGATTTGGTTCCAACCTGGATTGAGCTTGCCTGCGGTAATAGAGTAACTACCACCACGTCCAGAGCCTTGTTGTTGGAGCTTGTAGGATTTGTCGGTGTTCTCAAGCGTGAAGTTCGAGCAATTTTCTGAGCCACGGATGATCAAGTTCACTTGATCAGATTCGCCACCAGCGGCGATGCCACCTTTAGCTTCAACCGTTCCACGACACTGAGGGAGAGCAGCTTGGCCGTTATTCAAGTCAACGCGCAAAGAGTCTGCTGCGAAAACTGGAGCGGCAACCAACATAAAAGACGAAACAACGAGATACAACTTCTTCATTTTACAACCACCTTGATAAGCACTGCTTGTAATGCAGTATGTTTCCGTCCGGTCCCGAAGAATTTCGAGGTTCCAAACTATTGAGGCGGAAACTACAGGATCTGACTAAAACAGTCAAGTATTATTGATACCTGTGTTATGGTGGTTATTCAAGCCATGATTTCAATGACTTAGCGATCTGAGGAAGTCCCAAATGGATGGGTTCAGAGAGAACGAGATGCTGGCTTTTCTTTTGAGGTGATCGAGGAGCCCTGTCTTGCGTCCATCCAGAGATCGCAATAGGACTTATAGTTTTGGGCGATCTGTTCGATCGCTGCATCACGGGTTTGTCTCTTTTCGCGAAGAGCTTTCAGGGGTTCCCAAAAAATGGTGCGTCCCACGGCGAAGCCAACAAAGCCCGGAACCTTTGCCGCAGTCTTCAACCAATGACGAACTTGCTCATCTCCTGCACCTCTTCCAAGAACGATGACTCCGACGTCGTCGCGGGCCGGAATGTTTCGGGCAACGGCGACGATTCTTTTGCAATTGTCGACGGTATCGAGTCCTTCGACTTTCCAGATATCGGGCTCAATGCCGCCATTTTGAAGTTCCGCGATCGTGCGAACCATAAGAGCCGGGCGAAGTTCACGATCATACCGATGAGTGTCCTGCCCGACTTGGGCAAGTTGCCTTGGCGTAGCCGGAACAAGGAGTTCGAACAAAAATTCGTGCAGGTTTGCTTGGCAGTAGTTGGAGAGTACACGGAGGCGTTCCCGTTGCGCGCGATTCATGCCGATATCGCCTTCAGGGTTGTAGCGAACCAAGACTTTCACAAAAGTGGGATTCATTTTTTCGATGTGGGCGCCGAACTCTTTGCCGTATTCAAAATCAAATTCGTCTTGTCCGGATTTTTCGGCGGGGCAAGCCGTGGTGAACCCAGCCGCGTGCGCTTCGGCTAAAACCTGACTTCCAAATTGTTCGTCGGTGAGAACCGCGGCCTGATCGTGCGGAACTCCGCGCGCCACCGCCTTTAGAAATCCTTGATAGATAATTTCTTTATACGAAGCGATCTCCGCGGTTTCGCCCTCTGTGGGTTTGCGCCCACGGATGCCAAAGAGCTTCTCTTGGAACGAGGCGCGGTGATCAAAAGGCATAATATAAAGTTCGCGGATATTTTTGGCGGTGCTCATCTTCGGGAAGAGTTGCAAAGAAAGTGCTTGCCACGCCGCTGCTCGCTGCGCTTCGTTTAATTATTGCTGACCGTGAAGCATCAAGTGAATCTTAGGTGAGAGACAGTCGACGGCGGCGGGTAAGCGCGTAATGCTTTCAGGGGATAAACCTACATCACCAGGCGTGATGATCAGAGGAAGATGAGCGTCAGAATTGAGACGGACGATCTCAAGAAAGTCTCGAACCGCGGCGCGCATTTGCCCATTGGCAGGATCTTCGGCAAGTAACCGTCTCAGTGTTGCGATGGCCGCTGGACGATCACCTTGGATTTCAAGCTGCTTAAGCTCGCGCCAAAACTTGCGTCTCGTCGCAAAATACGCGCGCACTTTGGGGTCATCTAGAAAACCGGCTAGGTCTTCCATGTAAATCTTGGATGACTCCGGATCGCCATGAGTAGGACTCATCGCTTCCCAGTTTCCATGAAGATTTTGATAGAACTCCGCTTTCTCGGTGTAATGAGGCAAGTCTTCAAAGTCACGTATCGAAGAATGAAGAAGTGAAGGTTTCGTATCCGCGGCCCTTGGATCCAAATAAAAAAGCGAGGAGCGAGATGACGGGACATCGGAGTTTCCACTGACCATCAACTGCGTAACAAGCTGTTTTGGAGCAGCAGACGTAAACACCTCTGAAAGTGCCTGCGGAATACTGCCGTAGTAGCCTGTGTCTAAAAAGACCGCCTTTTTGCCCAAATGAATGGAACGACGATCAAGTCCTCGTGAGGCAAGATACTTTTCAAGATGTGGGGACTCCTTGGTGTCCTGACTCACGTTCAGGAGATGACTCCGCTCTCGTTCGCTGGGCGATCCCGAATTAAGTCCCGTCCAAGCATCGTTTCCCCACTCCAGATCCCGTCCTAGAAAGTAAACTTGCCTGTCGGGGTACATTTCCATCGTCTGCGCAACGAGCTCAAGCTGTGCATACTTCACTCTCGACCACGAAGCTGGAAGGCCCTCCGAATGCGAGAGTCGGCGAACACTCCCTATGTCAGGTCTGACACTATAGGGCTCATAAGATCCGGCATCCCAGGCTCCATGGTCACTAAAATCGCCATAATCAGCCGCAGTTGCGTCGGCCCCGAAAAGCGCTCCTAACGTAAGGATTGAAATAACTACCCAGCTCGCCATTACGCTTCATCGGAATATTTGCGCGAATTCGTTAAAATGCCCTGAATACTGTAATTTTTACCCCGATCCATCCTTCCTGATCTCAGCCCATCTCGGTCGCCGAAAGAGGGTATTGAGCTTATATTGCATCGCATCAATCATGCAGCAAGCTCTGCTCTAAGGAGTTTATTTATGACGAAAAAAAATGTTCTGATCTCAGGTGTAATGTCGATTTTGGCGATGACCGCGATAACTCAAGCGAGCTGGGCTGATGATCCCGCGATGCTCGAGTGCACGTTCCAGAATCGAACGGATCGTGCAGAGTTGATTAGTTCTGACTGTCTTGTTTTGAAATTACAGGTCGGTTCATGCGTTTCATTTTCGCTCCATGACGCCGATAACAACCTTGCCGCTGGCGCAGGCGCCGAAGTGAATGAGGCTAATAGCATCGGATTCAACATCAATGGATTTAAAGATGCTTACACTTTTAGTCAGGTCAGCACGTCCGGCAGTTCGACGGAAAGCAATCTGTTTGCGACGTACGCTGCGACAGCAAGTCATCCGGATGGGATTGTTTCGTTGAAGTGTAAGCAAGTTGCGCCAGATGTAATTCAGAGCGACGTTCAGGCAGGTAAGTGCACGAACTTCCCGATGGCTTGCTTGTAATGCGTGATGCCTGCCTACCCTTAGGCTACCCTTAAGCTACAGTGATGCGCGAATCCAAGTAAACATCTTGGACGGCGTTCACAAGTGCGATGCCTTCTTTCCAAGGTTTTTGGAAAGCTTTGCGGCCGAGGATTAAGCCCATGCCGCCTGCGCGTTTGTTAATAAGCGCAGTTTTGACGGAATCAGCCAGGTCGCTATCGCCTTTGCTTTCGCCGCCTGAGTTAATGAGTGGAATCTTACCCATGTAGCAGTTCGCGACTTGGTAACGGCAAAGATCGATCGGGTGATCGGTCGTGAGCTGCGAGTAAACGAGGGGGCTGGTTTTGCCGTGCTTGGTTGCGTTGTAGCCGCCGTTGTTGGTCGGAAGCTTTTGCTTGATGATGTCAGCTTGGAGTGTGACCCCCAAGTGGTTGGCTTGACCGGTGAGATCGGCAGAGTTGCTATAGTCCACGCCGTCGACTTTGAAACCGTTATTGCGGGTGTAGCACCAAAGAATGGTTCCCATGCCGAGTTCGTGAGCTTGTTGGAACGCGATGCTGATGTCGTGAAGTTGGCGAGCGCTTTCAGCGGATCCCCAATACACGGTTGCGCCGATGGCGACTGCGCCCATGTCGTAAGCTTGTTTGACTGTCGCAAACATCGTTTGGTCGTACTTGTTCGGGAGGCTCAAAAATTCGTTGTGATTGATCTTCAAGATAAATGGAATCTTGTGTGCGTACTTACGCGCGTAAAGGCCGAGAACACCTAAAGTGCTCGCAACGCCGTTGGCGCCGCTTTCAATCGCAAATTTAATAATGTTTTCTGCATCGAAGAACAATGGGTTCTGAGCAAAGGAAGCGCCCGCCGAATGTTCAATTCCTTGATCGACAGGGAAGATCGAAGTGTAACCGGTGCCTGCAAGGCGACCGTGGTTCATCAATTGTTGAAGGCTTTTTAATACTGGCACTGGGCGATCAGAATTCATCATGATGTCGCTGATCCAGTTTGGGCCGGCAGGATAGATCTGCTCTTTCGTGATCCCCTTACAGCGATGTTCCATCAAAGAGCGTGCTTCAGTACCTAAAAGTTTTTCAAGATCGAGTGCCATATGCGACGCAAACTAACATGAAAAATGCCGCGAACGCTAGAATTTCGTGTTAGACATTTTGGATGGCACTCAGCACACAGCCTTACAAAGGGACTCGCGATTTTTATCCTGAAGAAATGCGCTTTAGGCGCTGGATGTTTGGCAAGATGCGCCATGTCGTAGAAAGCTTTGGATACCAAGAGTACGACGGCCCGATGCTCGAGCCATTTGAGCTTTATGCCGCGAAAAGTGGCGAAGAACTCGTTAACCAACAGCTTTATTGGATGATGGACCGCGGCGAGCGCAAAATCGCTGTCCGCCCAGAAATGACGCCTACGCTCGCACGCATGGTTGCGGGCAAGATCCACGAACTTCCACGTCCGGTTCGCTTTTTCAGCATCCCCAATCTCTGGCGCTACGAGCGCCCTCAGCGCGGACGCCTCCGCGAACACTGGCAACTGAACGTCGATGTCTTGGGGGGCGATGCACTCCAAGCCGATGCCGAACTTCTCACGCTCTCGATCGAAATGCTTCGCGCATTTGGTGGCGAAGAACACGTTTCGATCAAAGTAAATAATCGCCGTCTCATGGATCAGTTTTTTGCGGACCGCTTGCAACTTCCTGCCGAGAAAGCTCTCGCGACCACGAAGGCAATCGACGCGCGCGCGAAGATCGGCGAAGAAGCTTACGCAAAATGGTTAGGGGAGTTGGGCATCAACGAATCTCAACGCTCCGAGATGGAACAGTTTTTCAAAGCCCCGTTCGAAGAGACCGCCACAAAAATCCCAGGCCAAGGTGCAGACGAACTTCGCTCACTTTTCAAAATGCTCGCTGAGTCCGGCGTGGGCTCAAAAGTCGAGTTTGATCCCACTGTTCTTCGCGGCCTGGATTATTACACCGGCACTGTTTTCGAAATGTACGACACTTCGCCAGAAAATCGCCGCGCGATGTTCGGTGGCGGACGCTACGACAACTTGATCGGCATGTTCGGAAAAGACAAACTCTCAGGCGTCGGTTTCGGAATGGGCGATGTGACGTTTCAACAGTTCTTGGAAACTCACAAACTTGTTCCGACGTTTGGCGCGCCAGTCGATGTGTTTGTTGGACTTCCGAAGATCGAACTTCGTGGCACAGCCGAAAAAGTCGCAGCCCAGCTTCGCGGTCACGGCTTCAAAGTCGTCACGCCTTTAAGCGCTGATGGTTTCGGTGTGCAGTTAAAACTTGCGACCAAACATCAAGCCCGCTTCGTCGTTCTCTTTGGAGACGAAGAGCTCGCGAAGGGGCAACTCATTGTGAAAGACCTCACCAAGGGCGAGCAGAAGCTTTACCCGATGGCTGATGGTCTGAACGAGATGAGTGCTGCCTTAAAAAGTGCTCAATGAGCGAAGACGTCTCGATTAAAAAAATCA
>Ga0302315_10004170_pt1 | contig 12735 bp, 12 predicted proteins | sample III_Palsa_N3_1_FD_200532 | JGI IMG/M metagenome (GOLD analysis project Ga0302315, IMG submission 200532) | Peat permafrost microbial communities from Stordalen Mire near Abisko, Sweden - III_Palsa_N3_1 | ecosystem: Environmental > Terrestrial > Soil > Palsa > Peat permafrost | place: Sweden... | reverse complement strand
CAGACGGTATGTGCCACTAATCCTATAGTTACCTTAGCGGGAGATACCTTGCATGTAAAAGGATTTTCATGGAGCAATGGTAGCGGAACATTCACTTCTTTAACCAATCTTCAGACTGGCTATACGCCTTCAGCAGCAGAAATTTCAGCAGGAAAGGCAACTCTTATTCTTACAGATACGGCCTTAACGCCATGCACAAATATTACGGATACCATGTCTATTACTATTGTACCTGCGCCGCAAGTAAACGCCGGGCCAAACCAAACGGTTTGTTCTACTAATCCTACAATAACATTAGCTGGAGACACCTTGCATGTAAAAGGGTTTTCATGGAGCAATGGTAGCGGAACATTCACTTCTTTAACCAATCTTCAGGCGGGCTATACGCCTTCTGCTGCAGAAATTTCAGCAGGTAAGGCAACTCTTATTCTTACAGATACGGCCTTAACGCCATGCACAAATATTACGGATACCGTGTCTATTACTATTGTACCTGCCCCACAACTAAACGCCGGGCCAAATCAGACGGTATGTGCCACTAATCCTACAGTTACCTTAGCTGGGGACACCTTACATGTAAAATCATTTTCGTGGGGGAATGGCAGCGGAACATTCACTTCTGTAACCAATCTTCAGGCTGGCTATACGCCTTCAGCAGCAGAAATTTCAGCAGGAAAGGCAACTCTTATTTTAACGGATACGGCCTTAACGCCATGCACAAATATTACGGATACCGTGTCTATTACTATTGTACCCCCTCCGGTAGTAAATGCGGGGCCAGACCAGGTAGTATGCCTTACAAGCGCTTTAGTTACTCTGCAAGGAGATACCTCTAACGTAAGCAGTTTCTCCTGGAGTACCGTAAATACGGCAACTGGTGGGTCTTTTACATCTACGACTATACTTGATCCACAATATACCCCTTCTAATACAGATATTGTAAACGGGCAGGCGGCGCTTATTATAACAGGCATGGGTATAGGGCCATGCGCCAGTACTACAGATTCTGTTAATGTAATTAATATACCATTGCCTATTATACAGGTTAACGATACGGCAGTTTGTGCAGGGCAAAATGCTGTTCTTAAAGCGCATGTACTAAATAAGGCTTTTTTCCAAAAGTATAATCTGACTTATAACTGGAGCTGGCAACTAGGGACTACCGCTGTTCCATCTCAGGATTCTATACTAACTACCCAAACAGCCGGAGTTTATCAGATTACTGCAAATGCCTCAGGGTGTAAAGGTGGGGATAGTGGCACAGTAATAATCAATCCTCTTCCGGTAGTTAATCTTCCTCCTTTTGTAAAATTTTGTCCTGACACATTAAGTGAGTATGTATTGAATGCCGGAACAGGACCTTCGTATCAATACTTTTGGATACCTACTAACGATACTGTTAGTCAAATTTCGGTTAGCGCTCAGGGAGTGTATACTGTTACTATTACTAATAGATACAATTGTAATGCATCTTCAAAAACCATTGTACAAGAAGTATGTCCTCCGAGGCTTTATGTTTCCAGCGCCTTTAGTCCTAACAATGATGGCAGCAATGATATTTATGATGTATATAGCGCTCACGTAGGGGCTTTTAAAATGCTTATATTTAACAGATGGGGGGAAATTATTTATGAATCCGAGGATAAAACTCAATTCTGGAATGGCATGTATAGGGGGGATCCGATGCCTATAGGCGTTTATCCATGGGTAATTACTTATGAGGGGGACACAGAAGAATACAAAGGGCCTTATAATTTGAAGGGCAGTGTAACTATAATTAGGTAATAATTAAAACTTTACTTGATAATAATGAATGAAAGGTTTACAAATTATTTTAGTGTTTTTTTTGCTTATAATGTTGGCTTGTCAAGGGGAAAGATATAGGAGAGATAAGAATAATTCAATGACGCCCAAAGCAAAGGTGGCACATAGATATCTTTCTACAGAGGCTGTAAAGTTTACTCAGAACAATATAGAAAACAAGGATGAGAATATTAAAAAATCGCGGAAAAGAACTGAAAAAATGCAGAAAGACCTAAATGAACTTAACACTAAAACCAGTAAAGTAAAAAAGCCTAAAAAACACTCCGGAGAATTTAAGTTATATTAGAATGTGGAAATTAATATAATATAAAAAAGAAAAGGGGATGAGCGTTTATAGGCAAATTACAATATTATTTTTTTTAATTACTATTAATTGTTCCGCACAGGATATACAATTTTCGCAATTTTATTCTAATGTATTGTATGTTAATCCCGCTTTTGCGGGAAGCGCCCATGCAACGCGATATATTTTGCACGAACGCCTTCAGTGGCCGGGACTTGACGCTAAATATATTACCACTTGTGCTTCAATGGATCACTTCTTTAGCAAGGCTAAAAGCGGTATTGGAGTGCTGGTGATGAAAGACTGGGAAGGCTCTAATATTATAAGTTCAACACAAGTGGATTTACAATATTCTTACGAGCTAAACTTAACTTCAAAATATTCTTTCAGAGCAGGATTCCAAACGGGAATTATTTCTCAATATGTAAACTACTCGGCGCTTACTTTTCCCGATCAATATAATAGTTATGGATACATAGGCCCATCTAATGAGCCCTTTGGAGGTAATAGAAAAACTTTTTTTGATCTTTCTTCTGGCGGGATTTTTTACTCCGACAGATTTTGGCTAAGCGTTGCATACGACCATATGAACCAACCAAACGAAGCTTTTTATGGCACCGATCAAAGCCGTCTGCCTTATAAAATGGATTATGCAACAGGATATAAATTTTTTCTGCGTGGGGAGCCAACAACTAATACAAAGGACGACCGCCCTTATATTACTCCCACAGCCCATTATAAGTTCCAGGGAAAATCGCAGCAGTTAGACCTTGGCGTTTACAGTTACTACCAGCGAATGATATTAGGTTTCTGGTACAGGGGGATTCCTGTGATAAATGACTACACTCCAAATTTGCAGAACAATGAATCTATTGTAATACAGGTGGGTTGGAAGTTTGACGCCGGGCTTAGTATGAGTTATAGTTATGACTATACCGTTTCAAAGCTTGCCATAGCCCACACAGGAGGGGCTCATGAATTAAACCTGACTTACATAGTCGCAAAACAGCCTAAAAGAGTTAGAACCCTGAAAAGGCTTCCCTGCCCTAGTTTTTACAGATAACATAGGACTTATTATTACTACTATTTTTTATATTTTATTATACTTAAATTCCTGTCAACACAAATGCTCCCCAGTAATAAGGCTCAGCGTATTTTGTTTTCAATGTTTTTTGAGCGGTTCTAAAGGCCTCAAACTTGTTTTTGGTAGTTAGGTAGTTCTGATAGAATACTATCATAAAATCTTTTGTAGCTTTATCATCAACTTTCCACAAGCTGGTCATAATACTTTTTGCTCCCGCCGCTCTGAAGGCGCGTTGTAAACCGTATACACCCTCGCCCGCATCCAGATGTCCCAGGCTGGTTTCGCAGGCGGATAAAACAACCAGCGAAGTGTTTTCAAGATCAAGGTTCTGCGCTTCATAAGCTGTAAGTATTCCGTCGTAACTATCAGCATAGTCGGGGGCGCTGTAGTAATTTAGAACTCCGGCCATTAGTAGCCCGGAGTTTGCCATTGCATTAAACACCCGGTATCCATCTGTTGCGGCAGAACCTGCCTCTGACCAATAACCATGCGTGGCTATGTGCAGAATATCGGGGTTCTTTAATTCATAAAGTTTATCTTCTGTCGCCTGGTCTTTAAGGTATAGTGTACTTTTTAATCCCAGTTTATCCATTTCTTTTTTTATAGCTAAGACTTCTTCTTCTGTTCCTGGCAAATCTGCGATATTACTACCTCTAAAATTACTGACAAAAGACCTTGTAGCCTCAGTTGGCGATTGCGCCATAGCAATAGTAGTATTATTTTCCAGTTTGTAAGACGGCCTTCCGAATATAGTTGCTGTCTTAATTTCCTTTTCTTTGTAATTATTTTCTATATCGTTACTACTGGTAGTATAGTGAATATCCAGTTCATCCAGGAGGTATAAACCTGAATTAGGGTTTTTTAATGTGGGTAAATTGATGAGGTGATATATACCATCAGGTGAAAAATAAACTTTTTTAATTCCTTTAAGTTTTTCGTTGATTGGCGCCCAATAATGCTGGTAGGAGTCTTTGTCGTCTTGTTTGAACCGGACGCTGTTTTTGTACAATTTATAGTATTTGTTGTCAAGTTCCTGGGCCAGTTCGGTAAGATATACCACTTCCGGGTATTGACAGTTTTTTGTAATAATATAAGCGGCATAGTAAGTAGTATCGTTGTAATAAAGTTGATTTCGCCATTGAAACCTGATGATCTCAACTGCGGCCTCGTCCTCTCTCAGTCTTGTTTTTATATCTTGCCAATCCGGTGAAGGTATTTTTAAATACGTTTTAAAATCTTTAGATTTGGACGCTAATTCATTTTCCAGGTGGTTTACTTCTTCCTGTAGTTTCTTTAACTGTTGCTCGTTTACAGCGCTTAACGAATCTGCAGAAGGGTCTTCTGTTTTGCGGTAAAGCCTTATCAATTCTTCCTTTAGGGCCAGCCATTCCTCGTATAATTTTATGGTATCCTGGTCGTTTGATTTAAGAAAAGCTTGTTTTCTTTTTTGAACTCCCTTTAGTGAGATTGATTTAGTAAGTAGTAAATTGTTATAGGCTTGCGCACAAAGGCTTGGGTACAAATCAGGATAACCAGTTTGGGCAAGTTTTACAAAGCTGTGGTAGTTGTCGTAGCCATCTTTTAGTTTGGCATTGTAGTAGGTTACAAAAGCTTTCTCTCCAAAAGAAAATATCACATCGTTTATCCAGTCCACGTTCAATTTGAAAAGCTCGTCGTAAATTTGTTTGGACTGCTGTGCCCGGCGGTCGCGCATGGTAAAGTAGGCGTAGTTGGAAAAGGGTAGGGTAGATTCCCTAAAATCCTTATTTAATTTTATCTTTTCCAGCAGGGGTTTAAAAACATCGTGGTATTGCGGGGCAGCAAGAAAGCCAAGATGATTAGCTTTCATCAGGTTTATGCTCAATTCTGCATACTGGCTATAGCTGTTAAAGTGGTCTACTGTTTCCGTAATATAAAATGACACTGGTTGTTTTAATGCAGCCTTATTACCTGTCTTCATCAGGAAAACAGGCAGCATTGAAAGAGGGTATTGTTTATTGTTAGGGGACTGTTTGTTATGGCAGCTTATCCAGTCGTAATTGCTGGAATCTCTTTTTTCCCATAATAGTTGTGCAGGTTTATATTCTTTTAGCATCTCGCTCGCAAAGGCTTTAAAAGTGAAACGACTTACCGGAAAAGGATCGCACATGTTTGGTTTTTTAAAAACTTTTCCATAAAAATTGTATTGCTCGTCCGACGATTGTATATACGACTGGTAATCTCCTATTGCGAGGTAGTAAACAGATTTGCTGGAGAATGATTCTGATTTGTAAGACGTTCTTAATGCCTCGTTAGCCTCTTCGGAAAGCTTTTGCATTTTTAGAATGTATTCTTCAGCTTTCAGGTAGTTTCCTGTACGGGATAAGAAATTAGTATAATAAGAGTAGGTATGAAAGTCCTCTTTTTCATTCTTATCAAATAATAGGGCTTTCTCGTAAATTTTCCCGGCCCTGCTATAATCTCCGTTTCGTTCAAATCCATAAGCTACATAGGTGTAGTTATTAAAGTTTTGAAGAGAGGGGTTGTCATTAAGGTAGTTAAGGGCAAGTAGTACATTTTCTGGCTTAGTAGTATTAAATAAAGCAGGGTAGTAAACTGTATACCATTGCGATGTTGCTGAGGAATTTCCCCCGCTCATGGCTGCAAGGGCTTTATCAGCGTGCTCTTTACAGGTATTGGCAAGCTCTTTATCGGGGGCCTGCTTTTCAAATATCTGGTTTAGCATGTAGTAGTTGGAATAGGTTTGTAATTCCTTATTCTGTTGCGTCATTTTGTATAACTCTTTGGCCAGTTGCAAAGCTTTTTTGGGGTCTGAGGCATTCATATAAACGCCGGATAGCTTGTCGGTAAAGTCTTTTTGAGTTTGTGCTAAAGCCTGTTGGCAAAGAGCTAACATTAAAAAGTTGCAGAGCGCAAATAGTTTTACAAAAGGCATAAGGTTGGATTAGTCGACCACCTTAAATATAGCAATTTCCAGTAAATGACAGTAGTATACTCCAATCAAACATTGGTTACAACAGAAGCAGGTTAAGTTTTTGATTTTAAAATTAAATAAGTATAGTAAACTATCAGCAACAAAATACCTGAAACAAAAAACACAATAGCAGGGAACTTACCGGGTAGCGCTGTACCAAACAAACTATGTTCCATTCCCAAAAACTCGCAAAGCATCCAACTGGAGTTGGCCAATATCCATAATACGACGGAACTATTGTGCACCAGGTCGGAAGTATTAGCGCGGTGTACGTAAGTTATAAATATTGCTATAAAAAGGGTAGGGACTATCATAAGAATACCTAGCGGCTTCCATACCAGGCACCATGAAATATCTTTGAGGAGCCAAAAAAGAATATGTACATTTTCTATTTTTTTAATCGAAAGCCTTGATGTATCCATGCTACAAATTTAAAAAACGATCTAAGTATATAAACTTTATAGTAGTATTTATACCAGGTGTTAATGGTAAAATTTAAAATAGTATTAATTTAGTGTTAAATTAGATACACTAAAACATAATTATAGTAAAATTAAAGTATGGCTAAAAGTTACCGTTTAAGCTTGGAAGGCAATGTGATTTGCTGCACCTTTAGTAAAGGCCTTATTTTGGATGAAGATACCCTTCGCGAGGCTGTTAAAGACCGTATTAAACTGGCTCGCAAAGTAGCCCGCCCTGTTTTTGTCGATGCAAAGGATGTTGAATATTATACCTTAAAAGCTCGTATTTTTGGAGCTTCGGTGGAAGCTCAGAAAGATGTGCTGGCCTATGCCATAGTAAGTTCCAAAGCTCTTAAAACCTTAACAAACTGGGTAATGGCTTTTACTCCTCCTAAGCGTGTGCCAACCAAAATTTTTGATAAGAAAGAAGAAGCGCTTGAATGGTTGAACCAGTTTAAGTCCTGATTTTAACCAATACAATACCCTATTTATAGTTTTTTATATTAAAGTTTTTAGTTTCAAATGAACTTATACTTATTTTTTGTTGTAATATTACAGTGTTATATTTTATAATGGTTTTATTTTAGTATGGGAATAGTTGAACGAAAAATACGTCAGAAGGAGGAAACTAAGACCGCCATTTTGCAAGCTGCATGGGATATAGTTACCGCCGAAGGCTGGCAAACGCTTTCCATACGTAAAATTGCAGATGCTATAGAATACAGCGTACAGGTTGTATATAGCCATTTTGAGAACAAAGAAGCTATTTTGCTGGAGTTTACCAGAGAAGGGTTTAGATTGTTAACGCAAAGGCTGCAAGAGGCTAAGGATGCACGTAAAAACCCTGCTGAGCAGCTGAAAGCAATAGCGCAGGCTTATTGGGATTTTGCATTCGAACAAAAGGAGTATTACCAGATTATGTTTGGGCTGGGAATACCTGCCTGCGATACGGCGGATAAAATAATAGAAGTAAAATTGATGGGAGAAGTAATAGCAACTACTTTACAGGAGGCCATTGAAACCGGTAATAATAAAAAGGCTGATCAGAAATTGAAATTCCATACCTATTGGTCGATTTTGCACGGGTTGGTTTCAATGCAATTGATTAGCAGGAATGAAATGGAGACTGAAGAAAAGTTAATGATTTTGAAAGATGCGATAGGTGGATTTATCAAGTCCTTAGAAGAGGAATAATTTTTTTGTTTATCTATTACAGTGTTATATATAATTTTATGGTCATATAATATAAATATGTTACAATCTTTCTATAATTAATAATTTATCAATTTAACTTAAACACACTTTAACAATGAAAATAACAAAAATTACGTATTGGGTACTTACCGGAATTGTAGGGCTGCTGATGCTATTATCTTCTTATATGTATTTTACCAACCCTATGGCCAAAGAAGGCTTTGCTCATTTAGGATTCCCTGATTATTTGCGAATAGAACTAGGAATAGCTAAATTTCTTGGCGCTCTTGCCTTGTTACTACCTGTTCCAAGAAAGGTAAAAGAATGGGCATACGCAGGTTTTGCCATTAATTTTATTTCTGCTCTAATAGCGCATATTGCTTCCGGCGATGCTGCAGCTAACTTTATGATGTTACCAGTATTAATTGCAATACTTATTGGCTCTTATATTACCTACGATAAACTACAAACTGCCAAACAATAATCTCTTAATTTAACTGCATTATGAGGGCTATACCAGCTTCCATAATGCAGTAATTAAAATTCGTTTTGTTTTTTATTTTGATACCAATCGGTATCTTTGTGCATGCGTAATGCAGAACTAACAAAAGAAAAGATTTTAAAAAAATCAGGTATACTGTTTAATACCAGGGGATATAAGGCTACATCCATAAGTAATATTACCGATGCTACAGGATTTACCAAAGGCGCTATCTATAGACATTTTGCAAACAAAGAAGAACTAGAAAAGGAGACCTTGTTTTATCTTTCTTCTATTATGTTCAGTAATGTTCGCAAAGTTATTAAAGCTGAAAATAATGCCGGAGATAAGTTAAGAGCTGTGTTTCGCTATTTCGAAACTTATGTTACTAATCCACCATTGAAAGGCGGATGCCCACTTTTAAATGCCGCTATTGAGGCAGACGACTCTAACCCAGGTTTGAGAAAAGAAGCCCTTAAAGTGTTAACCATACTTCGCGATTCGTTACACCACATTCTTAAAAAAGGCATTGAATACAAACAAATTAAATCAACTATTGATAAAGATTTTTATACCAGTATTATAATTGCTTCGCTGGAGGGCGCTATTATGATGAGTAAGTTGAAAGGCAATAGTGAAGACATTAAGCGAATAGTTAAACATCTTGAAAATTTGATTATAGAAATAGAATTATAATTTTTTAACCATAAAGATACCGATTGGTATCTAATAAAACTTATGAAAAAGATAATAACAACCCTGTTAGGATACTATTTGAATATATTATCAACTATAGCCCCGGCCATGGCAGGCAGGCGCGCGTTTCTTATATTGTGTCATCCGGCCCGCAGTCCATTTAAACCACATCATAATGAGTTTTTAGACTCTTCAGAAAAATTCAATTTCTACTCTAAGGATATTTATATACAGGGTTATAAGTGGGGGAATGGAAGTAAGAAAATATTATTTCTGCATGGGTGGAGAAGTAATTCCTTCTATTGGAAGAAGTATGTGGAGGCTGTGTCTCTGGAAGACTATACTATTTACTCAATAGACGCTCCGGGGCATGGGGCTTCGGGAGGCAAAATTTTATATGTCCCTTTGTATAGTGAAGTTATTAAACAGGTTATTAATTCTTTAGGTAAGATGGATACTGTAATTGCTCACTCTATGGGTAGTTTTTCAATTCTACATGCTTTATATACCTCTCCGGGGCTTAGTGTCGACCGGTTGGTTATTATGGCGTCGCCAGGAAAGGGAAGTGATTTTATAACCTTTTTTAGAGATACATTACGTTTGTCAGACCGCTCTGTAAAGGCGTTGCTTGACTATTTCGAGGAAAAACTGGGAGAGCCAATCGATTTTTTTTCAGCCCCTAAATTCGCTTCTGTGTTAACCATACCGGGATTAATTGTTCATGATAAGGAAGATCCTGAGGCCCCGTATAACTATGCTGTACAAATACATGATTCATGGCGCCAGTCTATACTATTTACTACCAGCGGGCTTGGGCATAATCTTAAATCACCTATAGTGGTGCAAGAGGTTTGTAGTTTTATAGAAGGTATTCCTATACAAAACCAGTAAGGCGTTAATTTAACTTAATTATTAACTTTTTTGTATTCTGGGTCGTTGTTCTGAAGAGTTATTATCAGATCAACCTTTTGCAAAAGCTCGGAGTTAGAGGGTTGCCTGTTGCCGTTTTTTAAATACAGATAAAAAAGAAGTAATTTCTGGTAGGCGGCGGTTTGTTCCTGGTTTAACTTAGGGTATAGATAGTAAGCTAAGGCTGTTAAATCATCAGTGCCAGGGAAATCTTTATCTTTGAATGCAAATAGTATAAATTCCTCTACGGCTTTGTCTTGTTTAATAAAGTCCTCAATTTGTTTGTCTTTATATTCATGAGGGATTAAAGATTTTATAAAAGCGAGGAAGTGCATAAGTAGTAACTATAAAAATGGTTGTTTTATTATTTTACTCATTTAGTAGTAGTACTTTGATCTCCGGTTCCGCTGCCTGCCTGCTGAGTCTGCTTTTTTTTCTTTTGGGATTGTAAATATATGTTGTACTGTTCGGGAGTAAGCGTTTGTTTAAGGCCAGCCTTCTTTTTTTCCTTAATAGCTTTTACTTGTTGGTTAAGGCTATCCAGTTGTTGGTCGCATTCAAGATAAATGGCTTTTATTTGCTGCGTTTGCTCTGGAGTTAAAGAAAGTTCCTGGGGCAGTTTGGCTATTTGAGCTTCTGCCTTTTGTTCCGGATTCTTTTTAGAGTGATGTTTTGCAGAGGACTGGGCTATAGCAAGCGTAATTCCCTGAAATAAAATAAAGCAAATCAATAAATACCTCATAACAGAATTTAATTTGCCGAAAATAAGCTAAATTCTTTAATTTTCCTTACAATTTTAAACTTATTAAGGGTTTATGCGATTTTTTCTATTTGAGCAGAAGCAAGATCTTTACGATAGATCATTATTACCTTATCCACTACTTCGCCGCTTTCGTTAAGGGGGAAACATTTTATTATGCTGTAATCTTCCGTAAGATTACGGTGTTCTGCTTTATTATAAACGTACAGTTTATTATCCTTAAAGCACCTAACAACCTGGTAAACGGATTCGTCAATATAAGCCATATATAAATTTACGAATTACAAAACAGGGAAGCAATAGGGGAAAAGTAAATTTAAATGCCAGGAAACAAACCTATGAGATAAAGTAATTTTTTTATTGATATAATTATGTTAAACAATTGATTTTCTGAGAGATTAAATAAACAGCTTAAAATTATTTTTAGTTAACAAAAAAATAACAAATTGTTTTTTGAGAAAACGAAACCTTTTTTGTGGTAAAATTTCACCTTTTTTTCTTAATATTTTACTCTTATTCCTTTGCAATCTTAAATGTTTTTATATCGTATGGGCTTACAACTTCAAGTATATACATACCTGTTGAAAGTCCCTGTCCTAAAAGTATTGTCTCATTTGTAGTATATTGATCAGAAGAATACAATGTTTTTCCGGTAAGGTCGGTTATTTGTACCTGTACTTTATACACTTCCTTGGCGCTAACAATAAGGTTTAGCGCCTTATCAAATGGATTAGGATACACAGTGGCAGTGAGCGACTGGTCGTTAGTTACAGAAGCAAGGCTACTTATAGTTTGATTGCCGTTAAAATCTTGCTGTATAAGTCTGTAATAGACAATACCATTCACAGGGATATCATCGTTATACTGATAGTAAATAATACTGTTTGAATTGCCATGCCCCCTGACTGTATCAATAGATTCAAATATTGTACCATCAATAGATCTTTGAACAATAAAATAATTATTATTTAATTCAGTTGCAGTTGACCAGTTCAATACTACTTTACCAGTAGCCAATTCTGCGGTAAAACTAATAAGTTTTACTGGAGTAGGGGAAGGGCAGGCAGTAGCGGAGATGGTAGCTACTACAGGAACGCGGTCGCAGTCCTGAGCGTATGCTACATTCCAGTCAAAATAAGCGGGCGCTCCGTTAATGTTGTTTATGTCGCCGCTTTTAGTTAGCTCAAATACAGGAGAATAGGTTTGCGGGTAAGTAGTCGCATTTCCGGTAAAAATTTCAATTGTTTTTCCTGTCGCAGAATTTGTACTTATAGTATAGTTATTACCTGCAGGAATAGAAATAGGTGTGGTAAAGGTGATAGTATAAGTTTGAGTAGATAAAGCAACGGTGCCGCAGTTTACTGTTGCTGATCCGCTGCCTACCAACGTGCCTGATGAATTTTTTACATCCAATTGAATGGGAAAAGATGTGTTAGTGCAACTATTGGTAAATGCAACTACTGTAATTCCGTTTAGGTTAAATGGTTTTAAAGCGTTAAAATATTGTGTCAGCAACGGAGCGTTATTATTAGACTGTCCGGCCGTTCCACCAACTGTATAGCCATTGCCTGTAACCGGAGGGCCGACAATAGTATCATACAACCCGTCGTCTTCCACATAATAGGTAGTAGTAGAAGAAACAGAAGTAGTTAAAGATGTAGTATTATTTCCACCTGACACTATACTTCCTCCGGAAGCTTGGCTATACCAGTTATATGGCCCACCCGTAAGCGTATTTGTTATAGAAAGCGTTACGGTTCCCGCCGTGCTGCGGCATGCATTTACCGCTACCGGGGCTGTTGAAGTAAGCGTTACCTGGGCAGAAGTGGCACATCCCCCAGTACCTGGGGGAGCGGTTGCCGTAAGTTTGTAAGTCCCTGGCGCGGTAATATCAGGCAGGGAAATGTTTGTATCCCCGGTGAGAGCTACCCCGTTCATGTACCATTGGTACTCAGTAGCAGCAGGAAAAGAGGCCGAATTAGGAGTGCTAAGGTTAAAGACAGAAGGGGAACATATAGCGCTGTTTGGCCCGAGGTAAGGAGTAGGTAGAGCGCTTGTAATATTCATTG
>Ga0302315_10004168_pt1 | contig 12739 bp, 10 predicted proteins | sample III_Palsa_N3_1_FD_200532 | JGI IMG/M metagenome (GOLD analysis project Ga0302315, IMG submission 200532) | Peat permafrost microbial communities from Stordalen Mire near Abisko, Sweden - III_Palsa_N3_1 | ecosystem: Environmental > Terrestrial > Soil > Palsa > Peat permafrost | place: Sweden... | reverse complement strand
TCAAACTCTTCAAAAAAGCTTTGGTCTAATTAAAGACCTTAATATATGAGTTAGTCCTAGCTTTAAAAATTATATTCAAGCGCCCACACAAATTGTTTCTTGGCTTCCTTATTTTTAAACAGCATCTAGTCGTTTTTGCTTTTGACTAGCCACCTCGGTAAACGAGGAAAGTGAATAATAACAGCTTTGAATCTTATGTCAACAGATTTTTGAGAATTATTTTTAAAAGTTCTCTGCCCAGTCTTTTTTTGGCAAAAAATGGCTGTATAGCCTAGCTTCTGGACTCCCAGGTTCAGCTTCAAAAGCGTATCGCCATCGTACTATAGGCGGCATTGACATCAAAATAGACTCGACTCTCCCCCCTGCCTGTAAGCCGAATAAAGTCCCCCTATCTGCTAATAAATTAAACTCAACATAGCGCCCCCTGCGGTATTGCTGAAACTCGCGCTCTTTTTCGGTATAGGGTATTATTAAGCGACGCTGCAATATTGGTAAGTAAGCTTTCAAAAAGCTATCGCCTATACTTTGCATAAAATAAAAACTTTTTTCAAAGCCCCACTCATTTAAATCATCAAAAAAAACACCTCCAACCCCTCTTGGTTCACGGCGATGCGGTAAATAAAAATAAGCATCACAGGCTGCTTTCATTTGACTATAAACATCTGCACCAAAAGGCGCACATGCTTTAGCGGCGGTAGTATGCCAATGAATACAATCTTCTTCAAAACCGTAATATGGTGTTAAATCATACCCCCCACCAAACCACCAGACGGCTTCTCCCCCGGGGATATAGGCACAAAAAAATCGAATATTGGCATGACTCGTAGGGGCATAAGGATTTTTTGGATGAATAACTAAAGAAAGCCCAAGCGCTTCATAACTACAACCTGCTAAGTCTGGCCGCCTCAATGTGGCGGCTTTGGGTAAGGTATTGGCTTTTATATGAGAAAAATTTACGCCTGCTCTTTCTAGATTTTCTCCTGCTTCTAAAATAGCAGTAATACCGTAACTACCGTTTGCTCTTTCCCAGTTATCGCGAAAAAACTGCTTCTTGGTGATTTCTTCATATTCTAGCGTTTCGCATATAATGGATTGAAGTCCTATTAGATAATCTTTTATGGCCGCTACATTTTGACTATTCATTGTTTTCCTCTACAATAAAAAGTATTAGTTATGAACTAAACTTTTCAATAAATGGTTTCCTTGGGAGTTTATATGTCTTTCATTATCACTTGTAAAAAAATATGTAATAAATTAGGCCTTACTCCCTTTGAAAACATGTTGGATGATTATATAGATATACAACATAACCATAAAGTCCAACGTAATAAATTTCGGTTACTACTGGGAGCCATTTCCTTCCTAGGCGGAATAATTGTTCCCTCATATTACAATGAAAACATCACTAATTTTTTTGAAAAGCTTACCACTACCCTTTTACCTGCATTAGAGCCATTACCTCTAACCGCGGTGCTCTATGTGGGTTCAAGCGTAATTTTTACTTGGGGCGGCCTATTAATAGCTAAATACGGTGCAAAAGCTTGGTATAGTTGCAAAACAGGTGACAGCAATTCTACCCATCACTTAAACGAAGACGAATATAGGGTATTAGTGGAAAAATATAAAATGCACCTAGAATACAAAGCTCATTTACATAATAAAAACGCCATTTTAAAAGATGACACGGATATTTCAAGAGAATTAACCGATAAATTTAGAGAGCTTGTAGCCCAAATTGGTGAATGTGAAGAATTGGGAGATAAATTTAATACCCATGGGGTTACGAAACCTGCCTTAAAAAAAATGCTCTATGATTTTAGACAAGGTAATTTCGACGCCTACGAATCAAGCTTGTACGGGTTACAAGAATCAAAAACTAGAGAAAAAACAAAAATGGATGAATTAACAACATTTTTAGCCACTCAGAAACTTAGTACAGGTAAAACAGAGTCCAGTAATCTATCTAGCTCTTCAAATGCTTATAGAGCAATTAATGTGGATCCTGAGAATAATTCTCCGAGCCCCGACGACAGCGTTACCCCACATATTCAACATCCTGCGCATAGTAGAACTAGATCACGACGACAGAGTACCAGTACTATTGCCATTGAGAAATACACTAAAAGTAAAGTTATTGCAAAAAATCAGCTAGATGCTATGAACAGAGACTCTAACATATTACTTTCAAAAATCAGATAACTATTGGCTTTATTTTTCTTCTGTTGGTGCAATATCATATGGCTCTGCAAAACCACATTCTTTTTGAGGGCATGCTTTTTCGGTACCACGGCGTTTAGTAGTTTTGATAGTTACTATGGGCCAGGCACAAGTAGGGCAAGGCTCTGCTAGGGGGGGATTTTTTATAGCATATTTACATTCTGGGTATTCATTACAAGAATAAAAAAAAGTACCAAACCTAGATTTTTTCTTTATTAAACTGCCTTTATTACAGATAGGACAACTAATTTTGGTATCTTCATTCGGAGTTAAAGATTCCATATGCTTACAGCCTGGATATTGGCTACATCCTATAAATTTGCCATAACGCCCCCGTTTAATAACCAATTGACCTTCGCATTTAGGACATACTCGCCCTTCTACAATTTCAGGCTCTATCAAATCTTCAGGTTTTTCTTCTAAATTTCTCGTATAATCACATTCTGGATAAGTAGTGCATCCAATAAAACGTCCTCTTCTCCCTAAACGTATCGACAGGGGTTGTGAACATTTAGGACAGGCTTCATCTAAGGCTTCATGGGTTACATCTTTGCGTTGTACTTGCTCTTCAGTAGTTTTAATTTGTGCAATAAATGGATGCCAAAATTCCTTCATGAGAGGCAACCAGGCTTGCTCTCCTCTGGCAATAGCATCTAAAGAATCTTCCAAACGTGCTGTAAATTGATAATCAACATACTGTGTAAAATATTGCGTTAAAAATTTATTTACAATTTTACCGACATCGGTGGGTGTAAAACGCTTACTTTCTAAAAGAACATATTCACGATGTTGTAAAGTAGTGATGATAGAAGCATAAGTGGAGGGGCGACCAATCCCATATTCTTCTAAACTTTTTACCAGAGAGGCTTCAGTAAAACGAGGCGGAGGTTCGGTAAAATGTTGTTCTTCACGAATGGCTAGTAAATCAATTATCTCCCCTTCTTGCATGAGAGGTAAAAATTTTTCATCTTCGTCTTCTGCGGTTTTACTATCATCTAAGCCTTCAAGATACACTTTCATAAAGCCTGCAGCAGTTATAGTGGAACCCGTAGCTCTAAAAACACCTATAGTTCCACATTCAAAATCAACTGCGTTCAAACTAAAAACGGCATGTACCATTTGAGACGCTACACTGCGTTTCCATATTAAATTATATAATTTATACTGATCAAGGGTAAGTGAAGATTTAATGGCTTCTGGCAAAACAAATACGTCAGTAGGCCTTATAGCTTCATGTGCTTCTTGGGCATTTTTAGATTTTGTTTTATATACTTTGGGCTCACTCGGCACATTTTCTTTACCATAACGGGTTTCAATTAAAGAACGAATATTATCGATTGCTTCCAAAGATAAATGCACGGAGTCAGTACGCATATAAGTAATTAACCCAACCGCTCCTTGGCCCACATCAATCCCTTCATATAATTGCTGGGCTATTCTCATGGTTCTAAGGGTACTAAAACCTAATTTGCGAGAAGCTTCTTGCTGTAATGTAGAGGTGGTAAAAGGGGCTGTGGGATTTCTTTTACGTTGGCTTTTAGTAATTTTCAGTACTTTAAGTTTACCATTGGCTTGCTGCCGCAAGGCCTCACCAATATTTTCAGCATGGCTCGTAGTTGTGATAGAAAATTGCGATAGTTTTTCTTGTTGGTATTGCGTTAACTTTGCAATAAAGGTTTGTTTTTTTACTTTTAAGTCGGCCTCTATGGTCCAATATTCTTGAGCAATAAATTTATCAATTTCTTGCTCACGTTCAACAATCATTTTTAAGGCAGGGCTTTGGACTCTTCCCGCAGATAACCCACGGCGAATTTTCTTCCATAACAAGGGAGATAAGTTAAAACCAACTAAATAATCTAAAGCGCGACGGGCTTGCTGGGCATTTATTAAATCCATGGCTAGGGGACGAGGGGATTCGAGGCTAGCTAAAACCGCTGTTTTAGTAACTTCATAAAATACCACCCGATGCGTCACAATATTATGTGCTTGTAATTCATCTTTAATCAATTCATATAAATGCCATGAAATAGCTTCACCTTCCCTATCCGGATCGGTCGCTAGATAGAGAGTGGTCGTATTTGCTAATTGGCTTCTTATCGCCTCAACATGTTTAGCGTTCTTTTCTAAAATCCTATATTTCATAGCAAAATCATGTTCGGTATCTACTGCGCCTTCCTTAGGGATTAAGTCGCGCACATGGCCATAAGAAGCCATTACTTCATAGCCCTCACCTAAATATTTTTTTAAAGTCTTTGCCTTAGCGGGTGATTCTACAATAATTAAATTTTTACCCATTATTTATCCTACGCAAGCTTTTGCCCTAATAACCCTAGCATATCCCCCAGGAATACTAGCGATTAATCCATTTAACTCTAATTCTAATAAATCCATAGTGATTTGCTGGTACTCACAATGTATTCGTTCTACTATTACATCAATTGGAGTCATATCAAAGTCAATTACATTCAATAATGTCTGCTGGGTTTTACTTAAAGAAGTGGATTGCTCATTTTCTTTAGAAACATTATGTAAATGATCATTTTTAATTAACAAGGCTAATTCTTCAACTACGTCTTTACCTTCTTGCACTAAAATAGCACCCTGCCTAATTAAAGCGTGACACCCTTTTGATAAAGCATTATGAATAGAACCGGGAATGGCAAATACATCTCGATTTTGCTCTACTGCATATTGCGCTGTAATTAATGAACCACTTTTTAAAGCGGCTTCGACCACTACCACGCCTAAACTTAAGCCACTAATTATTCTATTTCGACGCGGAAAATTTTGCGCTATGGGTGGAGTTCCTATAGGAAATTCAGAAACTAAAGCTCCTTCTTGTAGAATATCGCGCGCAAGCTTTATATGCTGTTTAGGATAAATAGTTTCTAAACTGTTGCCCAGTACTGCAATAGTACTGCGGCCCTGTTGCACCGCTGCTTCATGGCTTGCTTTATCTATGCCTAATGCTAACCCACTAGTAATAGTTAATCCCATTTGCACAAAAAAATCTGCAAAGCTTTTGGCTGTTTCATATCCATTTGGGCTTGGGTGTCTACTACCAACCATGGCAATTTGCGGAGTTAAGAGACTTTTTAACTGCCCCCTTACAAACAATAGCGGGGGAGGATTGGTAATTTCTTTTAAAAGCTTAGGATAAAAAGAATCTTGTAAATCAATTATGTGACAATCCTTTTGCTCGGCCCATAATAAATCCTTTTCTACTCCCTTCCAATCAGGGTTAGATAAATATTGTAAAGCTTTAGGATCAAGCTTTTCTATTATTTTTTGTTTATGTTGCGAACTTTCAAATAATTCTTGCAGCTTAGGATATTTTTTTTGCCATTTAAAAAAATTTATAGGCCCTATCCCGGGCATTCGCAACAATGCCAGTTTATAGCGTAACTCATCATTTCTACTTTCACTTATCACAAAAAATAACTCTTAAAAAAACTAATTACTTTATTCAGAAAATACTTTATCAAATTCATACACACCGGTTTCTGCAGAAGTTATTAAACCAACACTTACTTTATCAAAAATGCGATAAATAAGAATTTGGCCTACTGCCAATAAAGTTTTATCTTTTTTTGAAGCCTTTTTATATGGTTCTTTGTATATTGTCAACAAGTTACCTACCTGAATATTATCACGTTTTCCTAAAGATATAGTGACCGTGTCACCTAATCCTCTTGCACGCGCGGTAAAATTATCTGCCCCTGATAAAATATATCCCTCAAGCTTTTGCGCTGGTCGACCCACATGAATTTTTGCAGGTAGTTTCAATTCTTCAAATGGAAATAATTTTGCACCAAGAATAATATCTCCTTGGGTATTTAATATATGGAATGCAGAGCCATGTGCGGAGAGTACATTACGGCCATTCCCCAGTACCTCAAACTCTATCCCCAAGGCCTCTTTGCTAATAGGGTGACGTCGCAATACACCTTCGCGAGCAATCATGTACCGGCTAGTATCGCTTTCCTTTAAGCCTTTGGTAATAGCTTTGCTGCCCGCAGTAAATATGGCAGTATCATTAAGAGAATCCACAATTGCAGGCGCTTTCGCATATTGGTCTTTAGTTACTATATAAATATCCTTCAAAAAAGGTTTTATGTCTTGCAGTAATACAAAAGATTTGTCGTCGTCAATTTTCTCAATTCTAGTTTTAGGACTTAATTTTAGAGCCTTCTGTGGCCCGCACAATGCTACTGGAGTACCAATTATTATACTACACACTAAGCCAAATACAAGTCTTACAACTAAATACTGCATTCCTTTCTCCTTAACATTCTTACCTGTAACATTGCCACATACTACATATACTAATAGTACCCTTACTTGTTCACTTTAACTTTTTTTTCACCTTGGAGTATAGTTATAATCTAAGGTATAATTCACAGTTAGCAAACATAGTAATTCTAGGACTTCAATATTATGGCTTTATTACCAATTTTACAATTCCCCGATCCCCGTTTAAAAATAAAGGCCAGTCCTGTTATAAACTTTGATGCAGAATTGGATATTATTATTAAAGACATGTTTGACACTATGTATGAACAACAAGGGATAGGCCTTGCAGCCACTCAAGTAAATATACCCTTACAAATAATTGTTGTGGATATATCTACTAACAAAACTGAACCCATGGCCATGATCAATCCAAAAATTGTAACGACTATAGGCTCACAACTTGGGCTTGAAGGGTGCCTTTCTTTTCAAGGGGTATATGATAAAGTAACCCGGGCAGAGACCATTCAAGTTGATTTTTATAATGCTTCTGGTGAGAAAAAAAGTATTAAAGCTCACGACTTATTAAGCATTTGTATACAACATGAAATGGATCATTTAGAAGGCATAACTTTTTATGATCATTTATCCCCCTTAAAACAAAAACGTTTACGGGACAAACTAGAAAAAATTAGACGGACTGCCCTATAAATGCAACAAAAAATTATTTTTGCCGGAACTCCCCCTTTTGCCGCCACCTTGTTAGAATCTTTGTTAGCACTCCCTGAATATTCCATTTGTGCGGTGTTAACTCAACCTGATAGGCGAGCGGGACGAGGCCAAACGCTGCAAACTAGCCCTGTCAAAGAGCTAGCGCTCAAATATCATTTACCCATACACCAGCCAAGCAGTCTTAAAAATATTATTTTGCAAGAGGCTTTAACAGTATACAAAGCAGATCTAATAATAGTGGCAGCTTATGGTTTATTATTACCTAGTGCTGTCTTAACTATCCCGAAGTTAGGCTGTATTAACGTTCATGCGTCATTATTACCTAAATTTAGAGGGGCCGCCCCTATACAACAGGCGATTATACAAGGGGAATCCGAAACTGGTATTACTATCATGCAAATGGATGCCGGGCTTGATACCGGTGATATGCTTTTAAAAGAAACAATACCCATTCTTGCTACAGACACGAGCGACAGTTTAACGCACAAATTGAGCATATTAGCTTGTCATACTTTAAAAATTGCTTTAGAAAGTTTATTTAACAAAAATATTATTCCTGAAAAACAGGATGATAACAAAGCCAGTTATGCTCCTAAAATAAATAAACAAGATGCTGGTATTCTTTGGCAGGAAAGTGCAGCAGTTATTGCCAGAAAAATTCGTGCTTTTACTCCTTGGCCAGGCGCATTTACGCATATGCAAGATGAGCTATTAAAAGTGTGGCAAGCAATACCACTTCCTGGTTCACAGGCAGAAACAGCAGGGCAAATTATTGCTATATCCCCACTCGGAATAGACGTAGCAACTGGTAATGGCATACTACGTTTAGTAGAGGTACAATGTGCAGGGGGCAAACGGCTAAAAATTGCTGATTTTTTAAATGCAAAAAAATCCATATTACAAATAGGTTATTGCTTTAATTGATAAATTTACGTTTTTTGGCAGCCCAAGCGCTGCTGCAGGTTGGGCTATACCGGCGCTCTTCAAACCAAGCATTGCTATCTATACAAAAATATTCTTTAAATGAACAAAATAAGGCTTTTGTGCATGCAATATTTTTTGGAGTGTTGCGTACAATTTACCAATTAACTTTTATTGGCAAGCAATTATTAAAAAAACCCCTTAAGGCTAAAGATCAGGATATATTATATTTACTATACATTGGCATTTATCAAATACATTTCATGCATACGCCCTCGCATGCCGCCGTATTTGAAACGGTGGCAGCCGCTAAAAGTTTTAAGAAAGAGTGGGCTAAAGGCTTTTTAAATGGCACTTTAAGAAATTTTGAGCGTAATCAAGAGAAAATTTTAGCATTATGCGGGCAAGATATCGTCGCCCATTATAATCATCCATTGTGGCTAATACATGCTTTACAACAGGCCTGGCCTACTGCTTGGCAAACTTGCTTACTCGCTAATAACGAGTTGCCACCGCTCACTTTACGTATTAATAAAACCAAAATCTCACCCGCCAATTTTTGTATAGAACTACAAAAACATAATATAAGTGCTTACCTACTCCCTTTTGTTTCGACTGGAGTAGTCATAGAAAATCCTATAGATATTACTTTACTACCAGGTTTTACCCTAGGCTGGTTTGCCGTACAAGATGGGGCAGCACAGTTGGCACCCCACTTTTTACAATTAAAGCCTGGATTACGAATCTTAGATGCTTGTGCAGCTCCTGGGGGTAAAACTTGTCATGTAATAGAAACCGAACCTAATGTAGATAAGATAATCGCCGTAGAAATTAATCCCTCAAAAATCACCCGCATCCAAGAAAATATCAAACGACTCGGTTTAGAAAATGAAAATAAAATAACCATTATTGAAGGTGATGCCAGTCAACCTCAGACGTGGTGGGATGGTATACTTTTCGACCGAATATTAGTGGATGCCCCTTGCTCCGGAACCGGCGTTATTCGTAGACACCCAGATATTAAATATTTACGCAGCCAAGAAGATATTACCCGCTTACAAAAAGTTCAATTGGCGATTCTAGAAGCTGTATGGCCCTTACTACAACCTCAGGGCATGCTACTATATGCCACCTGCTCTATATTACCCACAGAAAATGACGAACTAATTGCTTTATTTTTACAAAAATATCCTAACGCACAGAGTTTACCAATAATTTGCAAAATAGGAATAACACAAAAATTTGGGGTGCAACTGTTACCAGGCCTCGAGAATGTAGATGGCTTTTATTATGCAGTTATTGTTAAACAATAATTTTTTTACTCAGTAGCTTTTTATTTTCTTGCATATAAACATATTTCATACCCATTTGCAGACACATTACAAATAGAAATAAACAGTACAAGAACGAGGCATTGCAAGATTTTACTTGACATAAGGAAAGTATTATCACATACAGACTACAAGGTATGGCTAACACTGCTGTAGTTTGCCAAAAATGGCCTTTTACTAATTCTGCACTATGTTCTATAGCTTCATTAAAATTTTCACTTTTCAACAGAGTATAATAGGCTGCAAATGCATAATGAACACCCCATTTCATACAAAAATATAATGCCGGTGCCATACCGAGGCATAAAGCAAGTAGTGTGCTCTGGGGGATAAACAACAGTTTGAAACCATAGATTACTATTCCTGCTGCTAGTAACCCAAAAGCAAGTGGGCCTAAAAATGAGAAAATCATATACACGCCATTTAACCAAAAAGCTTTTATTATAATTTTACATCCTGCCCATACTTTGTTATTGGCATTTTTGTAGTATTTATTTTTTTCAAGAAAAAAAATCATTACACTACGCCATAAAATAAAATTTGCCAAAAGATACAATAAGGTTAATGTTTGATTTATAAGGCGAGCTCCTTGCATAAAATCAAAAGCACTGTTAGGAAAGGTTTTTAAAGGGGAAACATGTAACACCGACATCAACCCAAACTTTAAAAACGATATAATTAACATGGTAATTAAAGATTCTGCTATAGGCTTACGTTTACACAATAGTGCAAAACCTTTTACTGTAGTTGATATAATAAATCGCTGTACATGCACTATAGTAAACTCGTTTAATGTATTAGCAAGCTAAAAATTAAGAAACAATCTTACATATCGACTATATCCTGTAAAACTTTATTGTGTTTTCGCTATACTAAATACCAACAGGGCAAAGAGTTAGGTTGTAAAGTAAAAAATTTTATTCTACAATAGCTGCATTCGTGTTTTATTTATAATTAATAAAGTGCGTTTACACTTAATAATTCTAATTTGTTTTTTTAGGTTTACTGTAAAGTCAAAATAAAAGAGTAATTTTTCGTGTTTTATTTATAATTAATAAAGTGCGTTTACACTTAATAATTCTAATTTGTTTTTTAGGTTTACTGTAAAGTCAAAATAAAAGAGTAATTTTTCGTGTTTTATTTAAAATTAATAAAGTGCGTTTACACTTAATAATTCTAATTTGTTTTTTTTAGGCTTACTATAAAGTCAAAATAAAAGAGTAATTCCATGAGATTGTTTACAATTATCCACACACTTCTTAAAGAAGAAAATGTAAGCGCAAGCACTGCAGCTCGCGCAATAGCGGACTATTTTACAGAGCTGAACGCTATTAGATCTACTACTGCTCACCTTTTTAAAACAAAAGAACCAGTCGCAGCTAATATTCTAGCTTGCTGTGAATGGTTAATTGAAAATTCTGATTTAATCGATTTTAAAAAACGAGACTTCGTCATTGCAAATGCGGTGCCTATTGAAATATATCAACATTTTTTACAGACGGAAAATCAGGATGATATGGCGCACATATATAGGCAAACAGCACAAACTTTGATTAAGTTTTTAGAAGATTGCATATCATACCCAGCCATAGCAGCTTCACTAAATACTTTTGCTATAGGCGAAGAAGACTTAACTACTGTTTATAATACCTTAATATATAAGCAATGGCCTGACTTGATAAGCACGCTTATTAAGCAAACGCTTTATAAAGCTTTAAATGAACTAAAAGTTGTATCCAATCATACCCTATTGGAGCATGCAGTAATACAAGGCAACCTTAATATAGTAAAAAAACTAATGGAGCATGGCGTCGGTAATCCAACTGAAAAAGACGCTTTGTTCGTGCTTGCCTTTACACATGGACATCAATTGCTGGTAGACTGGCTCATCGATATTCCAGAACAAATTACAGGAAGATACTTAATAGATTTAATGAATGCCTCTACTTCCACCCCAGAAAAAATAATAGTAAGCGGAGTAGATTTACCATTTAAAAATACCGGGCTTACTGAAAAATATAGGAAAATGTATAGACCTTCTATCCCAACACCACATCAACCCAATCACAACGTTATTACTACCCCTCAAAGAACTAAACTGTATTTAACTCACGAAATTTTGCTAAGTATATTCCGTGATAACACTTTATTAAAAACTAAAGCGGTTTCGTTATTTATGGATAAAAATAAAGCTTTTAATAAAATTGCCGAAAAAAATGCTTTTCCCTCTACTTTTCACTTTAATACTTATAAAATAAATAGAGGTAACTTGCCTAAAAATAATAAAGTTAACGATGCTTTTTTGTCTCCGGGGGTAAAAACCACTTTACATTATACAAAATTAGAACAATGGACTAGAGATATCAAAAAAATCCCGCAAAGCAATAAGCGCTCTATTACGCAGCAAGATGCCTTAAGTAATTTTCGGGCTATAGATTTTGCAAGCAGAGCAGGGTTTAAAGCGGATTACACACACCATCGTTGGCATTTGTGTCATCTTTTAGCCTTTTCACTCGGCGGAGAAGATTGCCAAACTCCTTCACATCGGGATGCTTATGCTTATTTTGGACCGCAACAAGAAAAAAATTTAGTAGTGGGTACTGCAGAAGCCAACGCGCTAATGACAACCATTGAAAGCACCTGCAAAAAACTTATAAATTCTAATTTTCCACTATTCATACAAGTCATACCATTTTTCAATGCTACTTTAGCCCCTTTTCATATTGCTGATAAAGTTAAATACATTATTCAAGATTGTGAGCACAACCCCAAACGTCGAATTGTTTTTGAATTCAATATGCTTAGCCGTAGAAAAATTACTCACCAAGAATGCAAAATTCTCGACAATATCATTACTTCATATTTTAATAATCCCTTCAGTATATTGACTCCAGCAGAACAACATGCGTTATTAAATATAAATGATACTTCTAGTAGTAGCGCTATAGCTGATACGCCACTCATACAAAGAACAGCAAGCACCGAACTTTCTTCCCTGTTTAGCACAAGTACACCGAGTAGTCCAGCAGTGAAGACTTCGCCCTATTTATTACCTATGGCCATAGAGGCACGTAATAAAAGCCCCACTTCTCCCGAGAATCTAGATGAAGATAGAGGAGTGAGACGTAAGCGATTTAAGGGAAAAGCTATACCCTTTGATTTAGGTGATAATGATTAATAATTTGTAACCATTCAGCACGTTAGCGGTTAGCTTCTGAAAACGCTTGAGGCAGTTCTCCCTTAAACAAGGATTTCAAAGCTTCCGTTGGCGACACACCGTGTTTCTGGGCGGTAATAATATAGCTACG
>Ga0302315_10004163_pt1 | contig 12751 bp, 7 predicted proteins | sample III_Palsa_N3_1_FD_200532 | JGI IMG/M metagenome (GOLD analysis project Ga0302315, IMG submission 200532) | Peat permafrost microbial communities from Stordalen Mire near Abisko, Sweden - III_Palsa_N3_1 | ecosystem: Environmental > Terrestrial > Soil > Palsa > Peat permafrost | place: Sweden... | reverse complement strand
CCGGGGGTTGATGCCGCGATAACGAAGCGGGTCGTTTCCGTGGGCATGATGCTTCCAGTTTTCAGGGTGAGGGCGTAGCGTCGCCAGTCGCCGGTGACGCCATCTACGAGTCCGCTCGCATACACGGTCTTACCGTCCGTCGACTCGATTGTTGCCGTTAGCGGTCCGCGGAAGCCTGCGTCGGCGCGCGCGAAAAACGAGAGGTGGTAGGCAGTTTTCGGAAGGACAGGAATGCCCCAATAGCCGCTGTTGGTGACGCCGGCTCGCCAGGCGCTTGCCGGCGCTCCAGCGACCGCCTTGTTGACGGTCACCTTGAGACAGCGAGGCAGCGCGTCCGTGAGCGGATGGGAATCGTCCAGTACAATCGACGCCCCGTCGTCGACCGCCGACCAGTGTGCCGCCTCGGTCGCGCTGTCCTGGAATGCGCGGTTGCGGATCAGCTCGGCGTAGACGCCGCCATCGTAGGAGTGGTTGATCTCCTCGGTCATGAGTCCGTAGAAGATCGGGCTGATCGGAGGGCCGGGGTGGGCGGCGTTGATGATGATGCTTCCGACGGGCTTGGCTGCTTCATCTGCTTTTACGGCAGGTGCAAGGCAGAGAAGGGAGAGCGCGGCTAGAGGTGCTGCTATTTTGCGATATTTGATGTGCATAGGTTTCTCGATAAGGTTTACTCGAATGCGTACTCTGCCCAATCGAAATAGGCGCGGGCTGTGGATTCGTGGTGGTTGGATGTGGCGTATAGGCCCAAATAGACGCCGGTAAATCCGCCGGCTACTTCCGTGGAGAGATAACGTGTCGAGCCGGAGGCGAGTGTTTTATGGCCGGCGTTCTCTGTCTCGACGCCGAAACGGTACTCTTGGGGGGTGGCTTCTATTGAGAGGACGATATTGCCGTCTTCAATGAGCTCCTCCGCTACGATGGCAATCAGATCGCCGATCCGCCGGCGAACGGCAACCGTTCTTTTTCCCTTATTGTTTCGGCGAATGAATGCTTCGTAGTGATGTTCCTCATTCATGATTACCGTTATCCCGCCTTCGTCGAAGGCGGTCAGAGGATTGAACGCGATGCTTGAACTGAAACGGCAGTTGAAGTGCTGCTGGCGGCGTCCAACAAATGCAGCCTGGGCAACGTCGTTCAATGTTACCGGTGAGCATTTCAAAATAAGGCTGCCGGGAGGCTTGGATACCGACCAGTCTTCAGAAACAGGATTGCGGCGGAAGTTCCAGGGAAGCGCGAGGGTATCCGTGTCAAAATCATCACGGATCGCGCCTTTCTGCTCCTGTTCAGAGGTGATTGCAAAGGAGGGCGCGCGCATCTCAAGCTCGACAACACCCTGGTCACCGATGATTGGCCATCCCTCGGAATCCCAGGTTACGGGAGCAAGAAACGTTTCCCGGCCGAGATGATGGACATGCGGATACTTGGTGGAAACGCGTGTAGCCAGAAACACAGCCCACCATGAACCGTCGTGCGCCTCGACCAGGTCGGCGTGTCCGGTAGATTGTATGGGATGGCCTCCCCGATTTCGATGGGTCAGGATCGGATTGTGAGGACATGCCTCGTAGGGGCCCCATGGGCTCACGCTTCGCGCTAGGGTTTCCATGTGGCCCGGCTCGGTTCCGCCCTCGGCAAGCATAAAGTAATATAATCCGTTGATCTTATAGATATGCGGCGCTTCGGCATAGCGTCCCCCTGTGCCGGTCCAAACGTGCTTAAAATCACTGGTTAACGTTCCGGTTTCGATGTCGATGGTGGCAGTGCCCTCGTTGCACGAAAAATAGACAAGGCCATCATCGTCAAACAAGAACGAAGGGTCGATTCCGCCGACAGGACTGCCGTTTGCCTTAACGAGAATTGGCTCAGACCAAGGGCCTTCGGCGCGCTCGGCGGTTACATAGAAATGTCCCATTCCGGATACGTTCGTTACAACCATGTAGAATTTGCCGCTATGCCATCGGATAACGGGGGCATAGATGCCGCCTGAACTGCCGGCAGTCTGTAGAGGAAGCTGGCTGTCCCGAGTAAGGCAGTAGCCAATCTGCTCCCAATGAACGAGGTCCGTACTATGGAAGATCGGAACGCCTGGGAAATACTCGAACGTGCTGGTGACGACGTAGTAGTCTTTGCCGACACGGCATATGCTGGGGTCGGGGTGACAACCGGGAATGATCGGATTACGGAATATCATATCTATAGTACTAACCTTTTCATTGTGCTATCGCGTTGGGGTCACGCCGTCGGAGCCGCTTGCTTTGATGTCTGATACGTCGGAGAATGCATAGGCCGGACGGGCATCGGGCGTCAATGTGTGAAGCTCTATGTTATCGAAGGTGATGCGTTTTACGTGCCGGACGAACATTCCGTACGACGGCATAGTGCCGAACCTTGACGGATCCGGATAGTCCCGCACAAGCTCACCTGGAACGATCGAGGCGTCGGATGCAGTCCCACCGCCGCGGTACCAAATCTGAATGTTGCTCAGGTGTACATCCTCAATGTCGTTGCCGGGAATGCCTGAAATGATGCAGCCATTGCGGCGGTCGGCATTATAAACCGTTATATTGCTGATATTGATTCGCTTCAATGTTCCGACTACTGTCCCTGCGGGCCCACGCAGGCGTCCGCCGAGCCGCAGAAATATCGGTGCGTTTACGATATCTCGCATCGTAATGTTGGAAATCGTCACATCCTCAAGCGTCGCTCCGTCCACGCTCTCCAAAGCGAGGCCGCAGCAGTTTTCAAATACACAGTTTGATATCGCAATGTTGATAAAGCCGCCGTTGGATTCGGTCCCGAACTTAATCCGGCCTGTCGGCCTGTCTTTGTTGGAATCGGTGAATGGAGCATGCTGGTAGGTGCCATCCAAGACGCTTCCTTCATTGAATCCGCAAACAAGACAGTTTGTAATGGAGACGTTCTCCGTGGCCCTGGCGAAACCCAGCCCATAAGAACTCTTTAAGCAAATACCATCGTCGTTCGGCGAATTAACGGTACAGTTCGAAACATGGACGTTTCGGCAGCAGTCGATGTCCATACCGTCACGGTTTGTGTCGATCTTCAGGTTATCGATAGTGAGATTGTCCACTCCTGTCGCCAGGATACCGAACCAGCCGCCGTGCTGTATCGTGAAGTCCCGGAGGATGACATTACGACAGAGCTTCAAACAAATTGACTTGTAACCGTCGCCGGCCGGCCCATTTTCACCCGATGTAAGTCCCTGGCCCCAGATGCGGCCGGGGCCCAGAATAGAGACGTTTTCCAGATTTTCTCCCCAGATCAGACTGTTATGAAAGTGGGTATGGCCAAAATCCTGGAATTGGCCCGCAGCCGGGTTCGGTTCGGGCGGGTCGTATACTCCGCCGGAGGCAGGCGAGGCTGCCTCGATAGTAGCGCCTGCGTCCAGGTAAAGCGCAATGTTGCTCTTGAGGTGGATCGATCCAGTCAGGTAGGTGCCGGCTGGAAATCGAACAGTCCCTCCACCGGCGGTGGCGGCGGCTGCTATAGCGCTGTTTATCGCATTGCTATCCAGCGTAGTGCCGTCTCCTTTAGCACCAAAGTCTGTGACGGAATAGGGACTGCGGTCGGCGGCAATGACTGGTGCAGATTTAGTATTGGCAGCTATAGAAATCGCTGCGGCGGCTGCCAGGATGCCTAATAGCCATGGCCTCACAATTGTTGTTATCGTTCGCATAAGATGGTCTTTCTAACTAGCGTTCCTGCCGCGCGGCAGGAGACACCAGCACGACTGCGTTATAGCTTCGATGTGTATTACCATCTCCACCGCCGGTTCTCCTTCGGAATCACGATCAAGCTTTCCGTGTACGCCGGGACAGTCACCGTAAAGCTGTTTCCCAGACCCGAGATCCTCGATTGTGTGGGACCGTTCGTGGTATATTGGTTCCCGCCAAAGTGGGAGGGTCCAAAGTCGTAACGCGCACCGCTCGTGGAGAGAGACACGCCGGCGATGGAGACGGACACTGTATCGCTGTTGTTCGGGTCCTCGTTCTCCAGGAGGATACCGACGCTGCCATCGGTTCGATGGGTTGCGTGAACCCGCAGCAGGCTGTTGTTCGACGATGAAGGCACCAGACTGTCGCCGGGACGAGCCGTCAGCGACGCCATCTTGATGCCCCAATACTGGGCATCCGGCGTATTATTGGCGACGCCGCTAAAGTTGCTCGATAGATAGGCCTGATGCAGGTTCCACCAGTCCACACTCTGGATGCCCTGTTCGAACCAGCTCAGGTAGTCGTCGCTCGCAAACAGCGAGCAGTCCATCTGATGGCCGACGAGGCCGTTGGTCTCAGTGATCAGGATCCGGATGTGAGCGGCGTTCGATCCGCAGTACTCATTGATCTCGCTGCGTGCCGCGGCCACTAACGAGGGTATGGTCGACGTCTTTGCCAGGGGCGTGGCCTTGCTGTTGTCGCCGGGGTACCAGTGGATGATTACGAAGTCGATCTTTGAGCCGCAATTGGACAGAACCTGCTGATTGTAACTCGGGCTGGCTGTGTCCGGAAAGGTTCCGGGCTCGATAAAGTTGACGCCGATCTTGATGTGTGGATCGACAGCCTTCATCGCACTGATGTACGCAAGCGTGTTACGGCCGTAGGCGGCAGGCGAGAGCGCGTCTTGGCCGGTCCGAGCGGTTCCCGTGGCCGGAAGGTAGTGCAGGTCCGGTTCCCACTGCGTGGAGTAGTACTTGCCGTAGTAGCCATTGCCGTTCTGCTCGTTTCCGATCTCCCAATACGCAATACTATAGTTGTGCGTGACGTTTGCGTACTTCACCCAGGCCGCTGCTTCCTTCGGATCGCCCCCACCGGTCCCGTCTTCATTACTTCCATAATCACAAATGATGATCGGATGGGCGCCCGACGGGAGGACTACGGTGTTTATCCAATTCTGGAAGGTGTCGTTGGCGTTGATGTACAACGGGAATCCGGGCGTGGACGAGTTGTTCGCCCAGTGATAGCCGTCGGAATACGTCCCGCCGGGGAACCGGAGCGCTGTGATGCCGTCGGCGCTCAGCAGCCCGGGCAAGTGGGAGTCGATCAGATCGTTGTCGAAAACGGCGGTGTTCATTCCGTACCCCATGGCCGGAACGGTCGCGTCGACCGAGGCTGCGTTAACGGTGACGCTGGCGGGGGATCCCCAGGCGCATTGTATTGAGAGAGCGGCGACAACAAGAAAAGGTGTGGAGATTTTTGTACATCGAGAGATGGCTTTGTTCAAGATAAAATCCTTCAGGAAAATTTATCCACGCTTATGAGTGAGGGATAATCACAACACTCTCGGTGTAGGCGGGCACGGTAATAGTGAATCTGTTGCCGACGTGCGAGATCCTTGACTTTGTCGGGGCGTTCGCCGCAGACGCCGGGGCGGTAACCTGCGATGGGCCAAAGTCGTACCGTGTGCCTTTGGTGCTCAGTTTCGGTCCGTTGACGGAGACGGTGACCGTGTCGCTGTTGCTCGGATCGTCGTTCAATAGGAGGATGCTGACGCTGCCGTCGGTGCGCTTGATGGCATGGACACGCAGCAGGCTCGTGGAAGACGACGACAGAACCATCGTGTCCCCTGGATGGCCAAGATCGTTCAACATTTGGATGCCGTAGTAGGAAGGAAACGGCGCGTCCGCTGGCGGCTCGCCGTTCGAGGCGCTGGACAGCACGCCATAGTCGCCGTAAGCGGCCGATCCATACAGCTTTGAACTGTTGTTGCCGCTCGTGTTTGCTCCGTTGTGCAGGCCCCACCAATCCACATTCGCGACGCCGTTCTCAAGCCATGTCATGTAGTCATCGGCAGCAAACAGGGCGTTGACCAGGCTCACCGTCTGCTTGCCGGGGTTGAAGGCAGCTGAGTTGGATTCGGTCAGGAAAATCTGCACATTGGGTGCGTTGCTGCCGCAGTATTGAGCGATCAGTGAGCGCACCGCGGAGACCTTGGCGCCAAGGTTGCCTGTGCTGGAGAGCAGTCCGGAGTCGCTCTCGTTGCCTGATCCGTTCGCATACCAGTGAACTATGACAAAATCGATCTTGGTCCCGCATGCTGCCAGCACGCCGGTATTCCAGTTCGGTGTCTGCTTATCCGGCCAATTATCCGGTGTGGTCAGTACCACTCCAACGTCGATCGTTGGGTCCTTGGCCTTCATGGCATTGGCAAATGTGACGACGTTGTTGCCATAGGTCGTTGGATCGTGCGCAGCGTGCAGGTCTTTTTCCCACTTGGCTCCGTACTCTCCGTTGCCATAGATCTCATTGCCGATCTCCCAGTACTTAACGCCATACTTCCTGGTGTTGTTCGAGTAGTCGACCCAGGCGGCAGCTTCGTTTGGATCGCCGCCCCCGGTCCCGTCGGCGTTGGACCCGTAGTTGACGGTGATGATCGGGACGGCTCCGATCTTCTTAGCGATGCCCATGAATGCGTCGAAGGTGTTGAAAGGATAGGCGTCTCCGCCGTCGGTGGTTTGTGTCCGCCAGTGATAGACATCGGAGGTTGATCCACCGGGGAACCGGAGTGCGGTGATACCGGCTCCGGTGAGCAAGCCGGGTATGCCTGGGTCGCGCAGGTGGCCGTCCCAGACGGCAGTATTGAGGCCGAAGGCGGCAGGCGGGATCGCTCCGAGGGACCCGCCGGCATTGACTGTAACCGTAACCGGGGTCTGGGACGAAGCCGGATTCGCGGACGTAAGAAGCAGCGGTCCAACGGAAATCAAACTGAGTGCGAGCGTATTGTTTTGGATGGCGCGCACGAGGCAATGCCGGGAGAGTTGCAATATAGTCTGCCTTTCTGACCGCTATTCAGGTTTGCGCAGTACGTTGTCGATTTGGGTGAGTAGTTCCGGGGACAGCGTTTTGCCGGAGGCCGCTGTGTTTTGCCCTACCTGTTCGGGGCGCGAGGCGCCGATGATGACGCTGGCCACGTTCTTTTGCCGCAGGCACCATGCGAGGGCTAACTGCGACATCGTAAGGCCGGCCTCTTCGGCGAGAGGCAACAGCTTTTGCACGCGCTCCAGGAGTGCGTCGTCGACATGGACCTGGTCGTGGACCCAGGGGTCCAGAACGCCGCTCGTCAGGAATTTGTTTGCTCCTGCGGCCCGGGTGCCGGCTGGCGGCGGCTGGCCCGGCTTGTACTTGCCGGTCAGGACCCCCTGCCCAAGAGAGGAGAAGGTCACCTGTCCGATCCCTTCGTGTTCGCACACCGGGATGACTTCACTCTCGATGCCGCGCGCGAGCATACTGTAGTGTGGCTGGTTCGCTACGATAGGATAGAGTCCGCGCTGGTGCGTAATCGCTGCGGCGTCGGCGATCTGTACCGCGGTCCATTCCGAGACAGCGTAGTAGAGGATCTTGCCATGGTGCACCAGGTCGGCCAAAGCGTCTAGCGTTTCCTCGACGGGCGTACCGTGGTCGAAGCGGTGGCAAAAATAGATGTCTACGTAGTCGTGACCCAGCCGCTTCAAAGAGGCTTCGCACTGTTCGATGATGTGCTTGCGCGAAAGTCCGCCGTCGTTGGGACCTGGGCCCATCCGTCCGTGGACCTTGGTTGAGAGCACGTAAGAGGACCGCGGGTACTTCGCGAGCGCCTTGCCGACCACACGCTCCGCCCCGCCGCTTGCATAAATGTTTGCCGTGTCAAAGAAATTAACGCCCATCTCATAGGCGCGGTCGATGCAGGCCTCGGCCTGGCTCGCTGTCGCGTCTTCGTAGGTGAGCCAGGATCCGAGGGCGATCTCGGAGACCTGAAGGCCGGACTTTCCCAAATGTCTATACTGCATTGTTCTCTCACTTCGTCGATCTTGACTAGTCCAAAGTATAACAAAGCTAGGCCGACCTGTCAATGGGTTGTGGCGTAGCAACGGGCGGAAATCAGGATTGATTTTCCGCCCGTTCCCCCTCGACTCCTAATCTATGGCGCCTGGAACTTCCATTCCTGGTTGCTCTGTCCGTTGGCGGTCCATTGGTCGACGTCAGCGCCTACTGTCGTCGACGCCCCGTCTACATCGAGCAAGTCCCCGCTGTTGACACTCGTTAGCGTGAAGTATCCGCTGGTGCCGGCGGCCGCGATGGTCCATTCCTGGTTGGTCTGTCCGTTGGCTGGCCATTGGTCGACGTTAGCGCCTGCGGTCTTCGACGCCCCGGCTACGTCGAGCATCTGCCCGCTAGCCACATTCTTGAGTGTGACGACATTGCCTCCCAGATTGGTCAACACCCATGCCTGATTGTTGCCTCCATTGACGGTCCACTGATCCTGTACCTCTCCGTCGGTAGTGGAAGAATCGGGGTCATCCAGTGCCTGGCCGCTGTTCAAGGCGACCAGCGTGTACGTACCGTTGGCAATCAGACTGCCGCCGCCGCCGCTGCCGGCAGGGATGATCACACTGGTTTCTGAGTAGGCAGGTACGGTAATACTGAAGCTATTGCCGACGCCCGAGATGTTCGACTGTGTCGGGCCGTTCGTCGTATACTGGTTCGAACCAAAGTGGGATGGCCCAAAGGTATACTCCGTGCCTGTGGTGGTTAGTGTTGTTCCACTGACGGAGACCGACACGGTATCGCTGTTATTCGGGTCTTCGTTTTCCAGGAGGACCCCGACGCTCCCATCTGAGCGATGCGTCGCATGGACTCTGAGCAGGCTGTTGTTCGACGATGACGCCACCAGATTGTCACCTGGACGAGCGGTTAGCGTCGCCATCTTGATGCCCCAATACTCGGCATCCTGCGTGTTATTGGCCACACCGCTGACGCCATTCGCCAGATAGGTTTGATGGAGATTCCACCAGTCGACATTCTGTACGCCTGATTCGAACCAGCTCAGGTAGTCGTCGCCGATAAACAACGAACAGTCCGACTGACCACCGTCGAGGTCGTTGGTCTCGGTGATCAGGATTTGGATGTTAGGTGCGTTCGAACCGCAGTACTCGTTAAGCTCGGCGCGGGTCGCAGCGACGATCGACGAAATCGAGGACGGATATGTGAGGGCCGCCGCAGTTCCCGAGCTGCTGCCGGGATACCAGTGGATGATCACGAAGTTGATCTCCGTGCCGCACTGCGAGAGCAGTTGTTGGTTGTAGCTTGGATTGGCGGTATCGGGATAGTCGCCTGGCTGGCAGATGCCGACACCGATCTTGATGTTGGAGTCCACAGCCCTCATCGCGCTGATGTAGGCAAGTGCGTTCTGACCGTAGGTGTACGGCGAGAGCGACGACTGGCCGGCGCGGGACCCGTTGTAGTAGGGATAGTGCAGGTCGAGCTCCCAGCCCGGATCGCCGTAGTAGCCGTTGCCACCCACCTCGTTTCCAATCTCCCAGTACTGGATGTTGTAGTTGTTCGTAACATTGGCGTACTGGACCCAGGCCGCCGCTTCGCTCGGAGATCCTCCGCCGGTACCGGCTGCGTTGGATCCGTAGTTGACGCTAATAATGGGATGGGCGCCGAGCGGAAGGGCGACTGTGTTCATCCAGTTCTGGAAGGTGTCGCTGGAGTCGATATAGATCGGAAGGCCTTCTTCAGATTGCGACCCGGTCGACGAGTTGTAAGTCGTGGAAGAGTTGGTCGCCCAGTGGTAGGAGTCAGAATAAGTCCCCCCAGGGTAGCGCAGCGCCGTGATGCCGTCGGTGGACATCAGTCCTGAAAGGCTAGAGTCGATCAGGTCGTTGTCGAAAACGGCCGTGTTCATTCCGTACCCCTGGGCCGGAACGGTGGCGTCCACCGAGCTTGTGTTAACGGTGACGCTGGCGGTTGAACCCCAGGCGCACTGAATAGCGAAAGTTGCGAAAAGTCCTATAACCAAAGAGGTTGTCTTACCTCTGCTAATTGTTTTGTTCAAATTAAGCTCCTTTTGACATCGTCGTTGTCGGTCAAAGTAAATTAACTCGTCGGTTTGTGTTAGGTGTGTTGCTTCGAATGCCTCCTTCCGCGCTTCAAGAACCGGGTCCCAGGTTATAGATAGCGATTGAAGAAAATATACTATATGCCGTGTTGGCTCTCGCATCGACAGAGGACGCGACTTCGTACAAGATCGCAATCATAGCAATAGCTAGATCTACCAATCCCGGCACTCTGGTGTTTCTGAAGTATAGACTAGTCCAAAGTATAGCATAGTCAATCTGACGTGTCAATGGGTTGTTAGGGTCGATCCCGAATGTTGCTACATCGGACAGTGAAATCTTGGTTTGCATCCCGATAAATGCCCAAGATTCGCTTTTTAGCCCAAGGTGAAGTAAATTGACGCTCAAATGCGGTTGACAAGCCGTTAGCGGTGTGATACATTGTATCCGAAGTTGACAAACAAGGTTTATCATTCAATCTGCACTTCCAATCCACAGATAATCCACCGACACTGTCAAAGGGCGACCATTTGAAACTCCTATTTAGAACTGCTTTCGTCACTTTCGCGGCGATTCTCGCTGTTGGTCTGCGGGTTTCCGCAGCGCCAGGCACCCACGTAATTCCGACCGTGCAGTCCGTGGCCATACCGGATGCCGGCTGGCATCTTTGGCTGGATCGTAAGGCCGATTGGCGGACTGAGCCGGCGTTTTTTCCGGAAGACGTTGATCTTGCCAAACTTACACCGCATCCGCCGACAGGCGGGTGGGGGATATTGTCGCCCCTATCTTCAAAAACGGTAACACTGCCGGCTACTGTGGAACAGTTCTATTGGGGAGTCAACGGATTGCGGCCCTACAAGAACGAGTACTTTTACGAAGGCAAGGATCCGACGCCAAAGAACGGCAACTACATCGGGGTCTCCTGGTGGTGGCGGGCTGTAGCCGTTCCCAAGAGCTTCCAAGGGAAGACAGTAATCCTGCACATCCGCGGCGCGAAGCAGCTGGCGGAGGTGTATGTCAATCGCAAGCTCGTCGGATACGATCTTATCGCCGAGACCGCCTTCGACTGCGATATCACCCGTGCGCTGGTCCCTGGTGCGGCCAACACAATCGCGATCCGGATCGTCAATCCGGGAGGACGTCTCGACTGGGGCGATTGGAGCACGGCGTCTCTTGGGAAGATGGGGATCTACGGCGGGCACGCCTTCGGTGGGCTCGACCGCGGCATTACACTTACGGCCCACGGTGCGGTGCGGTTCGCCGATACCTGGGTACTGAACACGCCTGCCCCGCGCACTGTTGAGGCGCATGCGACAGTAGCGAACACTGGGACGTCTCAAACGGGCGGAGTCATGATCGCGACGGTTGTCGATCCGGCTACCGGCAAATCTCTTTGCCAAGCCACGACCAAGTGTGTGATTGCGGCTCATGGGTCCACATCTGTCGGTGTGCGGCTCACGGCTCCGGGCGCAAAATTGTGGGATCTGTCGCACCCGAATCTCTACACAATGCGGTTTCAGTTCGTTGGGAACGTTGCGGACAACCGGACGACCACATTCGGGTTTCGTTGGTTCGGACCAGCTGGCGTGGGCAGCAACGCTGTGCTTCGTCTGAACGGCGATCGAATTCGTATCTATAGCGCCATCAGTTGGGGTTTCTGGGGATTGAACGGCTTGTGGCCGACTCCGGCTCTGGCACGAAAAGAGGTGCTCACGGCGAAGAGCCTCGGGCTGAACGCTATAAACTTCCATAGAAACGTTGCGCGCGCCGAGTGTTTGGACGCCGCCGACCAGATGGGACTTCTCCGTTACACGGAGCCGGGCGGCGGTATGACGCTCTTCTGGAACAAGAAGGACGCCGAAGACTCGTTTCAGAGATATATGCAGGATAAGATCGTGCGCATGGTGCGCGATGCCCGCAGCCATCCGTCATTGATGATGTATGTGGTGCAGAACGAGCTGGACAACGACACGTACCATCATCCGCTGGCCGCCAAGGTTGTTCGGCGCATCCACTTTGAGGACCCGAGTCGGGTTGTCCTGCTCAAAAGCGGCATTAGTTCACCGGGCGAAATGTGGATGATGCCGTATGATGATAAACTTTACGTTGACGACGGCACCGGTTATTCCGGCTGGTCGGACGCACACTCCGTTGGAACTCCCGACGCCTGGAGCGATGATAACTATCGGGGCCCGAATGACTACGTCTACCGGAATACGGACACTCGGGAGATCGTCGACTACGGCGAAATGGGCGGCAGCGGAACCGCCGACAACCATGCTCTTATGATCAAGCAGATTCACTCGATGGGTGGGGGAAGCTACGACCTTCTCGATCACGAGGAGATCGATGCCGCCTACAATCGATTTCTCGATCGGTATGGGTTTCGCGCGAGCTTTCCCACGACCGACAGCCTGTACCGAAAGATCGGTGAGAAGCAGTACGACTACTGGGCTCACGTGCTGCAATGCGCCCGGCTGAGCGACTCGACCGATTATCTTACCATCAGCGGCTGGGAGACGACGGCGGTCGAGAACCACGGCGGCCTCGTCGACAACCTTCGCAATCCTCACGGCGATCCTCGCATTATCCACGATGCCCTGCGTCCCGTGATGCCGGACCTTCAAGTGCGCACCTCGGCGCTCGTTGCGGGCAATACCTCGATATACGACCTGTTCTTCCTGAACGAATCGAATCGTCCGCTGACTGGGAGCATCGACGTCACCCTGCAAGATCCTACTTCCAGAACTCGAGTGCTTGGTCATTATCCCGTGCCTGCATTTACTCCGGACGTCTTTACCTACAGCGTAGCGACGGGACTAGTCACGCCAGCGCTTGACTTGCCTGGACGGTACGTTCTCACGGCGGCCTTCGGCGATATCCGCCAGAGCCAGACGATCTACGTCGTCAAGCTCAATAGCCCCC
>Ga0302315_10004160_pt1 | contig 12754 bp, 9 predicted proteins | sample III_Palsa_N3_1_FD_200532 | JGI IMG/M metagenome (GOLD analysis project Ga0302315, IMG submission 200532) | Peat permafrost microbial communities from Stordalen Mire near Abisko, Sweden - III_Palsa_N3_1 | ecosystem: Environmental > Terrestrial > Soil > Palsa > Peat permafrost | place: Sweden... | reverse complement strand
GTTGTATTATTTTTAATTATTTTTTGTTGCATTGCGGGCATGTGCCCGATGCATAAAGTGTGAATCCATCGGCCTTAAAACCGGGTGGCAAGTTGAACGCCGGCAAACTTAAATCATTTAAACAATATACCTTATTACAAACGGTACAATTAAAATGCAAATGTTCGTCGTGGTGATGGTGTTCCTGACAGTTAGAGGTACAAATAGCATAATTGGCAGTTCCGTTTAAATCAAATATCTTATGTATGATGCCCTTCTCTTCAAATACATTTAATATACGATAAAGCGTAACACGGTCCACATCTTCCATTAAACCTTCCAAATCGGGTTGTGATGTTGCTGTATTTTTTGCAGACATCATGGCCAAAACTTTCAATCGTGGGCCGGTTTTTTTTAAATGATGCAAATCAAGCAAATGCTCAAATCTATTATTGGTTATTTCTGTCATTTAATATGGCTATCAATGCGACTCATGGCTACAAACTTTGCAGGCGCCAACATACCTATAATTTATAAAATGTGCCATTGCTATAGTAAACCCACCCAAAGGTACAACAATACCTTCAAGCCAACCTGTAATAAAAAGATGGCCAAGTATAATTATTGTAAAACCTATACTTAATAGCAACAGCGGAACTAAACGCCTATGCATGCGAAAATACGAAGAACTGATAGATGATACACCAATTATAAAAGCTAAAATTATCATCCCCCACTCAAACCATGGGTTTGCTAAAAAACCAAGGCCAATTAATGGCAGAACAGTTATAAAAATAGGTACAAGAGCACAGTGAATAGCGCACAATGTTGATGCTGTCATACCTATATTATCCAATTTAGCAGTTAGTTTGGTGAATTCCATGATGCAAATATAGTCACAAATGCAACTATGATGCATTTAATTTACACTTTTTTTACTTTTTGATTATTTTATATTCGTTTAACATTAATTAAATATTGCTGGTAAATATTATTTTTGTATCCGCTAATGTCTAAACTGTGTCCCAAAATATAAGTTTGTCAATAAAAGAGAGTTGGAAAGAAACCATCAGTAATACATCTGATAGGGCTAAATTGATCATTGGTTCAGTGTTGATATTTATCATCATAGCGCTGATGCCTCAATTTTTTAACAAAATTGAACAACGTAATGGCGTTGTATTGCACGATTGGTTATTAGCTACAATTCCTCCTCATAATGTTTCCGTAGCCATATTTATCGTTATCTGGGGTATGGGTTTGCTCATTTTGTACAGAGCGTTATATAAACCGAGAATTTACATAATATATGTTTGGGCCCTGATTGTAGTATGCCTTGTTCGTATGGCAACCATTAGCTTTGTGGCGCTAAACCCTCCTATCGGCCTGATCCCCTTGGCAGATCCGCTCACAGGTGTTTTTTATGGTGAAGCTAGCATTACCAAAGATCTTTTCTTCTCAGGCCATATAGCAACCCTTACGCTAATATTTTTATGCCTTGATAAAAAGGCAGACAAGTTGATAGCCATAGGAGCCATCATCACTGTTGCCTGCCTTTTATTGGTGCAGCATATACATTATTCTATTGATATTTTGGCATCGCCTATTATCACTTATATCTGCTTCAGATTAGCTAAATACTCCTTATTTTAACCCGGTAGTTTATCCGGAATATCTAAACGGGCTACGCCTATCCGGTCATCAGCCATTCCGTAGTAAATGTCAAACCTGTTCGGCATCCCTATGTCGTCTCGCCTGTCTATCCCGGTAGGGAAAACAACATCAGCAATTAAACCAACACGTTCTTCAGGTAGGTCAGGCTTCATTATTGGTTCAGCCGACCGGTATAATATATTTGTAGGCTCTTCCCTATCTAATATCATTATTCCGGCTGAATAGCATAGTTGTGTTTTCTCGCTGTTTGGTACGGGTATTTCACTTACACCATGATAAAGTATCATCCAACCTAAATCTGTCATAATAGGTGGTGTTCCACAACCTATTTTCAACTTCTCCCAATCAGCCTCTGGGGCGGCCAGCCGTTCGTGCGATGTAAAGCTTGCCCCTTTTGCAGGCAGATGTGTAGCTGTATCAAACCTGCAATAAGAAATCCAAATACTTTCACACTCCCGATCAGTTTCATGATGACCATGTTTCGCTTTAATCTCTTCCGGGCTAGTACCCGGGAATATCGGCCGGTGCAAAAGGCCCATTTCATCATGGTTGTTAGGATTTTTTATAAGCAATGGAAAAGTGCAGGAATCTTTATCATCAACGCCCTCAAACTTTATATTTTCATAGTGTGTAAACCTTGCCAACCCAACTCGTTCCCAGTTAATTAAATCATTTGAACGGGCAATGGCGATTCGTGGGCCATTAGGCCCAAAAGCCACATAATTCATCACATAATGATTCAGCGGTTCTACAAATGTTATACGCGGGTCTTCACAGCCTCCGCCATCCGGCCTTAACTCATAGTCTGCTTCAGGTTGTAATGCGATACCTAAGCGTTCAACATCAACAGGGTCGCCGGCATCATTAAATATTACCCTTGCAATACCTATACGCGAAAAATTTCCTTTAGCTACCATACGTGGGAACAGATACAAGTGCCCATCCTTACCACGGATTGCCGCAGGATTGAGTACCCCCTCTATCTCCATCGCGTCGCCATCTTCAGGTTTCATAATTATACCTAGACGCTGTAGTTTAAACTCACCCATTTTCTGTCTTCTTTTTTGGTTTTAATTTCACCGGTTTACCTCCCAAACATGCTATAATAGCTTCAATAACCCGCTTTGTTTCATCAGGATCGCGCACCTGAATACAATCGGCCCCTGTTGTACGGGCCGGGTGATCATTACCACCCTCAAACAAAGCATCGCCTATAAAAAGCATCTCGCTTATTTTAATATCCAGTACTGATTTTAATTTGCGGATGCCATAAGCCTTATCAATCCCCGGTTTGGTTATATCGATAGAGGTAGCACCGCCCATTTGTACTGAGAAACCGGAAAGCGTTTTATCCAAAATGGCTTTTATTTTTTTACGTTTTACAAACTTAGGATCCCAATCTTTCTTCGCATCCAATGGTGCCTTTTGCCCTAATGCCGAATAAGTAATTTGGCTGCCCCTGTCTTCAATTTGCTCACCCCAGGTTTTAGCAACTGTGGTTTTTGATTGTTTTATAGCCTCGTTAAGCGCTGTTGTGATCTGCGTTTTTTCATCAGTAGTAAAATTTTCGGCATAGAGCTCTTTCCAGCCATGTTTATACCTATAGAATTTAGTACCGCAGGTTGGCAGTATTGATAAATTTTTGAGATGTTTTTCTTTAGTTAGATGAGAGAGCACCTGTTTCTCAAACTGTGGCCAGTCGCCACCGGATATAATGGCAACTTTAACTGTATCAATCAGCCTGCTAAAAAGTGTGGCCATTTCCTCATCTAACGATGCCTTGCTTTGGGCAAGCGTACCATCAAGATCAAATATTATTAATTTTTTCATATTATTTATATCCGTTAAGGAATAAGCAGTTCTATTTATTGTTATAGGGTATACCTATTTCTAACAGGTTTATTTCTACCTGCGGGATGCAATTAATCACACCAATTTCTGCCGGGAGTAAAACAACATCACCTTTTTTTATGGGATATTTTGTCCCGTCGAAATCCAGTTCACCTTTGCCTTCGGTACAAACAAGTATCCGTGGTTCGTCTTCTGCACCTACCGTAAATTGGTCGGTAGTATTCATTCGCCACATAATAAAATGCTCGTTATTAAAATACTCTTCCCGGGTTACTTTACCATCAGCAATATTTTTAGGTTTAACAGGATCAATATCGGTTAAATTAAAATCGATACAGGCCAATGCCTTATCAATCTGCAATTCGCGTGGTTTGCCTGTTTTAGCATCAGTTCTGTCCCAATCATAAAGGCGGTATGTGGTATCGCTATTTTCCTGCACTTCAAAAACTACCACATCAGCTAAGGTATGTACGGTGCCGGAGTGTATAAATACGCCATCCCCAGATTTAGGTACAAAGCTGTGTATGTAATCTGCCACTTTGTGGTCTGCCAGGCCTTTGCGTAAGTCCTGCTCGGTAGTGCCCGGTGTTAACCCTGCATAAATTTTTGCTTTAGGCCCCGATTCTATCACAAACCAGGCTTCCGTTTTACCTGTATCACCTTTAGGGATGTATTCCTTTTGATCATCGGATGGATGAACTTGTACAGATAAGACCTCTTGTGCATCCAAAAATTTCAATAACAGAGGAAAACGGTCAAATTGGCCGGCTAATCTGCCCATTATACTTTCGGGGTATTGCTCAAATAATTGGGTTAATGTATATCCTTGATATAAACCAGCGTTTACCACACTCGCATGGTCATCGCGATCGCTTAATATCCAGGCTTCACCAACAGGGCCTTCAGGCAATGGCTCGGTTAATAAATGGCTTAGTCTTCTGCCGCCCCACAGCCTGTATTGATAAATTGGCGTAAAAAAAAGAGGATATAATATTGACTCGTTCATAATTCTAATCGGTTAAAACAACACAACAACTATTTGCCAATTATGTTGGTCACATGTTTGTTATAATGATGTATAAATATTGGCTTGATACTTGTACTTAAATTATTAAGATCGTATTAAACCTTTTAAATTTTAATGCGTCTATAAATTATCAGCACAATCGCTGGACAAATATTTAGATTATGAAAAGGGTATATAAAAATTTGATTTTCTTAAGCATAAGCGGACTATTATGTTTGTTTTTTGCTCTTCCAGCTAACGCTCAACACCGTGGTGGTGGAGGCGGCGGTGGCGGTCATTCTGGTGGCGGCGGTGGTGGTCATTTTGGCGGTGGCGGCGGTCATTTTAGTGGCGGTGGTAGCGCTCATTTTAGCGGCGCAACCCGTTCAAACGCTGTTCGTAGTACATCTGCAGGCCGCTCATATTCATCAGCAGCAAGAGGTGGTTATGCAGGCAGAAGCTATGCTGGGCGCGCTGTAGGTGGAAGAAGCTATGCAGGACGTGCATATGCAGGCCGTGGTGGATATGCAGGTAGAGGCTATGCTGGCCGTGGTTACGGTGGCAGAGGCTATGGTCGTGGCTATGCGGGCTTTGGATACCGTGGTTATTTTGGCCGCGGTGGTTTTTATTACCATGGAGGTTTTTACAATAGCTTATATTATCCACGCCTTGGTTTTAGTTTAGGTTTTCTTCCATTCGGATATTATTCATTCTATTGGGGAGGCCTGCCATACTATTACAGCAATGGCTACTATTATGAATATAATGATGACCAATATACTGTAGTTGAACCACCTGTAGGTGCCGAAATAAGTACATTGCCATCAAAAGCACAATCAATTGTGATTAATGGCCAGCAATACTATGAGCTAGACGGTGTTTACTATGTAGCAATTACTAAAGACGATGGATCACTGTCTTATGAGATAGCAGGTAAAGATGGCGAATTAAATACAGATGGTGGCGATCAGGGCAACGTTGCTCCTCCACAAGGAGGCAATAACCAGGGTTATAGTTCACCTAACCAATCTGCACCGCCTCAGGATGAGCAAACTGCTCCTCCAAGAAATGGTTCAGCAGATTTACAGATGGGTGATGTTGTACAATCACTACCGGTAGATTCAAGAGGTGTAACAGTAAACGGTCAACGTTTATTTGTATCTCCTGATGATGTTTACTACAAGAAAACACGTGATAACAATAACAATGTAGCTTACAAAATTGTAGGCCTACCATCAACAGATCCTAACAACTAATAGTAAATAATATAGAATTTAAAGGGTGAGCATATTGTTCACCTTTTTTTGTTGAATTTCTTTCGGGTGATTGAAAAGGCAGTTGTAGTGCAAAACCACGCCTGCTTTTCTATTATTAACGTGAGTTGGGGATAAGACCGCGGTGTTCGGAAGACGAGCTTTGCTTCTTTTATAATATTTTTTTTTATAATAAAGAGGGTGTCATGCTGAGCGTAGTCGAAGCATGAGGGCAAACGCCTCTGCACCATGTTAAGCAAGCGGAAGGCCTCTGCGCTCACCCTTCGAGTGCCTCAGGCTGACACCCTAAGATAATTCTGAAACAAAACTTGTCATGGGTAGGTACGAAGCATCTGTACATACGTAAACTAACTTACAGATTCTTCGCTCTGCTCAGAATGACACCTTTTTTAATCTTCCGAACAGCTGTGTGGATAAGACATATAATCTAAAAAATGTCATTTCGATAAAGCAAGGGCAGGAATAACACCGAAACTCTTATCCTGAACTCACCTTATTATTCGGGTATTACAAACCAAAAGGATGAGCCCTTGCCCACAGTACTTTCAATATCTATATGGCCATTATGCTGCCGTATTATTTCTGCCGATATATAAAGGCCCAAACCTAAGCCAGCATAACGTTGCGAATTTTCATCAACACGATAGAAACGATCAAAAATCATTGGCAGCTTGTCTTTTGGTATACCTATACCAAAATCTTTTACAGATACTTTAATCCCTTCGTCTGCCTTCTCAATTGAAACAACTACCTTATCTGCATCAGGTGAATATTTGATGGCATTTGAAATCAAATTAATTATAACCTGCTCAAGTCTGTTCCTATCAGCATGTACTTCAATATTACGATAGCCTTCAATAATGATTTTGTGTTTAGCTGAGTCGTTTTGTATTTCTTCAACACATTCTTTCAGCAATTCGTCAAGCACAAAATCGGTTTTCCTTAATACCAATTTTCCTGATTGAATTTTGGTTACATCAAGCAGATCTTTTATTAGTTCAGTTAATTTATCAACCTGTTTAATGGCTTTTTGTATAAATATATCTACTGTTTTAATACTATCACCTTTAAGCGAAGCCCGCTCCATAATTTGCAATGCTGCTTTAAGGCTGGTTACCGGTGTTTTTAACTCGTGGCTGGCTATACTAATAAACTCATCTTTTTTACTAAGCAGTTCTCGGGTAGATTCGTCTATTAATTTTTGGAAGGTAATATCAAGCAAAGTCCCTATAAAGCGGATGGCTTCACCTTTTTCGTTAAAATAAGCCCTGCCTTTACCTTTTAGCCACCTTATTTTACCGTGAATTGGTATGGTACGATATTCCGCATCAAACTGACCTGATTTTACATCGCGCAAGCTTTCTGAGATTTTATCCTGAACCATTTTACGGTCATCGGGATGGATTACATTAGAAAACACCTCAGTATCAACTTCCTCGTCAGGCGAAACGCCATAAATTTCCAGGCAGCGCTTATCCCATATCAATTCTTTACTTTGAGGGTCATAATCCCAGGTACCCACTCCGGCCGAATCAACGGCAAACTTTAGTCTTTCCTTACTTTCAATTAATAAGCGTTCAGCTTCCGCTAACCCGGCTTTTACTTTGCGTTTATCAGTAATATCCTCTATTGATAAAAGTATAAGCTGCTCACCATTTATATTTTCAATTTGCCTTGCATTAAGGCACATATCCTTTTTACCAATTACCGGAAACACATGGGTCATCTCGAAATCTTCGGTAATTTTATTTGCAGGCAGTATACTTTCTAATAAATTACGCAGTTTAGGAATATCCCACTGTTGGTTGCCTAATTCATAAATATACAGGCCTTCGGTTTCTTTTTCAGTAGTCTTAAATTTATTGTAAAAACCACCTGTAGCCCTTTTTATACGCAGATTCTTATCCAATATCAATAAAGGATCGCGTATGGTATTTACAATCCCTTCTGTGTATAAACGGGAACTGTTTAATTGATCATTTCTGCTTAACAGCTCTTTATTAACAATCAATATTTCCTCATTGGTACTTTGCAATTCTTCTTTAGAAGTTTCCAATTCTTCATTGAGGCTTTGCAGTTCTTCACTGCCTGATAGTAATTCTTCGTTAGCGCTTTGTAATTCTTCGTTAGCGGTTTCCTGCTCTTCGGTTATCGCACGCATATCAGCACGTACCTGCATTAATTCCTTTTCAAGCTGCTCAATACGAATTTCGCTTTCGTTATAGTTTACATTTTCGGGATTAGTATTAAGCTCAATAGCTGCTTGTTGTATTCCTGTTGATGAAGCATTTTGAAAAACAATTAGATAGTACGGTTCAAGAGTGTCTTTTAATGGAAATGCATAAATATTTACATAATGCTGTAAGCCATTCAATTTGAAAAATATCGCGAATTTTCGTGCCGGTAAGCTTGTTTTTTTAGCAAGATGAAGAATGTTCCGCAATTCAAACGAAAGTCCCTCACGTGCCATCTTTAAAATATTAAAACTTGGTTTCCCCGTTGGTGGCACCAACCAGGTTTCCGTTACGCCTCTGAATTGAACAATGTCAAAACTTTCGTTTACCAATACCGAAGGTGGCATAAAATTGTTAAGCATGGCTTCGTCCGCCACCTTAAAAACATCTTTATTATCGTTCTGTCTTTGCGCCCCTCTATCTATCTCCCTAAATGTTTGCTCCCGTCCGTTAGTAGCTACACTCATAAACCGTCCCAATGGCCCTTTACGAACGTATATCTTTTCATTACTGTTAAAAGCGGTAAAAATATCAGTGTTATTACCTATGCTTTCAGATTTACCAAGCATAAGGTATCCATCTTCAACTAATGAATAGTGAAAAGTTGTTAAAGCCCGCTTTTGTAAAACGGGTTCAAGATATATCATCACATTCCGGCAGCTAACCAGATCAATTTTGGAGAATGGGGGGTCTTTTAATAAATTATGATGGGCAAATACACACATATCACGTATGCTTTTACTTACCTGGTAATTTCCATCCAGCTTAACAAAAAATTGCTGTAACCTTGAAGCAGATATACCATCCAATTCGCTTTGCCTGTAAATCCCTGTACGTGCTTTAGCTATTGCCGTTTCAGATATATCAGTAGCGAATATCTGTATCTTCATTACACTGGCCTTATCGCCTAGCTGCTCTTGCAGGCATATAGCCATTGAATATGCCTCCTCACCGGTAGCACAACCTGCAATCCAAATCCTCAACGGATCATTTATAGTTTTTTTATCTATAAGTGCGGGAAACAATGTATTACATAACACATCAAAACTTTGCGTATCTCTGAAAAAGTGAGTTACCGAGATCAGCATATCATTATATAAAGCATCCTGCTCGTTTTTATTCTCCCGCAAAAAACTTAAATAATCATTAGGCTTTTCTATTTTACTTAAAGCCATGCGCCTTATTATGCGGCGTTTAAGCGTGCTTTGTTTATAGTAGGCAAAATCAACACCACGGCGTACACGCAAAACTGTTAATATTTGCTTAAAGGTTTCCGCATCTTGTTGTGGCAGGGTATTGTCAACCTCTTTTGATGAATAGTCAGCATGAAAAGGATGATTTATAGTGATAAGCTTTTCAGCAATCCCTTCTGGTGGTAAAATAAAATCCACAGCTCCTGAATTTATAGCGCTTTTGGGCATACTGTCAAATTCAGCGGTGCCTTCATCCTGGGCAAAGGTTAACCCACCATATGATTTAATTACCTGTAAACCAAGCGTACCATCGTTAAGCGCACCGGATAAAACTATACCTACTGCAAAACTTTGGTGTACTACCCCTAACGAAGAGAAAAACAGATCAATAGTTTTGCTTTTCGTATGTTTTTTATCTAATGGTGCAAGCTTAAGTACACCATCAGTTGCTGTAACTACCTTATTATTGGGTATAATATATAGATTATCAGGATCGAGGTGAATATTATCTGTGATCTGATGTACAGGAAACGGTGCAAACTTTTGAAGTATTTCGGGTAAAATACTTGTATGATCCGGACTTAGGTGTTGAATAAACACGTAAGCCATGCCTGATTTAGTCGGCAAAGCCTGTAAAAAGGCCTTAACGGCATCTAATCCGCCTGCAGAGGCACCAATGCCAACAACGGGAAACGGCACTACTGAAGTATCGGAACTATTTAGCTTAGCCATTAAATTTTTACTGATTATTACTTATGCAAGATGAGAAAAAAGGATCGTGTTAATGCAATTATAAAGGTACAAGTAATAAACAGGCAAATTGTGTGGCAAGAAAAAAATAAACTATAAATTTATGTAATTAGAGCTTTATATTAACCATGTTGTTTTCAATATCAACAACCACGTTTTTAATTTTCTCATCTAAATTATTAACGGCCATTTCTAAATATGGCAAATAATTTCCGGCCATTTCATACCCATCATCCTTAATAAGGTTCATCAAGCCCATAATAGTAGTTAAAGGTGCGCGAAACTCATGTGCCTGTACATGTGCTATGCTTAATAATGATTCGTTTTGCTGTATAATTTTTTGCTCCCTAACCTTCCGTTCAGTAACGTTTCGTATAAGGTACGACATGCCAATTATTTCATTATTTTTATCCAGCGCGGGCTCAAATGTAGCATCCCACCATATAATGCCCAGCTTTTCACCATAATTAGTAGATCCTTCTTCTACATGCCTTGTGCCTTTTATCGCGCGGTTATAACCATCAATAAACTTGCTAACAAATTCAGGTGCTATATAGGTTACAAAAAGGTCGCCTCGTTGCACATCGGTTTTATGAGCATTTTTGATAAAATTATAAGCTGTTTTATTAAAATCAATAACCTCTCCGCTTTTGCCCAATAATACCTGGAATGTATTTGAACTTTCAAAAAATGAACGCAACCTTATATCCGCATCCTGAACGTACTCCTTTTGAGCTTCTACTTCCTTTAAGCTTTCTTCTAAATTTAATGCCCTGCACTTTAGCTCAATAATTTTCATGGCCTGGCGCGCTATTATTTTAAGCATATGTGCCTGGTTTGCATCCAGGTTACCCGGCTTAGTATCAAGCACACATAATGTACCTACTTTTTGGCCATCAAAAGTACCAAGCGGCACTCCCGCATAAAACCGTAAATTTGGACCACCTGTAACCGACTCATTATTGGCGAACCGCTCATCGGCGAGGGTATCAGCAATGATGAAAATATCATCCTGTTTAATGGTGTATGAACAAAAAGTATCTTTAAGGGGGAAGGTTTTTATTTCGCCAACTATATCTTTAGGGTCTTTCTTTACCTTAAAATATTGTGTATCGGTATCTAAAAAAGAAATTACGGCCGTAGGTGCTTTAGTAACAGCGCATGCAAGGTCGGTTATTTCCTGCAACTCTTTATCAAGTTCCAGGTCTAGTCCAACAAAACGTAATATTGCTTCCAAATTCTTATTTAATTAAAAGCGGAAATGCTTGTTGTGTGATACCATTATTTAAGCCTTAACTATCAACCATTCTGCATTAAACAAAACCTCGTGGATTTATTACGTTATCGGGCACACATTAGTTTTGTAAGTATTGTCTTAATTACACTTTAATACCTATTTAAACACAATAGTTGTGAGAAAAATGACGCTTTTCATGTCCTGATTAATTTTTATATTTTTACGAGGCTTCCAGGAGCGTTACTTTATTGCTGATTCCCTTAATTACTTTGTATGCATCCATCCATTAAAAAATGGTCATTAAAAACCCTTAAAATTTGCGGAATAACATTTGGCTCATTATTATTTCTTATGATTTTGCTGCCTTATCTTTTCCCGCAAACCATTACTAATAAAATTAAAACATGGGCAAATGGCAATATTAACGGTCACATTTCATTTTCAAGTACCAGTTTGTCCTTTTTTAAACGCTTCCCCTCGCTTACCCTTACTTTATATGATGTTACCGTAAAAGGAAGCGCACCGTTTCAAAACGATACATTAGTTGCAGCCAAGGACCTTTCACTGGGTGTTGATCTATCATCTATATTTAAAAGCCGAATAAATATCAGTAAAATATACCTCGAGAATGCATTAATAAATATACAGGTTGATAGTAGCGGCAAAGCAAATTATAACATTTATAAAGCCTCAAAAGCAAATACCACTGCTAATGCCGATACCAGCAGTGCATCATTAGGTATTGATCAGATACTGATAGAAAACAGCAAACTGGTTTACAACGACTTGTCGTTACCGATGAAAATTAATGCGGAGGGATTTAATTATACCGGAAGCGGAGACCTTACCAAAGATATTTTCGACCTGCATACACATACCAGTATTAAATCGCTTGATCTTAACTACGGAGGCCAGTCATATGTAGTTAATAAAAGTGTAAATGCGGATTTAATAACTAAAATCAATACAAAATCACTTGCCTTTATATTTCAAAAAAATGATTTGATGATAAACCAATTGCCTGTAAAATTTACGGGCAAGTTCGGCTTTATAAAGGATGGCTATGATATGGATTTCGAGATAGAATCGCACCAAAGTGATCTGAGTGATATTTTTAGCGCCTTGCCCTCCTCCTATCAAAAAATGTTCGAAAAAACCGATGTTAATGGCACAGGCGTTATACAACTTGCTCTAAAAGGGAAATATATTGCCCAAACCAATACCAAGCCAAACCTGAGTATGAAATTTAATATCAGGAACGGTTATATCGCTGATAATAAAACACCTTCTCCTGTCCGAAACCTATTTTTAAATATGGAGGCAAACGTGCCCGGTTTAAATCCGGATAGCCTTTATGTAAATATTGATTCTATCTTTTTTAATATAGATAAAGATCACTTCAGTTCGGTGATAAGAGTTAAGGGATTAAAACAGCCTTATATATATGCTAAAATAAATACGGAAATAGACCTCGAAAAATGGAATAAAGCATTCGGTATAAAAACTGTCGACCTAAAAGGCAGGTATTCGCTTCATTTATTGGCCGAAGGTAAATA
>Ga0302315_10004154_pt1 | contig 12759 bp, 7 predicted proteins | sample III_Palsa_N3_1_FD_200532 | JGI IMG/M metagenome (GOLD analysis project Ga0302315, IMG submission 200532) | Peat permafrost microbial communities from Stordalen Mire near Abisko, Sweden - III_Palsa_N3_1 | ecosystem: Environmental > Terrestrial > Soil > Palsa > Peat permafrost | place: Sweden... | reverse complement strand
TGGATAGCCATTAATAAAGGACATCCTCAATTTTTGAAATTGTTATTTAGGTATTGAATGAATTCATTGAAAAAACAAAATAAAGCATCTAATTGAATAAAAAGAAGTCAAAAATGCGCAAAACTAGCATAAAAAAAATAGAAAAACCTATGATGAAGAATTATAGCTGTTTCTAATAATAATCTTTAGAATAAAAACCAATAACATTGGAAATCCAGTTAAGCTAAAGTACCATCAACATACAATAAACGTAATTGGCATAAACTAATGAGTTTACCCATTTTACGAATATCTTGATCATCCCTATAGCATGGATAATGCACCAGAACATAGAAGAGAAGACATTTAAAAAAGCATGTGTACTAAATGAAATAAGGCTAATTATAATAACCTAATCCGCAGCAAACACCATGAAACCAGTTGACTACATGTTGAATATGCATAATTTTTTTTAAATCATATTACTTAATCCAATAAACCCGAGATTATTGCCTTACTATTCCAATAATACCATTAAATAAGACAATTAGGTGTACAAGCAAAAATAAACGATGAGCTATTATTAGGAAACACCTGCTGTAACCATTGTGCTGAATGAAGAAGTGAGATACTGGTGTAGTCCTTCCATGCATCTGGTAACCAGTATGTAACAAAATTTGTGCTATTTTGCACATGCGCTATTAATAAACAAATGCTAATAACATAACAAAGATAATTACCAAAAATTAATGAATATAACTTTCCTCATCATCATTGTTGCATAAACATTAAATATACCCCAAAGTCAAACACTTAAATTGATCCACATTAATGCTAAGCAAGCATAAAAAAATATCTCCTATACGATTTACATAATTGCTTTAAGTCCTCCTTATTGGCTTCATTTCAGTTACCCAAAAAAAATTAACAAATAAGAGGCTAATCCACGCCTTCCCAACCTAGAAAAAATTGACATAATTTCCGAGGTGACCATTTTAACATTGTAAAACAAAAAAAAGCTAATATGAAAGAAATCTTATAATGATGGATCTTCATTTAATAACTATATGAATATATCATACTAATAACGTTATAAAGTTATTAATACATCATTATTGAGGCTAATGATCATATAAAAACATAAAATTTAGTTCAAATTACCATATGTAACCATGTAAATTATAAATATATGTTATTTCTTCTAACATACTTTTTCAAATCTTATATTGACAAAATTAATGCTAATCTACAGATCCTATAGATAACAACTTGCTGCTTTTTTCCCATATAACGACAAAAAAGGATAATGTAAATCCTAAAAAGGGTAATAATACATTAACATCATTATTTATCTATCACCACAACACACAAAAAATATAAAAAACAACTTTTTTGTTTTAAAGTAAAGGTTTAGCAAGCTTTTGTATATTTGGCGAAACAATTAGTCTAAAAAGCTCTTGCTTTCTCAGATGCCAAAAATGATACTTTCTCTCTAACGAATTATATTCGATCGTTGTTGCAAAATACAAATTATTATTGTTTTCTTTTAACGCTGCCTCTAATTTGGGTAAAATCCTTAACATTTCTTTGGTTATTATTAAACTTTGTTGATTAACTACTTCGATAATTCTCATAGTATTTCGATCCATCTCGTCGTCATATTCTATTTTCTTAACTATAGAATAAAGAACAAAGACAAAACGCGAAATTCTTTGGCAAACTGATAGGTGCAAATAATATGTTTTCTTTATTACAGATATCGTAATTCTAAATACCCCGTTAACGGAAATCTTTTTTTAGGGGATGACCCTTAAAAGAATATCTGTCAATATTCTCGTAAATCTGGATGTGACTTAAAAAAGACCCCTACATATCATAATTTCTTTTTCGGAGCCATTGCTGCAGGAAATACTTTAGATGCCTTATTATAATTGACCTATAGGTAACATTGTATTTGGATTGTGATTGAGGTACCTTTTGCATTATCTAAGAACATATGCTAAGTAAATCGATTGTTTTATCTAAGATTCAACTAAAGTTGTTCTATAAACTGGTAATTTTATTTTTGAAAAACAATAAACATGATCATTAACAGCATCTGCGGCTATTTTGCATGTCGTGTTGTTATTTGGTATCCTTATTAGTTTTATTTATTGTCAGTAAAAGAATTTTGGCTTCCTAAGGAATTTTGATATATTTAATCATCTAAAAATAATTGGCTTAAATTTCTTACTTCATCAATACATAATCAAAATCATCTGACTTTTTACTGTGATTGCTTTCTTAATTCATAACACTAGCTCGTTTATAACGAAAGCTTTGTTTTTTTTTAGAAATCATGAACTACATAGTTAGGATATTATACTAAAAAATGCATACGTAATCATAAGAACATAACGATATAACATTACGTATATTAAAGATGAATTAATACCTCTTTTACGAAGGCTATACATTTACCCAGCATGAATATTGTAATAATGTGTTTCTTTCTCTAATGGTTTTTTTGTTCGACACTTCGTCTACTTAATTTATATATTCCTGGAATCAAATTCTGTCCATTGTGATCAAACCATACTCCACGATAAAGCCTCTTGTTTTAAAATTAAATGATCACGATAACTACCTCTCTAATAACTTTTTTTAATAAAAATTTTTCAGCATTTTTTTTGTATCAATATAATGTAAAAATAATTTCTAAAATGAGATACATTATTTTATAAATAAGATACAATGTTGTAGTTAATTTACTATCAACACAGTATAACCTAAAATTAATTGTCTTAGCTGACTTAGCCAAGATATTAGATAACCATGATTCTTTAGAAAATTGCAATAGTTGCTTAAAGTGTTTAAATTCCATATTTATAATTAAAAACCTTTTTATTTCTCTTATTCTTATACATCTTTCTAAAAAAAGGGGTCATAAGATTTTCATCCTACCCATAAAAAACTAACTTAATCGTTTATTTTTATACCTAAAAAAAGGGGTCATAAGATTTTTTCCTACCCATAAAAACTATTTTAATAGTTTTTTAACACTTTAAAATATATTCTAAAAATTAACTTTTTATACACTACCAGGTTATACCATGATAACACTTATATAACGTATATAATTGTTTAACTACCATTTCGGCATAAAAATATTCATCTTGCCGAATACACCTAGCTAAAACTAAAATGTTAATTTTTTGCTCATAGGATGTAATAAATAAATCCAATTCTTCAAATGAAATCGCCTGTACAGAAATGGCATCTTTCATTAAACTTATTCTGGCAAGCACACTATTCATAAAGTCTAATGTTGTTGTATTCAAATTAGTTAACTTAGTAAAGTTACATAAAAATTTATATTCAGGATGACGAGATAAATACTGAAAATAAGTATTTCTGATGATTGTAACACATCAACTATAGGAATATAAGTCACATATTCATAAATATAATACCCTGCAACAAGACTTATACTAATCCCGATAAAACTACAGATATATGGATGCTCGGATGTAAATTTGGTTATCGTTTGTAATAAAGATTTCACTTGATCCATTGGTTGCCTCTTTCAAAATATTTACAATAAAAAAACATTTTAAGATAAAAAAACATTTTTAGATAAAAAAACATTTTAAGATAAAAAAACATTTTTGAGACGCATACACATTGGCATAAACAATAGAATTAATTTTTATACCGAAAAAAAGGGATCCTAAGATTTCTCCTACCCATAAACTAAAATAGTTTTTTAATACCAAAAAAAAGGGTCATAAGATTTTTTCAGCATTTTTTTTGTAAGTTATATAAAAATTTTTAAATTAAATACCCCAAGCAGCTAAGCCAAAAAAAAGATAATTTATAATAATCCAGGATTAAAACCTAAAATATTGCACCGAGAATAAGGAAAAATAGCAACAAACTCACGAAAAGTTAAATCATAAAAATAATTTATATATTAAAACCTCCTGTACAGAAAAGTCACCAAAAAAATACGTGTAAAAACTAATAACAAACAACACCCGAGTAAACAAATATACCTAACGTACTTAAAATACCCACAAGAATATTTGATTGGACTACGTATTAAGAATTAAAAATTCAGAAATAAAATTGTGTTGGTGGAAACCCAATGTTTAATAAAATTAAATTAAAAACATAATTGTATATAATGCATCACCATAACTAAACCTAAAATAAATGACATTCCTAGAATGGTACCTATCATATAAAAAACCTACGGCCAAAAAAAGACCTGCGAAACTAAGCCATGACTAAGCATTAATAAATAGATCCAATAACAAATAAACACTATCACTAAAACACCAAGAATCACATATTCATATGAGAACAGATGAATATGCAATAATACGTTTCAAATCATTTGTCTTAGATTGTAAAGGAAGAGTAATATCCCGATTAACGCTAAGATTAAAATAAATGTCTAAAAAATTCTGTACTTATGGAAACAAAAATATTGAATCGAACAAAACCATAACTACCTAATTTTAATAATATTCCTGCTATAAAACACTACCTGCTGTTGGTGCTCTACATGAGCCTTAGGCAACCACAAATGAAACGGAACATGGGTATTTTACAGCAAAAGCAATAAAGAATATAACCAAATTAAATGTCCACTATTGGTGAAAATTCATAGCTTTAACCACACTAGATTTGTCGATCCACAGTATTATAATATATATTATAATGCTAACATAAATAAGAACCAAATAACTATAAATAAAAAATTCATAGCTGCAGATATTTTTTCAGACGTGATCCCCAAATACCAATATCAAAAATACAGAATTAATATGCTTCAAATAAAATATAAAAATTATACAAAATTTCAGTTACTGTAAAAACATTCACTAACGCTAACTCAATGATAAATAATAAACAAAAAAGCCTTTTCGACCATATGTATTACAGGGGATGTTAAATACATGCAATTATTAAAAGTACTTAAAACAATAAATAATATTGATAAGCTATCTAACCCCTTTGCATATGTAAGCATATAATCAGTTATACTATTGTTCCGATAAATTTATGGTTAAATTAGCATCGATGGTTGTAATAAGATAAAAAAATTAAACTCATTATACAAATCATTATGAAAACCCTAAAGATTTTTCATAATGTTGTTTTTTACTATTATTACTGTTATATTGCTAATATTATATACTATTTAAGATAATAATAACATATAAAATAAACTATTATTTACTTAATTATGAATGTTTGTTTTTTTAATGCATATATATGATTTTTTTATGTTTTTATGTGTACCTGTTGCAAAAACATTTAACATTCATAATATGTTAATTAATATATTTTGTAAACCTGTTGCATGAGGCATTTTGTTAAAAATACTTTTGGTATTATTCTTTTCTATATATTTAAGGTTACCTCTAATATTTAAGCCAAGTTATTCACAAAATAGTAGTTTTGTATAAATCTCTGCGACATACGTTGGCTCTACCGGTAGCTTAAAAACTTTTATATTGGTTTTTACTAAACATACTTATTAAGCGCGTTTTTGTAATTAATAATTGTAATCAAGCTCTCTCTCTAGGTATTAAAAACTTCTGTAATTAATTTCTCTGTAAAGACGGGCGTTGAAAGGTTTTTTAAATATGGTTATTTTTTTCTTACAAGCCATTTTATTGTAAAGTAACCTGTTAGGCTGGGTAAGGAATATCTCTTTTTTACCAGAGTTAACTTGTTAAAAGTTCTAATCCAGGAGCTTTTTTTCAGTTGTGTTTTCATAATGAGTCACTTCTATATTTTCGTTGATCGTCTAATAAGTTAAGTCATAAGCGGAAATTATGACATGAAAGTAACTATTTCTTATTTTTTAAAGATTTTGATATGTATTTACTTTTTTTTGTTGTATAAAACTTAATTTGTGCTATTAATTCTTGTTGCAAAAATTGCGAATATTCTAAGACTTCCTCTAAAACAGATGCTGGCAATTTTTTTTTTATTGTCGTATAGTCATTTTTACATCCTCCAATATTTAAGCCAAGTTAGTTTACAAAACAGTTATTTTGTATTGGTGATTTGAGGTTATGTTTTCTGGCTCATAAACATACTTAATTAAGACTCTACTATTAAGAGCATTTTTGTCAATTCGAGACGAATTTGTAAGCAATCCTCGTCTATCTAGGTATCAAAAACTTCTGTAATTAATTTTTGTGTAAAGATGATCTTTTATCACGTTCTTTAAACCCTTTATTAACCATTTTATTGCTAATAAACAGAGTTATTTTGGGATAACTAGAAGGATATAAATAACTTTACCTGATTTCACTTGTGGTAAAAGTTTTAATCCTGGAGCTATTTTTTAATTGTGTTTCTAATAATAATTGAGGTCACTTTTTGTATTTTTTTTTAATCTTTTAATAAGTGAAATATACTTTTTCACCATATTCTTAGGTGAAATCATGAAATAAACTTACGTGAAATATTTTCATTAAGATTTTTTCACACCAAATTTCGATCACGTGCTTTACATCAACTTTTTCAGCAGTATAAAACTTAATTTGTGTCTAACAAATGATAGCGAACACCTGTAAATCTGGTACACGACCACCTCTAACTAAGACTTCATTATTCTTGCTAGATTTCTACCAAACCCGGAATATATGCTATAGATCTCTTCCATTACATAACCGTACTTTTGCGACATGCCTTTGGGCCGAGTTTGGTTTTTAGGTTTTACAATATCTAACGAAGACAATAACCACGCTTTTGAGGGCACCCTTTAAACGCTGGTGTTTTACTTCTAAATTTCTTACAATTCTACCACCTTTTTTTAATTATGTATTGTGATCATTTCTTTTTCTTTTTTTTATAGTTAAATTTTTTTTTCACTTACGTTCAAAATCATATGATTATATGAATTAAACGAACCCAATGCCTGGGAAATCCACTTCTCTAAATTTGTTTTTTTGTTGTTTACTTTTTATAATTGCATTTTATAAGTATACCTAATAAAGTTGTTTTTAATTTCGCAAGGTTATTGGATACCATCCTTGTATCCATATTTAAATAGTGTCATTAAGGTATAAACTGTAGGCAGCTGATACTCTAAAACAAAGTTTTTGCTGGACTGATTATATTAGTATTGTATTTTTATTTCTTTGTCCAAATGAATTTTTACTTTCTTATTTATTCTTGTTATACTTCTTCCATATTTAACCATATTTACTTATGCTGTGCCCAAAGATGGTATTTCATAGCTTTCCTACAGGAAATGCTGCTCGAATACTAACTACTGTTTTGCCTGCAGCTCGTTTAAATTACATTTTGTATTACACCTAATAATAAATCAACTGTACTTTTTTCATAGTACATATTCTTTGGTCCCGACATGATTAAAAAAACTTAATTTTTAAAAAAACTATTAAGAAAGGTTCTTGTATAAATTTTTTTCTCGTATATTTTTATAATAGTTTATAATTAGATTTTTACTTACTATTATTCTTTTAAATTTATTATTTTTTTATAAACTAACATTATTTTAATGTAAAAAAAGGCACTATCTACAAGACATTGAAGAAATTTCAAACATTTTTTTTTAGTTTTTTTCATAGAACACTTTTTTTAACATATAGTCTTATTTTTACTTTTTTAAGTGCTTTTGTTTTAATTTTTATCTTAAATTTTTTGTACTTATTTTAAAAATTTTTCTTAGTTTTATTAAATAATTATTGTTATAAATGTTTGTTAAAGCATATTAACTATTTATTATTTCCTTAAGGAAATATTCATTTTTTTTTGTATTACATCTTTTTTTTACATAAAAGCACCTTTATATAAGTTTTTTTTAATACTTATACACTAATATATAATTTAAATTTATTAAAGTTTTTTTAAATATTTTATAATAATAAAATATACTTTTTACAAATTAAAAAAAACTAAAAAATTACGGCAATTGGTGGTAAAGGAATTTTGGGTGCCACTTATGCATTGCTGCTTATACAAGTATTTTATTAATAAATAATAATCAATCGATCTATAACTTTAAAACAAGAAAAAATGTAAAATATATACAGTTAAAATTTGACCTAAGTTAAAAAAGGCTCTTCATAGGTTTTGCACCAAAAAGCCTAATAAACACAAAGTGATATATAAAACAACTAACTACTTTATATGCGGTTTAAATGTTGTCGATCGTAATTTGATTTATGAATATACGGAAGAAGTAATAGACCAAAATAGAGGCTAATAATGCATTACTCCAAAAGCTTTTCAGGAATTGCTCTTAAAATTGCATAATGGTAAAAAATACCATTCTGGAACGATATGTTCTGGAGTTATTCTGCATTAGCTGGATATAGTTATCTGGATGTCCAATAAATTTGGTACAAAAAAAATCAAATATGCAAAAAGAAAAAAAAGCCAAAAACACTGAAAATCTTTTAAAATGTAATATGGACCAAATGGAACTATATCAAAACGATAATCTACACCCAATGATTTGAAGATCCGTTGAATGTAATATAACAAATGTAATCCTACAAGGCTAAAATTAAAAATGAAATAAATAATGTAACTAAAAAATTTATTCGACGTTGATTTGCAACACTAAACCACCCCAAAGCCATAAAACAATCTATCACCTATTACTGGGATTGTTGAGCTAAATTTGTTATACTGTTGCTCCCCTAAACTCATTTGACCCCGTGGTAAAATATATCCTAAAAATGCCGTAAGGATCATTAATAAAAATATAATTACTCCCGTAATCCGCAATAGCTCTCTCGAACCAAATACGATCCATATATAAACCTCTACATATATGTGCATACATTACAACTATAAAGAATATTGAAGCTCCGTTTGCATGTGTTATCTAAGAAGCCAGCCTAATTTACATCACACTAATATGTTCTAACTAGCAAATGCAAAATCTACTGTGGTGTATAATCATTACTAACACTATACCGTAATTAACTGAATTATTAAACTACAAGTGCAAATACCCCGAAGTTCCACAGGTAACTAAGATTGCTTGGCGTTGGATATTTGGCCGCCAATTTATAGAAAAGGAAATTAACTATTTTTGCGCAAAGAATTATAAAAAAAAAATAACGTAACTGAGTTTAAACTCAGTTACGTTATTTTAAGAATTAAGTTAAATATATTAAAAAAAATAATAAAAATTTATTAAAAGAAAAAAACCTAAATAACAGTTTTATTAATAAAAAACATTTTAAATACACGTCGTTTACCTAACGAACATAACCGTGAGCGACGGTAACGTATTTTTAATAAACGTATTATAACAAAATCAAAATAAGACCAAGCAAATAGGTCTGTAGTTGACTGATTGTATTAATAAACCAAACATCTATTACACGATATTTAAAGCAATGGCTTTACTAGAAGTCAATTTGCAATAGAATCACGAGCAAAACTACTAGATTTATGACGTCCAGCAAATTTAGCTTACCAGCTGAAACTATGTATTCACTTTGTGTGGCTTAGTGAAATACTGATAAAAATGTTGTACGTTTAAATTTATAAAAACTAAACCATAACAATAATTTTAATTTTTTTTCTTTTAAGCTTTATTAATAGACTCTCGTATGACTTCAATTTTTTTTTTAGTTAATAGGTAATGCGGCTTTTTTTGCTCGTTTATGTAAATTGCGTGTATAAACGTTTTTGTTTAATAATAGGTTTTTCTTCAAAGTCAAGTGTAATGTTTTATTTAAATATCACAAATAATGGATTACGCAAACAAACATATAAGATAAAGAGTAACTGTTTCTATTTCTGTATGATAGAAAGAAAAGAAAAAATTCATGTATATTTGTTTACTTGCGAATCAGGTAATTCATCAAAAGTAACTGATTCTTATAGAAAGTGCTTTATTTCATAAATCAAGAATTACTTAAAAGATAACTAAATTAGTTTATTTATATAAATTCATGTAATGTTAAAGGTGGTTTAAAAAAGTCCAAGCATCCAAAGCTACACCAAGTAATTTTGGTTTTTTAAATTTTTATCCTCAGAACACTAAAATACAGATCTAATTTAAAGTTTTTGAAAGTAAGTCCTTGATTTCCGTCTTCAACAATTAATTACTTCTTTTTTTTCTTAACCACAAGCTTAGACCTAGTTTTATTTTTACTAGGTGTAATATTTTTACCTCCACGTTTCTTGCGATCTGTTTTGATAAAATGCTTGGTGGCTAATTTAAAGGTAATGCTTTACTGCAAGTGAAAACGTTGTTGGCTCTTAGCATTTGTTGTGTACGTTGACCTCTTGTAGAAGTTTTTGTGCGTACGAAGACCACATAAGTTTTATAAACCAAAATAACATGATACGTGCAAAACATGAACACGTAATTTATATTCAATTTTTAATAATTTAAAATAAAAAAAAATTTATCACATTTCGGAAAAATTCTTATATTTTACCCGGATGTAACTGACATATTCCAATAAGTTTTGCTGCAGAAATTCATTTATACCATAAAGTGTTATAAAGATTGTCTGCAGTTTTTTTTTCACGTAATTGACTATTGTAGCCATTTTTTTAACTTATAACTTTTTTTTTAATATAACCTATAAAAGGTTTTGTGCGTTTTTTGCTGCCCAGTAATATGCTTAAATCAAGTTTAACACTTTCCAAAAGTTGCTGAAAGTTTACATTTTTTTGAACAAATATTTAGTTAATTTTGTAATATCGATCGTATATACGCATATTTGTTCGTGTTTCACATAGCCATACAATCTAATCTAGATGTACCTTTGAACGTTTTCTTGTAACTATAATATATATGTTGGTTTTGGTGTATTTGTATCAAACGAATATGAGATCTTTATTTCGTCTACCAGCATTTTTTTTATTTTTTAAACCACCATATCATAAATTTTTTATATTGAATTTTGAAATAATCTTAAGATTAATAAAGGGGATTTTAAAAAATCTGTAAATATAATTACGGGTAACCCAATTCACGACGCCAACGTTACAGAGTAATCCTGTCGAAGTATATTACATGCTGGCATGAACGAAAAAAATTTTGCCAAAATCTAGGTATATGATTTTTTTTTGTCTTGTATATTCATTTGCTAGACGGCGTCGCAATTTTACCAACGTTTTAACGTGAAACTTTTGGTACACGTTGGATTAAATATGGCCCATCGGGTCTCGTTTTTTAACTTTTTTTTTTTCTTCTAGTTTAACATATATTTTGCTTTACGTAAACGCATGCCTTTACCTGTATAATGTCTGGTAATCTTAAAGATAACAATTATCTAAAACACGAAAAATAAGAATGTAGGTCCATATAAACAAATCTTCGTTTAAAGTACGTCCTAAAATACCTCTGGCAGTTTAACAGAAAGTCATTAGAATATTAAGACTAAACAAGATTTTCTTCTACGTTTCTTTTTAAAGGAAAAATTAAACTAAATAATATTATTTCGTATAAGTATACTCTGTTATTTCGGTAAGGGTAAAATGATGCTTTATTCGAGATAACATTAAATAAATAAAAATTACAAAGGCTACTTACCCAGAGACCTACAAAAATGTCTAAATTCAGCTAATTGAGTACAAACTTCACTATGCCACATAAAGGGTGCCGCAATATAGATAATAACCATTATTAAAATCCCACCACTAGTCTAACAAAATATTTTAAAATTAGAATTTATGTTAACTTCACTTGCCGAATATGGAAATGGAATCGCCTATCTTTTCACACCCAAGACATTCATGAAATCAGATTAAGTTCTCGAGCAAAACATTGTTGTTTTTATAAAAATAAACTCTTGGATTAACGTATTAAAATCCATTAAGTGATAAAACTATTCAAAAAGCTTATACTAAAATCTACCATTTATTTTAATGAATCTCACCAGCTGGACTTTTGTACCCAGGAATATTGCCAAAATTGGCAAATTTTCTAAGCTATGTCGAGAAAGACCGAAAAAGGATCATAACTATGTGAGCTCCTGTTATTTGACAATAATTTTTAAAATTACTATTTGCCTCACATAGATGTTTTATTTAATAACTCCTTAATCTTTGGATACAATTATGTTAATTCTTAAATGCCGCGTTTTTTATCGTTCTTAAGCTGCGAATATTAATGACATTATTTTAAATATTTTTGTATAATGGAATAAATTTATAGGTAAAGCCCTATTTGTTGTTGTATTGGAACACGAAGCACAAAGAATAAAAATTAAAACTTAATATATATCCATCTTTATACCAATGACACGTGGCATTGTAATCTATGCTAATATATAAAACACCAAAAAATTAACATCAAATTTAAGGTATAAATTAATAGGCTTTGTTTTTTTTGATTTAAATCTATAATATTACTTTTATCTCTTTTGTTTAAAAAAGATATCAAAAAAATTTATACTTCGTAAAACGATAATCTATTTTGCTTATTGTGTTAAATAAAGCAATATAGCTCTAGTTTCCTCGGTTGGTTTTTGTAAATGATGTTTTGTATTTAAAACTTTATAGCTAAAATCTAATTATATTTTTTCATTATAAACAAAGAAGCTATAGATACAATACGGTATGTCCTAACTCACGAAGTTCTTTACAAATTGGACCACAATTCTAGTACCTAAAGGTGTCCCGTCCCGACGAATAGTATACAAGCTGGGAGAGCAATTTGATATAAGAACCATCTAACGCCGTTTATTTGTTGGTAACCAAATACTAAAGCTTTATGATTTGACCTCTTCTACTCGTTTTTCCGGAATTATTGTTTTTATACAACAATGATTC
>Ga0302315_10004153_pt1 | contig 12761 bp, 9 predicted proteins | sample III_Palsa_N3_1_FD_200532 | JGI IMG/M metagenome (GOLD analysis project Ga0302315, IMG submission 200532) | Peat permafrost microbial communities from Stordalen Mire near Abisko, Sweden - III_Palsa_N3_1 | ecosystem: Environmental > Terrestrial > Soil > Palsa > Peat permafrost | place: Sweden... | reverse complement strand
AGCTGAAAGACGTCATAAAAACGTGGATCAATATCGATCTCAACCTTACTGTTGACGTTGGTGACTACTATTAACTATAGTAGTAACTGTAGGTTGTGAGTAGGTGTCAATTACGTTACGGATGAGGGTTGAGCTGACAGCTGAGATGTTATCTTGACTAGTGTCATTTGTTATTAACTCTATTACAGGCCAAGCTTATAGTTCTACTTTGTCTCTCAAACAAGTTAATAGTCCAGTTCGTGGAGGATGACCCTAACCAAGCTACGAAAAGCTGCCTCCGAAATGAAAGTAGAAATGTTGTTATCGACAGACCCAACTATTCGGTGACATAACAACATCTGTAACTCCTTGAGCATCCGCAGAAGCGGACTCGACGCTGCAGTATTTAGCCATTCTCTTACTCACAAACAAGTACTAGTGCCCTGCTATAAATAACACCATTATCTCATAGTCAACTGGATCCTAGGGTCTCTACAGATATCAGGGATAATTGTCTGATGTTAGCAGTTACGAAGATTTTGTCATTGACACCCTTAGTAATTCTTAACATCTTAAATGTTAAGACCAACAATTGTGGTGATTGTAACCAAGTCATCTATTCCGTGCCGGACTATGACAGTTGGCACGAGTATTCACACTAGGAGTTTCGTACTTGCCGCTTATCTATTAGCAACTGTTAAAATTAGTTTGGTACTTAAATTCCCAAGCTACCTACTAACTATTGTCTGCTGTAGTGGGTATAAACCAGCTTTTCCTTTATTCTCTTACTATAGATTAAACTGCATCATCATGATGTAGTTAATGTGTGTGTGTGTGTGTGTGTGTGTGAAAGACTAGTGAGAGCAGAGTTATGTCTAGTACAAGTAGTTGTTAGAGTGTAGAGATGATGACTTACTGTTACAACAAGAATAACTACTATAGTGGAAAACTCCAAAACAGCAAATTTTGCCACTAACAGTCCAAGTTAGACTTCAGCGACGTCGTTGATGATCTTGTTGTATTACAGTTTTAACAACATAAGCTTTAGGGGTTTGAAGCTAACAAGCTCACACAGTCTCATCTACTAATAGATACCTTCTACAACATTTATGATTGTTAGTAACTCTATTACAAGCCAGGCTTGTAATTGTATCTTATCTTATTGCTCTCAGGTAAGATAGAAGACTTAACTGACTAAGGATCACAGAACAGCTATTCATGGTCATCTGTGTTCTGTTCTAATACAAACCACAAGTCCTTTTTCATGTCATAGTGCCAGACTGAAGAGTAAACTTGTGCCTGAATAACCTGCCCAGCACCATCATAGCTGGTATCAACTCTATCACATCTATGTTTAAGGCCAGTGATGCTGCGCATAATTTTACTAGTCTTATTAGTCTTACTAGTCTGATCTAAGAAAGTAATAGTGTCAAGGTAGCTGTACACACCTGTAAGTCCATCGATAATTTCTGAAGCAGCGCTGATACCATAGTTAAGCTTTTCGGTGTATCCGTTGGTTCTAGCGAATGGATTCTTTGAAATGTATAACTCAACCTCAACTGCTAAGCCATTCACTTGTTTTTCCAGCTTCTCCAAAGTATGTTGTTCATCATCTAGATAGTAGCAGAAATTAAGGGTATTAACACCTACTTCAGTCGTCACACAGTTTATCCTACCACTTTCATAATATCTAATGTCATCACCAACCTGCCGACCATCGAGATAATAATTAGCTCTAGTTAGAGTCCCACTAGGATAGAAGAGTTGTGGTCCTTGTTTATCGCCAGCCAGTGTAAAGCACTTCCTGTTACCGCCAGATAACCAGTAGGCAAAAACATTACTGTAAGCCAGTACCTTCTCTCCATCAATTAAGAAAGTAGAATTCTCAAACAATGGCTTGCTTGCGGCTGCTGCATGAAGTAGCGCAATACCGTCAGACCTCTTGTAATAAACATTTAGTTGACGTTGTCTGTATTCTTCAAGCTGGCTTTCTGTCTTAACCTGGTAAGTGAAAACCTCAGTACCATTAATGGTGACGGTTTTGTTGTCATCACGAGCCAACCACTCAGTCATGAAATGAGAGTTGCTTGTGTAAAGCTCAGGTAGTAGTTGATGTGGACAGTGTAACCAGATGTCACGAGCTACATCAGAATCAAGTTGCTGCTGTTGCTGCAGTGCAGATGCCGAATATAGGGCTGGTGATAATATGCTCCATAGCAGAAACAGTTGCTTGATGATAGCTGCTAAGAAGACTTTATCTTCAGTCAGACTGTAAATTTTACAACAGTCAAGCAAGGTTGGTCGATCCATAATAACCACCTCCTTACCTCTCAAGCAACTAACGTAAAGAGTAGCGGCAGTAGTACTGACACCAGTTAACAATTGTGTAATGTCAACAGCTTCGTTAGTGTTAACAGCCTCTGTCATAGTGAACAAGAAACCATTGTTAGGACTGACAGTGATTGCGATAGTAACACTGTAACCAACATTAATCTTAATGTCCCTAGTTACAATACCGCTTCCACTGCTACTACTGGTAGTAGCGGTAGTGACACTGTTAATAGTAGCATGTTGTTGACGATTAACAGTCGTACCGTTAATCACTGTGACATCCTCAGCTGACATTGCTTTGTTGGTTACTAGTTAACAGACAAATTGGTATCAAATTTTAAGGCTCAACAGTTAGAGAGTACTAGAGAGACCGAAGCTAGCTGATTACTCCTTGATAACTTCTAACAACAAACTCTTGCAATAATAACGTTTGCTAGAACCAAAAGCAGTATAGTAATCTATTACATGACTAGCGTCAACGATAGTTCTAAAGATGACACTAGTAGTATTTATACTATAACCAAGACAACAACACACTGAACTGTCTAGTTGTACATAAATATATACATATATACATATATACATATATTGAGTAGTATACACTGGTATGTATATGTACATATGTACGTATGTACGTATATGTTAGACATTACTTACTGTAATGACTTCCTAGAAGTCATTAACTATTAACATGCTTTAGTAGTCAAAGTTAGGCAGTTTTGCTATCGTTGGCGTTAATGTTAGCCTGACCATCAGCAGAAGCAGTGGCTTCTGCTGCTTCAGCTCTCAGTGCCACAGCTTGCTGTCTAGTCTGAAGAATCGACTCCTTGAGCTTAGCAAACTCGACCTCGACATCAATCTCTTCGGTCTCTGCTCCTTCCCTACGAATGGTCAACATCCAATCAGTCAGCTTCCCGTTGGTATCGCACCACTGATCATAGAGCACATCGATCTTGTCATCGACAGTCTTGGGTACGTAGGAGCCAGGGTCTGGAATCGGGAACGGCTTTGACCAAGCGGCCTGCAGTTCATCATTGACCTGCTTGAGCTTGTCAAGCTTCTCTTGACGCAGTCTATCAGCCTCCCGATAACAGGCTGACTGCCTCTGATAGTTCTCAATCAGTTCATCCCTAGTAGCCTGAGATGTCTTACTACTCTCATGATAGGCTTTACCCAGGGTCTGGACCTCCTTCATTGCCTGTACGAGCTTACGGAGATCACTCACTCTGACTGACACCATCCTGTTATCGTTAACGACGTTGTCGAGCGCGTCAGTGGCGGTGGTAGTAGACTGAGAGCTTCCCATCTTACTGATTAGTGCTATGATTTTGTTTGAGGGTCGGTCTAGAGTTAATGTAAAAATCACTTTTATATCAATCCGAACAGGGATAGTCTTCACAGACTTGCTACTTATTTTATAGCAGTCACGCTGTTAGCAGCGTACTCGACAATAATAAAGTAACAACCTTATACACTACTATCTAGTCTCATGTACTATATATGTACACGTTATAATCATAATATCTTCTACCATCTTAGACTTTACTAAAAATAACCGTTATAAGTTATAAACTATAACATCTATTATCTTTGTGTTTCACAACTTAAGGTTGTAAACTTGCTATCTAACACTATAGTTATGTCTTCTATTTATTATAGATTAAACTACTGTTGTTGTTGTGTTTGTAAATAGTGTAATAACAACACTTATGTTTGCTGATACCTACCAGTACCAAGACTGTTGTTATTGGTAACATGATTGTAAGTTAACAATTACACCACTTGAAGTGGTGTACTTTGTACTTTGTACTTCGTACTCTACCTAGGATAGTCAACGTAGACAGCAGCCTCAGCGTCTATGTCAGCTGCAACTCTATCTGCTACCTCACCAAAGTATACAGAGTGGTAAAAATACTTAGTGCCTATATTAGCAGGGCTCCAGTCACCATCACTTTTGAGAGTAAAGGTCTCCTCATCACTAATTTCCCGTTCACCAGGACCATATCCCCGATCGCCAGGTCTAACTTGAATTGCTACCGGCCTTGAGTATCTGACTGTTATCTTCTTACCGCCAGATGATACCGCTGTCACTGTAAACCTGTCATAGCTTGGTCTTCTCTCAAAAGCATTATCTGTTCTGATTCCATGCTGACTAACAAAAACCGCTTCATTAAGCTGAACACCAGAGTTGCTAGTGGTAGCGGTATGGGAGACGGTTGGAGTTACAGCGGTTGGACGAGTTAGGGTAACAGGTCTAGCTGTTACGGGTCTAGCAGTAGGGTTACCACGAGGCCAGGTGGTGGTGGTGGTGGTGGGTCGAGTAGCCGATGGTAACAGTGATGGTGGTGGTGCTGCTGTAGGCACATTAAATCTTGGCAGCAAGTCACTTAAGCGATCAGTGACTGCTTGCAGTTGGGCTACTTAAGCAGTAACACCAATATTACTGTCACGCTGGTTAGCCAGTAACTCATAATCACGATCTAGCTGGTTGGTGATATTGTGAAGTTCTTCTAACAATCGATTATACTCACGGAGTGACATCCTTATAATAGGTTTGTATGATAGTAATAATAATAATACAATTTTCACTGTTACGATAACCTCTCTAGTGTGTGGTGGAGACTAGCTGTAGTGAAAGGTAATTATGGTTATAATCAAGTTGTTCTTAGCTCATTGTTGACCTTTTTGAAGATCTTAGCTGACTCTCTATATTACTTATTGATATAAGTATAAGATATCAACTGACTTCATAGTTATCAAAGAGATAAAGTCTATAAAATAGTAATGTCAACACCCTCAGATGCTTCATCAGCGTCGTGGCTGACATACCTGGTTAGCTTCTCAAGCTTTATAGCCTCAACAAAGGTCAAGTTGAGCCTGGATGAGAATGGTAACATCGTCAACGACAACAATAGTACCAACAACCCTCAGATTAGTAACAACAACATTATCAACAACAATAAGGAAGATGATGTTGATAGGTTGAAGTCGACCGTCGCTGTCACCTCAGCTTCAGTGGCCAGTCTGCTACTGTCAGCAGACAAACTCTATTCTTGGAAGATGAACAAATATGTCAGTAGTGTTATGTGGCACTATGATATCGCGTTCAATCATTGGCGTTTGGACAATTTCCACTTGGCTGTGCTGTTAGGTCATACCAACCGAGTCAAACATTACCTGGATACTCTACCCGAATTAGCCAAGTCTGCTGCTGTCTGGACAAGCTTTAATAGAATAGAATTTATTCCATGTATTTACCTATGTAGACAACCAGACGTGTTTCGTCTACTATACCCGGTTAACAAAAATAGCTTCAATGTAGTCAAGTATTTAACTATACAGGCTGTTAGTAAGTTTGCTAGGGTGACAGTAGCTGATGAGATGTACCACTGTCTGCTTGATCCCGAACTTGACGTTGACTTCGATGTTAAGGATGGTGAGTTAGGTGTTCTCGATCATCTAACTGATGCCGCTGATATAAAGTTTCTACCATTAGTTATCAGACGTATGCGTTCCATCTCATACCCAAGTCAGGCCTCAGCATTAGATAGTAATCTTAGACATTATGTGGGTATGGCTCACTTCCAGCCTGCCATGGAGATGTTGAAAGCCGGCTACGATCCCAACTGCTACTGTAAGGGTTGTGGTGTCGAACAGCTACTCTATGATATCTTCCAGCAGCTGATGAGTGAACATCATATTTTGGTTGCCGAGGTTCTGATCGCTCGGGCTTTAGCCGTTTCTACCTCTGCTTCTGTTTCTACTCCTACCTCTACTTCCATTCCCACCATTTTACACTTACCCATGTTGGAGCCCCATCTTGACAGGTGGAATACTACACTGCTGCCGTCAGTGAGGGGTTACTGGAAACCGACATTCAGGTTGCTAACAACCAGACATCCTACTGCTGAGTACGTTACCACGATTAACTTCCTAGACAAATATCTCTTCTACTATCGTGTAATTAAAACTTTGCTGTTAGGTTGCTGCGTCACTGATGGTCTACTGCAGGCATCAGACTGTCCTAAACATAAAACTGTCACTGTCAGCAAGAAGAAACAACAGAGTGAACCTGAGCCTGGAGTTAAGGATCAACACTATCATCGCTGGCTACAAGTAGCTACCTTTCCCGCCGGGACAGTGGCCACCTTTCCTGCCGAAACAGTGACCACCTTTCCTGCCGAAACAGTGGTCACTGTTTCGGCAACGACGAGGGTTGAAGGTGAGGATGAAGCACAGATCAGGCTTAAACAAGAGCAGACCCGTCGATACTTTAAAATTGTGTCCTGCCTACCGCTCGATTTGCAAGTAGTTGTAGTGCTAAGATTGTATGGCAGTTCAGCCAATGTAATCAGCAGTGAGAGTCGCAACTACATCTACCGAAACGACTTTATCCTTCGACATATCCTCAGGGATGAATCGTGATACTAACACTGGTTATCATAGAGTTCTGCTAACTCCAAGTTAGCAGCTACAATCACTAGACCCCACAGTACTAGTGTAACATCTCTAGTTCTATTACAAACTTGAGTTTAAGCTTTTTTGATAAAAACTGCTGTTATGTCAGCTGACTTGTACACCCGCCCTCGTCATGAAGGCACTACCCACAGAGTTAAACAACGCTTGCTGATCGATAAGCCCAACAACAGATTCATTAACCCTGGGTTGTTCAATCTGTTCAAGTTCGCCAACTTCGGTTATGGTGACCAGCTTAACGTTGTAAATGTCATTGAGGCCACCATAACACTAACAGTTGATGACTCTACAGAACAAGTGACAGGCTTAGCCGAAATGGAGGGTATAGTTGAGTTTAGAGAAGGTAAGAATAACTTTCAGGTTCATGCCAACTTTCGAGATGGCCAACTAAATGGTGATTGTGACTTCAGCATGACTTACGGTGGTGGTGAGTTGCAGCTTGATCAGGCTCACTTCATAGATGGTAAGTGTGTTGCGTCACTTGATCTTAGTTATGACTATGCTATGTTGAAGTTCAATAAGCACGTCTCACTCTGGTTGCCAGAATGGTCACCTCCAGAAGTTTGGTATAAAGTTGACGAACACAATACCTTCTTGAATGTTACCAAGCTTTTGAATTTGTATCCGGACTTGATTAGTGACAACTGGAATAAGAAGATTACAATTGCTAGCCAGCTCTTCACCTACATTGATAGTGGGTTTTGATTAACACACGACTAACTGTCACCGTAGCACACAGCAGTTAACATCTACTCCAAGTAGAGGTATCTCTTTTTCTCTGACCCACAACTACAAATTAAGGTAATCTATATTGTTGATAACGGACATTTGTAACCGACTAGCATTACTCGTTGATCATGAGATATCTAATCTATACTCTCATGATAGTTGAAGGTGACAATTTTTGCTGTCACCAACTCTACAAGTCTATTTTTGACTATAACTCATGTTATAAGAAGACTGGTGGTATAAATAGTGTTAAGGTGATAGTATTATTACTGATTTTTTTGTGGTGTGCACACTCAAGGAAAACAGCAGTCATGGCCTCTTCCGAACTTACTATTGAGAAGCTGATCAGGCTCAAGGCCCTAATTCAGAAGGGTCGGGATGACAAGATGTATGCTAAGCCTATTACTGTGGCCAGCTACGAGGAGTTGCTGCCTTGGTACTTTAGCACCAATGCTAACATGCTGACCATTAGGCGTCTCAACAAGGTTCACAGCAAGCATATGATCAAGAAGGCAGTGGATAAGAAAATGTTCGGTCTGCTGCAACATCTCGACCAGCCTCTATCTACCACCCTGTCTCCCTATTCAGAGGAAGATGGATTGGCTGAGATCAAGGCTAATGTCAACAGCTTCATTGATCGTCTCAAGTCCGACCTTGACTCTGCTCAAGAGCGTGTTGACTCGATCGTCGCCGACCACTACGACATTCCCCGTAGTAGTAAGTCTGTCTGGCCTAGTAAGACGGTTAGTGATGCAGACACCACTACTGATTCTCAGGAACAGGCTTCTGATTCTCAGAAACAGGCTTCTGAGAACCAGAAAAGGAGAGACACTCTGTCAGCTGACAAGAAAGCTGTGGTCGATCGCTACCTGCCGCTGGTTAAGAGTAAGGATTATAGGGGTAAGGAGAAGACTACTGCCTACCCTCAGGACGACGGTGACCTGGCTGAACATCTGGGCAAGGTGCCTAAGGGCCAAGAGTTCTGTCTAGCTGGTAGCTTTGATCACTGCAGCGATGGCAAGAAGGGTAAGGCACTTAACTGGAAAAGCGTTAAGCGTCTGCATGTTGGCAGTCTAGGTGACTTGAGGAATCTGCCGGAGAATCATCCGCTGGAGGAGATCGTCTATTCACCTTTCCACTACGACAATGGTAGCTGTACTTGCGATGTGCCTCCAGTGGACACTAGGCAGTGGATGTGGCAGAAGCCAGTCAAGCTGGTCATGTTCTACGACGATGACGGTGGTGAACTAGAGGAGCTGCTGCTACCATCAATTGAGTCGGACTTCAGTCTAGTTATGCGCAGCTTGACTGGCTATGCGGATGAGCTATCTCAACCAGATGAGCTTGCCGACAAGTCAGATATTGACATCTGTCGGCACATGACTGATATTATGAGTATCAACCACCCTGTTCCTCCCATCACGCCTTACGTTCACGACAAGCGTCGCCTGTTTGGTGGTCAAAACGGGAGTGAGGAAGAAGAGGAAGAAGAGGAAGAAGAAGATGAGGATGAGGATGAGCCCGATAAGGACAAGAACGAAGGAGGAGAGGAAGAAGAAGATAAGAAGGAAGACGAGGCTGGTGAGGACAAGGATAATGGGGAAGAGGACAAAAGCGAGAACTTCATTGCTGATGTCAAGGGTAAAGTCGATAAGGGTAAGAGTAAGGAGACTGCCAGCTCAGGTCTCGGAGTACTGGGTAGTGTGGCTGCGGCGCTCAGTGAGGCTGTTGCCTCTGCTCAGCAGCAGCAGGAGCAGTCAGAGCCAAAGGTTGGGGTTGACTACACCACCGAAATCCACATCCCAGATGATGTTAGGATTAGCTCAGTGGAGGTCTATATCTACGGTGGCGTCAATCACCCTAGATCTAAACTCATGGCCCTGATCCAGGCCAAGCTGATGTCGGTGATGAAGTTCGGCAACCGCGACATGTCGACGGTTAAGTTTAGCATCATCTAAGCTCTGTTTCGTTTAGTTAGGCCAGTAATGACCACCTAGGGTGGTCACAACTTTTTAACCTAGAGTCAACTGTTTTTCTAATCTATACAGTTATAACAGATTACCTGCAAGTAAATAAGTAAGTAAGATTTGTTGGTAGTTGATAGCCACTACTATTACTTACAGTTATTAGATAACTGTAACCTTAATCTCTGTCTCTATATATTAGGTGAGAGACTATAACTATAAGACAAGATTAGATATAAGTCCGTATTAGATTTGTGGTAGCATGCTGACTTTGTCAGCTGATGACAAGAGGATTTCTTATTACTGGTTGTCATAGTAAGAGTTACTAGTGATAGGAAGGTTATACCTTCGAATAGTAAACGTCCGGATATAATAGCTAATTACTACTATTATAATACTGATAAATAGTCTTACTATCAAAACACCAAAGCACAAGTAACTATGAACAGTAAAATCAGGGTTGACGTGTGGGGTCGCTACAGGGTTGTTTATCTTCGTGATGGCGACATTTGGTCATCTGGGTCTGTCAGAGGGCAGGTAGATGACTATCTCAACAGTCATATTAACTACACTGGTGAGAGTCGACTTGTTACCCGCTACACTTTCGAGGTCAGCCAGGAACCCATGGAGACAGTAGGGTTTGTAGAAGAGAAGTACCGTCCTTACCGGAACCCCTCTTGGGGAGTAGCCAAGGAGTATGCATGGTCACCACTGGAGTTTGCCAGTAGCCTAGACTATCTTGATCGTCTGGCTAAAGTCGTGACTTCCGGCAGTGAAGGTAAATTTATGGATATCTGGATTACTTACTTTAGTAATAATCGTATGCTAGATCAGGGTAGACCTGTGTATGTTGACAGTCTCAACCCCAACTTTGTAATTTTCAACCAGCTCAGTGTGATGTCTGCCTATATCCCTTGGTTAGGGGTTGAAGTCAGACAATTTTGAGCTCTTAACTGTCAGTAAAAGATGGTAATTACAACTTCGGGTTGTAATTTATACAGCTAATTAGCACAGTTGAAGGTATCATAACGTAGTCATAACTGCAGGTTGGAGTTTGTTGCTAAAAGCGACAATAAGAGTGTTAGTAACAGTGTTAGTTAGGTAACTCATCGACTTGTCGACTACCCTGAATTGAAGTTTTTGTTGACAATACACACTGCTTAGATTATCATCTAGTAAAAATAATGGGTGACTACTTCTCCAGGGAACCGGAGCCTTACGGCGACGTCGGCGTGATTCGTAATGGCTACTTGATCTCACATGAGGTTGATCGCCACGGTGACCAAGTCTGACTGAGACTGAGGTGGGTCGACATGGTGACCAAGTCTGTTTTCTGTACACCATCCACGACCCTGAACCAGGTATGAAGTACGCATCTGAAGTGGATAGGGAGAAGTTTTGGCAAGTTATAGCTGGCGCACCTAGTACTATTAGCCCGGTATTGTCATGATCATAGATAGTCATAGTTGATCCTAGTCTGTCACCGCGAGATTACGTGACGCAGTCTCTAAAAGTTAAATCTACCCTTATCTCTCTACTATCGCATTGTAATTACAACTTAGAGTTGTAATGACTGACTTGTTATGTTGTAGCTACAACTCTAAGTTGTAATGCGTAACTTACTACTGTTATAGCTACAATTTAGAGTTATAGTTGGCACCTTACTATATTGTAATTATAACTTAGACCTGTAGTAACTAACCTATTGTTGTAGTTACAACTTAGACCTGTAGTAACTAACCTATTGTTGTAGTTACAACTTAGAGTTGTAATGACTAACCTATTGTTGTAGTTACAACTTAGAGTTGTAGTAACTAACCTATTGTTGTAGTTACAACTTAGAGTTGTAGTAACTAACCTATTGTTGTAGTTACAACTTAGACCTGTAGTAACTAACCTATTGTTGTAGTACCTAGTCTAGAGTTATGATGACTAGCTTATTGCAATAGTTATAAGTTATACCTACAACTCTAAGTTATACCTACAACTCTAAGTTATACCTACAACTCTAAGTTGTAATGAGAAGCTTATTGTTGTAAGTATAACTTCAAGTTATAACGAGAAATTTACTGTTATGGTTACAACTCTGAGTTGTAGTAAGAGAGCTACTGTTGTGATTACAACTCTAAGTTGTGATTACAACTCTAAGTTGTAATAAGAAGCTTATTGTTGTAGTTATAGGTCTAACGTGTAATGTCTACCTTGGAGGATGTGACCACAACTAGTGCAGTCGATAACAGACGTTTTTCATAGTGTATATATATATATGACATGAGTGTCAACCATGATAACTATGTTGCTTGTCCGCCATATGACGACATGAATGAGGAAGAGGTCTATAGTGGATATTTCCAACTCTAAGTTGGAAATTAGCATGTAGCCGAAGCCTAAGCAAGCAGAGGATACTGAGCCTCAATAGCCGCAGAACAGTGGTAGTTACCACTCAGCCAGCCAGAGTAGTTGGGAACATTGTCGAACACTGGCATAATATTAAGGAAAGAATGGTAGGCGTGACGGTTGATCTCCTGGGTCTTGAGGATCAGCAGTTCGCTAGTGCCAAAAGCGGCGATGTCAGCACAGTTAGTGAAGGCGGTAGGCCAAGTCTCACAGGCCAGCAGGGTGGAGAACAAAATGTTGTTCTGAGTGGCAGCAAAACCGGTACAGTTCTGCCCGGGGTAGTAGCAGTAGTAGTCATAGTAGAGAGCCTCCACATCAGCCACAGTGGCGGTCACCGGAATAACTGGCTGCTGAGCCAGCAGCTGGGGAATACAGTCACCAAAAGCCTTACGCTGATAGGGGGTCATACGCGTATCAAAGATCTCACTGTTAACCCAGTTACACATGACAGCATCGTCAGCCACCTGCTGAGCGTAAGCTTGAGGGTTGGACTGGTCCAACACAAAAGCCAGACCGGCGGCCTCGTTAGCCCCAAAATCACCGTAGGAAATGAAGGACACAACTGTATCAGTAAGCTCGGGGGTGGTTTGGAAGTACCAACGGTTACCCTCCTGGAAACGACAACCCTCGACACGGGTCAGCCACAGACCAGACTGACCCTCAGACAGTGTGATGGTCTGGACTGACAGAATGTATGGGATACCATAGTAGTCAGTTCCGTTGTAGAGAAATCCAACAGATGGGAAGTAAGGTCCGGACGGCGGCGGCACTTGGGCAGTACACAGACTTGTCAAAGCCAGAAGACAAAAGACGCTCAGAATGAACATAGTGCTTTTATTGAAGGGGACGGTGGTTTTTTCTTGTGTCGCCTGTTGCTAGAAATAT
>Ga0302315_10004143_pt1 | contig 12773 bp, 10 predicted proteins | sample III_Palsa_N3_1_FD_200532 | JGI IMG/M metagenome (GOLD analysis project Ga0302315, IMG submission 200532) | Peat permafrost microbial communities from Stordalen Mire near Abisko, Sweden - III_Palsa_N3_1 | ecosystem: Environmental > Terrestrial > Soil > Palsa > Peat permafrost | place: Sweden... | reverse complement strand
TCTCACAGCGCCTGCCGTGATGGAGTCTAAGGTAAAATTAAATCGAGTCGTAAATCTCACAGCGCGAAGAAGTCTCAGCGCATCTTCTTTGAAACGCTCGTCGGGAATACCGATAGCGCGCACCACTTCGTTTCGAAGGTCTTCTATCCCGCCAGTGGGATCCAAAATCCGAGAAGTCTTTGGGTCGTAGTAAAGGGCATTGATCGTGAAATCACGCCGCTTGGCATCTTCGGCCGCACTTCCAAAACGGACCTTGCCAGGATGGCGGTGATCTTTGTAATCGAGATCTTCTCGAAAAGTTGCGAGCTCAACGAGCTTGCCGCTTCTCTCTCCCCCCAGATTTTCGATCGGTACTTTCAAAACGCCAAAAGCTTTTCCGACGGTCACAGAATTGGGGAAGAGATTTTCTAACTCATCAGGATGAGCGCTCGTTGCAATGTCGTGATCTTTTATTTCTTTGCCGAGAAGAAAGTCTCGAACGCTGCCGCCCACGATGTAGGCGTCATGTCCGGCATCTTCTAAAACTTCGAGGGCTGTTTTTACGTAACCAGGAAGAATGAACGGACGATCAATCCGGATCCACTTCGAGCTGCTCGCCGTCGAGCTTGTACTGACTTTTGATGACGGTTTCTGCTTGGAAGCGGTTCGCGGCGGTGGTGCCGTCGGTTTCTTTGTTTTCACCTTTGTTTACCCGCTCTCTAGCAAATGCGGTCTTGTGCTTCGTCGAAGCTGCTGGTGCTTCCGAATCACTATCGTCGCCTTCATCAGCCGAGACAATCCGAGTTGTGCTGAGGAAATACGCCCCCACTAACAATCCCAGTCCGATGGTCAACCACTTTGCCGTTAAATTTTTGGGGCCGCTCTTTAGCATTGGATTCCATTTTACCGCAGTTTATTTGTCTCACCTAATCAAGACTTCGCGGGGGCGGGCACCATCTGGGGGCCCTACAATACCGCGATTTTCCATGTTTTCGATCATTCGAGCCGCTCGGTTGTATCCGACTTTCAAATGACGTTGCAGAAAACTTGCCGAAGCGTGGCCGGAAGTCTTAACCAACTCTACAGCTTCATCAAAGAGTACGTCGGTATCCTCTTCCTCAGCGTCGCCTTCAGAATCTTCGTCGTCCGCAAGAAGGATCTCGTCGCGATAAGCAGGCTTACCCTGAGATTTTAAGAAGCTCGTGATCTTAGTAATTTCGTCGTCATCCAAATACGCTCCATGAAGACGAATTGGTTGTGAAACTCCTGGCGGGATGAAAAGCATATCGCCCTGACCAAGAAGTCTTTCTGCTCCCGACCGATCTAAAATCGTTTTCGAATCCACGAAGCTCGCCAATTGGAAAGATGCGCGTGAAGGCAAGTTAGCTTTAATCAATCCGGTGATGACATCGGTGGAAGGACGTTGCGTCGCGATCACTAAGTGGATCCCTGCAGCACGGGCTTTCTGCGCGATACGTGCGATCGAGATCTCAACTTCTTTTTTGGCAATCATCATTAAGTCGGCCAACTCATCGATGATGATGACAATGTACGGAAGCTTGCCCACTTTCGGAGCGCCAGCATCATCAGGTTCAAACGCCTCGATCCAGTCAGAACCAGAGGTCGGAGACATTGATGACTCTTGATTTTCTTCAGCCAAGAGAAGATCGCTCACGACATCAGCGCCCATCTCATCGACTTTTTGATTGAAGCTCGCAAGATTTCTCGCGCCGAGTTTTGCAAGGATGCGGTAACGGCGTTCCATTTCGCGAACGGCCCACTTCAAAGCAGTGCTTGCATGTTTTGCATCATCAACGACTGGCAATAAAAGATGCGGGATTTCTTGGTAAGCGCGGAACTCGATGAACTTCGGGTCAATCAAGATCACACGCAACTCATCTGGGGTGAAGCGGTAGAAGAGCGAGCAGATCAAGCCGTTCATGAAGACAGATTTACCCGAACCGGTTTGGCCAGCGCACATCAGATGCGGCATACGGTACAAGTCGGAGAGATAGGTCTGACCAGCGATGTCTTTTCCCATCGCAATCGGAATCATGAACTTCGACGAATAGAAGTCCGCGTTCTGCAGGAACTCACGCATGTAAACGGTTTCGCGAACGTCACTTGGAATTTCAATCCCGACGACGGACTTTCCTGGGAGCGGAGCTAAGATACGAACGCTTTGCGCCGAGAGGGCCATCGACAGATCGTCTGCAAGTGAAGCAATACGAGAAACTTTGATCCCGGGGCCTGGCTTGAATTCATAAAGCGTAATCACGGGGCCCGGACGAACAGCGGTAACTTCCCCATCGATTCCGAAGTCGGCAAACTTTTGTTTCAGGATCTGAGAGTTTTGAAGAAGTTTTTCACGATCCACTGCGGATTCGATTTTGGGTGGCTTCTTTAAGAAGTCGATCGATGGAAGCTTCCAATTTCCTTTGTTGCGAGTTCTCGTCGCCATCTTTTGAAGCTTGTTCGCAACTTTGTGAGTGAGCGTGTCTTCCCCAGGCTCTGCAGGGGCGCCCGTGTGCTCACGAGGAAGAATCATCGGAGATGAGGATCTCAGCGCGAGCGATTTCTGAACAGGCTCGCCATTTTCTTCGAGTTCCGGAAGAACGTTTGGTGCTTCAGTTGAGCCTGCTGCCTTCATGGCGCTGATGTCGATCGCGTCAGAATCGTCGTCTGAATTATTGTCGGAATCTTCTTGGTCTGCATACTTGCTGCCAATCACAGTTGCAGTGACCAACTCGCCTTTGATCGTCCCTGGAATTTCGACAACCTGAGCAGCAGCAGCCATTGCTTCGGCTTTCCGTTGTTCAGAGGCTTGAGCCGCAAGAGTGGCGCGCTCTTTCGCACGTCGGATCGCGCCTTCAATCAGGCGTTGAATTCCGTCGCCCAGTGCGTGCGCCACGCGCATCGCCACTAGGCTTCCGATAAAGACCAGATAAGTTGCAGCAAGTTTAGTGAGTCTCCAAATCAGCGATCCCATCACCGCAAGAACACGTCCGCCAAATCGAGCTACGCTAAGTGGCGTCGCAAGAGCAAGCGCGAGACAGAAAACTAAAAGAGTGACGATCGAGGAACCAAGGGCATTGAACTGTCTGACCAAAATTTCTGCGAGCCATGCCCCAAAAGCGCCGCCAGTAAGAAGTAAAGTTCCAGAGAACGGCCAGTACTTCCACTGAAGGGTGACGAAAACAGTGAGCGAAATCACGGCCACAGTCATCCCGCCTAAGGTCCCTACGACTCGCACGGAACCTTCGCGCTTATGAACAATTGCTGCGATAAAGATAATTGCTGCAGGGATTAAGAACGCGCCCAACCCAAAAGTTTGGAGCATCGCAGAAGAGAGATAAGCCCCCATCCGGCCACAGGCATTTAGCGCAGCGCTGTGTGAATTACTAAAAAATGAGGGATCAGCAGAGTTGTAAGTAATCAGGGCAAATAAGGAAAAGATACTCAGCCCAAAGAGGACGATACTTCCGGCCTCACTTGCCAAATGCTTATCCGCTCCCTTACCCGATGAACCACCGGACGATTTTGCAGATGATTTAGAGCGATCCTTCGCCCCGTCCTTTGTCCCATTATTCTGGGGAGAGCCTTTCATGGCAATTTGCATAATACTTATGGTACACGGTCACCTATGGCAGAGAAAGACCAGAAAGTGGTGTTGGCGTACGATTTGGGCGGAACGAAAGTCTCCGTCGGAGCCGTGACATCTCAGGGGAAAGTCCTCGAAGAGATCCGCGTTCCTGTCGTCGTTGAGCAAGGCAAGGCCGCAGTCATCCGTCAACTTTCTGATCTTGGTAAGGACATTATTTCCCGGCATAAAGGGATCAAAAAGGTCGGAATGGCTTCCGCAGGTCCACTGGACCCCGACAAAGGTATCCTTCTCGATCCAACGAACTTCGCAAGCGCCGCAGGAACTTGGGGCAAAGTACCCATCGCAAGTCTGCTTTCAAAAGTTTTAAAAAAGCCGGTCTATCTCGAAAACGACGCCGCCGCCGCAATGCTGGCTGAAGCTTGGATCGGACACGCCAAGGGCTACAATAACGCAATGATCCTCACGCTCGGGACCGGCCTCGGAACCGGAATCATCGTGAATGGTCAGCTCGTTCGCGCGCGCCTTGGCCTTCATCCCGAAGCCGGACACATGGTCATCCACGAAAACGATCAGAGCGCGCCTTGTGGCTGCGGAAACCTAGGCTGCGCCGAAGCTTATCTTTCGGGCCGCGGATTTACGCGTAGAAGTCGCCCTCGTTTCGCAAATCCCGATTTGTTTGCTCTCGATATTTCAAATATGGCTCGCAAGCGCGATCCACGTGCTCTTGCTGCTTTTGAAGAGTATGCCCACATCATGGCCATCGCCCTTCATAACTATGCCGTGATGTTTGCTCCGGAAATTGTGGTCTTCACCGGAAGTTTCGCAGCTAGCGCGGATCTTTTTATGAAATCGACACAAGGGCATTTGGAAAAGCTTCTGGAGCGTCGTCGTATCGGATTTGATCTGATGCCGAAGCTCAAAGTTTCCAAGCTCGACAACCTCGCTGGCCTTGTTGGCGCAGCGAAAGTTGCTTTCGATCGTAAGTAATTTCCAATAAAAAATGACGCATCTGCTTATGTCCCGCGACACGTTACGTGTTGCGCGCATGCTCGCATTTTTTTCTCATCGATGTCGCTTCGCACCATCTGCTTAACCCCACTACCCCTAGTGTATCGTTTAATTATTGACACTACGGCCGCTCGAGGCGAGTCTCTGCTCAGTAGTTTTTCCACAAAGCAGTACCCAATTTAATGCTCTGCGAAAGGAGTTTCGTCGCGGGGTCACTGATGGAGGAAGATAATGAATAAACGTCTCATCGCAGCCGCCGTAGTTCTCTCGGCAATCGCTTCGAATAACGCTTTCGCATCCCGAGCACGCGTGATGGTTTTCGGAACCGGTGACGGTGGATTGATCCTCGGTGACAACGGCAACATGGGTAGCTTCTACACAGATGACGCCTACAACATGTTTTACAATCCGGCGTACGTGAACGACTACAAAAATTTCGGCATCATCGAAAAATCAAATTTCAGCTCTGCTTACACATTAAACGCACAAAATTTTAATGCTGATCCAACGACCAACGGCTTCGCTGCAACTAACGGTGGTGCCACAGCTGAAGGCGGATTTGTTTCGTCGATCTTCAATTATACTTTCGGTCTCTTCATGAATCGCACGGACGTTCTCACTGACGCGATTTATGCTCACCCAGAAAACATGCGTCCAATCGACATCATGATCGGTGGCGATCAGGGTTGGAAGTGGGGCTTAGGTGTGACTTATTCCTCGTATCGTGCAACTCCAGTCGGATCGACTTCGATGGTTTCCGATACCGACGTCGTTGTACGTCTCGGATTCGAAATCAATGAGTTCGAACCTTTCGCTTGGTATCGTATCGGCGGCGACAATCATTTTGTTCCAGTCATCAGCGGAGGGGTGGTCACCGGTTCCAATGTTGAACAAAACAAAATGTGGGCTGCGGGTTTGAAATACCACTGGGGTGAATGGACTCCCTATGCTGCAATTAAGAAAACACAATTTAACAACGAAACCACCGGCGAGATTTTCGGAGCAGGTATCGGACGCAACACGAAGCTCACCGAAGGCGTGAAGCTTGCTTATGCTTTCGCTTTCTTCCGTCAAACCGCGAGTGATCAGTTCGGTTTCGACGTCACAAATCGAAGCGAGTTGAATCCTCAGCGCTCTGTGCTTCCAATCGACGTTGCAATCGAAGGCGACGCAACGGGCTGGCTGACTCTTCGTGCGGGCTTGAGCTACAACCTTGTTGATCAAATTGCGACCGGATCTGTTCCTGATCAGACCTCAGGTCGAATCGGTGCAACGATCCATGCCGGCAAAGTTGACTTCGACTGGGCTGTTGGCAAGGCTGCGACCGGCGAAGAGACTACGACTGCTACGGATTCTCAGAACTTCGACGTCTCGACTGGCTTCTTCACTGCAGCAGCTCTTTCTTATCACTGGTAAGGGCAAGACTTCGTCATTATAAAAATTAAAAAGGGAGGCTCTTTCGAGTCTCCCTTTTTTTATTTCAGAGCTTCACTGTAAGACTTCGCCTTACGATTTTACATGAGGGGAACGCTAATCCCAATTCCCGTAAACTCATGACTGATTTCGCCACGAATAGAGACAAACGAAGTCAGCTTATAGATCGCGCCGGCGCCGAAACGAGGCCAGATTTCAAAATGTCCACCGAGAGAGCTTGGTGTGCCATTTCCTGCAAGACCCGCAAGCGCGTAGAAGGTCCAGTCATTGTCCTTTTGAAAATCCCAGCGCATGTGAAGGCTGTACCAAAAAGCGCCGTGTCCGGAAGTAATCATCGGACCTGCTTCGATTTCGGTCGCAACGGAGTTGCTGATGTCCGGAATGAAACCGCGATCGAGAACGGTCAAACTTGCAGTTCCCAAAAATGTCACGCCACCATAAGAGTCGATAACACCCAAACCGCTCATCGCACCAAAGTTATAAAGCGGCGGAAGTCCTGGTGTCTTCCAATCGGCGTCGCTGTTTCCAGAAGTCGCAACGCTATTCGAAGAAGTCCCATTGTAATTTTGTGATTGAACTGGGGCTTTTTGAACAGGCTTCGCGACAACCGCACCCGAAGACTTCGAATTGCCAGTACTAGTAGAAGGAGAATTTGAAGAGCCCGTAGAGGATCCAGAGGGAGTCGACATGCCCTGAACTGGCGCGGTCGGAGGAGGAGTACTCGTCGCAGGAGTTTGTCCCGATGCTGCTTGAGCCATTGAAGCTGCAGCCTGTGCTAGAAAACCAATTGCCACCCAACTTTTAATTTTTGAAGTCATGTGGGGTGATCTTATTTGAAAGCGGCCAGCCGATCTAGCAAGTTCTTAATGATTGCGCCGGTAGCGCCCCAAATTCGGTGCGATTTAATCGTAAAGACATGCGTCACGTAGCGGACCTCACCTCTCTCTAAGAGTTCCTGAGTATAAGTATCCGGATGCTCCATGATCGAAAGAGGGATCCAGAGCGCTTCTGCAATCTCCGCATGACTATATGAAAGCGAAGCATCTTCGATCGGACACTTCAGCAAACCCACGAGGGGCGTAATCCAAAACCCCGTTGGGGTCCAAAGTCCCGGGAGTTCTCCCAAAACCTCAACACTCGCAGGATCGATACCCACTTCTTCGTGAGTTTCGCGAAGTGCTGTCGCCTCTGAGGTTTCACCGGGGTCAGCCATCCCTCCAGGAAAAGCCATCTGCCCTTTATGTTTCTCGACTGTTTCTGTTCGACGGGTCAGGAGAAACTCAAACTCACTACTGCCCCTGCGCTGGCCCATGAGCACCAAGACTGCAGCGGGAGTGCTGGTGCTTTGTCTTTCGGGAGAATTCCACGCAGCAGTCGCCGCCATTTCAGGAGTCGGGCGATCGAAATAGCCGATCTTCAGCGCGAGCGCGCCCAATAGTTGCTGCCTCAACTCGTTCATTTGCCTCGAAGATCGATGCCGTAGCGCTGAGCTTTACGATAAAGCGTGGCACGATCAATTCCCAAAACTTCAGAGGCTTTAGATTTATTGAATCCCACCTCTTGAAGAACTTTTACGATATGAGCCTTCTCTAAATCTTCCAGTGAGTTTCCGCCCGGTTGATTTTCGCTAGCGCCTTGAACATTTCCGCCAGAAGTTCCGCGTTGAACTTCTCCAGGGAAATCTTCAGGAAAAAGTACCGTCGTGTTGGTCATCGCAACCGCACGCTCGATTGCATGCTCAAGCTCGCGAATATTTCCTGGCCAAGTGTAAGTCTTCAAAAGTTCCATCGCCTCATCGGCAACGTGCGAGACTGCCTTCTTGTTCTTCTCAGCGTAACGCGCGAGAAAATATCCCACGAGATCAGGAAGGTCCTCCATTCGTTCGCGAAGCGGCGGGAGATCGATTGAAATCACTTTCAGACGATAAAAGAGATCGTCCCGAAACTTACCGGTCTTCACCATGTCATCGAGATCACGATGAGTCGCCGCGATCACACGAACATCTACTTTGCGACTTTCGGATGCGCCAACCGGTTTCACTTCGTTTTCTTGCAGTACGCGTAAAAGTTTAATTTGCAAAGAAGGCGTCACATCGCCGATCTCATCAAGAAAAATAGTTCCGCCCGATGCATCTTCAAAGAGTCCGCGCTTATCAGAAACGGCGCCCGTAAACGAACCCTTCACATGTCCGAAGAGTTCGGACTCCAAAAGAGTTTCTGCGATTGCGCCGCAATTGACTGCGATAAATTTTTTATATCGGCGAGAACCATTGTCGTGAATAGCTCTTGCGACGAGTTCCTTACCCGTCCCACTCTCTCCGATGATCAAGACAGTGCTACTCGACATCGCAGCACGCGCGAGAGTTTTGTAAACTTCGACGATTCGTGGAGACTTGCCGATAATCCCACGAGTCGCGACATCCATCTTGTTCGGAGCTTTCGATTCGCCACGGAGTTGAGCCGTATGTATCTGCTCCCAATGTTTTGCCGCGCGTCCGATAACAGATTTTAGATCGTTCATCTTGAAGGGCTTGCTCACATAATCAAACGCCCCCTCTTGAATCGCTTCGATCGCACCTTCCATATTGCCAAAGCCCGTCATCAAAATCACGGCGCTATCGACATTGGATTTTTTCACAGAGCGAAGGACTGCCATTCCATCAAGCTCTAGCATTCGAATGTCGGACAGAACAATTGGGAAAACTTGATCCCGAAGAGCGCGAACTGCCTCTTCTCCGCTTGCCGCCAAAATGACGTGGTAACCTTCTTTATCGAGAACTTCTTTAAGAAGCTTTCTCGTCACTTCTTCATCATCAACGACCAAAATGCTGAGTTTTGTACTCATTAGGCACCCACCTGATAAGGGATCTTTAACGTCACTCGGGTCCATGCACCCTCGCGCGAATCGATTTCTAAATGCCCACCATACTTGTGTGCAAGCTGCTGACAAATCGCCAGCCCCAATCCCGTTCCTTCACCTGGCGGTTTTGTCGTAAAGAACGGTTTCAAAACATTTTTCAAATCGAGCTTTTTAATTCCTTCGCCCGTATCGTAAACTGAAAGCTCTGCCCAAGTCTGGCCACCCTCTGTGCTTGTTTCAGTTCCGACTTCGAGAACCGGCTTTCCTCGCTCTTTCTTACTATTCATACTATCCAGCGAGTTGTTCAGGAGATTCAAAAGAATTTGCTCGAGATCCAAAGGAACGACTCGAACTGGTCCCATCGTGCGATCAAAATTACGTCGAACATCCACACCTAAAGCATCCATACGAGGCTTCACAATTCGAATAGTTTTATCCGAAAGCTGATTGAGATCGACGAGCTGAGTTTGTGAGGTGGGTTTAGCCGTACTCTGAAGAAAGGATTTGACGATGCCTTCGATCTTCAGCAACTGACCGTTGATGATGTCGACGCGTTCATCGGCTGAACTCAAAGCTGAAGCGTTCTGCGGAAGGTCGTCCTTCAAAAGTTGTAAATGTCCGCCAATGGCGGTGAGTGGCGTTCCGATCTCGTGCGCAAAGCTCGCCGTCAGCTGCCCCATCACCGCTAACTTCTCAGTGTTCATCAACTGGCGTTCAGCTTCGTGCAATTGTTCGGTCAATTGAAGGTTTTGAGATTCGGCTTCGCGAAGCCTGCGATCGTTTTGAATTGTCTTTCGAAGGAAGTACCCTAGCCCAACGAGCAGCGCGATCATGCTGAACCCGGCTGCTGCCGCCGTCATCTTCCAAACTGTTTGAGCGATGCGACTCACGATCTTCGCCGAGATCACGACATGCACAGAACCGAGAACACGGCGTGTGGCTTTCGGATCACGACTCTTCTGATCGATCGGAACGTTGATCTCCCAAAAACCTGCCCCAGCGTCATCGATCTTGTAATCACTCACGACTTGCTCAACGACTTCAAAGTGAGCGGGCGGAACTTCAGGATCCTCTGGATCTTCTTCGATATTCGACGCGACCAGTTTACCAATTCCAGTGGTGAGGTCCTTGGCGATCACGTCAATGCGAACAATGTTGGGTTGGGAGTCGAGAACTTCTTGAACTCGCTTTTCGATTGCTGCCGTTGGCTTGGGAAGTTGGAGAAGGCGATCGCTCACGATCTCGGCAGCGAGGCGCTTGCCGGAATTTTCTCCAATCTGTCGGATCTCGTCCTCTAAGATGGGCTTGGTCAATTGATTTTGCGCAAGCGTAACAATGAGGAACGTAGGGACGATGATCGCCAACAGGACGAGAACGATTTTGGCCTGGAGATCCAGGTGTCTTGAAAATCGCTGTCTGAGCTTTATCATTCTTTTTGGAGCTTACCAAAAGGGCTAGCCCTTTAAACGTAAAAAGCCGGGATATCTTCACCAGCTTTGTCGGTTAGGACAACCTCTGGATCGATATCCCGGCTTTTAAAGAACTGAAAACGACTGCTTACTGAGCAGCGCCGCCAGCAGCTGGTGCAGGAGCAGCAGGCTTGGAGGTAGAAGACTTCTTAGCTTTCTTCTTCTTCTTAGCCTTGTGGGTGGTCTTTGCAGCAGGAGCGCTGTTGTTAGAAGCAGCGGTTGCAGCAGAAGAGTTAGAAGTGGTGGTGTCAGCAGCCATTGCGCTAACAGCGAACATTGCAGCGATCATAGAGATAACAAGTTTCATAAAATATCCTTTCAAAGTAATCCCGATTAGCTCGGGGTTGTGACCTACAATAGAGCAACTGTGGTGCCATGTGCAATCCTAATTATATCAAGGCTTTAGAAGTCCTTTTTGACCTCACTCTGTAGCACGTCGCTACACCGGCTGCTGCGTACTGCGACACTTTGGATCCAAAACGGGATTCTCCTTTACTGCGGCGCGCTTTAACTGCAAAAGAAACCACTGCTATGGATCATCCCCTCCCAAACACCACCCGCGGACGCTGCCTTGCCCAAGAGGGTGGAAATCTCCTGATTCGCAGCTTTCCGCCCGGCGCTGCAAAACCGCAGAACGTTTCGGTCCCTGTGGAGAATGCCTCGGAAGTTCAAATTGGCGACATCGTCGAAGTACAAAACGGACGAGCGAAAACTCTGACCAAAAATCAAAATAGGAAACCCGGCGCACAATCATCAAGCCGATGGATTGAACGAATCCTCGATCCACGTCGACTCAAAGCCATTCGGGTTCGGACTCAAGTCGAAGCCTCTATTCGTGAATTCTTTCTGACCCGCGACTTTTTAGAAACACGTACGCCGCTTCTCGTTTCTTCACCTGGAATGGAAACTCACATTCGGCCGTTTGCTGTAGAAAGGCTTCAGCACTTCGGCTCTGGAAAAACTTATCTTCCGACGTCCCCCGAGTTTGCGATGAAACGCTTGCTCGTCGGCGGCCTGGAACGCATCTTTCAGATCTGCTCGGCCTTCCGCGAAGAACCTCGCTCGGTCACCCATCATCCGGAGTTCACGATTTTAGAATGGTACCGTGCATACGCGGGCTACGAAGACATCATGCGAGACACGGAAGAGTTATTCGAATTCGTGGCGATAAAACTTTTTGGAAAACCTTCGCTCCAGTTTGCTAGCAAAGAAATATCTGTGAAGGCCCCTTGGCCCCGCCTCAAGGTTCGCGATTTATTTTTAGAAAAAGTCGGCATCGAGCTCGTCAAATGCGCTTCGCTTGAAGCCCTGACAAAAGAATGCCACCGACTTCATATCGAAGTGAATCCTGGAGAAAACTGGGATGATCTGTATTTCAAAATTTGGCTCAATCACATCGAACCTGCTCTCCCAACAAACCAAGCCGTTTTTGTCACACGATACCCAAAATCCCAGGCAGCACTCTCCGTTGTCGACCGGGACGCCGACGGGACCGAGTGGGCAAAGCGTTTTGAAGTCTATGCCGGTGGGCTTGAGCTTGGAAACGCCTTTGAAGAGCTCACAGATCCGGCGGAACAACGAACGCGTTTTGAAAAAGACATGACCCTTCGCACAGAAATTTATGGCGAAGGTTTCCCGACCAATGCGATGGACGAGGAGTTTCTCGAAGCACTTTCCGAAGGCATGCCTCCTTCAGGTGGGATCGCCATGGGTGTGGACCGAATGGTGATGCTGTTTGCAGATGAGCCCGAGATCGATCAGACGTTGTGGCTCCGCAGTGGTGAGTATACCCTAGATGAATGAACAGTCAGACGAACCAACCCCACCTCAAGCAAGCCCTCGGTCTTCCTAGCGCCATCGCCCTCGTCATGGGCTCGATGATCGGATCCGGGATCTTCATTGTTCCAGCCGATATCGCACGAGGCGTAGGCTCCCCAGCTCTCATCATTGCAGCTTGGCTCATCACCGGATTCTTGACTGTCGTCGGAGCGCTCTCTTACGGCGAACTCGCTGCGATGATGCCGAAGGCCGGCGGACAATACGTTTTTCTTCGCGAGTCCCTCGGACCTATCTGGGGATTCCTCTATGGCTGGACTCTGTTTCTGGTGATTCAAACGGGTACGATCGCGGCCGTTGCAGTCGCCTTCGGAAAGTTCGCGGGAGTCTGGTTTCCTCAGATCTCCGCACAAAACTGGATCATTCAAAGCATTGGACTCAACACTCAAAACTTCGTTGCGATCACCGTCATTCTTCTTCTCACTTGCGTGAATATTTTTGGCGTGAAGAGCGGCGCAATTGTTCAAAACATTTTTACGGTAGCAAAAACTGCTGCACTCATTGGCCTTATTCTCGTCGGGTTAACGATCGGCAGAAACGCAACCGCGCTCCAAATGAACTTTGCTTCAGGTCTAGAGGGCTTA
>Ga0302315_10004140_pt1 | contig 12775 bp, 15 predicted proteins | sample III_Palsa_N3_1_FD_200532 | JGI IMG/M metagenome (GOLD analysis project Ga0302315, IMG submission 200532) | Peat permafrost microbial communities from Stordalen Mire near Abisko, Sweden - III_Palsa_N3_1 | ecosystem: Environmental > Terrestrial > Soil > Palsa > Peat permafrost | place: Sweden... | reverse complement strand
CCGTAAGGTTGTGATGGAGTGCGCCGCAGCCGCATTTCCAAAACGCCCGGCTGCGACAAGTTCAAAACCCAAGACCATGCATCGGCCGGTTGTCCTGTTTCCGAGCCAGACACAGGCTAGCTGACAGCCACTCCCAGCATCCAGCGCCCCCACCCCCGGTATATTGATAAATCAGCTTGCATGCTGCGGGGGCCTGTAGCTCAACGGTTAGAGCAGGGGACTCATAATCTCGGATTGACGACTTCGCTTGGATTAGACGGGTTTGTATTGCACAGTGTTTATGAGGGTTTTGATTGCGCCGCCCAATGCTCATAAAAGCCCATCTAAACCGACACCCGCTACATTATCCGCTACAGTGTGAGGGACGATGATCTTCACGATCTCGTAGATGTCGTTCTCCCCATGCGCCTCCCAACTGAAACGACAACCTACTTCGATTTGCTTCGTAAGAAAATCGGTTTGCCCGTATTGTTGCAGGTCATAGGCGACTCCAAAGTCAATTTCGCCAGTGCTCGACATCGCGAACGGAATCGAACCCAGAGGTGTCCACTGAATACCAAAAGTGGGAATCCCTTCCGCGGTGTTCCGCTCGTCCAAGCAAACTCCAAAAGCTAGAGAGCACTGTATACGGTCACTTTGGACGAGTGTTGCCTTTACTAAGATGTACCTGTTTGCTATTTGCGCTCTAAGCAAGCCAGCACCGCCAGATCAAGATAACCAGCTTTCGCCAGACTAAAGACTGTCAGCAACGACCGTCTCGGCCTGCGCCAGAGTCCCGCCGTAGTCTTCCAGCCAAGGCAGTATCGAGGAGGCAGGATTCACCTCAAACCATCTTGTATCTGTGCCGGTCACTCCTCCATGCTGAGCTGTGACGCCATCACGCTCTTGCGCAACGCCATCAACGTAGAATTCGCTCTTTGGGATGAACCAAGCAAAAGCCGCATTAGGGTACAGGCCAAGGCAAAATATGTACTCGTAATCTTCATCGCGAATCTGTTGAAAGCGAAAACTGGCAGATTGCTCCCATGCCATTGAGAACTTGACTCGTATCCGGTGGCCACCAACCTCTAGCGCAGTGCCCTCACGAATGACTGGCGGAGATATCTCACCAAGTATGGACGCTACCAGATCGCGCCCGATAGCTCCTTTCGTTCCCGAAGGGTTGTCCCGAATCCAATTGAAGGGACTTCCCTCCCAAGCGGCATCCTCGGGTGACAATTCAGGCTCAAGATAGTCGGCTTCCAAGGCAGTCGAATAGGCAGTTAGTGTGGCGTAGCTCAAAGATTCACCTCATGCGTGCAAGAGTTGTGGGGCTTCCGATACATTATGCTCCACTAACTCACGAAGCGAAATGGCAGTCTGAGTCAATCTCTTCTCCATGACTCCTATAGCTTGTGAATTGCTATCGATCAGGATGAAATCGCGGCCATTTCGCCTCGCCGCCTCTCCGGTCGTTCCACTTCCGCCGAAGAAGTCGAGGCAGAGATCCCCCTCGTTTGAATGAACCTTGATGATTCTTTCCAGTATCCCTAGTGGTTTTTGCGTGGCGTATCCCGTCTTCTCTTTGCCAGTGGGACTCACAATCGTATGCCACCAAACGTCAGTTGGCGTTTTGCCGCAAGCTGCCTTCTCAGGCCCGACCAAATCGGGTGCCATGTATGCGATGCGGTCGCAAGCGTCCAGGTTGAACGTGAACGATTCGGGTGTCTTTGTATACCAGAGGATATTGTCGTGTTTTGCGGGCCATTTCTTCTTCGCTCTCGCGCCATAGTCGTAAGCCCAAATAATTTCGTTTTGGAAGCAGTCTCTGCCAAATATCCCGTCGATCATCACCTTGCAGTAATGCACCTCGCGATAATCAATGTGAAAGAACATTGAACCACCGCTGCGCAGTACCCGATGGGCCTCTTGGATACGCGGCTTTAGGAAGCCCATGAAGTCTTCAAACGTATCGGAAAAGGACGTAGTTTCGTGTCGAATGGTTCGGTACGTCGCCCCGCTGAAACCTACCCTGTCCCCAGCTACATCCCGAATGGTCGTCAGTCGCTGGCGTGATTGAGTCTTCCCCGTATTGAACGGCGGGTCGATGTAGATGAGATCGACTGAGGATGCGGGAAGCTCATGAAGAGCCTCAAGATTATCGCCAAACACAATTTGATTTCTGAAGTCTCTCACTACAAAAAATTAACAGAAAGTCGGAAAAATTAACAGGGGCAGCGCCCTCCGCGAATACTTGCTGATTCGTAGCGGCCTAGGTACGGGACGGGGGACTTTAGTATGTCGGATTAATGTAATCGAGGTGCGTTTTCCAACCATGCTCAGTCACTTTCATCCAGCAATTCAATTTCGTCCTCGCTTGAAGAAAGACTTCCGACAACACCGCTTGCGCCTGTCTCATCCGGCGCGTTTGCCTTAGCCCTGAAGCGGAGGACGATCCCCATTAGCTTGCTGATTCTGTAGTAGCAAAGGAAGGCGCAGATGACCTCGAACAACCATATTCCGACAACTGCAAGCCGTAACCATCCCCCTTTTTCCAGATGAATAGTTGATAGAACAGCGCTCAGGATCGCAGTGATGAAAGAAGCTGCAATCGCCTTCGAGAAGAACTCTAGCAAGCGCTCGTAGTGATGCGATGCTCGTAGTTTTGCCAGTGCTGGAGTGCCCGCGAGCGAGAGCAACAAAGATTGTGAAGTGGCGAGAAAGCCAACAGCAATAGCGCTGACGTTCAGTGCGGATGGAGAAAGGGTTTTCAGTCCATCACCCACCGGGCGAATCCAGCTTGGACACTCCAGAAGGAATATGGCCGTACACACTACGCAAAAGGCACTCAGTAAGCTCGGGTAGTTGCTCTCCCATTTAGAACCCGAAACGGCTGCCATGATGTCACCCTAAAATGCTGCGATTGCTTTCGTAGCTCTGGCGTACTACGGCACGACGCTGTTCATAGCTTGCTGAGGTACCACGCACCTCTATCGTACTCTCGATTCGAAGGCGGTCTTCAATCAAATCGACGGCAAGTACGCGGTCCCCATTATGTTTTCCGGTGATACGTAGTTTATTCACGCCGCGATCACGAGCCGTATCTGCCTTCCCAATGAATTGACGAGCCATTGAACTAACAAGACCCATCACGTCCTTTGGTGCGTGAATGATAATGTCGATTTTGCCCCCTCCAATCCTTTCAAGACCCTGAAGAAAATTCTCCGTTGTTTCATCTGGCTTTGCGATAGTCGAACGCGCTTCGGTGGTGTAGCTGACGGCGACCGAATCAATCTCAGTCATGCGCTGATATCTTGCGCGCGCGTCTGGATTCAGGATGATTGCGAATTCGAAAAATTCACTTGGGGGGCCTGCATAAAGGTCAAGAATGCCTGCTATTGAAGAGGCACTCACTCCACCTTGTCGCGCATGAAGAGCGAGCACTCCGGTTGATGAGTCGAACAGAAATGCCGTCCGCTCTGTCACACCTTCCCCGGTTTGAAGTTCGATGGCACGAGTGGTTGCGTCTGGTAACGCAATGTCGGGGATGTCATATTGTCGAACCCGTCCGAAATCCCCTTCAATGATGGAGTTTTTTTCGTAGCAGTGGTGGAGATCAAATCTTCCTTGCCGCAGAAGCGTTTGCCTATTCCTGCCCCTTTTCCGCATCAACTCTCGAAGGGCGTCACGAAAGTTATTCGGCCCGCCCTTTAGCTCGGTAACTCGATAAAAATCTGTTTTCAATTTTTGGCGTGAGCGTGGCATTACAAGTTGCGCTGTTGGACTCGGTTGCGTTCCCATTTCACCTCGCTGGAATGAATAGGAATAACTCTAGCTCAACTCCTGTTATCGCGCACAAGTTCATATTCGAAAACTTGCTAGAGTCGAACCCATCACTAAAGTTGCACTCGCATCACCTGCGTTGCCGTCCAGTTTCCGCCTCTCGCCGTCGTTAGACCCGCTTCATTCAGCCCCTCGGCTATTGCTCTCAGCGAAACTGCACCCTTCGCCTTTAGCTCCCGAATCAGCGGGCGCAAATCCGCGTAACGCTTTGTTGCCTTCTCCCGTCGCACATTGGCACTCACGCGCGCCCCAAGGGCCGCCATGCTCGCCATGCGGCTAACGTTGCCACGCTGCCCCCCTAGTGCCGTCCCACGGGCCTTAGCCGCCGTCAGCGCCGCTTTGGTCCGTGCGGAGATCATTGAAGCCTCATGCTCGGCAACAGCCGCGAGAATATGCACCGTGAGCCGATTGGCCTCTGGGAAGTCGCAAGCGATGAAATCGACGCCGGACTCCATGAGGGAGCTAATGAAATGCACGTTACGGGCGAGACGGTCCAGCTTCGCAATTACCAGAGTCGCCTTGTGGAGTCGGCACAGACGGAGAGCTTCCGCAATCTGGGGCCGGTCGTTGCGCTTGCCGCTTTCGACCTCGACAATCTCCGCCACCAGTTGCCAGTGTCCACCGTTGAGGTATCGGCTCACGGCCTCACGCTGCGCTTCCAGGCCCAAACCGCTAGAGCCTTGCCGTGCCGTTGAGACTCTCAGGTATGAAATGAACTTGCCGTTTGCCATCGCCTCACCTCGTTACATATGCCACTACCAACGTTGTGGCTAATGTAACATATTATCTGAGGATTGCATAGTGCTCATTTATATCGGGATGTATTTAGCTACGCGCTTCTAAGCACTGTTGAGCGGAAGACCGGGAATCGGCTGAGGAAACTCACGCACCCCCACAACGGGAGCCGTTTTTGCGTAACGAGGTTAGCGTTATCGGCCACGTCGGCCCTATCCCTCGGAAGCTATTCAATGGAATCTGGTGCATCCTTGGCAGAAGCAAGAATGCCGAGCAGAGAGTGTGAGAGGTTTTTCTTCTCCCGACGCTCCTCAAGTTTGGTCTTGACATACTTTCCGGCGATCAGTAACGCCGGGGCGACGGGCACCAACGGGGAGAGGTGAGGAATGATTAAACCGCCAGCCGACATCCATCCGGTGGCCGCCATTTCCGCATACTTCGGCTTGTACTTGTTCTCAAGATTCTGAGCCTCGTGGCGATGTTCGTTCACAAGGCTTCCGATACTGCGAGTCACTTCAGCTGCCACCCTATCAATATCGTCGAGAGTGGCGTCAGCGAGAACCGACGTTGCTTTTGAAAGCTGTTCGCGGAACTTATCGTTCTCATTATTGAGACGCATCTCCGCCAATGCATCTATGCCAACATTGGAAAGCCACGAAAAATGAGTTCGGCTTAGAGCATCAATAGTGGCGCGAGTCCCCGCAGAGATGATCTGCTGCTCTTGCAAAGCGTCGTCTTTCAATGAAGCGAGAAGCTTGAAGTAGTACGCGTGTTGTTCGAGAGCCAACAACGGCTGCGCCCTGAGTTCCGTTGCATTTCGGATCAGATGGAATTGCGGTTCGAGCCTCTCCATGAGAGCATTGCCGACAAACTCCGCTTCGGAGAGTTGGCTAAGATGAGCCAGAAACTCATCTGATCGATAAATCTGAATATCTTCTCTGTACCTCCCAATCGCAGCGCGAAGTGGCTCGCCTATAGGCCCTCCCGGTCCAACGAACAGCCCCTTCCGGTCTACGATTTCTAAGAATGAATCCTCATTGAATGTCGTAAAAGCCATGAAATCCAGAAAGGAGTCGAAATCTTGCTCGAAAAGCGGAGAGAACGTATCCAAGTAGAACTGCTCAAGTTCTTCTTGGGTTTGAGGGTCACGTCGTGCAAGAGTCCGCTCATAGCTCGGGAACACAATGATTGGGGGGTAGGCACACTCTGAGTCAACTAAGGGTTTGAGGCGGAGCAGGAAGAACATCGCCTCCAAAAGTTGGATGTGCCGGAACTTCTCTTCCCGTCTATCCGTCTCGATCCAAGCAAGGACGGGATCAGGAACGAGAACAGTATCTGCATACAGAATTAGCCGCCGAACGACGTTAAGCTGAGACTGTCCAAATCGACTCGTTCCGCCGAGTACCACCTTTAAGCCGCCTTGATTGCTAGCCGCGGCGAAAAGAGAAGTTCTCAGCCGTTCGTAGAGTTCGTAGAGCTTAGGGATGCCCCAGGCGAATGCGCCTTCCACTTCGGTCGTGCGCCTCTTCAAAGACTGGACAGCCCCGCTGAATTGATCCAAAGCGGCGAAGGCTCTCGGAGTTTTGCCAGTCGCTTTCTGGAAAATTTCATCCAAGAGAGCAAAAAGCTCGCGTTGATGGGTGATTGCTTCATCCATTGGAAACCCATTCTAATCGCAAGCAACCCACCGAATATGCCCCCCAGCCGTGATGCTCACGCTAGGGTTAATGCACGCTACCTGGCAGCACAATGTTGACTGGCCTAAGCGCCCCGTCCCCGCCTTCCGTCCAATCGCCAATACAAATCCCAGCACCACGGGGACGCGGGATAGAGCTAACCAGGATTAGCTCAGTTCTCTTTCTCCCTGCCAGCCGTCGCTCTAGGACGGCTCTAGCAGCAGCGCGCGATTGCGGAGAGCCTAGCACGTAATTCCCCGGCTTCACAGGAAGCACCCGCAAACCGCAACAGTTCCCGCCTCGGGCGTCCGGCAAGTGCATTTCTGATTCGGATCTTCGGAGCGTCCTACTAGCCGAATCCGCAATGTCGTTCCTTCCCCTTGCGCTGCTTTCCGGGCCTCCATAAACGCTCTAGCAGCCGCCCGCGACTGCGGAGAGCCTAGAGCATAATCCCCGGGCTTTGCGCCCGCTGTCGGGCCATTTTGATGCGGTCTGATAGACATTCCGGCCTCCTTCCTTCCCTGCCTTCCAGTCCGCCTCCACATGCCGGAGACGACGCGGGCGGTTCCCCGGCGCGACCAGTCATCCGCACCTTTCGGATCACTTCCGCCAGCCCGTCACAGTTCAACCGCGACCCATCCAAGATGGACACAGCCTCAAAGCGCAGTTCGCCCGCCTTCCGCGCCTCCAGCATGGCCCTAGCAGCCGCACGGGACTGTGTGGACCCAAGCGGATACTCTCCGGGCATCACGCCCGCATCTGTTGCGCCTAGACGAGGTGTAGTGCGGTTAGACATCGACTAGTATCCGTTTCTGACTGTCACCCTCTGTTGCGCCTACCGTCGCCCGGAACCACCCAGGCAACGTTCCCGCTTGCGCGTAGGCTTCCAGTTCGTCAACGCTCATCCGGTCGAAAAGATCGTTCATCGAAGTAGTCTCGGTTCGGTCGATCCACTCCCCTGCGGAATTGATCTTGGCATAGGCTTGCACGGCTGCGACGACGGCGGAGGCGGTGACATCAACGTCGCCAGCCTTTTCGATGATGCGCTCCAATGCAGCCCGGATATTCCGCCGTCGCTTCTCAAAGAGTCCGAGCGCATGAGCGTGACGATACACACTTGCTCTGTCGGCTAATTTATATTCTTCGGCCAGAGCCGCCGGTGAGCGCCAACCGATGAAAGCTATCTCTATCTCCGACTGTTGCGGATGACGACACACAGAGCAGGTTCGTCTATGCCTGCCTAAGCTGACTCGCGAGTTTAAGAGGTGTGCCTGTTCCATCGGACAATTTTATCGCCCAAGGAATCAGTCGTTCTCCCGGCATTGACGGTGTACCACAGCTAGCACGAGGCGCTGCAAGGAAGGAGTTGAGTTTCGTTCACCCGGGCATTGACGGTGTGACATAGCAGAGAGCAGTACGAGATAGCGAAGTTTCATGTTTCATTCACCCGCGCATGGTGGGTATCTCACGGCCAACCAAAAACACTTGAGCGTGAGGGAGAGTTTCAATCACCCGGACATTGACGGTGTAACAAAGCACCACCGAAAGGACGCCAAGTAGGGCGCTAGTTTCATTCACCCGACATTGACGGTGTAACAAAGCACCACCTCCTGCGGATGGCTCAGTAGGCTTGTTTCATTCACCCGACATTGACGGTGTAACAAAGCAGATGGTGGTGAACTATTGACAACACGAACGGTTACGGCAAAGCACCATCTAAAAATCTCACCACTGGGGCTTGAAACACGCATGCTTACTTGTCAACATAGGGACTTCCTGAGCGAAGCTCACCAGGATGGCTCAGCCACCCGGGTTGCGAGGCCCCTTTGGGCGTTAGGACCAAGTGCAGGTCGGATACGCAGCCAGATTGCGCTGGCCATCATTCGCCGTGCATCCCAGTACCGGGCCGATGAAACTACTGGACAGTTGCCTGTCCGTCCCGGCCCAGAATTACCTTGAGCCAAGGCTCGAAGACAATCCATTTCACGAATTTACCACCGTTCTGTGCCTGTTGTATTCCCCGCAGCGCAATAATGACGCTGGCGTTCTCGTCGGCGTTCGCTTCATGTGCGCAAGCAACACAACGGAAAACATCCTGCAAGGAAAGACCCTCTAGGTCGCGTTTGGGCCGGTTCTCTGCGCTCCAATGACCGCAACTCGCACACGTCTGCGATGTCCGGGCGGCTGGTATCTCAAGGGGATCTGGCAACCCAATGCGACGTGCTTTATAGGTAAGCAACTGTTTCAATTTGGCAAACTGGCTCTGCGTAAGAAATCGGCCCATCATTGGTCCGTCGATTTTCTCAATCACGATCTGACTCTGATACTCGCGGGCAAACTCAACGAGCGCGTTCGCATACTCGCCAAGGATGGCATCAGAACGGCGTCCCCTGAGTTTGAACTTTCTGCTCTTCTGGATGCCCCTGCGTTGCAATGCAGCAATTTGCTCCCGATAGCCCGCCATCTCACTGGCAAAGGCTGAGCCTTCCAGATTCAGCCCGGTTGCGACTATCTGTCCATCCCTCCCGAGAATGCTTGCAGCACCAATCTTCGCAGCACCACGATCTAAGCCGAGAAAAGTTGTTGTTTGGATTTGCGGAGGAACAAATTCAAAAGCTATATGAACGTAGAATTCGTATTCGCCTGAATCGTTTGGGCGAACGAGCAATTTAGCACTCTGAGCAGAGCCTTGAAGCAGGTATTCTCGCTCATGGAACTCGCGACCCATTTCCAAGGGAAGAATCACCCCGGGATAAAGTTTTCCGCACAAGTCTTCACCCGTAGCAATGTCTACAAAGCCAGCGTCAACTTTCTTCTTTTCGTAGTGGCGGCTTTCCTTGGAAAACAGCCGCATCATGCAATAGAAATTGTTGCCGCGCTTCGCCAACAGAAATCCACGGCCAAACTCGCAGTGACGAAACTCAATGGGCCTTGGCAATGGCCCGTCAAGCTTTCGGAGCAGCTGAGATGCTGCTTTCGTCGTTGCGCGTGAACGAAATATCGATTCAAGACGCTTCGCCACATTCACTTGTCCGGCCAGCCGAGCCATATCGATTCGTTCTTCATGTTCGGGCTTTATAGGAAAATCCTCAGAGAACGCAAAGGCGTTGTATCCATCTGCGTATTCCTCCGCAGTCATCGCCTCAAGCTTGGAGATTGTCGGAAGGTTCGATTCATTCTTTCCCTTGTGAACCTTGGCGAGATGGCTCATCATCATCGCCGTTACATCTTGAATTAGATAGTCTCTGACAGGGGCGAGATTCCAGCCAGTGGGGGTAAGGGTACGTAAATACTTCTCGGTCGCAAAGCCGTTCGGGACGGAGACCCCCTTGCGATTGACGAGAGAGCAGTGAGCCATGATTTCAGGATCAGCAGCAGCCCGTTCAATCAATTTCTTCGCCATCAGGTGATAGCTGTTCAAGGCATTCAAAAGCGCAGTCTGCTTATGCCGACTCGGATTGTGGACTTTGAACCGGGCAGTCTGAAAAACGCGCTCTGGCATGGCTCTACCTGTTTCGGTCTGCTATTCAAATTGAAGGCTAACCGCGTACAAGGGTAAGCCAACCAAAGCAAAAGCAACAACAAAAGCCAAAAACCCTAGTGAGAGGAAAGGATTAGGGTTTCAGCACCTACGGCCTCCCCTAGCGGTGTCACCCTGGCTGGCTATGACCGCTGACTGCGCGGCCGCACGCTTCTTGCGTCTCACCGTGCGATGATTGGGCCGGGAAGGGCCAACAATGCCCGGAAGGAATTCTTCCAGTCTGTGAATGTACCAGTCGCTCGTATCTTCGTTCATCGTCTTTAGGCAATACTCCGGGCCTAAACGGTGCGATTCATACGCTTCCACTTTCGCATGTTTGCTTCTGCGCACGATGTCTGCGTCAGACTGCAATCCAACCCGAATCAGGCCTAGCCATAGGGCTTCGATGGCCTCCCTTGAAACAGCAACTCGGGACGTAATGAGCAGATGAAAATGCCACGGGACGCGACTCCCATCATGGCGCGAACGCGATTCCTTCCCGGCAACGTAAGCAATCGGTGCGCGGTGGAACCGCTCCAGACCGTTGATAAGCTCTCTCAGCTTTCGGTCCGCTGTGCTGTAGGCCACATCCCAAGGGAAGGTGAGCGTTACGAACCATTGCCAACGAACGGGACGCAGCCACTCGGCTACAGCCGTAACAACGTTGCGGTCGCGCCAAGGAATCCTCATGTACCAGTTGTCTGTTCCCTGCATATAGAGACAATTCTCTCCAGAGGGACTCCGCACGCCCTCAAAGAAAATGGCAATAGGGAAAGGATGTTCCACCCCTCACGCGGAATACTCCGCAGAGGCCCTTTGCGTTTGAAAGCCATCGACACACAACGTGCAATGCACACGCCTCCGGCCACTCGGGTATTCGGCAACCTGCTATTCGTCCGATTCCTTCGCCACTGGCTCATCTCTGATTACGCGCTCTAGTTCGCTCTCGCGGATCATCGTGCGACTGCCAACCTTTGTCCGGCGGAGCTTGCCCTTTGCCATCCATGCGTGAACCGTCCATTTGGAGATTCCACCCAACCGCCGTGCTGCCTCATCAACAGAAAGCAATGCTTCCATTCCTGCACCTCGTTAGCGAAATGACTACAAACTGATTGTTGCGTAAGCAAACGTGTAACGGTATGCTTTCTAACACACGGTCTTTGACCTCAAAGCGTGTGTTAGATATGAGCAAAGTCAAAGGCGCTAAAACCCGATCAGAAGTCAGTGAGGCCAGTGCTCTACTGCGCTGGCTCAATGGCGATCTAAACGACTCCCAGGCATATTTGGGAAAGCCGACGAAAGCCTCTCGCTTGCGAGTAGCGAGTCTGTTGCGCGAGGTGAACGACACCGTTGCTGCACTCGTTGTGATGGATGAACAAAACCCGGACTTGGACTACTTCGATTTTCCCGAGCCTCAAATGGAAGAACGGGTGAACCGGATTCAAGAGATGTTGAACGACTATCCGCGTTGGCCCACCGTTGAGGTTACTTTCAACAATAACGCTGCGATTCTCCATTTCGATTACGCGAACGGTGGACGACGGCCCTTGGGAGAGCAGGTTGCGGTTTGGGCTTTGACCGATCTTGCAAGTAAGGGGCGCTCGAACATGGTGCGGCAATGCGGTTGTGAACGCTGGTACTTTGCGCGACGTGGCGATCAGAAGGCTTGCTCCCCGAAGTGCAGGCATAAGAACTATGAGCAAACAGACGAATTCAAGCTAAAGCGTCGCGACTACATGCGCGAATACTATGCACTAAAGAACTCTGGAAAGGTGAGGTGAGGGAATGTCGATATTCAAACGAGGTTCGGTGTACTGGTATCACTTCCTCTTCAACGGCGAACACATCCAACGGAGTACTAAGCAAGGCAATCCGCGCAAGGCGCGCCAGATGGAAGCTGCCCATCGTACCGCCTTGGCAATGGGCGAGGTAGGCATTGAAGAGCGCAAGGCTGCGCCCATGTTCGGTGAGATTGCGAAACGCTTCATCGCTCACGTTGAGACTCGTCACGAAAACAAACCTCAGACAGTAAAGTTCTACGCTGCCAAGCTCTCCCGTCTACTCGCATACAAGCCGATAGCAAGCGCGAAACTCGACCGCATAGACGAAGGTGTCATCGAAGGCTATGTCGTCGCTCGGCGCGCCACGGTAGGCCCTGCCACGGTCAACAGGGAGCTTGCCACGCTTCGTCGTATGCTACGCCTTGCCTATGAGTGGCGAGAGATTCAGCGCGTCCCGCGCATCCGTCTCCTCACTGGCGAGCGCGTCCGCGATTTCGTCCTCTCCCGGAAGCAAGAGGCCCTCTACCTCGCAGCGTGTCCGCAACCTCTCAACGATCTTGCCGTCCTCATGCTAGAAACTGGATTGCGTATCGGTGAGGCTCTCCATTTGGAGTGGACAGACGTTAGGCTCGTCCCTGTGAACGGTGCCAGGTTCGGATACCTCCGGGTGCGGGAAGGAAAGAGCAAAAATGCCCGCCGCGTGATTCCACTCACAGACAGGGCCGCTGCAATGCTCCGGGAGCGCCTCACGGCCAAGGAAAGCGAGATCGTCTTTGCGAACCGGGAGGGAAAGGTCTATCTGGGAACGTCAATCAATCACCTTCACCGGAAGGCAGTAGCGCCCACGGTCGAAGGCAAGCGCCGCGAACTCTTCCCGGCAGACTTTGTACTGCACTCGCTACGCCATACAATGCTTACTAGGCTCGGAGAGTCGGGAGTGGATGCGTTCACCATCATGCGGATTGCTGGTCACAGCAGCATCGTGGTGTCCCAGCGCTACATTCACCCCACCCCGGAGGCAGTTGAACGCGCTTTCGAGCGCCTTCAACAGTCCGGCGATTTCGCCGTCATCGAGCCGAAACGACAGCTACCCGCTACAGTATCGGCTACATTGGATATGCTATAGCCCGTAAGTCGTTGAAGGGCCTGTAGCTCAACGGTTAGAGCAGGGGACTCATAATCCCTTGGTTGGGGGTTCAAATCCCTCCGGGCCCACCATTACCCTGCAGCGCATTCACGCC
>Ga0302315_10004138_pt1 | contig 12776 bp, 7 predicted proteins | sample III_Palsa_N3_1_FD_200532 | JGI IMG/M metagenome (GOLD analysis project Ga0302315, IMG submission 200532) | Peat permafrost microbial communities from Stordalen Mire near Abisko, Sweden - III_Palsa_N3_1 | ecosystem: Environmental > Terrestrial > Soil > Palsa > Peat permafrost | place: Sweden... | reverse complement strand
AAAAGAAATTCATGCAAAGAGCGATTATGTGCGACATGCCAAATCATGATAGGCGGCGTATCGGATGCTGATTTGGTTAAAAAGACTGCGGTGCCGGGAACGCGAGGAATATTTTTGGCCTCGACCGATTTCATAAATTCGTCGATGGGTATAACTCGCTCATTGATATTTTGCACCAGCGCGGTTGAGCCGCGATGCCAAATCCACATTGTTCCGTACACAAAACTTGCCAGAAGCAAGGGAATGTAACCGCCATCCGCGATCTTCGTTAGATTCGCAACGAAAAACCCCATATCGATGCAAAGGAAAATGCCAGCGACAGCGCCGCTCGCGAGCAGGCTCCACTTCCAAATTTCACGCATGGCGATAAACAGGAGAGCAGAAGTCATTAGCATGGTCAACGACACGGCAATACCATAGGCTGCGGCCAAGTTGTCCGATTTTCCAAAGAAAAGTGTTAACCCGATCGTCACAAGCATCAGCAACCAATTGATGATTCCAACATAGATCTGGCCGTAGCCCTCCGCTGAGGTTTGCACTATCCTCAGCAGCGGCAGCCAGCCCAGCTGGATAGCTTGCCGGGTCATTGAAAATGCTCCCGTAATAATTGATTGGCTGGCTATAATCGTCGCAATGGTTGCCAGGACGATGAATGGAATGAGTACCGGCCCTGGGCATAGTTGATAAAAAATATTATCGGCGGTCGAGGCGCCGTCGAGGACGATGGCGGCCTGGCCGGCATAATTCAACACGAGGCTTGGCAACACGATCGCTGACCATGCGAGCCTGATGGGGCGAGGTCCAAAATGCCCCATGTCTGCGTAAAGCGCTTCGGCGCCGGTTACGCATAAAAACACACCGCCCAAAACAAGAAAGCTCGTAAAACCATTCGAGAAAAGGAAGCGAAGCCCGTAAAGAGGATTGAGGGCCACAAGCACCGCTGGATGCCGCACAATACCCATGACACCGAGGAGTGCGATTGCCAGAAACCAGGTGCCCATGATCGGGCCAAATGCCTTGCCGATTTTTGCCGTGCCAAGAGGTTGAATCGCAAAAAGACCGACTAGAACCGCCACTGCGGCCGGTAGAACATACGGTTTGAGCGTAGGCGCCGCGATATTCAGTCCTTCGAGGGCCGATAATACCGAGATGGCGGGCGTAATTGCGCCATCACCATAAATCAGCGCAGCGCCAAACAGGCCGATTGCAACAATGATGGGTCGTTTTTTCCTCTTGATTGCGAGTAGCGACATCAGGGCGAGAATTCCGCCTTCACCATCATTATTTATCCGCATCGCGAAGCCGACATACTTCACTGAGGTGATGATAATCAAGGTCCACAAAATCAGGGAAAGAGAACCGAGGACAACATTGGGGGCCGGTGTTCCTCCCGTCATGCTGAGAATGGTTTTGAAGGTATACAACGGGCTGGTCCCGATATCTCCAAATACGATTCCCAATGCCGAGAGCCCCAATACGGCAAGAGACGACTTCCCCTCCCCTTGCTTTTCGATTGGACTTACACTTTTTGATAATACCTGGCTCATCAGGTCACTCCGCATTAATTTGATCAAATATTATCGTGGTCGCACCTGATCTTTTTCCTCCTTGCCTCGACTCAGTTTCGCTAGCTTTACCAGTTTCATTTTGTGGGAAATTAGCGAAGTCATTGCATAAAGTAGCAGATAGTAAATTTCACCGGAAATCAGGATAAGCAATTGAGACGCTCCCATCTGTTCGGTCGCGAACATTGCCGTCAAATGAAAATGCCATTATGTGCGGTGCCGTACGTACGCATTGATTAATCGATGTCATTCTTTTGTTCAACAAAAAAATGCAACCATGCAATGGCAATGACAGGCCAAAACTTTTAAGGTGCATTGCAATACATAGCGGCACGACGTTATGCGAATAGAAAATCTTAGATTATGCAAATAATGAAATAGGCCATGAAGAAAAAAACAAATGACTGGATCAGTGCCACGAAACGCTCCCCGACATTAAACGCTGCGCGCAATCTCAAGATGGCCGAATCGACACAGGTATTCGTACGTGGCAGTACGGTTAAGTTCTACGAATGGCTGGACTCCTCCCATACAGGTGCCTTCCCCGAAGGACCGGGGATTTGGATCTGTGGTGACTGTCACGTCGGCAATCTCGGCCCCGTTGCAAACTCCAAGGGAGAAGTCGCAATTGAAATTCGCGATCTTGACCAAACCGTCATTGGCAACCCTGCCCACGACTTGATACGACTTGGCTTGTCACTGGCGATGTCGGCCCGCGATTCTAATTTGCCAGGTGTAACGACAGCGAAAATGATCGAGCAATTAATGCAAGGGTATGAGCAAGCATTCATGAAAGCTGGAAATCTGCTGACGGGGATGGAAAAGCCCGCTGCGGTCACAATCGCGATGAAACAGGCGATGGCGCGCTCGTGGAAACAGCTGGCAAATGAGCGCATAGGCGGGATGAGGCCTGAAATTCCATTGGGCAAGCGCTTTTGGCCGCTGACAAAGGTGGAACGTACCGCCATATTTGATATTTTTTCGCAAGATGATCTGGAGGAATTGAAAGTGTCGCTACGTCCGGATGGCGGCGGCTTGCCGATTAAAGTCATTGATGCGGCGTACTGGATGAAAGGTTGCAGTTCCCTCGGGCTCTTGCGTTATGCAGCGTTGGTCAAATTCGACGAAAAAGCAGCGGATGACGGCGGCATGTATTTGGTTGATATCAAGGAAGCGATAAAAACTGCCGCTCCCCATTATAAGGGCGTCAAGATGCCGCGTGATAACGCTGCGCGCGTCGTGCAGGGAGCGCGTCAACTCGCCCCTCATCTGGGTAAGCGCATGATCGCTGCACGCATGCTGGATCGATCGGTATTTTTACGGGAGTTATCGCCGCATGATCTTAAACTTGAGATTAGACAATTCGGCCGCAACGAAGCAATGGTGGCAGCAGGATTTTTGGGGCGGGTAGTGGGGAAAGCACATGCGAGACAGATGGAAACTTCGACCCGTCAAATTTGGTATCGCGAGTTGCTGCGCCATCATACAAAAACGCTCGATGCACCGTCTTGGTTGTGGTCAAGCGTCGTCGAATTGGTTGGAACGCATGAGCAAGCATATCTGGAGCATTGCAGGCGGTTTGCTATGAATAATTGATGAGGCAAGGATGATGCCCAACGTTCAGCCCCCCATTAAGATACCGCGAAAAGACGGTCGGATGCTCGTCGAAAGGCCTTATACTCTTAGATTATGCCTGCCAAGGGCCATGGAGACGTCAGTGCCCGCAAAAAAATCCAGCAAGAAAGCGGTAAGTGAATCTGCCGAAGCGCTACCCGATTTGCCCAGCCCTGTAGAAAAAAGCCCTGCAATTAGCTTCCCGGTCGTCGGCATCGGAGCCTCTGCCGGGGGGCTGGCAGCGTTTGAAGCTTTTTTTTCCGGGCTGCCTGCAGAGACTGAGCCGGATATGGCTTTTGTCCTGGTGCAACATCTTGCGCCTGATCACAAGAGCTTGCTTACTGACCTGATCCGACGATGCACGCGCATGCAGGTCTTCGAAGTCGATGATGGCATGGTGGTGCAACGTAATTGCGTTTATATCATCCCTCCCAATCATGACATGGCATTCCTGAATGGTACGCTACACCTGCTGGAGCCGTCTGCCCCACGCGGACAACGCCTGCCGATCGATTTTTTCTTTCGCTCGCTGGCGCACGACCAATGCGAATGCGCCATCGGCATTGTATTGTCTGGCACCGGCAGCGATGGCACTCTTGGGGTGCGTGCGATCAAGGGTGAAGGCGGCATGGTCATGGCGCAGACGCCGGAATCGTGCGATTTCGACGGTATGCCGCGCAGTGTCGTCGCCACAGGGCTGACGGATTATGTGTTACCACCGGCGGAGATGGCAGCCCAGTTGATCGCCTACACCACGCACGCCTTCGGCAAACTGCCGCGCACTGCGACCGTCGATACGCCGAAAACCGAAAGTGCGCTGAAGAAGATATTTATCCTGCTGCGCGCCCAGACTGGACATGATTTTTCTCATTACAAGCCGAGCACCATCAATCGCCGTATCGAACGACGCATGGCAGTGCACCAAATTGAAGATCTTGGCAGTTATGTCAAGTATTTGCAGCAAACACCGTCTGAAATTGAGGCCTTATTTCGTGACCTATTGATCGGTGTGACCAATTTTTTCCGTGATCCTGAGGTGTTCGAGGTATTGGAAAGGGAAATCATCCCGAAGCTGTTCGTCGACAAGCCCCCTGGCGCAGTGGTGCGAGTCTGGTCGACCGGGTGCTCCACCGGAGAGGAAGCTTATTCGATTGCGATTCTCTTGCAAGAACGCATGGAGGCATTAAAGAAAAATTACACGGTACAAGTTTTTGCGACTGACATCGACAGCCGGGCAATCACCATCGCGCGAGCAGGCGTGTACCCGGCCAGCATTGCCGCTGATATCACACCCGAGCGACTGGCGCGATTCTTTTCAGCAGAACCCGATGGAAGCGCCTTCCGTGTCCATAAAAGTATTCGCGACATGCTGATCTTTTCCGAGCAAGACGTTATTAAAGACCCGCCATTCTCGAAGCTTGACCTGATCAGTTGCCGCAACCTGATGATTTACCTGGGCACGCTGTTGCAAAAGAAATTGATCCCGCTGTTTCATTACGCGCTCAAGCCCGCCGGTATATTGCTTCTGGGAACATCCGAAGGGGTGAGCGATTTTGTCGAAATGTTCACCGTGCTTGACCGTAAAACCAAGCTGTTTCAACGAAAGGAAGATTACCAGGCAACGTATGGCATCACAGGCCGATCGCTACCGCTCACGTCATCACTGGAACTTGCAACCTCTCCCGGATCAAAGAAAATGGTATTCCCCGTAAAATTACCGTTGCGTGAGTTGACTGAACAGGCGCTTTTGCAACAGCTTGCTCCTGCCGGTGTGCTAGTCAACTGGCATGGCGACATTCTTTATTTGCATGGTCGCACCGGCATGTACCTGGAGCCCGCCCCCGGCGAAGTCGGCACCAGCAACATCCTGAAAATGGCGCGCGAAGGCCTGCGACGCGATCTAACCCTGGCGTTACAAAAAGCGATCGGCAGTAAGGAAGTCATACACTGTGCAGGCCTGCGAGTCAAAACCAATGGCCACTACACGCAGGTGAACCTAACTGTTTGCCCGGTATCGGCTGTCCAGGCGGCAACGCAACAGGTATCGACCGCACCGGAGTCGCATCTTTATCTGGTCATACTGGAAGACATGTCAGCACTCTCTCCGGAACCAGTGCAATCGACAGCTTTGTCGAGCACCGCGGAGGAAGTCAACCCGAATTCGGATGCCGAGGCGCGTATCGCGATGCTCAAGCAAGAGCTGCGGGCAAAGGATGAATATCTACAGAGCACCCACGAAGAGCTGGAGAGCTCCAACGAGGAATTGAAGTCCTCCAATGAGGAAATGCAATCGGTCAACGAGGAATTGCAATCGACGAACGAGGAATTGGAGACATCAAAGGAAGAGCTCCAATCGGTCAACGAGGAACTGGCCACCGTCAATAACGAATTGCAGACCAAAGTGGCAGATCTGTCGCGCGCCAATAACGACATGAACAATTTGCTGGCTGGCAACGGCATTGGCACCATATTTGTCGATTTTCAGCTACGCATCCTGCGCTTTACCCCGGCAGCCAGCAGCATCATCAACCTGATTTTGTCGGACGTAGGGAGGCCCGTAGCGCATATCGTCTCCAATCTGGTCGGCTACGACCGTCTGGTGGCCGACACGCAGGCAGTGCTGGATACTTTGATCTTAAAAGAAATCACCGTGCAAACTACAGCCGGCTACTGGTACACCATGCGGATCCAGCCGTATCGCACGCTCGATAACGTGATCGAAGGCGCGGTAATTTCCTTTATCGATATTACCGAGACGGTCCGCACCCGCGACGCCCTACACAAGACCAACGAGTTGCTGCGATTGGCCGTAGTGCTGCGCGACGCCCACGACGCCATTACCATGCAGGACCTCCAAGGGCGCATTCTGGCCTGGAACCCTGGCGCCTGCAGAATGTACGGCTGGAGCGAAGCCGAAGCACTCCAGATGAACGCACTCGACAGAATTCCGCAAAAAGTGCAGGCGGAAGCCCTGGCGACGCTCACTCTACTTAGCCAGACGAAAACCCTGGAGCCATATCGTACCGAGCGACTCACCAAACAAGGTAAAACGATAGCGGTCTCGATTACTTTTACAGCGTTGTTTCACGATACTGGTGAAATGTATGCGATCGCCACCACTGAGCGCGCCATCGCCCAAGACACCAAATGATCGAACACGAAGAATTTCCTGATCCTGAATCAGCACACGCGACTCACGTGACGAACCGTGCGTCGCCCTCTCCTGACGCAAATTCATCGCAACGTCAACAAGCAGAAGCACGCTTACGCAAAAATACACCCCTGCTTCCTGAAGAGGTTGCGGCACTATCACCCGAAGCTGTCGGTCACCTCCTGCATGAGCTAGGCGTGCATCAGATCGAACTGGAGATGCAAAATGAAGAACTGCGTGAGTCGCAAATGGCGCTGGATGCGGCACGTGAGCGTTATTTCGACCTGTACGACCTTGCGCCGGTCGGCTATTTCACAGTCAGCGAACACGGATTGATTCGTCAAGCCAATCTGACTGCTGCCAGCCTGTTCGGCCTGGTGCGCAGCGCATTGCTCAATCAGCCTTTGTCGCAGCGCATCTTGAATGAAGACCAGGATATTTACTACCGACATCGCAAGCGACTGGTCGAAGATGATGAAGCACAATCCTTTGAACTACGCATGATAAAGGAAGACAATGTACCCTTCTGGGCACACTTGACGATGACTGTCGCCCATGACGCCGAAGGCGTACTTGAACTGCGTGTCGTCCTCAGCGACATCAATGAACGCAAGCAGGTCGAAGCGGAACACCTGATACTCCAGCAAGATCTACAAGAAAAGAACGCCGAACTCGAACGCGCCAGAATCGTTGCGGATAAAGCGAATCAAGCGAAATCGGATTTCTTGTCCAGCATGAGCCACGAATTGCGTACGCCGCTGCATGCCATCCTTGGATTCGGCCAACTGCTGACAAGTGACTCGATAACAGGGACGACAGCCGGACCGCCGGCGCTGTCATTCGAGCAAAAGCAAAGTGTTGAGCAAATTCTCAAAGCAGGTTGGCATTTGCTGGAGTTGATCAACGAAATCCTTGATCTTACGGTCATCGAGGCTGGAAAAATCGGATTATTGATGGAAGCCGTGTCGCTACCGGAGATCATCCGCGAGTGCGAGACCATGGCAGAACCCATGGCGCAACAGCGCAACATTGCTATCGTTTTTCCATCAGACGAAATCCCCTGCTTCGTCCAGTCCGATCGAATTCGACTCAAACAGGTGCTGATCAATCTCCTTTCCAATGCGATCAAATACAACAGGCCAGGTGGAACGGTATCGGTAACCTATAACGCCGTATCCGCAGCGCGCATCCGCATTTGCGTTGTCGACACCGGAAAGGGGTTGAGTCACGATAAGCTGACCCAGCTTTTTCAGCCGTTCAATCGCCTCGGGCAGGAGTCCGACAGGGAGGAAGGGACTGGTATCGGCCTGGTCGTCTGCAAGAGACTTATCGAACTGATGGATGGCACAATTGGCGTGGAAAGTGCCGTGGGAACCGGGTCGATGTTCTGGATAGAACTAAACGTGATTGCAAAGCCACAAGCGCCGCCCAACAACGCCGGACTTACCGCGCACGCCAACGCACAGATTCAGGATCAGCCGGGATTGAGGTCGCGCACCCTGCTCTATGTCGAAGACAATTTGGCGAATCTAAAGCTGGTTGAGGCGATCATCGCGCGTCGACCCGGTATTCGACTGCTAACGGCACCGAACGGCTTGAGCGGTATTGCGATGGCGCGCGAATTTCTGCCGGATATCATCCTGATGGACATCGATCTGCCCGACATCAACGGATTCAAAGCACTGAAAATGCTATTTGAAAATCCGATCACCTCCCGCATCCCGGTCATCGCCCTCAGCGCCAATGCCATGCTAAGCGACATAAAGCAAGGCATGCAGGCAGGGTTCTTTCGTTATCTCACCAAACCGATCAAAATTGATGAATTCATGGCCATGCTGGATGAAGACATTGACTTGTCTGAGATGTAATGTCGCTGGCAGGCCAGGATGAACAATGCGCTACGCGACTGGTTGGCAACGCAACCGAACGGCAGTAAGTCTCGCTTGCAACCACAGAAATGCACAGCATTGCCGGAAAAATAAATAACAGTATTTTTTCAATACTTAGATTCCACTTTCTTTTCTGCTTCAACTCTCGACCTGAAGTCCTGCGGATGGCCCAACTCTTTCAACTTCCTATGAAGCCGGGCGTTTTCCAATGCCTGGCCAAAGTAAGCCAGGCCAAAGATAAGAAAAAAGTAATTTTGTCCGATGACATTAAGCATCCAAGCAGTGAAAGCGGCAAAAACGACAGCTGCGAGAATTAATCCAATTCGGTCATATATCAATTGACGATTCATAGGGGGCCTTTGATGAAAGGGAAATTAATGTGTCTTCCCTTTTGGGCAGAGTAGCGGTTTAAATTCCACGTGGTCATACACGTCGCTCGAAAGATGCCGTTACATGCTATGGATCAGTGCTCTGGCCACATACGGCGCAATAGATAAAACCCAGAGGGTCCTACGGCCCTATTTCTCAATTTGCGAAAGACATTTAATTCGTTGGTCTTCCACTACGGGGTCATTCAATTTTTTCAGGGCTTGCCGGGTCTTCTGCAAATAATTTTTTAAATAAGCAGCAGTTGGTTCAATGAATGGCGCATTGCAAACTGATTCATAAGAAAGAAAGTTTGTCGTGCCGATTAATTGCAAAACACCCTTCGGATTTCTTGGTAAGGCGATCGCAAGGGTGATTACCAAATCTTCTGAAGTGCCGGCGTCTGTACCTTCAGCAATTTTTTTTGCTACCCCCAGCCAACGCGCATCTCCAGACTGCATTTTGTGCGTCACGAAATCCCATCGACGCGTGTCATTGTCTTGATAGAGATTTTTGACGGTTTCTTGCGCGCCATGTTCGTCAACGTATTTGGTAATCGCTTGCGGCGTTAATGCCAAAGTCTCGCTTGCGGCCGCAGGCACGCACAGCATTACGGGAAAAATAAATAACAGTATTTTTTTCATTTTTTAACGTGTCACGGTTAAGGCGAAATCGCCGCTGGCGGAAATCCTTGGCCGCGTATTATTCACCTGCGCCACGCATGAAATCATTTTGCATTTTTCGTGATTGGTGCCACCACAGACCCCATATCTTGAACGTCACATGCTTTGCAATACAATCTCAAAAAATGTTCATTAGGTTTTCCTGGGTTCACAGTTAGCGCTGCAGTTCCACCTGGCGAAATTTCCCATACGCCTTTATTGCCATTGGATAGCTCTATAGTCCCTTCGGCGGAACAACAAGAAAGGTCGTAGTCGTGAAGCTCCGAAACCGAAGGAAGAACTTCTTTAGCATGCTTGAAAAAATACATACTTTGTTCCTGCGAAATCGTCCAACCGTGGCAGTCTCCTTTGTCGGAAGTAAGGTAATCATTCTTTTTACATCCGACAGTCACTGCCACTTTTTTGATTTGCTTAAATTTATAATTCTTATAGGTCGGGATGGCATATTCATCACTATCATCGGCAGCAAAAGCAACGCTCGAAATAAGAGCGCAACAAATGAACGACAACAAATATTTCATCATTTTTTTCCCTGCCATTGTGCTGTTGATGCCTCAGTAGCGTTTTTATAAGACGCTTGTGGATGCGAATAAATTTGGCCCTTATCTTCGTCCGGCATTGCCAGTCCTGTTTGAATCTTTGAGATTAGTTGTTGCAGCGCTGAATTTTGTTGTGGCGTCACTGTTTCAAAAACACCGTATTGTGCAGTGAGTTTATCAATTTTTGCAGCCCGCTCGGCGGCGCTCAAATTTGGGTTTATTTGCGCCCAGTATTTGGGATCAAGAACACATAACCCCACAAGTTCAATGCCAACAGAATCGTTGTTCGATGGGAAGCGATTCGGCACAGTTTTTGTCATTTCAATCTTGTTAATCGCCGTTGCCCCCTTCGCTTTGAGTTCAGTCGGACTACATACATGGGCTTCAAGACACTTTGCTTGCAGTTTCCCGACATGCCACGTTTTTCGATACATCGAAGCCACTTGATATGTCGTTCCGTCTTTATCAATCAGGAAGTGTGCCCCATTGGCATTCGCTCTTTGATAGCTGCTCAATGTCCCCGCAGCCGTCGAGCTACCGGTTTGATGCACGATGACGCCCCTTATGGATTTCATCGCGCCATGCTCAATTGCAGGTCTTGGCTCACGCCGTATGCTGGCGTCATTCACAAACCATCCATCTTTATCTACCGTTACCGTTGCCGCCATGAAAATCCCTTTTTCAGATTATTGATATTCATCTCAAGATACGTAGCCTATGTGCTGATATGTTTATCAAAATGATCATAAACATGAAAAAATAATAATATCATAAAAATAACATTTCCAGCCGATCCTCGTCCAATATCATTCGCCTTGGTTTATCATGCGGGTTCCCCAGAATTGATGAACGGCGCTGAAAATCAACTCGGTAAGGCGCAATCGGTAGGGCGACAAGCGAAGCGTATTGCGCCGCATATTGCCGTTGCATGCTATGGGTCAGTGCTATATACGGCGCAATAGATAAAACCCATTGCGCCCTACGGCCCTACTTTGGCCGTAATCTCTTTCGTTTTGTAGCCTTGGAGCGACACCAAACAATGTATCTTCGAAATTGACGGGGGGAATTTAACAGCATGTTAGGTTGATCGGGAACCGAAGTTGGTTTCTCATGCCAACTCAGCAGTGTTGCAAGGTCAATGAGGAAATCGGTCAGAATGGCTATCCCAGTCGCTAAAAGCGTGCCGGCGCAGACAATCTGCATATCACGAGTTCGCGCGTTTAATCGATTTCAAGGATCAGCGATGCGATAGTTATCGGCGTTAACTTTTGTAACATGTTATGCGGCGCAATTCTCTATCGCCGAAATGACAGAACGCGAACCGACTTGCTTGAAATCCTGCTCAATGACACCCTTGTTCAACCGCACGACGCGTTCGGCCATTGCTATCGTTTCCGGCCTGTGAGCGATGCATATCCTCGTCATAGCCAATCTACGGACTGCATCGTTGACTTGTCGTTCGCGCTCCACGTCCAGATGGCTGGTTGCTTCGTCCAGCACCAACACTTTCGGCGCTTTGTAAAGCGCCCGTGCCAGCAATAAGCGTTGCTTTTGCCCGCCCGACAAGGTCGTCCCCATATCGCCGGCCAAAGTGTAATAACCCATCGGCATGGCGGAAATGTCGTCGTGAATTGCCGCAAGTTGCGCGCAAGTTTCCATGCGCCCCTGATTCGGGTGCGGATCGAAGAAACAAATGTTTTCTGCCAATGAACCGGCCAACAACTGGTCGTCTTGCATGACCACAGCCAATGCTTCCCGATACGCGCGATGTCCCAGTTGACGTATCGGCACGCCGCCATAGCGAATTTCACCCTCAGTCGGTGGCAACACACCTAGCAGCAATTTGACTAATGTGGTCTTGCCACAACCGGAAGGCCCAACCACCGCCAGCGATTCGCCCGGTTCAATGGTCAAATCCAGATGACGCAATACCCACGGCTCACCCTCCGCGTAACGGAAGCTGATATCGACAAATTCAACGCGCGGCACCAGATGATCGGTTTTAAAGTCGTGTTCAATATCATCTTCTGCCGGTTCTAGCACGATATCGGCCAGCCGCTCCCCATGCAACGACAACATGCGAAACGCGATGAATTTGTCGATGAGCGACGCCACCCGCCCGGTGAATTGGCCGCCATATGACGTGAACGCGAACAGCATCCCGACGGTGAAATTACCGTTCATTACCATATGCGCACCCATCCAAAACGTGAGCAGGCTTTGCAGCCCGAACACGGTGGTATTGGCGGTACTGAACCACAGCGTGAATTTCTGTGTGCTCACATTGCGATTGATCGAGTCCACCGTCAAATTCATCCAACGGCTACGGCGATCCAGTTCCCGCCCGAATAGCTTGATCGCTTGCACGCCGCGTATCGTTTCCATAAAACAGCTTTGCGCCTTGGCCGACAACGCCATGCTTTCCATACTGGCTTCGCGCATTGGGCCGTAAGATACTGCGCGCAACAAGCCATAGGCGAACACGGCGGCCAATACCAGCATTGTCAATTTGGGGCTATAGAGCAACATCATCCCCAGCGTAGCAATCGCCAATATCCCATCCATGATCGCCTCAAGAAAACCAGTGGTCAGGGTTTGCTGAATTGCGCCGATGGAACCAAAGCGCGACACCACGTCGCCCAGGTGACGTTTTTCGAACCACGCCATCGGCAAGCGAATCAAATGGGTAAAAACATTTGCCACCCATTGCAGGTTCAAATGGTTGGACAAATACATCACCGTCCAGCCGCGTGCCATGGAAATGACCGATTGCACAACCAGCATCAACGCAAAGCCGATCACCAGCACGTTGAGCAAGTCATCGTCGCCTGATGTCAACGCCTCGTCCACTACCCATTGGTTGAACATTGGGGAAACCAGCGCAAACACTTCCAACGCCAAGGCCATCGCGAATATCAGGCCCAGCGAGCGCCACAAGCCATCAACCTTGCCCAACAATCCGCGAATCG
>Ga0302315_10004137_pt1 | contig 12776 bp, 6 predicted proteins | sample III_Palsa_N3_1_FD_200532 | JGI IMG/M metagenome (GOLD analysis project Ga0302315, IMG submission 200532) | Peat permafrost microbial communities from Stordalen Mire near Abisko, Sweden - III_Palsa_N3_1 | ecosystem: Environmental > Terrestrial > Soil > Palsa > Peat permafrost | place: Sweden... | reverse complement strand
CGGTCTGCCCAAACCAGCGGCAAGCCGGGCTCCACAATCCAATGCGTGAGAATATTTCCTTCCTGTAGCAACGGCGTTACCACGATCTTCAACTCATCCAGAAGGACGATGAGGTCCACCTCCGTGGCTGACGTTGTTGTCTGCCGCACATTCACGCTGGCAATGCGTTCCAGCGCCGTTGCAAGGTTGCCCAGCGCCGAGAAATCCTTGTTCCCCGCCGGCAACCCGCTGTGGGCAAGATTCTGATGAACTACCGCAATGGCTCCGCAGACATTGCGCATCTCGTGAAACACGGCTCCTACAGCGATTCGCGACCCGGAGAGCGGTTGATTCAGTCCCGCTACTTCAGGTGCGTGGAACTCCTCGGATGTTTCAACGTGACGGGCGACCTCGGATGGGATGTTCACGGGCCCCTTAATGTAGATTTGCTATTTCCGCGTTATCACCGGTTCTGACGTCACTTTTTCAATCACCAACTGATACTGCGGGATGAGTTTAACATCGCGGATGTTTGCAATCTGCAAGGCTTCATGCAGTTGCGGCCTAAATTGGGTCTCGAATTTGATCGGTTCATCCCATTCAAGAGGAAGAACACAAACACGGATGGAATTGCCTCTTACCTCCCCCATAAAACGTTTCAAGCCGACAACCCATGGATCTCCGTTGAAAAAGTTGTCCGTTAGCAGGCTGTTTTCCGAAGTGAGACGCGCGACATTCCCGGCATAATCGATTTTGAGGAAAAGGTTGCTCAGTGAGGCTGCTCGATGATACCCATCAATTGTTATCTTCCAGGCCGCAGCCTTTGCAAATGCATCCGCTCCCGGCGCGACCATTGAAGCATTTTCGGGTTTAGCGTTTCGCCCATTCGGGTTCTCGACTGGAGCTGGCGGAGCGTCCTGAACCTTGCTTAGCTTGAATTCAACTCTGTACTCGGGCAGAGTTGCGCTAAACATCGAGTCGTCTGCCACCTGACCTGACTTGGCCTCTTCGATCGGCGCACCGCCCGCAAGAGCGGTACTCATCTTAGGAAAGATTGTGAAGGCAAAATGCGGATCGCCATTCGACTGAAGGTAGATGTGTTTTTCATCTTCGACGAATTGTCCCGTCGTGAATAAGATCTTGTCCTGACCGGCGAACGTCGTCCTCCAGGCATTCTCCGCCTCATCGCGGCGGAGCAACACAACTCTGATTTTCCTTCCGTCCAAGGTTTGTACCACGATGTTCGATTCGAGGCCAGGGGTTACGTTTTCGAGCAGTGTCGAGCCTCTCAGTTTTCGCCAAGGCACATTTCCCGAGATCGCGGTGAATGTTCCGTCTGTGAAGCAAAAATCCGGCCTTATGCCTGGGATGACAAAAAAGAAGTAGTAGGTTTCGTTGTTGCCTGTGAGCCGGGTAAACAGTTGGGCAGTGCTATATTTCAGCCGGACGCCCTTCATATCCAGGTTGAACGGCCAGATGGGATAGGCGCCGTTTGGGATAGTGACGGGGATGTCCGGTACCTTGAGCGTTTCGTGGGGAAGCTTAACGGTGAGCTGAAAACCCTTCCAACCAGGCATCGTCTGATGGCGCACGTGATTGTTTAGAAAGATGAATCCACTGTCGCCGGAACTGCGTACGGAGAGGCGCGGCAGCGACAGATCCTGCGGACTCTGCGGATTTTTGCTCGGCGCATGGACCGTCATCGGAGCCAGGGTCTCTCCGAAATCGTGGAGAAAGTAGGTGAAGAGCTTCAGCCTGCGAAATGATGAGCGCTCGTCTCCAAACTCGCCGAGCGGAGCCTGAAAATCATAGGATTTGACGGGGACATCCGTGGGGTAGCCTGTGGCTTTCGACTCCTGCAATGTGCTCAAGCGGCCGTCGGGGTTTTCCCCGCCGTGATACATGTAGAAGCCAAGCAGATTGACGCCAGAGCCGAGAAAGACCGGGCACATCGCTGCAATGTCGTCCGGAGAGACGACTGGGCGGCGACGATAGGTATCCTGCACTCCTCCTCCGACCTCAGCAGTGAGAAACGGATACGGCTCTCTGGGATCGCCGTTGACGGCGGGAGTGGCGCTAAACTTCTCCGTATTTCCATCGAGCCGCGAAGAGAATCGAAACGCGTACACCTCGCTGGCCGGTAAGTCGTTGGATGTTGTGTCCCAAGGTGCGTCCGGATATCCTCCGTACATGGGCAAAACGGCGCCTGGCGGCACCACAGCATTGCCCCATGCAGTAACGCTATAGAACGGAGTGTCCATTCCGCTGTCAATCGCCATCTGTTTCAACTTCAAGATGTACTGCTCGGCGTCTTCGCGGTTTTTCCCCGTGTATTCATTTTCCAATTGAATTCCAATAATCGGGCCGCCGTCCTTCCACAGCAGGCCCAGTATCTGTTGGGCGACCTGGCCATCGAAACTCCGCACATACGAAAGGAACTCCGCGTTGCTTTCGCGCGTTGGACCTTTACGCAGCACCCAATCCGGTAGGCCTCCATTGCGCACTTCGCCATGAACCCACGGCCCAATGCGCAGATAAACGTACAGCCCGTGGCGCGCACAGAGGCTCACAAACCGGCGCAGATCGCGCTGGCCCGTCCAATCGAACTGTCCCTCCACTTCCTCATGATGGATCCAGATCACATAGGTGGATATGATTTGCACCCCGCCCGCTTTCATTTTGAGGATTTCGCCCTCCCATTCGTTTTCTGGATAACGCGAGTAGTGGAATTCTCCCATTACAGGGAGCCAAGGATTGCCATCCATGGTTAGATAATTCCTGTTCACCCCGATGCGATGGCCTGCGGGCGACAGCGACGAGCCTGTCTTATAAGGTGTGTCCATCGGCAGCTCCGATGGCTCAGATCCATCAACAAAGACGTTCGAGATCGCCTGATTTGGGACGGCCTGCGCCCGCAGGGACAGCCGCATCGCGCAGTCCAGCAGCAATGCTGCAATAAGTATCCCGCGCCCGATGGGTTTAATTCTCATGACGATTCCAGGAATGACGCACCCCAGGTAAAGCCGGATATCGGGCCCAAGCAGACTTCGCCGTTTCACTTCTCACGAATCATGGCTTTCACCGGAAGAAGGAAATGATATTCTCCAGAGCCTGCGATGCACTTTACGTTGCCATCCTCAACGGCAATGCTCTGGATGCCAGTTGCCAAATGCAATGGGCGGCCACTCTCCCGCACGGATTCACTCATTTTCGTTGGCAGGTAAATTGTCGCCAAGGAGCCGGGAGGGATTGTGATATCCAAGGTTACGCCCGTCGCGTTCCTGGACCAATGGCTAACGATCTTTCCGAGCACCGAATCGTAACGAGCGAACGTTTCTCTGGTTCCAGCCACCAACGCAGGATGAATGACTATCCGAGAAGCGACAGGCCGGCTCAGATCGAAATCGATTCCCGCCAACCCGCGATAGAACCATTCCTCCGCGTGGCCCAGCATGAAATGGTTTTGCGAACTGTCAGGGTTTGTGTCCCATGCTTCGGTTAGCGTTGTCGCCCCATTTGCCAGTTGATAGCCATAGCTGGGTGAATCGGTGCGCGAAAGCAAGTCGCTTATTACATCGGAGCGCTGTCCGTCGGTGAGCGCGCGAATCTCGTAGTGGAATCCGATATCTCCCGTCGTGACGTGGTCATGGTGCTCGCGAATGTTTTCGACCAGCCTGTTCATCACTGCATCTTTGAAATCGCCGGGGACGATTCCGAGCGCCAGCGGCATTGCATTCGCGGTCTGGCTTCCGCGGTCGTAGAGGCCTGTATCCGGGTGCAGCAAATGCGCGTTGATTGTGGACCGAACCGTATCGGCCTCGTTGCGGAAGGACTGAGCATCATCGGGCTTGTTGAGCAATTGCGCGATCTCGGAGAGCGTCGTCAGATCCTGATAGTAGATGACGGTGGCAGTGAGACCCTTGGAGGTGAGCTGGGATTCGCCTGGCGGGTTGGGGCCGATGTCGTACCAGTCGCCGAGGCCGTATGACAGCTTGTTGTCTTGTAGGCGGCTGCGCAGATAAGCCAAATAACGCACCATCGCTTCATAGCTGCCGGCAAGCAGGGCACGGTCTCCTGTGTACTCGTATGCGGTGAATGGACTCAGGACGGCGGCGCTGCCCCATTCGGGAGAATCGCGAAAATTGGTGTTATTTCCCTGATTGTCGACAAAGGCTATGTATTCGGGTGCGATGGAAGGGATCATGCCATTGGACAGTTGGGCGTCTCTCATATCGCGAGCGAGTTTCCGATAGAGAGGGGCGACGTCATAATTGAAGAAGATAGCCGTCCCGGCAAGATATGTTTGTTCGAGCCAGCCCAGCTTCTCTCGCTGCGGGCAGTCGGTTAAGACACTTACCATGTTGCTGAGAATGGCCATGTCGATAAGCCGATGAATGCGCATGAAGAGACGGTTGGATGTGGAGAATTCGCCGACCTGCGTGACGTCGGCATGCACAAAGTCTCCTTTGAGAGCGAGGAGAACAGGTCTGTTTGACGAGGCTGCACTCTTGACTTCGGTGATTTGTATATAGCGGAAACCATAGTAGCTGAATCGCGGATGCCAGGTTTCGTCTCCATTCCCTTTGAGCGTATAGGAAAAAAGATTTGCGGAACCCGGCCGTGCGTTGGCGCTGTGTTGAGTAACATTCCCGTTCTTGTCCAGAAGCTCGCCAGCGGTGATCTCAATTTTCGCGCCACGAGGGCCGCGCACGACAATCTCCGGCCATCCGGAGATATTCTGCTCCAGATCGTAAATCCGCGTGCCGGACTTTCGGTCGATGATTGTTCGCGGCGATAACACCGTCGCCACTTTTATCGGAGGCAGCATCTGCGAGACCATTTGTCCACCCGGGCCGCCCACCTCGATGGCTTGCGCCCATGTTGCATCCTGAAGACCCGGTCTATCCCAACCTTGCTGTTCAAGTCGTGCGTCGTAGTCCTCTCCGCCATAAATGGACGAGAACACGATTGGGCCAGGAATGGTCTTCCACGAGCCGTCGCTGACGATTGTCCCGCTGCTACCATCGGTGAAATCGATTTGCATTTGCAAAATGAGTTTGGGCTGTCCAAACGAGCCTGCGAATTTTGTATATCGTCCCTTGATTCCTTCCACGTTGTACATTCCGTTGCCCAGCATGACACCCAGGGCGTTGGCGCCGGGCTTGAGCAGAGACGTAACGTCCCATGAGTTGTAAAGAATTGTCTTGCGGTAGTCTGTCCAACCCGGATTGAGAACGCTGTCAGTCACGGAGCGGCCATTGACGCGAAGCTCGTATTGACCCAGTCCGGAGATCAGCACCAGCGCCCGTCTAACGGGCTTGTCCAGAGTGAACGCGTGCCGGAAGATCGGGAGTGGGGATGATTGGTCGCGAAACTCCCACATGTTTTCGCGCGGTTGAGCGGACGGCGGGGTATCTGGCGTAGCCGCTATCCAATGAGCGGTCCATCCATCTGATCGAAGAATACTTGTAGTCCAGCGAGCGGGTTGACTCCAGTCGGATTCGTGGCCGGTTTGATCCCAAACCGCAAGCTTCCAATAGTATGTTTTCAAAGAAACCATGGGCGGACCGGCATACGGAACATTGAAGGTTATCGACGATAGCACCTTGCCGCTGTCCCAAACGTCTCCCTGGTTGCGACCAAGGCTTTGCGGAGAAGAGGCAACCAGAATTCGATAGGCAGATTGCGCGAGTCCACGGTCGAGGCGAGAATGGGCTTGAAGAATCCAACTGAGTTGCGGGGAACCTGCGTCGATGCCCAGTGGATTGACACTGTCCTCCGTTTTGAGTTTGATCGGTACTACGGCAGACGATGGGGCGGAGACGGACACTTCGTGTGCCTGCCGGGCCGGTACTCGATTTCTTAATTCAACGGCATCAGCGGATGGAACTCGGAGGAGCAGGGCAAAGACAGCCGAACGTGTTAAGAGAAAGCGTAAGAGGCGCAAAATGTCTTCTCCTGAACCTGTAAGAAACTTCGTCGGAAACGTGTTGACGGTGTTTCGATTCTTTGTCTTCGCTGGACTACTCGATCATTTGTTGCAAGGTTGATTCTCTTTTCATTTTGACACTGGCCGATGGTAGCGGCCCGTGACGGCGGGCGACCGGTCAATCAGGAGCCGATTCGATTGGTTTCACATGACTTTCACTATCAGATCATTTCCAGGACAAGGAGATTCCAGGTTATATATCCTTTGTGACTCAGAGCTGCACCGGTATCGGGATGATAGTACTCATTCAGTGAGCCGTTTATCTCAAGGTCCTTGGACAGGAGCAGGATCGTCTTGTCAGCCAGCGCATCTGCTTCTTCCTTGTACCCATATCGCCGCAAAGCCTTCCATACGAAGTAATTCACCATGATCCAGATGGGGCCGAGCCAGTTGCTCGGGTTGGAACTACGCTCAAGCGAGTACATAGTCTCCAGTGACGAAAGCGACCGCGTCCCCCATTGCGCGCGGAGCCGGTCGTCCGCGAGATAGTTTGTGCTAACCAGTTTGTGGGCGTTTTGTTGGGGCGCGATGCCACACCAGAGCGGCAGGAAGCCTGTAAACATCTGGATCCTCGTCGGGAGACACTTCCAAGACATGTCCATTCCTCGCTGGACGGTTGGAATGAGTTCGGCCCGCCGATCGACACATTGAACATCGACGGTGTAGTAGTAACTGTCCCTGGGGTCCCAGCAGAATTCTTCGATTCGCTCCCCCAACTCTTTTGCCTGGCTTGAAAGCCGGTGGTGATCCACCGGGCGTCCAAGCCGTCGCGCGAGTTCCGCGGATGCTAAGAGATCCTGATAGAACAGGCAATTGAGAAGCAAGTTTGCCGAGGAAAAGAAAGGCCGGCCAAAGGTTGTCGGGTCGTTGTCGTCGCCAACCGCGACATCGTCACCCCACACGAGTAAACCAATCGGGGAGTTGTTGTGTTCTGTCCAAGAATCGTAGAAACGCAGGATCGCATCGAAGTGCGGCTCCAGCCATTTCGTATCGCTGCGCTGATCGCTGGCCAGCAGCCCGAGCTGGCCGAAGACCGGCTTGGCTTGGTTTCTCGAGGTCTCGCTCTTGGCTCCCATTCGGAAAGCGTCCGGGTTGTCGGCGGTCATCATGATAGGCAATTGTCCACCTGGCGAAGCGTGCTCAAGAAAGTTCAAAAGACTTCCCGAGACATGCTCGCAGAGCTTTTGCTAGAGCAACTCATCTTGTTGCAGCGCGGCAACGCGAAAAAGCCCCTGGCTGGTCCAAAGCGTGTCCCAATCCCAGAGTTGAGTTGAATAGGTTTTGCCGGGCGCAGTCTGCGCAATGCTGGGATACTTCAGTATTCCGTCGGGAGCCCGAAGTAGCTGCGGCGCATTGGCTGCGAAATAGCGAAGGAGTGCGTCTGCGCGTTGACGGCGCTCGTCGCCGGAAAGGAGTACCGCGTGATTCGTGATTGGGCCTGGGTCTGGTTCGCCGTGAGCTGTCACGATGGCCGCGGCACTTGATGCTGCCAATCCAGCCAGAACATCACGTCTTGAGATAGAGTTCATTCCGTTCCTTAGCCTCTCGGGCTCTCATTCGGTCTAAACTGTTGCGCGGGATCGGTTGACTTCACGCTTCGACCCATGTGGTCTGATTTGCATTTGCATATCTCAATTGAGATCCAGCGAGGAGAGAGATCCTTATCCTGGATGGTTCTTGAACCAATCCGCCTCGGCGACGAGCTTCGGCTTCTCTCCCGTGCTCCGATAAAGATGCAGCAGGCGAAAATGTACTGCCTTGCTGGATGGGTATTTCTTCTCTGCCATTGATAAGAGAGAAATAGCGTTGCGAGCCTCTCCCAACTGTTCAAATGCCTCGGCGAGATCTAGCGCTGCCCAAAGCGGCGTCCTATCTTGCGGAACGCGCGGCGCAAGGAAGTCACGGAGCTCTGTCCATCGCATCAACTGGTCCAGCGCTTCACTCACCCGTGCAGCAGCACGTTCGTCCTTCGGGTTAGCGGAGAGCTCGTCGCGAAAGACGACGAGCGCCTTGTCCCACTGGCGCCGTTTTCTGTAGAGCATGCCAAGGTCGTGCCGCAGGTCGGGCAGTTCCGGATGCGAATGGAGTAACCCTTCGAATCCGCTGACCGCCTCATCTTCCCTTCCCTGGTCAGCGAGCATCTCAAACTTCAGCTGGGCAAGATAGGGAGAATCCGGATACTGCTGACTGCAAAGCTCGATTCGAAGGATGTGCTGCTCTCCACTAAGGACAGCCAATTGATAGAGGAGAGCTGCATCGTCCTTGTGCTGCCGCCAGAGCGTAAGAACCGCGTCGAATCCCAAATCGGCGTGAAAATTCGGAGACGCGCGTTGCGCTGTCGGGAAGGCGCTGCGCGGATCGCCCGAAGTGCTCGCTTGGTTTAGCGCCGCGATATACATTTCGCTTTCGGAGTTTTCCCGCAACTTCCCGACAAAATATTGCGCAGCCGCCAGGTACGACTTGGCGAGCTGGATCAGCGCGAGGTCGTGCGGATACGTCTCGTCTTGCAACAGGGTCGCGTAGGCTTTTACCGAATCGACCGGCTCATCGAGATCGAGATAGCACGGAGCAACGATAGCGATAATCTTGGCCTCCGAAGCGTAGTCCCGAATGATCTTGCTCAGCATCGGTCGCGCGCCATCCAAATCTCGTATCTTGCATTTCTCCTCTGCGAGCAACGCGTAGGTGCGCGGCAAGTTCTTCAACTTCAAAGCCTGCTCGAAGGCATGAATTGCGTCGGTGGATAGGCCTTGTAGTTGAAGGGCAATGCCAAGATCGGTGAGCAATTCCGGAGAGCCGGGGTTTTGACGCAGGGCCTGGCGGTATAGCATCTCAGCCGATAAATAGTCTCCATGCTGAAGCGCCGTCTGGCCTGGGTCCGGCTGTTCTTCCAGCTGGCCATTGGCGTCGCAGGCAAGCGAAGAAAGAATGACCGAAACGCACAGGATAATGCTGCGGCTCAATTGTCTTGGTGAAGTCATTGTGAGCCTCTTAATGTCCGAAGTTGAGATTGATTGCGAGACCGCTTGAACGATGCTTGCATTTTCAGTACAAGCAGAGGGGCGCGAAGCGCCCCTCTGCTTGTATCTGACTTGCGGCAAAGGTTTTACACGTCAAAAGGTGAAGCGCCCCGACAACTGAAGAATGCGTGCGCTTCCTTGGTAGTTGTTGGGTAAGATATTTGCCACAGTTGGATACCCGTTGGGCTGGAGGGCTGTATCGGTCATCGTGTCGTCGGGTTGTCCTGGATTCCAATGGTTGAAGGCATTGAATGCATCGAACCGCAGCTCAAAGGCCGACTTTTCCACGACGGCAAAGCTCTTGGACAGCGATAGATCGGCGAGGATCAGCCCAGGCCCGCGTATTGCGTTGCGCGACGAGTTGCCAAAATCACCCCACACCGGCTGCGTGAAAGTCTTATCGGTTGAACCTGAGACATCGTCGGAGCAGAACCATTGCTGGTGGGATTTAGGGCACTTGGGCGCACCGGGATTGAAGTTGGCCCTCTCCGAATAGGTGTTGTTATTGCCATTATCGGCCCCAACGATGGTGAAGGGAATTCCTCCCTGGAAGGACGAGAGGACGCCGAACCTCCAACCCCCGATGGCCTCATCGACCGCCTTCGAAGAGTTACCAAGGAGCGCCTTGCCCGTGCCAATGGGCAGGGCGTAGACGATGGTGACCGCCAAGCGGTTTCCCACATCGTAGCCGCCTCGAGCATAGTCCGACGCTATGTTGTGTCCATCCTGAGGCCCAGCCCATCCTGCATTGTCCGTAACGCCGCCGCCGGCGAGGCCGGCAACGCTGGATTTGGTGTCGAGCGCCTTGGACCAGGTGTAAGCCGCCACCAGGTCGAGATCGCGCGCCCGATGCTCGACTTTGACGTCCAGCGCGTTGTAGTTGGCAAAGTCGTCAAAAATCGCGTTGACCAGAGTTCCCAGGTTTTGGTAGGGCACGCGTGCAGCCACCGGCACGGAGGGCCCCGTCGACGATGCAATGCAACCGTTGATCGCGATGCACTGCGAGGGCGCGTTGGGGTTGGAACGCCCAAACAGGTTAGTGCCATGGTTGCCGATATAATCGACTTCGAGCTTGTTTGCCCCAGGCAGTTCCCGCTCAACGCCAAGGTTCCATGCCAGGTAGTATGGGTTTTTGTAATGGTCGTCTTGCCAAACCCCGAAACCCAAATTGCCCGTGGTTAATTGTCCGTTCGGGGAAGCATTGGGCAAGCTGTTGGTGTTGCGCAAGGCAGGATAGGAGAGCGCCGCATCCGGGCCATCGGCAAAGCCAGATGAACTCGGATAAGGGTTGACATTACCCTGATCCAATTCGTTGTCTTCAATGGAGTCGAAGTATTTACCAAGGCCCCCGCGAAGGATAGTCTTATCGTCTCCAAAGACTCGATAGGCGAAGCCGAGGCGCGGCGCAAAGTCACCCTCAGGGGCAGGTCCAGGGCCGCGTTCTCCACCCGGAGAAGGAACGTAGAGTCCGGTCGATGGGTCGAGAGGATTTACACCGCCGTAAGCTGCGGCAGTCTTTGCATTCGCGATGTATAAAGCGCCGCCAGGCGCGCTGAAGTCGGGCCAGGTGAAGCCATTCTGCTCCTCATATGGAGTGGCGATGAACTCATAGCGCAGGCCGAGGTTTAGGGTCAACCTGTCGTTGACCTTCCAATCGTCCTGCACGTAGGGCGCGTACGTGTGGAAAACCAGGTGCGAAAGCGTTCCCAAGTCAGCATTGGACCCAGGGCCCGTCTCAGTGATATCGACGCCGGGCGACGCGCCAAGCAAGGAATCGACGAAGTCGTCGCCGGAGTACTCCCCGTTGTAGTTGACCCGGCCCAGCGAGCCGCCCGCCGTGACGCCATAGATTCTGCGATAGCCACCATAGCCAAAGCTGAGGGTGTGCCGCTTGACGGTCCATATAACCGATTCGCTGTAATCCCAGGTGGAGGGAACTTCCGTGACTATCGAGCCAACGAAGGCACCGCCGCCGCCGTAGTTATAGCCGTCGTTCAAGTCGCTGCCGTCGTACTCGATGCGCGGATACCCCTCGCCAGGCGTATGGAATGGAGCGGGCCAATTGAGCGCACCTATTTGTGCCGGTGAAATATATGCGGCCGGGCCTTGCGTCCATTCTTGCCGCGAGAAACCCACACGGACTTGATTGGTCAAATGGGGAGAGAACTCGTGCGTTTCCGTGAAGGTGTAGAGCCGAGCGGGCTGACTCGTAACAGTGGCGTTTACGGGAGTGTCCGCCCCATTGACCTCGTTCTCATCGTGCCAGGTCATGTGGAAGAAGATCTGGTCATTTGCGCCGATGTTCTGGTCGACGCGATAGTTCTGCTGGTTGAAATTCAAAGCGGTAGCGGAGTTGTACGAGTAGTTGTTTGTACCGAGCGGGGCATTCAGGTTCGGCCCTGCGGGGAAATAGAGGCCCTGCGTCATCACCAGTTGGCCGAGGTTCGAAATGAGACTGGCGGGAATGGTGTAGCTCGAACTCGTTGAAAAATCGGTCAAAGGGCAGCCGGCGGCAATACCCAGGCTGGGGTAATTAAACGGGGCGAAGAGCGGATGCTGCTGGCCCGCCTGGTAGGTCTTTCCGCACTGCGTATATCCAACACCCGGGGGGGCTTGCGCCGCTGTGAAATTTCCCAGGACGCTGGCGTCGATTATGCCCATCATCTCATCGGCGCTGGGAACCGAAGTTAAACTGCTGCCGGCATTGTTCTTCCGGAATCCCTCGTAGTTGGCAAAAAAGAATGTCTTGTTTTTGCCGTTGTAGATCCAGGGAATGCGAACCGGGCCGCCAAATGAGCCCCCGAACTGATTTTGCTGCAGCCGACTCACGAGCAGCTTTGACCCGGCGGGCAATTGGTAATTGGCCCCGTGAGGGTACGCGTCGACATAGTTGTTGCGCAAATACTCGAATGCCGATCCGTGATAGCTATTGGTCCCGGATTTGCTGGTGATGTTGATCTGATTCATGCTGTAGCCATACGCGGCCGAGTAGCTCTTTGTGAGCAAATCGAACTCGGCAATGTCGTCCAGGGATGGGGAGAACATTGCGTCGTCGTAACCGAAATCGAGGATGGATGTGCCGTCCACCGTGTAGCCCTCGGAGGAGCCACGGGACCCGCCCAGACTGACTGAACTGAGGTTGGTGCCGCTGATGCTAATGCGGTACTGCGTTTGTTCACCGCCGGGGTTGTTGACGGCCCCAGGCGCCAGCAGCATCAGATCCTGGAAGTTGCGGCCATTGAGAGGCAGTTCCGAAATTTGGGCGCTTCCGATTACCTCTCCGACGCTCGCGGTGTCCGTATCCAATGCGAGAGCCGTGGCGTTGACTGAAATGGTCTCGGTTGAAGACCCGACGGTTAGCGTGGTTTCAACACGGACGGTTTGATCGACGTCGAGAACGATACCCGATTGCTTCTCGCTCTTGAACCCCTTGCCCGCGACATCTATCTGGTAATGGCCCGGCTGCAAGGCAGGGACCGTGTAATCTCCCGCCTCATTCGTCGACACAGTTCTGACATCGTGCGTGTCTACATTTGTGACCGATACCCGAGCCGCTACGATCACGGAACCGGCTTGATCTTTGACGTGTCCAACGATTGAGCCCGAAGCGTTCTGGGCTGTGAGCCTTCCGGCGGCCAGAATGAGCGAGACGGTCAAGACCCCGATGGTTCGATTTCGCAAGCAATCCCTCATGCGTCTCCCTGACATTATCCCCTCCTGAATGTTGTTCCCGTTGGCGAATCAATTGCCTATTGAAAAAATGTGCGCCGGTGCTGCTTGACTTTCGG
>Ga0302315_10004135_pt1 | contig 12779 bp, 10 predicted proteins | sample III_Palsa_N3_1_FD_200532 | JGI IMG/M metagenome (GOLD analysis project Ga0302315, IMG submission 200532) | Peat permafrost microbial communities from Stordalen Mire near Abisko, Sweden - III_Palsa_N3_1 | ecosystem: Environmental > Terrestrial > Soil > Palsa > Peat permafrost | place: Sweden... | reverse complement strand
CGCGATAATGGCGCCTACACAGGAGATTCGCATCATGAATGAAGACCGTCTAGTCGATATCGAAATAAAACTATCCCGCTCCGACGACATGCTGGAGGAATTGAACAAGGTAGTCTATGAACAGCAGAAAAAGATAGACCGCCTGGAAGTGTTGTATGCGGCCCTGTTGCGCCGCGTGCCGGAATCTGCCGACAACGACGGCGAGAGAAATCTCGCGCATGAGAAACCGCCGCACTATTGACGGCGACGATTTCTCACGCGTGTTTTACGATTGTGGTTCCGACCAAAGCTTGCCTGCAGTAGCCCAGTTTTCGCGCTTGACTTCGTGGATGATGATATCGACCGAGTCAGCACTGCAAGCGAGCGTGCTGCAAGCCGCTTCAGTGACCGCTTTGACGAAGGCGCGCTTTTGCTCGGCGCTACGGCCGTCAAACATTTGTACGTTGATTGTTGGCATTGAATAATCCTTTCAGGTAGACGTTAACTGGCTCTAAGTCAGCAGCGATAGGTGGCATCGATCGCGTCCAGCTTGCGCAACAGCGCAGGCCATTCAAGCGCGCCTTCCGGTTGGCCGTCGCCGAGCAGATCACGGTGCGTTTGCGCGCAAATCGCTGCATCCGGCATGTGTATTTCCCCGCCGCCAGCCTGCGCCTTCAATTGAATCAGGCACGCCTTGTCAAGCGTATCCATCAATACGAACGCTTCGGCCACCGTGCGGCCGCATATCAGCGTGCCGTGATTGCGCAGCAGCATAGCAGGGCGCTGGCCGAGATTCCCGATCAGGCGATCCTGTTCCAGCGGCGACAAAGCCAAGCCTTCGTAGGAATGATAACCGATCTGCCCAAAGAAGCGCAGCGCGTGCTGGGAAATCGGCAGCAAGCCCAGCTCCTGAATGCCGATTGCCACGCCGTTCGGGTTGTGCAGATGCATTACGCAAGCGGCATCCGGCCGGGCCGCATGGACCGCTGCGTGAATCGCAAAGCCGCTGACGTTCACCGGGTATTGCGATACACCGATGGTGTGCCCCTGTAAATCGATTTTCACCAGGTTGGACGCATTGACCTCATCGAAACGCAAGCCGAACGGATTGATCAGGAAATGTCCCGGCTCATCCGGCACGCTGGCGGAGATGTGGGTGTAGATCGTATCGTCCCACGCATTCAGCGCGCATAGCCGATAGCATGCGGCGAGATCGATGCGCACCTGCCATTCGGCTTCGTTCATTGATTGCTCTGCCAGTCCGATTTTTCACGCAAGTGCACCCGCCGCCCAGCTGAAAATGTAGCGGCAACGGTGCGATCGTCACCCAGCAAGGCCAACGCAAACAACAATTCTTCCAGGCTGTTGGTGCGGGAGGTGCGGCGTGCCAACAGCGGTGTCGCTTGCGGATCGAGCACGACGAAATCGGCCTCGGCGCCGAACTTGAAATTACCGATGGTGCCTTCCAGTTGCATGCTGCGCGCGCCGCCCAGCGTTGCCAGATAAAACATGCGCAGCGCCGGCAGATAGGTGCCTCCCATGCGCGCCACCTTGTAGGTTTCATTCATGGTTTGCAGCATCGAGAACGAGGTGCCGCCGCCGACATCGGTGGCCAGCGACAAAGGCATTTGCGCAGCATCCGCCTTGGCGAAGTCGAACAGGCCGCTACCGAGGAACAGGTTGGAGGTCGCGCACATCGAGATCGCCGATTGGGTTTCTGCCATGCGCGCACGGTCGGTATCATCGAGCCAGATGCAATGCGCATACATCGCGCGCGGACGCAGCATGCCGTAGTGATCGTACACATCCAGATAGCTGCGCGCCTTGGGGTAGAGCGATTTGACCCATTCCACTTCGTCGGTATTTTCGGCGACATGCGTTTGCAGGTAAGTGTCCGGATAGGCTGTGGCCAATTCCCCGGCCAACTGCATCTGCGCGTCGCTGGAAGTGGGTGCGAAACGCGGCGTGATCGCATAAAGCTGACGGCCGCGCTTATGCCATTTCTTGATCAGGGTTTCGCTGTCGCGCACGCCGCTTTCCGCTGTGTCTTGCAGGAATTCGGGGCAATTGCGGTCCATTAATACCTTGCCGGCCACCATGCGCAAGTTGCGTGCTTCGCTTTCGCGGAAGAATGCTTCTACTGAAGTCGAATGCACGGTGCAGTACACCATTGCAGTGGTGGTGCCGCAGCGCAGTAGTTCGTCGACGAAAAATCCGGCGACATCGCTGGCGTGTTCGGGGTTGGCGAATTGGCGTTCGGTGGGGAAGGTGTAGGTTTCCAGCCACGGTAGCAAGCCCGGCGCCGGTGAAGCGATCATATCGGTTTGCGGGTAGTGGACGTGGGTGTCGATGAAGCCGGGGATGATCAGCTTGCCGCTGTAGTCGTGCAGCGGGGTGTCTGGGGTCAGGCTGGCTTTTAGCTTGGCGTAGTCGCCTACTGCTTTGACGAAGCCGCTGTCGACTATCAGTAAGCCGTCTTCGAACCAGTCGTAGGAATGCTGGTGAAGGGCTGGGTCGGCTGTGAAATGGAGGATGCTGGCTCGGTAGGCTTGGATGCCGGGGGTGGGTTGGGCTTGAGTCATGTGAAGCTTTCTGGTTGTATCGTTTAAGGTTTTCTCGTGCGTTTCTGTAGCCGCTTCGTGGGTACGTGCCGGGGGTAGCCCGGCGGCTACTCACTTTCTTTGCTTCGCCAAAGAAAGTAAGCAAAGAAAGGCGAGCGCGGGCAGGCTGCCCTTCGGGTACCCGCTGAAAAAGCAGGGAAAGCGGCAGCCTCCAAGCGCAATTCATCCGGCGCGATTGTGTGCAGACTAGCTAGTGAATGTGATCATTTTTGGCAATTCAGGAAATTCAATTTCAGAGTGATTTTCGTGTGGATTATGCGCTTGCAACCATCTTGGCTACTACCGGCGGTTGCGCATCAAGTTGTGTTGCGCGTTCCGCTGCTTCCCATACTTGCAGTAGTTGGGCTGCTACCGATGCGGCGATGACGGCGGGGGCCTTGTTGGTGATTCCCTGCAGGCCGATTGGGCAGACCATCTCGTCCAGGCGCTGCCGGCTTATGCCGCGCTCGGCCAGGCGGTGTTCGAATTGCATGCGTTTGGTTCTTGATCCTATCAGGCCGAACCAGTCGTTGCCGGGGCGGCGTAGTATGTGCTCGCTCAGGCGTTGATCCAGTGTGTGGCTGTGGGTCAGTACCAGGAAAGTGGAGCCGGGTGGGGCGGAGTCGGCGATGTATTCGGGGGTATCCGTGGCTTCCACCTGCACGTTGGCGGGAATGGTTTCCGGGAACATGTCTTCGCGTTCGTCTACCCAGGTGACGTGGCAGGGCAGGTCTGCCAGTGCACGGATGATGGCTGCGCCGACGTGACCGGCACCGAACAGCACCAGGTGTGGACGGTGGGCCAGGCAAGGGTCGATCAGCCAGCGTTTTCCGGCTGGGTCGCGCATGACGTGGCAGGGACGATCGAAGTTCACTTGTAACGGTGCTTGCACGGTGCGGTCTGATTGGCAACGTGCAGTGCGATCGAAGATCAATGCGGGACTCGCATCGTCCAGCGGGATTAGCCGCCAGCTATCTTCGCGTTGTTGCAGCCGCTCGCGCAGGCAGTCGAAATTCTCCAGCGTAGTTGTTCCGATGCGCTCAAATGCCAGGTGCACGACGCCGCCGCAGCATTGGCCCAGGCTGGGGCCGAGCGCAAAGCGTTCCAGCCGGCGCGGCGTATCGTCCGCAGGTAGTGTCAGCATTTCACGGGCAATGTCGCAGGCGCGCATTTCCAGGTGACCGCCGCCGATAGTGTCGTATTGCATATCGGCGGCGACCAGCATCTTGGCGCCCGTTTCCCTGGGCCCGGAGCCTTCGACAATGGCCACGGTCACCAACACCGTTGGGGTGTTGCTGCTATCGAATGTGGTGAGCCAGTTGGTCATGATCGCGCCCGTGATGCCTTCAGTGTAGTGCATTCTGCACAGCTTCGACAGCCTTCAATATCTCTTCGCTGGTGGCCGGTGCGTTCAGAGGCGGGTTGACCTTGTGTTCACCGGCGGCGGAAACCGCATCGCGAATTGCATAGAATACCGAGAACGGCAACAGCAGCGGCGGTTCGCCCACGGCTTTCGAGCGATGGATGCTGTCGGCCACATTGCGATTCTTGAACAAGCGGACGCGGAACTCCAGCGGGCAATCGGATACGCCGGGGATTTTGTAGGTCGATGGCGCATGCGTCATCAATTTGCCGCCCTTGTTCCACCATAATTCCTCGGTGGTCAGCCAGCCCATGCCTTGAATGAATGCGCCCTCCACCTGGCCGATGTCAATTGCCGGGTTCAATGAATGGCCGGCATCGTACAGTGCGTCAGCGCGCAATAAACGCCATTCGCCGGTGAGGGTATCGACTACCACTTCAGCCACTGCGGCGCCGTAAGCGAAATAATAGAACGGGCTGCCGGTCATGCTCTTGGCGTCCCAATGCAAACCGGGCGTTGCATAAAAGCCGTCCGACCACAATTGCACGCGCGACATGTAGGCTTTTTGCACCAAGGACGCGAAGGTGATCGATTTATCGCCGAGCTGCACGATATTGGCGGCGAAGCGCACATCTTCGGCATTGCCTTCCAATAATTTTGCTGCGACAATCGTCAAGCGCTCGCGGATCTGGCGTGCCGCGTCCTGCGCAGCCTTGCCGTTCAAGTCGGCGCCGGTCGATGCTGCAGTGGCGGATGTGTTGGCGACTTTGCTGGTATCGGTGGCGGTAACGCGCACATGCTCCAGATCGATACCCAATTCATGCGCGACCACTTGCGCTACTTTGGTGTTGATACCCTGGCCCATTTCGGTGCCGCCGTGGTTGACCAATACCGAGCCATCGACATAGACATGCACTAGGGCGCCGGCCTGGTTCAAATGCGTCAAATTGAAGGCGACGCCGAATTTGACCGGCGTCAGCGCAAGGCCTTTTTTCAACACCGGGCTGCCGGCATTGAAGGCATTGATTGCTGCCCGCCGTTGCCGGTATTCGCTGGTTTGCTCCAATTCATCAAGCAATTCGTGGATGACGTTGTCGACCACTTTTTGTCCATATGGCGTGACGTTGCGACCTTCTTCGTCATTGCGTCCGTAGAGATTGACGCGACGGACGTCGAGCGAATCCTTGCCCAGGTTGCGGGCGATTTCATCGACGATGTATTCAATCGCAATCGCTCCTTGCGGGCCGCCGAAGCCACGGAAGGCGGTATTCGACTGTGTATTGGTTTTGCCGCACAGTGCCAGGATATCGACGTCTGACAGATAATAGGCATTATCGAAATGGCAGACTGCGCGGGTGGCGACCGGGCCGGAGAGATCGGCCGAATAACCGGCGCGCGAAACCATTTCCACCTTGGCGGCGAGAATCCGGCCGGTGTCGTCGTAGCCGACTTCGTATTCATAGTGGAAGCAATGGCGCTTGCCGGTAACCAGCATGTCGTCGTCGCGGTCGGCGCGTAGCTTGACCGGGCGTTTCAGGTGTGCGGCGCTGATGGCTGCGCAGGCAGCCCACAATGACGATTGCGATTCCTTGCCGCCGAAGCCACCGCCCATGCGGCGGCATTCTACCGTGACGCTATGCGAATGGATGTTGAGCGCGTGGGCGACGATATGTTGCATTTCCGACGGATGCTGGGTCGAACACAAGACCAGCATGGTCTTGTCTTCCTTTGGGATGGCATAGGAAATCTGGCCTTCCAGGTAAAACTGCTCCTGGCCGCCGACATACAATTCGCCTTTGACGCGATGCGGCGCACTGTCAAACGCCGGTTTGAATTTGCCGCGCTCCAGATGCATCGGCGGCAGGACGAAGGATTGCGCCTGTTTGGCCGCCTGCGGCGTCAAGATCGCCGGCAGTTCGGTGTAATCGACCACGCCCAGCCGCGCGGCGCGGCGCGCATTGTCATGCGTGTCGGCGACCACCACAAACAAGGGTTGGCCGACGTATTGGACCAAGCCATCAGCCAGGATCGGGTCGTCATGGATGATCGGTCCGCAATCGTTGGTGCCGGGGATGTCTGCGGCGGTATATACCGCAACCACGCCGACCGAGCGTTTGACGGCATCGAGATTGATGGCGTTGACCTTGGCGTGGGCTTTTTGCGACAAGCCCAAGGCCGCGTGCAAGGTGCCGCGCAGTTCAGGCACATCGTCGGTGTAGGTGGCTTCGCCCAGCACGTGCAGGATGGCCGATTCGTGGATGCGCGACTGGCCGACTTCGGCCCATGGCGCGACATCGATTTTTGCAACGAAGGATTCAGTAGGTGTGTTCATGGCTCGTGGTTCTCTCAGTCTGACTCACTACACTAAATACAGGCGAAGGCATTGACTGCTTCGTTGCTCAAAGGCGCGTCGGCACGGGTTTCCAGCCAGAAGCGGCGCAGCAGGTTTTGCGCAGTCTTCATCCGGTAATTGTTGGACGCGCGCATATCCGACAATGGCGCATAGTCTTGCGCCAGCAGGAGCATCGCTTGCGCCAGGGTCGCTTCATTCCAGGTCTTGCCATTGATGAAGGCTTCAGTCTTGGCGGCGCGCTTGGACGTGGCGGCCATGCCGCCAAACGCGATGCGCGCTTCACGCACTACATCGCCATCGAGGGTAAAACCAAACGCTGCGCAGACTGCCGAAATATCCTGGTCGAAGCGCTTGGCCAGTTTATAGGTGCGGAATTGGACGCCTGGGCGGGGCAGCGGCACGAACACCGCTTCGACGAATTCGCCGGGCAGCAAATCCTTCTTCTGATAATCGAGATAGAAATTCTCCAGCGGCATGCGACGCTGTCCGGCGCTGCCGCGCAATACAACTTCAGCCCCCAAGGCGATCAGCCACGGCGAAGAATCGCCGATCGGCGAGCCGTTGGCGACATTGCCGCCCAAGGTGCCGGCATTGCGGATTGGCAGCGAGGCAAAGCGCTGCCACAATTCGGATAGCTGCGGATAGTGTTTGCACAATGCGCGATAGGCGTCGTTCAGTGACACGCCGGCGCCGATTTCCAGCATGCCGTCGGCTTCGCGCAGGATTTTTAATTCGGCGACCTGCCCGAGATAGATGATGTCGCCCAAATTGCGCATTTGTTTGGTTACCCACAGCCCGACGTCGGTCGAGCCTGCCAGGATGCAAGCAGTGGGATTGGCGCTGCGCACTTCCACCAATTGTTGTAGCGTGCGCGGCGCATGGAAATTCTGGCCGTTGAAGGTATAGGTGAAGGTTTGTTCGCGCTGCAAATCCTGCAGCGGCTGGTTCAAGGCAGTGCGGTCAAGATGGACTGCCGGCAGCTGGCACATGCGTTGCGCCGCATCGATAATCGGCCGGTAGCCGGTGCAACGGCATAGATTGCCTGACAGCGCATCGTCGATTTCCTTGCGATGCGGTGCGTCCGATTTGCCTTCCTGGCGCAAATACAGGTCCCACAGTGACATGACGAAGCCTGGCGTGCAGAAACCGCATTGCGAGCCATGACATTCGACCATCGCTTGTTGCACCGGGTGCAGGGCGCCGTCAGCCTGTTTCAAATCTTCGACGGTGAACAGTGCCTTGCCGTCCAGGGTGGGCACTAATTGTATGCAGGAATTGACTGAACGTAGTTGGACTTGTCCGTCTTGCAATTCGCCGATCACCACGGTGCAGGCGCCGCAATCTCCTTCGGCGCAGCCTTCCTTGGTGCCGGTGCAATGCAAATCCTCCCGCAAATGTTGCAGAACGGTGCGGGTGGGTGCAGCATCCGAAATGGTTTGAATGGCGCCGCGATGGTAAAAACGTATTGCTTCCGACATGGTGTGTGACCTCTATATTCTTGTGCAGCTAGGTTAGCACTCGGGTCGCGGCCAGCTATATCAGGATCATGATGTCCATTATCACCTCGTCAAAATAAGCATTGATGCGGAAAAACCGTGAATTTCACTCTGAAGCGGCGTTTATTCGGTAGGGGACGTCAAATCGAGATTGACGGATTTTTGGATGCAAAATGGTTTGTTCAGCTGATTGCCCGATTAATGTCTGTTTAATGTCCACCTAATCTCCAATAAATTCGGCGATCATTTGCCGTCGGGAAATTTTACTCGCCAAGTGTCCGTGTCATCCACGCAACAGCGGGATTCCAGCAAAGCGAAAAAATGGACGCGTCTCAACTTTTTCGGAGTAATGTCATCCTCATCCAATTCCGTGTTTTGTCTAGTATGCGCCGGAGTCGCGCCGGGCGCACTGTGGTAATAGCATCGGCGCCGCTAAATTGATATATACGATTTCATATATCGATTATCGGAAATTTCGCCGGACGACAGATTTCGCATCTTGCATCATTGGCCTGCGATCCACTGGGTCTGCTGCATTGAATTCAACCAATTTTAAAATTAAAACATCGCCAGGAGACAATTGCCATGTCCCGTAATAGAAATTTATTTACTCTCACCGCCTTTGCATTTGCCGCCTCTGCTGTTCTCAGCGCACCTGCAATGGCGCAATCAAGCGTTACCATTTCCGGCGTCGTGGACGTCGGCGTCAATAGCTCATCGGGGCTTAATTTTGCGACCGGGGTAGGTACTGTGCACACCACCAGTATGGTGGGCGGCGGACTTGAGACTTCCTATTTGCAGTTTGCCGGCACCGAAGACCTGGGCGACGGCCTGAAGTCTGGATTTACCCTCGGAACCTTTTTCCAGCCTAATGATGGGCAGGACGGCCGCACCTTCCTGGGCGCCGGCGCACAAGCGGACACCTTCTTTTCGCGCGACGCCAATGTCTGGATTTCAGGTGGCGCCGGTAAGGTGGAATTGGGCCGTCAGATCAGCCCGATGTACCTGTCAACACTCTTGTTCGACCCATTCGGCGGCTCTTTCGATTTCAGCCCGATCGTCTACCAGACCTACGCAACCTATTCGGCAGGAAATTCGCTGAGCGCCGATACCGGCTACTCGAACGCAATCAGCTATTCGACGCCTAATTTCAGCGGCTTTAGCGCCACCTTCTTGTATTCCCTGTCCGGCGAAAACGGCACCAAGAACTCCTTCAGCACCAATGCGCTGTATTTCCACGGTCCGTTGGCTGCGACTGTGGCGTATGAAAATACCACAGTGGGTAACGCCAGCGCGAACGATACCTTTGCCCTTGGCGGAGCTTACCCTGTCGGTACCACGCAAAATGCGACCAAGATTGGCGTTTCCTACGACTTCACGGCCATCAAGGCGTTTTTCCAGGCCGACCGCAACAGCACGGACGTGCCTACCCTCGCCAACTTGACGCTCGACACCTATCAAATCGGCGCGACTGTCCCTGTTGGGCAAGGCAGCATATTGGCGGCTTATGCGCACACCAACGGTAGCGCCGATCACAAGACTTTCTCGATTGGCTACGATTACAACTTGTCCAAGCGCACCGATATCTACACGGCGTATATGAACGACAAGGCAGCTGCTTTTGTTGACGCCGACGGTGATTCCTACACCAACACCAGCTTCTCGGTTGGCATCCGTCATCATTTCTGATTTTTCGCTGTAGGTAATGCACAAAAGCGCCGGCTGCTGTCGGCGCTTTTTTTTAGCAATCCGATTCGATATAAAGGGTTAATATCTGGCATATCGAGTGCGCGAATAGTGCCTTATCGGATGCATTCTTGAATGCCCTCGGTATATCAAGGCATCTATAGTGTTCATGTAACAGAAAATATATTTATTGGCCCGGATGATCTTACTCTTGAGGCACAACAATACACTTCGCAAAAAGATGATGGAGACATGGATACACGACTAAAACTTCGCGGTATCACCAAGCGATATCCGTCGGTAGTTGCCAACGACGCGATCGACTTGACAGTGCTGCCGGGCGAAATACATTCGGTACTGGGTGAAAACGGTGCGGGAAAATCGACATTGATGAAGATCATCTATGGTTCGGTGAAACCCGATCAAGGCCAGGTGTTCTGGAACGGCAGGGAAGTCAGCATCGCCAATCCATCTGCAGCGCGGGACTTGGGCATCGCCATGGTGTTCCAGCATTTTTCGCTATTCGATACCTTGACGGTTACCGAGAACATTGCCCTGGGTTTGCCAAAGAATACCAAGCTCGACGAACTCGCCAAGCGGATCGAAACCACCGCCAAGCAATACGGCCTGGATCTGGAACCACAACGGCATGTGCACACGCTTTCAGTTGGCGAGTGCCAGCGCGTCGAAATTGTGCGCGCCTTGCTGACCAAGCCGCAATTGCTGATCCTCGACGAGCCAACTTCCGTATTGACACCGCAAGCCGTGGAGCGTTTGTTCGAAACCTTGCGCAAGCTGGCGTCGGAAGGTTGCAGCATTTTGTACATCAGCCACAAGCTCGACGAAATTCGCGCGCTCTGCCATACCTGCACAGTCATGCGCGGCGGCAAAGTCACCGGCACCTGCGATCCGACGCAAGAAACCGCGGCCGGTTTGTCGCGCTTGATGATCGGTGCGGAGCCGCCGGCCATCAAGCATGTGGAGCGCCAGCCTGGCGCCACTATGTTGAAGGTCAATAATCTATCGCTCGCCAAGAGCCATCCGTTCGCCACCGCGTTGTCGGATATCTGCTTCGAATTGAAGGCCGGTGAAATTGTCGGAATTGCCGGGGTCTCCGGCAATGGACAGCAGGAATTGCTGGCGGCATTATCCGGCGAAGATCCGCGTGCCGATAGCGCCGCCATCGTGCTGCAAGACCAGCCGGTGGGGAAAATGAATGCCGCCGGGCGCCGCTTGCGCGGCCTGGGCTTTGTGCCGGAAGAACGTCTCGGACGCGGCGCCGTGCCCGATTTGTCGCTGGCGCAAAATTTGTTGTTGTCGCATCAGACGTCCGAAACCGTGAATCGCGGGTTCGTTCGTTTCAACGCCATCAGCCAGATTGCCGCCAACATTATCCAACGCTTCAAAGTCAAGGCGGGCGGGCCGCATGCCACCGCCGGCAGTCTATCGGGCGGGAACTTGCAAAAATATATTGTTGGACGCGAAGTGATGCGCGATCCCAAGGTGTTGATCGTCGCGCAGCCGACCTGGGGCGTGGACGTCGGCGCAGCGGCGCAAATTCGCGCCGAACTGGTGGCTTTGCGCGATGCCGGTTGCGCCTTGCTGGTGATCTCGGAAGAGCTCGATGAGTTATTTGAGATTTCGGACCGCTTGCTGGTGATCGCCAAGGGAAGGGTGTCGCCATCGATCAAACGGGCCGATGCAAGCATCGACCAGATCGGTTTGTGGATGAGCGGCTTATGGGAACAACCTCCGGCCGCCACAACGACGGCAGCGACGCCGGTGGAGGTGAGTCATGCTTAAACTTGAGCCGCGTACCAATCCATCGGTGTTGATGTCCTGGATGTCGCCGGTATTTGCCGTGTTGTTGACGGTATTGTGCGGCGTGGCCCTGTTTCTCTCCTTGGGGAAAAATCCGCTGGAAGGGCTGGAAGTATTTTTCTGGGAGCCGATTTCCAACTTGCAAGGCTGGGCTGAAGTGGGCGTGAAAGTGGCGCCGCTACTGTTGATCGCGGTCGGGTTGGCGGTGTGCTATCGCGCGAATGTCTTCAATATCGGCGCCGAAGGGCAGTTGGTGTTGGGCGCAATTACCGGTGGCTGGGCGGCCTTGCACTTGAATGAAAGCAGTACCGGCGGCGCCTTGATGATTGCCTTGGTCTTGATCGCCGGCATGCTGGGCGGCATGCTCTGGGCAGCGATCACGACGATATTGCGTGACCGCTTCAATACCAGCGAGATCCTGGTATCGCTGATGCTGGTGTATGTTGCGCAGTTGTTGCTGAGCTACTTGGTGCACGGCGTATTGATGGACCCGGACGGCGCGAATTTTCCGCAATCGAAGTTGCTCGATGACGGTTTCCTGTTGCCGATCGTCGTGCATGGCACGCGCTTGCACCTGGGGATCTTGATGGCGCTGCTTGCATCGGGGCTGGGCTGGTTGTTCCTGTCCAAGAGTTTCTCCGGATTCAAATTGCAGGTCGGCGGCATGGCACCGATGGCGGCGCGCTACGCCGGCTTTTCATCGCGTAAATCCCTGTGGACATCCATGATGATTTGCGGGGCCCTGGCCGGCCTGGCCGGAGTGTGTGAAGTGCTCGGGCCGGTGGGGCAATTGACGCCAACCATCTCGCCGGGCTATGGCTTTGCCGCCATCATCGTCGCCTACGTGGGACGCCTGCATCCGATCGGCGTAATTTTTTCCAGCTTCATCATGGCCTTGTTTTATATCGGCGGCGAGCTTTCCCAGTCGCGACTGGGGATGCCGAATGCGATTACTGGTGTATTCCAAGGCATCTTGCTGTTCTCATTGCTGGCCTGCGACGTCTTGATCCACTACAAATTAAGCTGGAGAAAATAATGGATTCTATCGCTCCACTGATAGCCGCATCGATCAATGCCGGCACCCCCTTGATGCTGGCCGCGCTAGGCTTGCTGATCAATGAGAAAGCCGGGGTCGTCAACCTCGGCGCGGAAGGCATGATGCTGGTCGCGGCCATCGTCGGTTTCGCCACTACCGTCAATACCGACAGCGTGATCCTCGGTTTCGCAGCCGGTGCTTGCGCCGGAATGGTGCTGGCCGGATTTTTTGCGATGATGACGGTTTGGCTCGGCACCAATCAATACGCGACCGGGCTGGCCTTGTCCTTGTTCGGCACCGGCGCTTCGGCCTATATCGGTATTCACTATGTCGGGGATTCGCTGCAGAACGGCAAGCATGCAATCCCGCTGCTGGAAGACATTCCCTTCCTCGGCACGGCCTTGTTCAAGCAACATCCGATGGTGTATCTGTCGATTTTGCTTTG
>Ga0302315_10004119_pt1 | contig 12809 bp, 10 predicted proteins | sample III_Palsa_N3_1_FD_200532 | JGI IMG/M metagenome (GOLD analysis project Ga0302315, IMG submission 200532) | Peat permafrost microbial communities from Stordalen Mire near Abisko, Sweden - III_Palsa_N3_1 | ecosystem: Environmental > Terrestrial > Soil > Palsa > Peat permafrost | place: Sweden... | reverse complement strand
CGTCCAAACTGAAAGATCGGCTGCACCGCCCGGTGATCGCCTTCGCGCCGGCCAGTGAAGACAACACCGACGAGCTGCGCGGGTCGGCCCGTTCGATTTCGGGCTTTCATATTCGCGATGCGCTGGCCGCGATCGACGCACGGCACCCTGGTTTGATCGAACGGTTCGGCGGCCACGCAATGGCGGCCGGATTGAGCCTCAAGACCGGCGACTATCCGCGTTTTGCCGAAGCGTTCGATATAGTTGCGCGTGAGCTGATCGATGCGGATCAACTGCAGGCGGTGCTGTATACCGACGGCGAATTGCCCGCTGGCGCCGCATCGCTGCATCTGGCCCGGCAGCTGCGTCAGGCCGGCCCGTGGGGGCAGGCGTTTCCCGAGCCGCTGTTTGACAACGCGTTCGAATGCCAGAGCTGGAAGCTGATGGGCGAGCGCCATCTGCGTCTGCAGCTGCGTGACCCTCGCGATGGCGCGACGCACGATGCGGTAATGTTCAACGCGTATCACGGCACGCCACCACCAACGCGACTGCGCGCTGTGTACGAACTCACCATCAACGACTGGCAGGGCCGCGAAACGCCGCGGCTGCTGTTGCGGCATATCGAACCGATCTAGCTGAGTCGACGCACTTCTGGGATTGACGACGATATCGGGGTAAAAATCGCCGATCAGTCGGGCTGGAACTGAGTGACGTTTTCCTTGTCATAACGCTTCGAGATGCGGCGCGCTTGTTTCGGGCCGCTGAAACGGGGCAAGCATGATGATGCGGCGCGCAAGGAGCAGGCGGGACGTTCTTCATCGCGGCCTCGCTCTTGGATTGACGATGGCGCTGCATCTGGCCGTGTTCTTTTTTATAAGCCGCCCGGTCGTCGACGAAGAGATGAAAGATCACGCGTGGCCGCAAAGTTGGCAGGCCTTGCAACTGCGGTTGATTCGGTCGTCTAAGCCGTCGCCATCGCGTGCATCAACGCCTGTCTACGTACATGCAGCGCCGACACAATCTCGGCAAAGAAGTGCGGCAATCCCGTTGATCAAATCAAAAGTCTTAGCGATGCGAGCGTTAGCCGCGCCCGTGCCTTCGGTATCTCAGCCTTTCGTTCCCGAATCAAAGGCTGCCGCACCCATCGTGCAGACACTGCCATCAGCCGCAGCCGAATCGACTGGCGACGGAGGGTTCGCCGATCGCCTTCGCCAGGCACAGCAATCGTATTCGGTGCGACCGTTGCCAGGATCGGACAGGCCGCGCGTAAACGGTATTCAATTGATCGACCCAAAAACACAGGGCGTCGCTGCGACAGTGCGCCAGCTGCAGCGTCTCTTTGGCATACCCAGTCATCACTGTATTGATGTCGATGCATGGCACCGCATGAGCCCGGACGAATTGAGCGCGCGACATATATCGCCGAGCGATGTTGCCAGGGTTGACGCGGAAAACCAGTGTAATCGACCCATGGGTCTGAGCTTCTAGCGATGGCTTGCACCACACGACAACCCTGTTATGAAATCTTAGTCCTGCGGTTCCATTTCAATGAATGACATCCCCGCCGCATACCTGCTTGCCATTCACGGTGATTCACGGCATATGGTTCAAACTCCGTATTTGTTTTCCGAGGCGAGAAAAAAGTCATGATCGAACAGATGCAGGGACTGCCAGCCGGTACGCTCGGCTTTCGTGCCATTGGCCAGGTCACGGCGGACGACTATGCGCGCATCATCGTGCCCGATGTCGAGGCGGCATTTGCGCTGAATCGCAAGCTGCGGCTGATTTATCACATCGGCGAACAGTTCACCGGCTTCGATCCGGGCGCGATGTGGGATGACGCCAAGCTCGGCATGCGCCATCTCAGCAGCTGGGATCGCGTGGCACTGGTCACCGACGTGCAGTGGCTGCGCATGACGGCCACAGCCATGGGCTTTGCGATACCGGCAGAATTCCGGCTTTTCAGCAATGCGGAGCTGGCGTCGGCGATTAGCTGGATCAGCGAGCCGCCGCGCGGCTAGTTGCCGGCACCTGCGCAGAGTGTCGCATCATCGGGCTTGCGTTGGCGCGCCGTATCTGTTTTAGTCGAGCCATGATTTCAGTGACCGCCAGCTTCTCGACCACCGCCGCGCTTATCGCGCAGTTGGTCGTGCTTGCAGGTAACACCAATAACAACGCGAATAATAACGCCAACCGTTGGCGGGCCCTCGCGTAGTTCGGATTTCACGAAAAACACGCGAAGAAGGCCCGCCCAGTGCGGGCCTTCTTTTTTTATGCCCATGGATGGCCGGTACACCGGAAATACAGGAGCAATTTGAGCGCCATGGATGGCGTGAATGCCGGAAATGCAGGAGCAATTTCCGGCCATCCACGGGTGGCCGTATGCCGAACGCAGGAACAAATCGCCGGGCATCCCAGTTTTGTAATCAGTAAAGACTCATCAGACAAACCAAGGGGAAGTGCGATGTGTTCGATTTTCGGAATGTTCGACCTGCAGCGTGGCGATGATCTGGCACAGCTGCGCCGCCAAGCGTTGGAGCTCTCGCAACGACAGCGTCATCGCGGGCCGGACTGGAGCGGCGTGTTTGTCGATGCGGGCGCGATTCTCGTGCACGAACGACTGGCCATCGTCGATCCGGCCAGCGGCGCGCAGCCGCTGCGCTCGCGCGACGGTGCGCTGGCGCTGGCGGTCAACGGCGAGATCTACAACCACCGCGAACTGCGCGCCGGCAGCGCGTATGACTTCACCACCGGCTCCGATTGCGAAGTCATCAGCGCGATGTACCGCGATGGCGATACCGATTTCGTCAACAGGCTCAACGGCATCTTCGCCTTTGCGCTATGGGATGGCGAAGCGCAGCGTTACCTGATTGCGCGCGACCCGATCGGCGTATGTCCGCTGTACTGGGGCCACGATACGCACGGCCGTCTGTGCGTGGCTTCGGAAATGAAATCGCTGGTCGGCCTTTGCGCGGATGTCGCTGCGTTTCCGCCTGGGCATATCTACGACAGCGCCAGCGGCGAGCTGCGCCAGTACTACGTCAAACCGTGGCGCGATTACGCGCATACGCACGGGGCTTCGGTTGAGCCGGCCGTGCTCAAACTGGCGTTCGAGCAGGCCGTGCATCGCCAGCTGATGACCGACGTACCGTACGGCGTGCTCCTGTCCGGCGGCCTCGATTCCTCACTGGTGGCCGCCTGCGCGGCGCGCTTCGCGCGCGAACGCATCGAGGACGAAGATCGCAGCGAAGCGTGGTGGCCGCGGCTGCATTCGTTCGCGATCGGCCTGGAAGGTTCGCCCGATCTCGCGGCCGCGCAGATCGCTGCCGATGCGCTTGGCACCGTGCATCACGGTTTCGTCTACACCTTTTTCGAAGGACTCGATGCGCTGCCGGAAGTTATCCGCCATATCGAAACCTACGACGTGACCACGATTCGCGCCGCCACGCCGATGTACTTGCTGGCGCGTCGCATCAAGGCGATGGGCGTGAAGATGGTGCTGTCGGGCGAGGGCTCGGACGAGTTGTTCGGCGGCTATCTGTATTTTCACAAGGCGCCGTCGGCCGAGGCGTTCCACGAGGAAACCGTGCGCAAGATCGACGCGCTGCACAGCTACGACTGCCTGCGCGCCAACAAGGCGATGATGGCTTGGGGCGTCGAGGCGCGCGTGCCGTTTCTCGATCTTGAATTCATCGACGTGGCGATGGGCATCGACGCGCAGCACAAGATGGTCGACAAGGCCGGCCCAACTAACCGAAAAATGGAGAAGGGCGTGCTGCGCGAAGCGTTCGATGGCGCGTTGCCGGAAAAAATCCTGTGGCGCCAGAAAGAGCAGTTCAGCGACGGCGTGGGTTACGGCTGGATCGATGGCCTGAAGGCGCAAGCAGAGCAGGCCGTGACCGATCGCGAATTCGCTGCTGCGGCCGCGCGCTATCCGTTCAACACACCCGCCACCAAGGAAGCTTATTTCTATCGCCGCATTTTCGAACAGCACTTTCCGGGTGAAGCCTGCGCGGCGACCGTGCCCGGCGGCAAGTCGATCGCCTGCTCGTCGCCGGCGGCGCTGGCCTGGGACCCGGCGTTTGCTAACGCAGCTGATCCCTCTGGTCGTGCGGTGCGCGGCGTACACGACGACGCGCTGGCATGAACGTTCTTTAGCGCCGAGGCCTGCACGCAGGCTTCGGCACCCAGTCGCATTACAACCGCGGTTGGCTAATGGCTATCCCGCGGCAGTCCACGTGTTTGAGCGATCTGCTGATAGTTTTCGGCGCCTTCGAGAATGGCGCCGGTTTCCAGCTGGCCGACGATCTTGCGCTGGATTTCCTGCCATGGCGTTTGTGACGCCGGGTAGGCATAGCCGCCCGCTTCGGTCAGCGCACGCCGCCGTTCGGCCAGATCCTCATCGCTGATCAGCACGTTGGCGGTGCCCTTGCCGAGGTCGATGCGAACGCGATCGCCGGTGCGGATTAGCGCTAGGCCACCCATTACCGCCGCCTCCGGGCTGGCATTTAGTATGGAAGGCGATCCCGAGGTGCCGGACTGGCGACCGTCGCCAATGCAGGGCAGGGCGTGCACGCCTTCGCGAATGAGATAGTTGGGCGGACGCATGTTCACCACTTCGGCCGAGCCCGGGTATCCGACGGGTCCTGCGCCGCGCATGAACAGCAGGGTGTCGGTGGTAATGCCGAGCGACGGGTCGTCGATGCGGTGGTGGTAATCCTCCGGACCGTCGAACACCACCGCCGGGCCTTCGAACGCTTCTGGATCATCGGGGTTGCTGAGATACCGCTCGCGGAACGCCGGGCTGATCACGCTTGTCTTCATGATGGCGCTGTCGAACAGATTGCCGCGCAGCACGATGAAGCCGGCATCTTTTTTCAGCGGGTCGGCGAACGGGCGGATGACGCGATCGTCCTCGATCGTCGCATCGCGGCAGTTGTCGCCGATGGTTTTGCCGTTGGCCGTTATCGCGTTCTCGTGAATCAGACCCTGCTTCATCAGTTCAGCCACGACCGCGGGCACGCCGCCGGCGCGATAGAAGTCTTCGCCGAGGTATTCGCCCGACGGCTGCAGGTTGACCATCAGCGGTACCTTGTGGCCGTAGGTCTGCCAGTCGTCGATAGCCAGATCGACGCCGATATGGCGGGCGATCGCCGCCAGATGAATCGGCGCGTTGGTCGATCCGCCGATGGCGGAGTTGACCACGATGGCATTGAGAAACGCTTCGCGCGTGAGGATGTCCGAGGGCTTCAGGTCCTTGGCCACCATCTCGACGATGCGCTTGCCGGTGTAATAGGCGATTTCCTGCCGATCGCGATAGGGCGCCGGAATCGCCGCCGATCCGGGGAGCTGCATGCCGAGCGCTTCTGCCAGGCTGTTCATCGTCGTCGCCGTGCCCATCGTGTTGCAGTAACCCGTCGACGGCGCGGACGAGGCAACCAGTTTGATGAAGCCATCCTCGTCGATGGCGCCAGTAGCCAGCAGCTCGCGCGCTTTCCACACGATGGTGCCCGAACCCGTGCGTTCGCCCTTGTGCCAGCCGTTGAGCATCGGGCCGACCGACAGCGCGATGGCCGGGATGTTCACCGTCGCGGCTCCCATCAGGCACGCGGGCGTGGTCTTGTCGCAGCCGATGGTGAGCACCACGCCATCGATCGGATAGCCGTACAGCACCTCGACCAGCGACAGATAGGCGAGGTTGCGGTCGAGGCCGGCGGTCGGGCGCTTGCCGGTTTCCTGGATCGGGTGCACCGGGAACTCGAGCGGAATCCCGCCCGCCTCGCGGATACCGTCGCGCACGCGCTCGGCCAGCACCATGTGGTGGCGATTGCAGGGAGAAAGATCGCTGCCGGTCTGGGCGATGCCGATGATCGGCTTGCCCGAGCGCAATTCTTCCATCGACAGGCCGAAGTTGAGGTAACGCTCCAGATAGAGCGCCGTCATGTCGATATTGTCGGAATTATTGAACCAGGCGCGCGAACGAAGCTTGGGTTGGGCGGGATTGTTCATGGCAGGCTGCGGATTACTCAGGAAGCGTGGAAAGGCGATAAATCATGGTGTGCACATAGGGCTTGCCCGGATCGAGGCGAGCCGAGACGAAGCTTGGCTCGTTCGGCGCGTCGGGGAATTTCTGCGGCTCCAGCGCCACGCCATCGCCCATTCGGTAGACGTGGCTGTGCTTGCCGATAAAGGTGCCGTCGAGAAAGTTTCCGGTATAGAACTGCACGCCGGGTTCGGTACTCAATACTTCAAGCACGCGACCGGAGGCTGGATCTTCCAAACGAGCGGCCAGCTGTGGCGTCTTGGTAACGCCTTTGTCGAGTGCGAAATTGTGGTCGTAGCCGCGGCCAAAAACGATTTGCTCGTCGCGCCCGTCGCGAAGGCCGTCGGCAATCACACGAGGGGTACGGAAATCGAAAACGGTACCGGCAACCGGACGCAGCTGGCCGGTTGGTATCAGTGTGGCGTTGACCGGCGTGATCGCGCTCGCCGGGATCGTGAGGCGCTGATTCATCGCGCCGCCGGGCGAACCCTCGCCGGCAAGATTGAAAATGCCGTGGTTGGTCATGTTGACGATGGTCGGCTTGTCCGTCTTCGCCTCGAACCGGATGCCGAGGTTACCGCTCTCGTCGAGCGTGTAGGTGACGGTGGCATCGAGATTGCCGGGGTAGCCCGAATCACCGTCCGCGCTGTGATGCGAAAGAACGACACTGGCCACCGGGCCGCTCTTCACCGAGACGACTTTCCAGAGAACTTTATCGAAACCGTTGCCACCGCCGTGCAGGCTGTTGGTCTTGTCGTTGAGCGGCAGCTGGAACGTCTTGCCGTCGAGCGCAAATCGCCCGCCAGCGATGCGGTTGGCATAGCGTCCCACGGTCACACCAAAAAAGTTGGGATGATCGACGTACGAACTCAGATCGTCGTAGCCCAGAATGACGTCCGCCGGTTTGCCATTGCGGTCTGGTGCGATAAGCGATTGCAGCGTGGCGCCATAGGCGAGGATCCTGGCTTTGACGCCATGCGAATTACTCAGTGTAATTGCGTCGACACTAGTGCCGTCTTTCAGCTGTCCTGCTGCAGCGCGACTTGCTTCTGCTGCGAAAACGTGTCCACTACACGCCATTAATGTGGTCAAAACGCCTAGAGATGTGATTTTAAGCGACATGCTCCTATCTGCTCCTGTTTGGCTTCGCCAGTGGTCGTTGACGCATGAGGATTGCGTCGATAGTCTATTACTCAGACAAGATAAGCGATGACGCGCGTCGCAGTAAAGAACATTCCGTCCATCGAAAGGCAATCTCAATGGGGCGCGCTGCGTTCCCACGGAGCCAGGCTGGGGGGATAAAAAAACGCGGTTGCTGCCGTCGGTGATCAGGCGCTAGCGCTACGGAATATCAGAGTGGCTTCGATGATTCTGGCTTATTAGACGATTTAGAAGAAAACTGGCCGCCTGTTTCCAGGGCAGCGCGCGGCTCCGCACCCGGACAATGTGGACCGATCAGCACCACACCGATGAAGATGTCCTGAAATCAACTGAAAGGTACTCACCGTGAAGGCACAAAAATTATTAATCGGCATCGCAACGATGGGTTTGGCATTTTCGCTCGCCGCCTGCTCGGGCGGGCGCGAAGGCTCGGATAGCGCGGCTGCCTCGTCCGATAACAAGGGCGCGCTGGTCGGCGTTGCTATGCCAACCAAGGTGTCCGAGCGCTGGATCAAGGACGGCAATGCCGTGAAGGAAGACCTCGAAAAGCTTGGCTACAAGGTCGACCTCGAGTACGCCGACAACAAGATTCCGCAGCAGGTTCTTCAGGTGAGCAACATGATCACCAAGGGCGCGAAAATTCTAATCGTCGCGTCGATCGACGGTGGCTCGCTCAGCGATCAGCTCGACGCGGCAGCCAAGGCGGGTATCAAGGTCATCTCGTATGACCGCCTGCTTACCGGCAGCAAGAACGTCGACTATTACGTCTCGTTCGACAACTATAAGGTAGGCGTCGATCAGGCCAACAGCCTGCTGACCGGCCTCGGACTTCTCGATGCGGATGGCAAGAAGACCAACAAGAAGGGCCCGTTGAATGTCGAGTTGTTCGCCGGCAGTCCGGATGACAACAACGCCACGTTCTTCTTCAATGGTGCGATGGACACGCTCAAGCCGTACATCGCCGACGGTTCTATTGTCGTCAAGAGCGGCCAGACCGGCTTCACCCAGGTCGCCACGCTGCAGTGGGATCCGGCAACCGCCAAGGCCCGCATGCAGAACCTGATCGCGAAGTCGTATTCGGACGGCGCCACCCTCGACGGCGTCCTTTCGCCGTACGACGGTCTGTCGATCGGCATTATCTCGGCTCTGCAGGGTGCGGGTTACGGCACGTCCGCCAAGCCGCTGCCGATCATCACCGGACAGGACGCCGAGGCAGCGTCGGTCAAGTCGATCATCGCCGGCCAGCAGTACTCCACCATCTACAAGGATACGCGCAAGCTTGCTGACCAGGCATCGGTCATGGCCAACGACATCCTGACCGGCAAGAAGCCGGAGACGAATGACGACAAGACCTATAACAACAAGGTCATCACCGTGCCGACCTATCTGTTCCAGCCGACCGTGGTTACCAAGGCTAACTACAAGCAGGTGCTCATCGACAGCGGTTATTACACGCCGGCGCAGCTGCAGTAAGGGTCGCTCGCCGAAGCGCTGGCCGTCGGCTTGCCCGACCAGCGTTTCGGCTCCTCATCATTCTTCTCATGCAGGAAGAAGTAGAAAACGTGACGACAAACATTCTCGAGATGCAGGGCATCACGAAGACGTTTCCAGGCGTCAAGGCTTTGCAAAATGTCTCGCTCGGCGTCAAGCGCGGTCATGTTCACGCCATTTGCGGCGAGAACGGCGCGGGTAAATCGACCCTGATGAAGGTGCTCAGCGGCGTGTATCCCGCGGGCAGCTTCGACGGCCAGATCGTTTTTGAAGGCGCGCAGGTCGATTTCAAGAACATCAACGATTCCGAGGCCGCCGGTGTCGTCATCATTCATCAGGAGCTCGCGCTCAGTCCGTATCTTTCGATTGCCGAGAACATCTTTCTCGGCAACGAGCAGCAGACGAGGGGCTGGATCGACTGGAACAAGACCAATCTCGAGGCCTCCAAACTGCTCGCGCGGGTCGGCCTGAAAGACAATCCGATCACCAAGATCACCGACATCGGCGTGGGCAAGCAGCAGCTGGTCGAGATCGCGAAAGCGCTATCCAAGCGCGTGAAGCTGCTCATTCTCGATGAGCCGACGGCCGCTCTCAACGACGAGGATTCGGCGCATCTGCTCGAACTGATCAAGCAGCTGCAGAGCCAGGGTATTACCTCGATCATCATTAGCCACAAATTGAATGAGATCAAGGCGATCGCCGATGCCGTGACGATCATCCGGGACGGGCGTGCGATCGAGACGCTCGATATGCATGCCGATGAAATCACTGAAGAGCGGATCATCCGGGGCATGGTCGGGCGCGAGCTCGAAAGCCGCTATCCGGACCACTCGCCAACGATCGGTGAGGAGCTGCTTCGCGTCGAAAACTGGAACGTGTTTCATCCGATCGACACGACGCGGCAGATCGTCAAGGACGCATCGATCTCCGTTCGCGCCGGCGAGATTGTCGGCATCGCCGGACTGATGGGGGCGGGGCGCACCGAGCTTGCGATGAGCCTGTTCGGCAAGAGCTACGGCGTGAAGATCAGCGGCAAGGTTTTCAAGCGTGGCGTGGAAATCGATACCGGCACGGTATCGAAGGCAATCGAGCACGGCATTGCCTACGCCACGGAAGATCGTAAACGCTACGGGCTCAACCTGATCGACGACATCACCCGTAACGTCTCCGGGTCGGCGTTGGGCAAGCTGGCGGGCCTGTTCGGTTTCGTCGACGACCACAAGGAATCGACGGTCGCCCGAAAATATCTCAAGAGCCTCAACATCAAGGCGCCAAGCGTCGACTCGATCACCGGAAAACTGTCGGGCGGAAATCAGCAGAAAGTCGTGCTGTCGAAATGGATGTACGCCGACCCGGATGTGCTGATCCTCGACGAGCCGACGCGCGGTATCGATGTCGGCGCCAAGTACGAGATTTACACCATCATCAATCGGCTCGCAGACGAGGGCAAAGGCGTGATCATGATCTCGTCGGAGCTCCCGGAACTGCTCGGCGTCTGCGATCGTATCTATACCCTCGCCGAGGGACGCATCACAGCCGATGTTCCGCGCTCGCAGGCGACCGCCGAATTCCTTATGCAGCACATGACACGAGAGCGGGAGAGAGCCACCAGTGACAACGTCTAACGAAGTGACGAAACCCGTCAGCGAGGCAAGGAGGATACTGAGTTATCTCACTGGCCAGCTTCGCCAGGTTGGCCTGTTTACCGCTCTGATCGCGATCGTGCTGTTTTTTCAGGTCACGACGCACGGCATCACGCTGCGCCCGATCAACGTCTCCAACCTCGTCATTCAGAACAGCTACATCCTGATTCTGGCGATCGGCATGGTGATGGTGATCATTGCCGGCCACATCGATCTGTCCGTCGGTTCGGTGGTGGCTTTCGTCGGCGCCATGGCCGGCGTCATGATTACCGAATGGCATATCCCTTGGCCGATTGCGATCGTGCTGTGCCTGATTCTCGGCGCGCTGGTCGGTGCCTGGCAGGGCTTCTGGATCGCATACTTTCGAATACCGGCCTTCATCGTCACCCTGGCCGGCATGCTGGTGTTTCGCGGCGCCGCGCAGATCGCCCTGCAAAACCAGCAGATATCGCCGTTCCCGGAGGCCTTCCGCCGGTTGGGTTCCGGTTTTCTGCCTAGTTTTGGCACCAGTGGCTATGAGCCGCTGACGCTCAGTCTTGGTGTTCTCGCCTCGATCGTGCTGATTTTCGGCTCACTTCGACAGCGCTGGGCGCGCCATAAGTACGGGCTGGAGTCCGAGCCGCTGTGGTGGTTTGTTCTCAAGCTGGCTTTCGGTGCTTTCCTGATTTTGTATATTGCCTTTTTGCTGGCGAGCTACAACGGCACGCCGATAGTATTGGTGATCCTGGGCTTGCTCATCGTCGTGTATGCGGCAGTGATGGCGCGCTCCGTCTTTGGCCGTCACGTGTATGCCATCGGCGGCAACCTGCACGCGGCGGCGCTCTCGGGTGTGAAGACCAAGCGGGTCACCTTCCTGCTGTTCGTCAATATGGGCGTGATCTCGGCGTTGGCCGGGCTGGTGTTCACCGCTCAGCTCAATCTGGCCAGCCCTAGCGCCGGCTCGGGTTTCGAGCTCGACTCGATCGCTGCCGTCTTCATCGGTGGTGCGGCGGTTACGGGTGGCATCGGTACGGTCACCGGTGCGATCGTCGGCGGCCTCATCATCGGATTGCTCAATAACGGCATGTCGATTCTCGGCGTCGGCACGGAATACCAGTCGCTGATTAAAGGACTCGTGCTGCTGGCCGCCGTGGCCTTCGACGTTTACAACAAGCGTCGCACCGGCGGTCGTTGAGGAAAATCGCCCGATGGTTCGTGCGCAACCTCATTGAGGTTGCGTATTTCGACGCGGTCTTTTGAAAGATCGCGTCGATGGCGCTACGGAGGTGTCCTTCGCTGCGAACGACCGCGATACTGAGGGTGTTGTGGTTTAGCGACGTCGTCTACGCCTGCATCGACTGACGCGTATCTTCCAGCGCCAGTTCCACCAGCACCCGCATGGCGTCGCTTGCCGCTGCCGGGTCGCTGGCCGCAATGGCATCCAGTACCCGACGATGGTCGGGAATAGGATTGCGCGGCAGGTCGCGTTGACGGTGCTTGAACTGCGTTGTCCAGCTCACGGCTGCACATACGCTGGCGCTCAGAACGATCAGCGCATCATTGCCGGTGGCGTGCAAAATGGCGTTGTGAAAATCACGATCTGCCATGCGACCGGCTTCGCTGGCCAGCGTGTGCCGCGTCATGCCGGCCAGCGCGTCGCGCATGCTCCTCAGCGCGGCCTTGTCGCGCCGCTCGGCGGCCAGCGCAGCGGCGGCAGGCTCGACGATGGCGCGAAGTTCGAACAGGCTGCGGACAAAGGCGACATCCGGTTGCCCTGCAAAAGCCCAGCCCAGTACCTCCGGGTCGAGCAGATTCCAGCGGTTTCTTGGCAGAACACGCGTGCCCGCCTTGGGCCGGCTTTCGACCAGACCCTTGGCGGCAAGCACCTGGATCGCTTCGCGGTACGCGCTGCGCGATACATCCAGCAATTCGGCGAACACGATTTCTCCGGAAAGCACCTCGCCCGGAAGATATTCCCCGGCCAGGATCGCAGCACCCAGCTTGTGGGCAATCGCGCCATACAGGCGTCGACCGGTACCGCGGGGCTCTCGCGCGCGCTTGATCGGTTCTGCTGGCGTGGTTGTCTTGCTCAAGCGCTCACCCCTCCATACCAATGTTAACGAGCAGTCGGCCGTTCGCCGCAGGTTTCAAGAAAGCGGACCGGCATTGCAAAACCAGCATACGCGCCTTAACCTAATTGTCTGAGTAATTAATGGTGGTGAAGCATAATGTCGAACGACGGCGAGACCAAACTGATGGATGACGCGAAGCGTGATTTCCGCTCGATCGATGCCGCTACCGGTCAGTCTTTCGGCCCGCGTTTTGAAACAGACGGCATCGCCCAAGTGAACGCGACCTGCTCGGCGGCCGAGGCCGCATTCGACGCTTACCGTGCGACGGGTGCCGAAGCCAGGGCGGTTTTCCTCGAACGTATCGGCGCTGAAATTCTAGCATTGGGCGACGATCTGATCGTGACCGCGATGCGCGAAAGCGGCCTGCCGCGCGCACGTCTG
>Ga0302315_10004117_pt1 | contig 12809 bp, 7 predicted proteins | sample III_Palsa_N3_1_FD_200532 | JGI IMG/M metagenome (GOLD analysis project Ga0302315, IMG submission 200532) | Peat permafrost microbial communities from Stordalen Mire near Abisko, Sweden - III_Palsa_N3_1 | ecosystem: Environmental > Terrestrial > Soil > Palsa > Peat permafrost | place: Sweden... | reverse complement strand
GCTATGGTTGGCGCGAAGGCTGAAAATAAATAATCGACACCGAAACCCAGCAAGGAGCAAAGCAGTACCGGCCGGCGGCCGTATTTATCGCTCAAATTACCTATAAGCGGGGCAAACAGGAACTGCATGGCCGCGTAAGCCGCAGTGAGCCATTTGGCATAGCTGGAGGCTTCGCTTACATCGCCGTGGATCAAATGCTCTATCAGTTTAGGTATAACCGGGATGATAATACCCAGGCCCATTACATCAATTAGCAGTGTAGCAAAAATAAATCCTAAAGCGGCCTGCCGTTTTTGGGGTAGAGGTTGATCCATGCCCGCAAAATAGCAAATAAGCCTTAAATTTTATATTAAGTTTTTTTGGGTGGATTGTTGCCGGTTGTTATTAATTGTCATCTTGAGCGATTGTTATTTCGAACGAGGTACGAGAGAGAAATCTTCTACAAGCGGCGTTTACGCCGTGCATTTACGTTTAGCAAACCGGCTCTGCATAGTTCGCAGGCCTGGTGTAGAAGATCTCTCTCTCGTACCTCGTTCGAGATGACAGTGGGAGATGATAATGGAAGATGACAGTGCGGGGGGTTAACCCTTCTTACTGCCCTATCCACAGCACTGAATTGCCGGTTTGCTCGTCGTTTTGTTCCCATTGCTTATTGCCCGGGTCAATTATCCAGTTACCGTCAACAATATATTTATACAGGGTTTTGCCGGGTTTAAGGTACAGGCTTATGCTCCATTCATTGCCGTTTGGTGCCAGGGTATAGCCGAAATAGTTCCAATTGTTAAAGGTGCCGGCAAGGCGCACTTTTTTGGCATCGGTATATCCCTTTAATTTGAATTTATAATTGGCGTTTACCGATACAAAGGAAAAAGTTTGGTTTTGCACCACGCTTTGGTAGGGGTTTGCCGGATCGGGTATGGATTTACCATCCACAATAAATGTATAATTGTAATTGCCCGATGCCAGTACCAGCGCGGTGCTCCAGCCATCTGCGGTTTTATTTAGCCTGATGGCGTTGGTTTGCCAATCGTTAAAATCCCCGGCTAAAAAAACACTCCGGGCGTTTGTATAGCCATCCAATTTAAAATTAACGGTTTGCCCAATGTTTATAACGGAGTTTACATTGCCTTTATCGTCGGTAAGTTTATCGGGGTTAGCAGGGTCGGCAATCCAGTTATCATCTATTACAAAACGGTAAGCATGCCTGCCTTCGTGCAAATAAAGCGGGCATTCCCAGGTATTGCCATTTTTTACCAATTGCAGTTCGCCGGGGTTCCAGTTATTAAAGCTACCCGCAACGCTTATTTTTTGTGCCGATGGGTAACCGTGTAGCTTAAATGTGTAATTGTATTTAAAGTAAGCCGAATTAGTATTGCCCGCGCCATCATTAAGATCAATAAGATTGGCCGGATCGGTCATCCACCGGCCATCGGCAATAAATTTATATTCGTAGGCTCCCGGCACTAATTTAATATCTATCATCCAACCGGTAGCTGTTTTGGTCATCAGGCCTTTAAGTGTGCTCCAATCGTTAAAACTTCCCGATAGGAATGCTCTTTTCGAGTTTAAAAATCCGGGCAAAATGAACCTGGTTAAACCCGAAGGCAATTCAATTACCGATGGGGATGAGAATTTATTTACCCCGTATAGCGCATCGTCCAGGTATCCGTGCCGGGCACCATTTTTTATAACCTGCGCGGTTATTATAAAAGGGTTACCGGGGGGATTTTCTTTTATTTCGCTCAGCCGGCGGTCAAACTCAATAATGTTATCAATGTGTTTTACCATCCGCCAGCCTTCGCGCTCTAAAACAGAAAGGTCGCCCTTTAAGAGTGCGGGCCTGTCGGCATCGCTTATGCCTGCCCGTTTAAAAATACTATCAAGACCGGCTTTTGACGAGGTTACATCAATTAAAAGCACCAGCTTCCTTTTGGTAGCGATAAGGTTGTTGCGTTCCTGTGCAAGGGCGTAGGGCAGGTTGCCAAACAACAATAATAGCAGGAAAATATAAAACCCGTACCGCCTCATAATTATTGGTTATTGTAAATGTACATTTCAAATTCCTTTTTAACGAAATTGATGGTAAAAATTCCCCGGCTAAAAAAGTCGTAGCCCAATATACCATCGATGTTATGATCATACGCGCGCCCCATTTTTTCCAAATCGGTTACCAGTGCCCGGTTTCGGGTAAATTTTTGGTTGCCAACCGTTAATTCATCAAAGCGGGCATACAGAATTTCGAAAGAAGAGCCGCCCACACCCGTTAGTTTGGAGCGGTTGATGATCTGCATCTTCCGGATCGCTTTTCCCGACCGGCTGTAATCCAGCAGGTTAGTTTCGGCGCCGGTATCAAAAACAAACCACAAGGTTTTATCGGCAATAGCGCCCTTCATAAATATAATATCGTTCATGTAGTTGAACGGTGTTCTCAAAAACGGATCGTGGAATACCTGTTCTCCGGGCGGGATGTTGCCCTGTTCGTTGAGCTTATGGATATACATCAGGTTGTTAAACAAATCAATAGTTACGGCAAAATTGGCAAATAAACGGGTACCCAATAAACCCAGTATTTTCATGTTTCGCCCGTTTTCAATTGCCGAAAGGTCGGTAACATCGGCCGTCAGGCTACTGTAATGCAGATCGAGTATGGAGAAATTGTGTACAACCGTGGTAAAACTACCGCCCGATTCACCATTTATTCCTGCCGATTCCTGGTCGTCTATCTTTGGTGCATCCCTAAAGTAAGTGGCGTTTAAAACCAGATAGGGCGCGCCGGTATCCATCACAAAATTACCCTCAACTGAATCAACCTGGGCTTCCACAATTATTAAATTGCCCGCTTTTTTTATGGGGACGATGAGTGTTTGGAAATCGCCATAAGGCGGCGGGTCAGGATCGGGGAGGATGTTGGTAAAAGTAATACCACCTATGGGCCGGCTTTTTGCGCAATTCCCTTTGAGCCCCTGCGTCAGCAGAAATATAAAGAGCAGCAAAGGTAAATATTTAGGCATCAGGGGGCTTTATATAACTATAAGACGCTATGCAGATAGCGTTCGTTACATTATTAGCCGGTATTTTAATAATGCTGTAATTTTTCTCTTTTCGTGAAACTGAAGTTTCAACTTGAGGGGAATAAATTTAAAAAAAAGCGTATGTGGCACTAAGTGAATAACAACGGGAGAACTCCTTCAAATAGGCAATTTGCCAGGGAATAGAAATATCGCTTTAGCAGATTTTCCGCTCCTTATTTCGAGTACCGAAGCACAACAGTCCCCGATTTAAAAACCGTCGACTCCACCAGTTTTAATTGTAATTTCTCCTGCAGGTTGATACCGTCAAACAAGCGTCTCCCTTCTCCTATAATTATCGGGTGAACCACAATGTGATATTCATCGATGAGGCCAAGCGCTGCAAGTTGTGAAGGAATGGTTACACCACCGGTTAAAATATTTTTGCCTTGTTCGTGTTTCAATTTAAGTACTTCGTGCTGAAGGCCGGTACGAACAATTTTCGTTTTTTCTCCTTCGGGGCTGTTTAATGATTGTGAGAAAACGACCATTTTTTTGACGGCGTTAAATGCCTGGGCAAATTCGTAATCCGGGTTTCCCTGCTCCGAAGGGTCGTTCGCCACATCGGGCCAGTAAGGAACCATCAGTTGATAAGTTTTACGCCCGTAGAGGAATGTGTCAGCAGCTCGCGTGAGGTGCATGAAATACTCAAACGTGTCTTCATCGGGATAAAATTTGGTGTGGTCGCAGCAGCCATCTAAGGTGGTGTTGATCGCGTAGATTAGATTTCTCATTTAATTGCTTTTTTTTGATTTTTCTGATCTGTTTTGTAGCATAAAGATCAAAAATAAAATCCATCGCGGTGAGGGCTATGCGCGATAAAAAAAGGGGCGTTTAAGCCAAAGGTTATAATCTCATCTAATTGATAAAACATGCTCATAAAAACAGAAAAATCACAAATGCGGCCAATATTACCGCATTTGTGATTTTATAAGTAGCAAATATAAACCTGCCACTCACTATTCACTCACTACCTTAATTCCCTGTCTGCCGATTGCCTTTCCACCATCCAGCCGGGATATTCCCTGGGCAGGGCGCTTACTTCGTCAATCTTTTTCAGGTCATCCTCATTTAGGGTTAATTCGGTCGATTTAATGTTATCGTTCAACTGATCAATGTTCTTCGCGCCGATGATGGTGCTGGTTACTCCTTTTTGTTGCCTTACCCATGCCAGCGCGACTGCCGCTGCAGATACCTCGTGCTGTTTGCCTACTTCGAGGATCACATCGATAATATCGTAGGTTTTCGCTTTGTTGATGGGAGGGAAGTCGAAGTTATCGCGCCTGGAATCGCCTGCCTTCTCCTTGTCGCGGGTATATTTGCCCGATAGGAAACCACCTGCCAGCGGGCTCCAGGGCATCATGGCCAGGTTTTGGTCGGCTGCCAGCGGTAATATCTCACGCTCAATATCGCGGCCTGCCAGGGAGTAAAAGTATTGCATGCCTACAAACTTGTTCCAGCCATGTTTATCGCAAATGCCCTGCGCCTTCATTACCACCCAGGCGGGCCAGTTACAAATGGCTATGTAACGCACCTTGCCGCTTAAAACAACATCGTTTAAAGCGCGCATGGTTTCTTCGATGGGTGTTTTCGGGTCGAAACCGTGTACGTACAAAATATCGATATGATCCAGCTGCAAACGCTGCAAACTTTCATCAACCGAATAAAAAATATGGTAACGGGAAAGGCCTGCGGCATTTTTGCCTTCGCCCATGCGGCCGCGTACTTTGGTGGCTATCACCAGGTCGTTGCGGTTAAAGCCGAGGTCTTTAATAGACTGGCCCAGCAGTTTTTCGGATTCGCCAAAGGAATAAACGTTGGCGGTATCGATAAAATTAATGCCGGAGTCCACAACTACCTTCATCAGGTCGTTTACTTCCTTTTGCTGTATTTTGCCGATAGCTTCCCAGTAGCCTTTGCCACCGAAGGTCATGGTGCCGAAACAAATTTCGGATACCACCAGGCCGGTGCCGCCTAAAAAGTTGTATTTCATAATGTATGTGGATTGATATGTAAAACTAAGTATCAATTATGTGTTTTGTTTTGCGGGATTGTCAGGTTGGGGTAAAATGAGTTTTTATGATGAGCGTTTTTTTGCCACAAATATTCTGTGTTAAAATCAAAATGCTTTTTAATTGGGTTTAAAAATCACCCAGGGGGTGTTTCATGGAACAGGTGAAACACTATGAAACACATCAATAATTAACAAACTTTATCAAAAGGAAAATTGTATTAACTATTGATAATATATCAGCTGAACCCTTTTTTACCACAGGTCCACTGAGGTTTGCACAGGAGGCACAGAGCCTTTATGGCGAATTACAGTTTAAGCCTTAGCCATTAATTTACGAAGTTTCCGAAACTTCGTAAATTTGCTGACAAACACCCTATTCCTGCAAACTGCCAACTCACCACTCACCACTGTCAACTCCCCTCACAATTCCCCAAAAAATCACTATTTTAGCATCCTATGCAAAAGGAAGCCAAAAGCAAGCCCGACGGTAAGAAAAAAATATTTGTATTAGATACCTCTGTCATCCTGTACGATCATAATGCCTTTGAAAATTTCCAGGAGCATGATGTGGCCATCCCTATACAGGTTTTGGAAGAGTTGGATAACATGAAAAGCGGCAATGATACGCGCAATTTCGAGGCGCGCAGCTTTATCAGGCTCATGGATGATATATCGCGCAATAGCCTGGTTAACGAGTGGCTGCCGCTCAACGGCAAAAGCAAAGGCAGCTTTAAGGTGATCATCGATACCAAAAACATAGCCGCCGATGCCGCCGCCATATTCGGTTCCGAAAAAACAGATCACCGCATCTTAAACGCCGCGCTGGTTTTGCAGGAAGAGAATCCCGGCAAAAAAGTGGTGCTGGTTTCCAAGGATATTTGCCTGCGCCTGAAAGCCAAATCGCTCAATTTGTATGCAGAGGATTACGAAACCGGCAAAATTAAGAATGTTGACGAACTGTACACCGGCAAAACCACGCTCAGCAAGGTAGCCGATAAGCTCATTAACCAGCTAAACAAGTACGATGCCCTGCCCGTTGATACGCTGGATATGCAGGTGCCGCCCAATAACCATTTTTACATTTTAAATGGCAAAAATCATACAGTATCGGCCTTTTACAACTCGCAATCGGCGCAGTTGGAGAAGGTTACCGAGCAGCCCATATTCAACATCCACCCCAAAAATATAGAGCAGGCCTTCGCCATACACGCCCTGCTCCACCCCGATATAAAACTGGTTACCATACAGGGCAACGCTGGTACGGGCAAAACCTTGCTGGCATTGGCCGGCGCGCTGGAGCAGCGCAAAAACTATAGGCAGATATACGTAACGCGGCCCATTGTGCCGTTAAGTAATAAGGACATTGGCTTTTTGCCGGGCGATATCAAGTCGAAGATCGACCCTTATATGGCGCCAATATGGGATAACCTCAAATTTATTAAAGATCAGTTTAGCGATGATGAAAAAATGCAGGCTAAAATTGATGAGTTGGTAAGCAACGATAAAATATCCATCGCCCCGCTGGCCTTTATCCGCGGGCGTACGCTAAGCAAAATATTTTTCATAGTGGATGAGGCGCAGAACCTTACCCCGCACGAAATAAAAACCATCATCAGCAGGGCTGGGGAGAACAGCAAATTCGTTTTCACCGGCGATATTTACCAGATAGATACCCCGTACCTGGATGCTGAAAGCAACGGGTTGAGCTATCTGATAGATAAGGCGAAAGATCACCCGCTATACGCGCATATTACCTTGCAAAAGGGCGAGCGGAGCGAACTGGCTAATTTAGCGACGGAGTTATTGTAAAAGGGTTCATGGTTGAGGGTTCATAGTTCATGGCCGTTAGAGTAACTTATCAAATCACCATTGCCCGCTTGCTTATGACTTACGAAATTTTTAAAATTTCGTAAGTCTGTTTAGGGACTCTTCGGATTATTTGCTAACCTAAAAAAATGAGGTATCACTATAGGCGACTTTTCTTATAAAACCGAATATGGTATCTATTCTCACAGTAAAATGTTTTTCAAAATCTGAACCTTTATAAAAAATATTCACATATATTGAGATTCTGGGATCGCCACCAAAAGTTAATCCAAGTTTATCGTCCTTAAAATTGCCAAAGGAAAAAAGACCGCACCATTTATAATATAGAAAAGTAAATCCTTTACTTTCTGATTTAGGTTTAACAAACTTTTTAACGCCCTGTTTATCAGAAATCTAACAAAAAAATATTAAAGAATAGCATAAAAACAATACTCAAAAAAACGAACATGGGTATTTGAATGGGCATGGCTGATGATAGGTTTATCGTTAGGCTTAATTGATAAAAGTATTATAAATATAATAAAATCTTATTTAAGCGGCTTTAGAGGGGGCTCAATATATTATCCGTAACCTTCGCTATATCAATACTCATCTTATTAATAAAGCCTAATTGCTCTTTCAACAAACTATCATCGGTTATCAATTCGGGTTTGGGCGAGGCCGGGTCGATCGGGATGGTTCTGTCGCCCAGCAGGTCCACTTTTTGGCTGCCCAGTTTTTTGCCGGTATCATTCAAAATGGCTAAACTCTTTTTGATCGACCGGGTAATATCCTGCTGCGGGTTATCCATCGTTTTTCCCATCGTTTCCGATGCCACGGTGGCTATGTAAGAGGATAGGATATGATTCAGCACCACAAATTTATGCACTTCCTTCACATTTTTCTGCTTGCTTTTAGGCTCCGAGGTCATGCGCTCAAAGGCCGCCGATAAATTCCCGGATTTTACGTAAACATCCTTTCGCGCCAGCTTATATTCGGTAATATCAACCGGTTTGCCGGCAATGCTCTCGGCTATTTTGTTAAGGTAGTTGGCGTTGGCGCAAATTACATCGCGCAGGTTTTCATGTATTGCTTCATACTCCCACGAGGGGAATATGAGGTAGCTGGCAATAAACGCTATCACCGAGCCGATGATGGTATCCGTTATCCGCTCGGTAACAATATGGTTTACCCCCAAAAAGCTGAACAGTATTAAAATATAAGGCGTCATAAGCAGTACGCTTACCACGTAGTTCAACCGCTGAAAGCTGTAGCAGCCGAGCATAAAGAATACCAGTAGAATAAACTGCGCGTTTTTATCATGTACAAATATCAGCAGCAAAATCCCTATGGCGCCGCCACAAACCGTACCGATAAGCCGCTGATAGTTGCGCTGTTTGGACAGGCTGAAACCGAGTTTGAGTATTACGATGATGGTGAGCAATATCCAGTAGCTGTGGTGCCCATGAGATATGGTTTTGGCCGCAATAAAACCCACCAAACAAACCACTGCAACCCGTAAGGCATGCTTAAACGCCGCCGAGCCGAAGGATAGGTTATCGATAAAAATATGCGGGGCGTAATCCTGGTGGGTTACAAATTTGGAGTACTCTATCCTGCGGCGGTTCTCAAACAATAACATGGCCGAGTCGGAATGATAATAGTTGAAGACACTGATTATCTTTTGGTTCATATCGCGCAGGTTAACCAATATTTTTTTTAGCACTAACGTACTGGTTTCATGTTCGTTATTGCCAACGGCATCAATTTTTAGTTTAAGTTTTTCCAGCTCGGGCAAAAAATCAACAGGGTGCTTGTATTTGGTGTTGGATAATACAATAAAGGCAGCATTATCCATCTCATCGGCCATTTGGTATAAAATTTTAGCTATATCGGGCAATATGCCGGTATCCTTAAATTTCTCGCGCATGTAGCTGTAATCATAATGGGTTGCCATTATGTTTTCGTACATATCCACCAGGTCCACAAACGTAAGCACCAAAATGCGGCTCGCGCTGGTTGATTCGCGCACCAGCAGCCTGCTTTTAAACAGCATTTCGCGCACCAGGTCCTGGTGCTGGCTCACCTGTATCTGCTGCGAAACCAGTTTGCGGTAGTTATCGTCAATATCGGTATCAGGCTCATAAAAGGCGGCCTTTATCCGCAAAAATTTGGCAATATCGGCTATGTTCTCACCCAGCGTTTGCTGCGCGGCGCGGTAGGGCCTTATGCCGAAAAATACCAGGCTGAACAGCATGTACCAAACACCGCCCACCAAAATTATCGCGCTGTAAGCTACTACATCCTGCGGTTTTTCGGCCTGGTCCATCATTAGTATCATCACCAATAAAGCGCCGGTACCAACCGATGCGGCCCGGTTACCGTACACCGTGAACATGGAGAACAGGAAGGAAAAAAGCGCTATTTCCAGCCCGAGGGTATACAGGTTGAGCCGTGCAAAGCCGGTAGTAACAGCCACCACGAATATGCATAAATTGCAAATAGCCATGGCATTGCGCTTATGCGCCACCGGGCCGGGTGTATCAACAATACTTACCGCCAGCGCCCCTAATGACATGCTGATACCCGCGTAGAAGTTGCCCATTTGCGCCAGCACCAATGATGGCAGCAGCACACCGATGGTTATGCGCAGGCCATCGGAAAAATACTGGCTGTAAAAAAAGCTTTTAATGTAGCGCAGGTGCATGGCGGTTTATTTATTTGGGTCGAATTTTGATAAGCAAATTTAAAAAATTTAATCGGATGATGTTTTTATAATCAATATTATCATTTATAGATGTAATTATTAATAAATATTCAATTTATTGCTGAATTTTAGTTTTAGATATTTAAATTCACACCTTTAATGCGACCTCATTAAACGCACCGGATTTTATACGCAATCTCAACCCACCTACTATGTCCTCAACGTTAAAACTCAGCCAAAGAGAAACTGCTTTCAACCACGAAGTAGTTGCCCGTTTTGAGTTGTATAACAGTTTATTCCAAACATTGCCTTTTTACCAGGTAAAAGATACCGGTATTTTATTGCCTTTTTTTAGTTCGCATTGCGAAAAGGGCGCTATTAACCAGCAATCGCCAAAGGAAATTATCGAATCCTTTTTTGATAAATACGTTCCGGGTGTCGATCAGCGCGAAAAGATCAACCGCTTGTTCCGGTTCATTCAATATATTGAGCGCCAGGTGGTGTTGTTTGATGCCATTGAGGATTCATCCTTCAGTAAAATAGGCCGCCCTGATGATTCCGGCTCTTTACAGAGCCTGTTGCAGCAAGGCGCGCTAAGCGACCAGGCCCGGCACGACATCAGCCAAAAGCTAAAGGATTTTTCCTTACGCTTGGTGCTCACCGCGCACCCAACTCAGTTTTACCCCGGCAGCGTATTAGGCATTATGACCGACCTGATAGACGCGCTAAAAGTTAACGATATTAACAGCATTGATGAATTATTGCAGCAACTGGGTAAAACGCCCTTCTTCAATAAAACATCGCCAACACCGGTTGATGAGGCCGTTAGCCTGGTTTGGTTTTTAGAGAATATATTTTACCATGCCATAGCCGGCATACAATCCAAACTCGAAGAAGAATTTGATATTAACCTGGCGGATGATCACCAGGTTTTGGAGCTTGGCTTTTGGCCCGGTGGCGATAGGGACGGCAACCCCAATGTAACCACCGAAACCACCAAAGCGGTGGCCCGTTTTTTACGCCAGATGATATTCCGCTGCTACTACCGCGATTTTAGGGTGATCAAACGACGCATTACTTTTCGCGGTTTTGGTAAAACGCTGGAAACCATTGAAAAACTATTGTATCAGAATGCTTTTAACCCGCAGGAAAAGCAAAAGGACCTGCAAAATGAACTGCTAACCATGCTGCAATCCGTGCGTGAAACGCTCATCAACAGCCACGATAGCCTGTTTGTAAATATTGTGGAAGGATTGATACGTAAGGTTAAACTTTTCGGCTGTTATTTCGCTACGCTGGATATTAGGCAGGATAGCCGGATACTGCGCTCTGTGCTCGATTATTGCACTAAACAGCCAGCCATAAATACCGGCCTTCCGGCTGGCTATCTTGAGCTGCCCGAAGAAGAAAAATTAAAGGCGATCACCTTTACCGAGGCCGATTTTTATTGTCCGGATGATGCCGATAGCATGACCAAGGATACCCTTAACACCATCAGGCTGATGAAAGAAATTCAACAGGCCAATGGCGAAAAGGCCTGCCAGCGATTTATCATCAGCAACTGCCAGCAGGCATCGGATATTCTGCAGCTTATCGACCTGTTTTTGTACAGCGGCTGGAAAAAAGAGGAACTAAGCGTTGATTTTATGCCGCTGTTTGAAACCGTTAACGATCTTTCGGTGGCCGACGCGGTAATGGAAACCTTGTATACCAATCCATTTTACAAGGAGCATTTAAAAAGCAGGGGCAACCGCCAAAGCATAATGCTCGGCTTTTCCGATAGCACCAAGGATGGCGGGTATTTAATGGCCAACTGGTCTATTTATAAAGCAAAAGTGGAGCTTACCGCCCTGGCGCGCAAATACGGCATCGACCTGGCGTTTTTTGATGGCAGGGGAGGCCCGCCTGCACGCGGCGGTGGTAAAACACACCGTTTTTATGCCACCATGGGCGATGAAATTGCCAACGAGCATATCCAGCTTACCATACAGGGGCAAACCGTAAGCTCGCAATATGGTTCGGTGGAAACCGCGCGCTTTAATATGGAGCAACTGATACACGCGGGCATCGTATCCTCGTTATACGCCAATAAAAACGACCTTTTATCCGATGGTAATAAAGCCCTTATAGCCGAAATGGCGGGCGAAAGTTATAACCTGTTTATGGCGCTGCGCCAGCATCCTTTGTTTTTGGAGTATCTGGAGAATTTTAGTCCGCTTAAATTACTTTCGCGTATCAATATCAGCAGCCGGCCCACCAAGCGCAATGCCGATGCCCAGTTAAAGCTGGAAGATCTGCGGGCTATCAGCTTTGTAACCTCCTGGAGCCAGTTGAAACAAAATATCCCGGGTTTTTACGGCGTGGGCACATCGCTCAAAAAAATGAAGGACGAAGGCAAGTGGGACGAGATAAAGGAACTGTACAAAGTATCGGGTTTCTTTAAAACCATGCTGGATAACTGCATGATGTCCATGTCGAAGTCAGATTTCAGGGTAACGGCGTATTTGCAGCAGGATGAAAAGTTCGGCGCTTTTTGGCAAATGCTGAAGGATGAATATGAGCTAACCAAAGCCATGCTGATTGAGCTGGGCGGCGGTACCGGGCTGATGGAAGAATACCCGGTTGAGCGCCGTTCTATTGGCATACGTGAGCGTATTGTACTGCCATTGGTAATTGTGCAGCATTATGCCCTGCAATGCCTTAATAATGACCATAGCGACGAGGAACTGACCGAGATATATGATAAGCTGGTGATACGTACCGTATACGGTATTGTTAACGCGGGCAGGAACCTGGCTTAGGCTGAAAAAATTTTTAGCATTTTTTTGGCTTATTAAGCATAAATTGATTTGTTTTGCAGGATATTATAAACCATGCGGTTTATTAATGGTTACTATTTAAACTTTACATTTTTAAAATGAAAAAACTTATTTACCCGGCTTTAGGGTTAGCATTTTTATTTTCGATACAATCATGCCTCGACGAAGGCAAAGCTAAATACATGAATGAAAAAACCCTGGTTGATGCCGGTGGCATAACGCTGATTCATGATGGTTTAGAAGGCGGTTTGACCGAAATTAAGGCGTCTACCATAGCCGAAGCAAATTCAAAAAATCCACAGGTGTTAGATTTTGCCAAAATGATGATAACCGACCATAGTAAAGCCGATAGTACCTTGTATTGGATGGAAAACGATAAACTGATTACCGAAAAA
>Ga0302315_10004114_pt1 | contig 12811 bp, 12 predicted proteins | sample III_Palsa_N3_1_FD_200532 | JGI IMG/M metagenome (GOLD analysis project Ga0302315, IMG submission 200532) | Peat permafrost microbial communities from Stordalen Mire near Abisko, Sweden - III_Palsa_N3_1 | ecosystem: Environmental > Terrestrial > Soil > Palsa > Peat permafrost | place: Sweden... | reverse complement strand
TTCTTGGGCGTGTACTCGGAGTGGCGAATCTCGCCTTCGATGTACAGGTGCGCGCCCTTCTTGAGCGTGGCGGCAAACTCGCCGAGCTTGCCGAAGACGATGCAGCGGTGCCACTCGGTGAACTGCTTGTACTCGCCGCTCTCTTTGTCCTTGTAGCGGATCGAGGTGGCGAGGGAGATGGTGGTGAACTTGTTGTCGTTCTTGCCGGTGCGGACTTCGGCATCGTTGCCGAGGAAGCCCATGAGTTCTGCTTTGTTCTTGTACATGGTCGTGTCTCCGTTTTGAATTCCCGTTCTTGCTCGGGTCACACTTGGCAAAGCCAGCGAGTGGGCCCGGCTCCCAAGCGCCAAGGAGTGCTTTCTTGGTGGGGCCCGGAAGAAGTTTGTGCGGCGTTCCTGGCCGCGTTTACAAACTTGTTTTGGGAGGAACCGAGACCCCGCAGGGGCGCTGCAAGCGAAGCAGAACGACGCCGAGCCGCAGGGCGCCGGTTTGGCCCCGAAGCAGTGACCGAGCATGACGAGGAATTGATGTGGAGAGACACGCCTCAAGGGCAAAGCTCTCGATGGGTTTCCCGACGATGCCATGACCCGGCAAAGCAAGCTCCATCTCCCCGCCTGATCCGCACGAAAGAAGAGCGGCAAAGCATCACCGATGGCACTGCGATTCCTGCCGCAATCTTCACGCTCAAGAGCGCACCATTCCAGCGAAGGTCTCGACATTCGATGCCCGGTAAGACGATGGGCTACAACGAATCCGGTTTCCATCCTTCACCTCATAGGCCGGGCGCTAGGCCGCCTCGGCGGGAGCACGGTAGATTTCTTCAGTCTGGAAGGACTGATCGGCATGAGCATAGCCCGTGACGGCAATCAACTCGCGCACACGGCGTCGGCCCGCAGCATCGCGCTCGCAGTACAGAACGAAGTCGATGGCCTCTGCCGTCTCGGAACGCACGAAGGCGTGATTGAGATTTGGCCTCGCACTCAGGGCCAAATCGGACAGCCGATTCAAAGCGTCCCACGCCGATTTTGCGTGGATGGTCGAGAGCGTTCCGCCGTGCCCTGTATTCATGGCTTGCAACAGGTCGTAGCCGCACTCATCGCGTATTTCGCCCATGATGATGCGGTCGGGACGGTGCCGCAAAGCAGCGGCCAATAACTGGCTGGGAGTCACGGCAACCTGGCCGGGAATCGCTTCGACAGCCTCCCAGCGAACGGCATTGGGGTGTGCGATCTTCAGCTCGGCAGGTTGTTCAATGACAATCAGCCGCTCGTTGTGGGGAACATGGTCAAGCAGCGATTTCATCAAAGTTGTCTTCCCACTGCCAGTTCCACCGCTGATAATCCCGTTCTTTTTCGCGTTGACAAAGCCGACAACCGTATCCCGAACGTGCTCCGGCAAACTGCCGGAGGCAATCAGCTCATCGCTGGTGTACCAGCGATTGAATTTGCGGATGGTCAGTGTCGGCCCGTGGATCGAAGACGGAGCGCCGACGACGGCGACGCGGGAGCCGTCCGGCAGGCGCGTATTCAGGATGGGATTTTGGCTGGTAAGGTCTTGGCCCAGGATGCGGGCGACGCGCTCTATCGCAGCCTGTAAGCGGTCATTCGTGTAAGGGGTTGTGAGCGGTATATGCTGCACAACCCCTCCACGATCTGCGTAGACTCCCGTGGTTCCATTAATCATCAGGTCAGAGATGGACGGGTCTAGCAGAAGCTCGCGTAGCTCCTCGGGAAAGAACGGAAGAATCAGCTTGTAACTCACCGCGATGCTCCTGCGGCTGGCGTCGCCGGAGACGCGGTTGCAGCCCCCGGCGCAATCGGGTCTACCGACAGCCGGTTTTCATGGAACTCGGTGATGGTCAACCCCAGCGGATTGATCGTCTCAAACTGCGGGAAGATGCGGGCTTGGTCGCTCACCTGTTTGGGATTCAGGTAGTACGTCACACTGATACCCCAATGTTCTATGCGAGGCTCGTGAGAGGTGCGCGGTGAGTACAGCTTGTCGATGGCTACAAGGGCCGTACCACGCGCCATCACCGCACCCTGCACCGTTTCCACCGACATAGACGTGATGGTGACGTTCTTCACCTCCACATCGCTCTGTTCGATCTGGCCGCCGATGACCTGTGAGACAAGGTGATTCGCATTGTCTTCGGTCATCAGTTGTGAGGACAGAGCTTGCGACAGGAAGTAGTAGTTGAGCGGATACTTCTTGGCGATGGTGTCCCGGCTGATCGTGTAGCGATAATTCGCCCAATCGGTGAGATACGTCCGCACCTCACCCTCGCGGGGACTGTAGTTCAAATCGCTGTACTGGATGGCCTGGGCGCGGCCCATCTCGTCAATCCGAATGTAGCGGTTGGCGATGGGGCGACGCGCTAACGAAAGGTTAACGCCCATCGACCAGAGAAGTAGGAAACTTAAACTGCTGATGATGAAGCGAGCCGTCTTCCGTTCGGAGTAGTGGGACGCATAGACTTCATTGCCGATCTCGTCGGCAAGGACGGCCTGCTTCGGCGTGAGCGGCGTTTCAACGGACAGAGTGTGGGTGGAGGACATGGGTGCATGAACCCTTTCTGGAAGCGTGAGGAAGAGATTGACCGTGTAGAGGAAGACAACGACGAATAGCAACGCGAACGCAATCAAAAGAACACGCCGGATAGGTCGGGATTCGATGAGTCGGCGGAGTAACAAAACGTCCAGGATGAATCGCAACATAGCGGCTATGCAACTCCCGCAACTTTGGCGATAGACGCGACCGTTCCGCCCACCTTCACGACGCTCTCGGCGAGCCCTGCTGCCCCGCCGAAGATGGCCTGGGTCATGCTGGGAATGAAGAGCATGTTGATGATGAAAGCGACGAACACCATCAGGCATGGAATGAGGTTCGCCATCCACATCTCCATCGAATAGTTGCCGTTGAATGTCTGCTGAATAAAGGCGTTCATAAAGCCTGACCACACGAAGATGAACGCGGCGGCAACCGCGCGAATCATGGCGAAACTGATAAGTACATCGAGGAAGTGAAAGAACTTGGCGCGGAAAGTCTTCGTCATCAGCAGCGGAATAAAGACTGGGCCAAAAAGAGCGGTGACGCCATAGAGGATGAAGGAGCTACAGTTGATGACGAACAGAATCGCGGAGGCCAAGCCGAGCATGATCTGCACCACCACGTAGCAAAGGATCTGGAGCGGCGCAGTGAAAGATGGCATCGCCGTACTGTCGCCGGCTGTTTTCAAGAGCTGGAGCAGGTTGTTGAGCGAACTTTGATCGAAGGCCGCGACCATCGCCTGGGCGATGTAGCTGAAAAAATGGTTTACGCCGAAGCTCGCGCCGGGGAGCGGATTCACCCAGTAGTTTTCGAGCAAGCAGCAGATAATCAGCCGCAACAGAAAGTTAGTAAGGTCGCCGACGTGCAAATGATCGTGATGCAGCCGGAAGGTCATGCCGGTGGTGCTCCAATTCACCGACATGCTGACGAGGGTGAAGAGCGCGATGCAGCTCAACTCGGTTAAGCCAAGCTGCGTCAGCGCACCACCGTTCTGCGTGGTGAGGTTGGTCAAGTTGTTCGTAAACTGATAGAGCCAATCAACTCCCGAACTCGTGCTGGGGAGGGCCTGTGCCAACATCACAATGGAAGCCATAACGGTGTTCTCTCTGAGTAGGATTGAAGGTTAAGGAAGGTACGTCTGCCAAGTGCTGCTCTCGTTGGCGGCGCTCACGTCGTTGGTGGAACGCTGCTGCTGAACGAAAGCCGCAGTATTTATGTCTTCCACGGCGGCGTTGCGGCGCTCCATATTGGCGACCGTCATCTGCCCCGCAAGGCAGACTTGCAAGCTGCCCTGGGACTGCATCTCGGCCATCTTCTGGCCTTCAGCGGCGTTGAGGAGGTTGAGCTGTTGCACTTCGCTGTTGGTGCTATCGGTGTTGTCGAACTGGTTCGACATCAGCGAGCTGTTCGCCGTGGAGTTAGTGGTTCTACCCGAGCGGTACTGGCCCATTGCTGTAAGGCAGTCGGGCGAAACGCCATCAGAGGTTTCGATCATCGCAAGCTGGGACATACGCGACGTGCCGAGAGACTGTCCGGCAAGGTAGGTGCTGGCATTGCTGTTCATCGGAACGGTTGCTGTCTGCCAACCTGTCAACGATGCGCTCGGGTTGTTGGTGTTCAGGGCGATTTTGATGCCGGCAGTTTCGCCGAACATATTGGCGACGTTCACGTTTTCGAGCGAATGGAGGACGGTCTGCCATTCTTGTTTTGCGTTGAAGTGCGTGATGTTGTTTTTGATTGTGTTGTACTGGCTCTCCAGCGTGGTGAGCTGGGAGACAAGACTGGCGTAGCTGGTGGGGTCGAAGACGATGTCTCCGACACCGAACAGCGCGAAGGCGGGCGTCGCCGTCAAGAGCACTGCGGCGCCTGCGCCGAGTAGCCATTTGTGACGGTTGGTGAGATTCAGTTTCATACTGCCTCCTAAGTGCAGCGTGGTTAGAGGGTGGGATTGACGCGATGCTCTGCGTAGGACGGGATAAGTAAATCGGTGCCGATGTACACACGCGCGCGCGAACCTTCCTTGAGGGTGATAATCGGCAAGCGGTTGAGGAAGTGGTTGAGCACCTGTTCCCCCTCTTGCGCAGACTGTTCCGAGATGCCGTTTCGTATCTCGGTCGATGGCGAAAAGATGCTGCCGTTGTTGCCGATCTGCGCGAGACCGCCCAATCCGCCAATCGCGGCAGCAGCGGCGAACGCTTCCAGATAGCCGTGATTCACTTTGGTAGCGAGGCCGGTCGTACCGATCTGGTCAAGACCAATAAACTTGGCAAACTCCAGCGAGAATCCATCCGGACAGATAGCGCGATGGAAGGTCACGAACATCTTGCGCTGCTGTTCGCTGCCGACGCTTTGAACAGTCCCGAGCAGCCGTGTCCCCTGCGGCAAGAGGAGCTGCTGGTGGTCGTGCGAGTAAAGGTCGGTCGTCAGGCTGAGGATGATCGGGCCGCTGAAACCGCCGTCGATATGATTGGTGACGACACCCTCCAGCACTGTTCCCTCGAAGATGCGATACAAGCGACCGTCATACGTGTCGAAGTCATAGGGACCGAGAGGATCGGATTTCGGGTTTGGCTTTTGTTCTGTAGCAGTCTCGGTTGCGGCGGGCTTCTTAGCGACTGCATCGGGTGCGGGAGTTATCGTCTCGCCCGTCGCTTTGGGCGACACCTCCTCATGCTCACCGAGCACGGCGGTAGTCGTCGGCGTGGAATTAGCTGCCGCGCCGACGGAGTGCTGGAAGTCGATCGCTACCGTATCGCTGTTGATGGCGTCCTGTTGCTGCTTTTCCCGAGCAAGTTGCTTTTGCTTGGCTTCGGCCTGGGCCTCGGACACATTGGAGGTGCGCGCGGGGGCGCTGGAACTATTGCCATACATGGCGTCCCGTTGCGCGGCGGTCATCGAGGGCGCACCAGCGGCCTCCGGGCCAGGTGTCTCCTGCGTCGCTTGTAATTGCTGCATGGCGGCTGCGAGTTGTTGTTGGCGCTGGGCAATGTCAGTGTCCTGCCGAGCTTGCGCCGCCTGCTGGGTCTCGAAGCTCGAAACTTGCTGCGGGTTTGCAGTCGCGGGTCGCATGGGCAATGCGCTCTGCGGCGCAGCCTTTTTGTTGCCGCTGATGAGACTGGAAAGATTCGCAATGCCGATAACCGCGATGATGACAACCAACGCGACGACAAGCGGTAGACCTTTCCTGACCGGTGGTTTCGCTTCGGGCTGTTCGGGCACGGTGGCGGGTACGTTCTGATCCTGGTCAGTCATGGCTACTCCTTTCCTTCCGCACGGTGAAACTCGACCTTCTTCTTGCCGATGGCGAGGTAGCCGTTGTCCAGCTCCTTCGGCACGGTGTAAAGACCGTTGTTGAAATCGAAGTTGATAAGCGACGGCTTCTTGTCTTTCACCTCGTAGAGCGCGGGCGTTTCCTGAAAATGGCCGCGCAGGTAGGTGAACTTGCCGTCGTGCCATATCTGTTCCAGGCCAAGCGCGTTGCCCTTTTTGGCATCCCATGTGTAATCGAAGTGAAGGCTGCCGGGGTACTGGCTTCGATAGGTTTCAGCCTTCGTGTCTTCCGCTTTCAGTTCAGCGGCCTGCGCGGTCTTTGCCGCGACGGCCTCCTGCTTCGCCTTCTCCAGCTCTGTTGCGGGGACAAAGACGGGTAGCTCCGTCAATCGGTCCTTTGCGGCTTTGTCACCGGGGACGACGAACACTTTGGAATCGAAGTGGGGATCTGCGTCGCTCGACACTTCGCGAAGCTGAAGCGTGTACTCGTTGCCGTGATCGGAGACGATATGAATGTCCGTCGTGGTGTTCGCCACCTTCGGCTTCACGCTGATAAAGCGGCTGGCGACGTGGCCGCCATCGAACACCCAATCGACCGTATCGCCGGCGAAGACGTTGGCGACCTTCTCCTCTGCGGGGAGCATGATGAGCGTCGATTGCAGCAACCCGGCGCGGATGGCGGGTGGGGCGTCCGCCTCCGAGACAGTCACCGTGCGCGGAGCAGCGGGCTCAAGGCGGCGGGGTTGGTCCGTCGCCGCATTTGCGGTGGCGGCAAGGGCAAGTCCACAGGAGATGACGATGATAATGGGCGGTTTCACAGGTGATCCTTTCGGTGGAGGTGAAGTGGTTACACAGTCTCGCCCTGGGCAAAGCGGCTGATGCCCTCGGCGAGTCCGTACTTTTCAATGAGCTTGGTGCGGCGTACACGATCCTTCGGTTTGGTAGAGAACGTGGCGTAGCTGCGGTTGTCGAGCCGCAACGTGACAACCTTCGTCACTCCATCGCGCCGGATATACAGACCTTCGCGGTCCTGCAAGCTCTCGAAGAGAGCAAGCTGTTGTTCGTTCAGCTTGAACAACTCGGCATACCGCTTCCGATTGAACGTCGCGTCTTTGAGAAACAGGAACGACGTGCAGGAGTTCACGATGCTGTCGGCGTTCGCGCCTAGGTCGTCGGCTGATTGACCAATCATGGTCACGCCGCCAAGATTCTTGCGAACCGTCTTAATGGAAGCCAACGCACCGTCGAGTAATTGTTTGTTCTTCATCGAAGAGAAAATCTCTTCAATTAAAATGTGCTTCGGAACGCCGAGATTGGCGGGGTTGTAGAGAACGTCATTGATACGTCGTAGCAACCACACCATCAACGGTTCTATGAGATCGGCGTACTGTTCGTTGTTGACTCCTTGAAAGTCGAAGCACTGGAGGCGCGAGAGCGAGAGGCTGTCTTCGATGTTGTCGAAGACGGCGTTATAGATACCCTTGCCAACCCACTTCGAGAGATAGCGGTCGAGCTTCTTAGGCAGAAAGAGATTGGAGAGGCGGCGGTTCTCGCGGTCAAGCAGGTACATATCCTGCACGGCCTTGTGGATCACATCGTCGTCTTCCGGCTCCAGTTCCGCGCCGCTGTTGGTCAGCAGGAGCTTAATGAAGCTATACAAAAACTTGATGTTGCTCTCGGTGGGTTCCAGAGAAAATGGGTTGACACGCGGGCCGTCCTTGCCGACGCGATCGACACGGCCACCATACAGCTCGACCACGCTCTCGTAGCTGCCGCCGATGTCGAAAATGTAGGTAAAACCGCCGTATTTCTGCTCCAGTGCAATCGCCGCATTACCGTGGACCGACTTACCGCTGCCGGTTGGACCGATGATGAGCATGACCCTCACGCCATCCACATACACATCCTGAAAGAATGGTGTCCGGGTGCGGGTCTCGAAGATGTTGAGGTATTCCGCGTCTAAATCGTCCGAGTGCGGATGCCCGATGTTCGGGGCGAAGACGGAGGACAAGCGGGCGTGATGGTCCTCCGCAAGCCACAACGGGAAGACATTGAACTTATGATTGCCGGGGAACATGGCATAGAACGCTGACAGGTTTCCAAGCGTCTCTTCCATCACCTGAGCGCGGGCATCCACGAAGATGCGATGGACGGCGGGCACCACATCGCGGAGTTGTTCGGGACTACGCGCCGCCAGTAGCAATCGCAGAGAGAATTCACCCTGGGCCTTTTTATCGAGCGCACGGATAACTTCGCTGAGGTCATCGACGTTGATGTTCGCGGCCTTCGCGCCCGCGCCGGTGTCGAGTGACGCCGTATCGCGCCCGCTCATCACGCGGGTCAAGACACCGACTTTGAAAAATGAGATGAACTTTTCCTGCGCGTCGATCTCGCTCCGGGCCGCTGCGGTGGATTTCACCCGCCATGTCGAGCACAGCACGCTATCGCAATCGAGCGTCAGCAGGCCGGAGAAAAGGCAGGGCCGCGATGCCTCCGGCGTCGTCTTCAGCGAGAACATCTGTACGCACCGTTTGCCGACTTGTATGTGGTCGCTATGCCATGCCACCGGACTGTTGACGATCTGGCGGTCCACGCCGGTATCGCTGCGGAGTTGGTCGCGCTCGGCCCATTCCTCAAGGTTGAAGAGATAGCTGAAAAATTGGAAGGCTTCGTCTTTGCCAAGCAGCCGCAATCCGAGCGAGCTGCCGAGATGGGATTCAAGGATGGTCGCGGTCTTTTCCAGGTCGGCCAGCATCCGCGACGTGTCGATGGCGTTCTCCTGCGGCTTGCGCTCGAACGCTTTGGCCTTCGACGGCTCCAACGTGAGGCACCAATGGAGGTCGATGCGGCGGAATAGCGCCGTCTTGTTGAGAAAATCCAGACGGTCGGATGCGAATACTTCCGTGATCGGGTTCGGATACTTCGGTTGGCGTGGAAGATCGAAGCCGGACATTACGCGGGCGTATTGATAGAGGCAGGAACCTTCCGGCAGTCCACGCAAAGCACCTTCAATCGAGCGCATCCGTGAGTCCAACTCCAAATCGGTGACGCCCTCTTCGTCGATGCCGGTCAGTGAGAATAAGCAACCATAGCCGCCGCCCTTCAATGCGAAGACATTGGGGCTGACAAAGCGCGCAATCGGAACGATGCTGCACGCCGCCCCGGCCTTGGCGAACCACGGCGTATGTTTGATTTGCTCAGTGTTTGCGCGGGTCATAGTAGCTCTTCTGGCTGAGGCTGAGGCCCCACAGTTGGAACATCTTTGGGTGTTTGCGAATGATGAGCCATGCGCCGACAGCCATCGTCGGGAAACTAATCATTGCCAGCAAGCGGAACCCAACGAGGAAAACCGTCACGTTCACAAACACAATGGCCATCCATGTCGAGAGGTCGAGCCCTAGCTTGGCTCGGGGCCTATTCATGGCCTGATTGATCGGTAACGGTTCTCCCCGCTTGGTCATGTCGATGCACCTCCTACATCGACTGCCCAGTTAGGGACCCTATCCAACCGGCTCCCCAACCGAGCACTCCGGCGCCAAATAGCGCGCCGAAGAGGCCTGGTATAGCATCTTGGAAACGACCACTCATCATGCGGATTCCAGCGAAGATGAGGCCGCCGAAGCAGATAATCGCGCCTGCATAAATCGCGAAAGTTTTGAAGGTTGTCATTAAAGTTTGAGCACCGGAGAAGTCCATCGTCCCCTGGGCATGGGCAACGCCGGCGAAGCTAAGAGCAAGTAGGGTGGGTGCCAGCACACGCGCCGCGTGGGCCAGCTTGCGATTGAGTTGACTGAAGTGCAGATGGAAGCGTGGACGATGTGTCATGACATTCTCCTGATGGCGTTGTGCCTGCCATGTCAGGAAACTTAGGCGAATCGTTTGCGCGAGTCCAAGACTTCTTTTTTATGGTTCCCAAGGTTTTGCTTATGGCGCACCTTTAGCTTGTGCTTCGGTGTTGCATTCCGTTCGGATTGCGGCGGCTTCTTGTTGGGATGGAGACCGCCTTTCTTCAAGAATTGCTCGATGAATGGCAGTGCTATGTGGCCTCCGTCTCTACGGCAGACGAACGCCGTGTCCGCTGTCCAGTGAACTCCTGCAATCGGCCTTGTTACCAGGCCCGATTCGAGTGGACAGAGCTGGTCGATGAGAGCAAGGCCATAGCCCTCTCTCACCATCCACTGAATGTCAGCGGGTGTGGCGGCGGAGCTGGCCAGATGCAGCGGACTATGCACCTCCGCAAACATCTCGATCAGGCGGGAATGAGCCGATGGGTGCAACTCCGGATTGTGAAATATCTTGATGCGTGGGCCTACGTCATGAATATCTACTTGCGTCTGCAAGGCCAGCGGATCGTCTGCACGCATACAAATAACGAGCGGAGACTCCGCGATCTGAAAGACATTCCAGAGGTCTCGATTGATGGGCATGGGAAGAATCGCGCAGTCCAAGGTTCCACAGTCGAGTTGCTGCAATGTGTGTATTGGATCGCTGCCCGATAGCTGCACTTCGCATCCAGAGAAATGCTCTTCGTAAGACGTGCGGAAGAGATGCAAAAGATGTGAATTCACAAACGCCGAAAAGCCCACGCGCAACGGCGGGATTTCTCCCTTGTCGATGGCTCGACCGATGCGGAAAATCTCGCGTCGTTGCCCCAGGACGTCGCACGCCCAACTGTAGACAAACTCGCCGCCGGCTGTGGGGTAGACCCCGTCTCGGGAACCGCCACGCACGAAAAAAGGAAACTCAACATCCTTTTCCACGACGCCAATCTGGTGGCTTATCGCAGGCTGCGAACGGCGCACACGTTCTGCTGCCTTCGTGAAGTTCCCCTCTTCATAGATGGCGATGAGGTATTCGAGATGACGAAACTCTACGGAATCGGACATACCCAAGTGGCTCCGCTGGCGGTTGTCAATTCCACTGCACCGCTGAAGCGAGGCCCGTGGAAAAGCTGTCTATAACCATGTTTGAAAGTTCAATCGGAAGTGTCAATAAGGGGCCGCCGAGCCACCGGGCACGTCGCGGTAACCGCTCTCCGATGCGACGGTGGCATAAGTGAAACCTTGGGAGCGATAGGTAAGAAGTATTGGACGGACATGGGCGAAGGCTTCACTCTCGAAGCAATATGTGGCGTGAGGTGCCCGATGGAGAGAATGTCTGCGGTCGTTTCGTCAATGGTTCGACACAATGTGAATGGGATGGAGGAAGCTCCTAACAGTTTTGTCCCGGATGTCCTGTCAAGAAAACCTCCGCAAAGAGCGGTCGAAGCAGAGCCACTGCTCACGGCTGAGGATGTCGCCAAACGGCTCAATGTCAGCACGGATTGGGTGTGGGACCACTCCTCGCGCAAGACTCCGTATTTACCTGTGATCCGCATGAGCGATGGGGTCTTGCGTTATCGCAGGAGCGAGGTCGAAGAATTCGTGAACGAGCGCGAACGCGCTTCACTTTTGCGCAGAAAACGCCGGTAAAATAGGGGAAGCCCGCCTCTTTTCCCCACAGAAATCTGAGGAACCGATGGGCAAGTCGCACCAAAAAGGATGGGTAGTGCTGCGCGGCAAAAAGTGGTACGGATACTTTCGCCGCGAAGTCATCGACCCTGAAACCAATCAACTCACGACGAACATTATCCCGGTCGTACTCGGACCCAAGTCGGAACTTTCCAAGTTCGAGGCAAAGGATGCACTGGAACGTGAGATCGCGAAACGCACGGGGAGCACTCCGGCCAATCGCACCACACACCAGGCTTCCACGACGTTCGGCTGGTTCGTCCGCAACCGTTTCTTTCCGCTGAAGGAGGCAGACTGGACAGAACGAACTGCCGAGGTGAAAAAGTATTTGATCGAGGACGACCTCATCGAACCGTTCGATGAGTTGCCCCTTGAAAAAATTGACAAGTTCACCTTGCAGACGCACCTGAACAAGCTCGCGAAGACTCATTCTAAGGACAGGGTGCTTCAGATACGAGCGTACCTGCGGGCCATCTTTGCAGAAGCCGTCGATCAGGACTTCCTCGCGAAAGATCCCGCACGCATGGTCAAGGTTCCGGCTCATCTCCGTGAGACGGACAAGACGGTGTTGACCTGGGACCAGCTCCGAAGCGCCTTGGCGCAATTGGAACTTCGAGACAGGATCATTCTCGAACTCGACATGACCAATGCTCTTCGCCCCAGCGAGTTGTTTGGGCTGAGGTGGAAGTGCTTCGATCGCGTCGGGCGTGCGATGACGCTCATGGAGACAACGTACATGGGCGAAATCCGCGATTGGGGCAAGACCAAGGGGAGCTTGAAGACGATCCCCTTGTCGAAGGCCCTGAGCAAAGAACTTTGCGAGTGGGAGAAGGAATGTCCCGATACGTCTCCTGAAGCGTTCCTCTTTCCGAACGAGGCGGGAGGTTTCATCGACACTGGCAACTATCGCAAGCGCGTGCTGCACAAGTTGGCTCGCGATTTGAAGTTGCCCAAACTGACGTTCCAGGTCATCCGTCGTTCGATTGCGACGTTGGCCCAGAACAAGGGAACAGTGAAGGACGTGCAAGGTGTGCTGCGGCACTCGCGCACGGCCACAACAACGGATGTGTACATGCAGGAAATTCCGGAAGGAGTGCGTGCCACTATCGACGCGATTCACAAGGAACTGAAGAAAGCCCCCGGGGCCGGCAATACGCGCTCGGCGAAAAAGCGCAACGTCCCGGCAGTGAAAGTGCGGGTCGCGGCGGTCCGGTTGAAGAAACCAGCGGGCAACAAAAATAGAGAGGAAAGGAGGAGCGCGAGCGATTTCAAAACCCCTGCGCAGAAAGGTTTTGAAAATTTGCTACCAAATGCTACCAAAGTGCTTCCGGAGGGGGTTGCTCCCCTTACCGCAAGTGCTTGATCTGTAAGGGGTTGTTTGGTGGACCTGATCGGGATCGAACCGATGACCTCTTCCATGCCATGGAAGCGCGCTCCCAGCTGCGCCACAGGCCCACTCCGGGGAGGGACTTATCCATTGT
>Ga0302315_10004109_pt1 | contig 12819 bp, 10 predicted proteins | sample III_Palsa_N3_1_FD_200532 | JGI IMG/M metagenome (GOLD analysis project Ga0302315, IMG submission 200532) | Peat permafrost microbial communities from Stordalen Mire near Abisko, Sweden - III_Palsa_N3_1 | ecosystem: Environmental > Terrestrial > Soil > Palsa > Peat permafrost | place: Sweden... | reverse complement strand
ACTTTAACCATAAAAATAGATAGCCTCCGTGATTCACGCTGCCGGTTTTGCAGTGCTTGCCAGGCTCTTTGGTTTTAACGCATTTTTAAAATCAGATGTGGTCACTTTGCGGGTATTGTATTTTTGCTGGTATTCCCGGTGTTCCTTGTCTGTAGGATAGGCGATATTTTTACTGTAAGGATAAGCCGGCATTTTATGAAAAGGCAGCGGGGCGACTGTTTGCCCGTCGGCCGTATTCAGGTCACCATCTTTAACCCATCCTTCGCTGTAAATCAGGAAATCGCGCTTCCATCCTTTTGGTAGCCCCGGTAATTGCCGCGCATTAAAATCAATGCTTATTTCATCTCCCCCATCAGCAATAATGTATTGGTCATCTGCTTTCTGCAACAGTGGCAATACATCACCGTACCGTGTATAATTACCCGTAAGATCTCTCCATTTCTGACCTGTGGTTGTATGATAATAATCAAACCATTCAGGGCCATAAGGTCCGCCTTTGCGGTAAGTAGCCGAGTAACCCCGGTAATCCAGCTTAGCCCCGAGCATACGCAGGTTGCGCATTTTTACCGGTGATTTTACATTTCCGGCAGAGAAAAATATATGGTCCCAATATATCTGCATATTGGTCCTGATCCTTACACGCCTGTCATTGTCCGTCAGGAATTTTCCCGAAAGGTTGGCAATAACCATCTTATCCCTTCCCATCGGGAACCCCATGTTTTTAATAACAGTTTCCCATTCCCCTTTCTTATTGATCACCTGCAAAGAAGGCGGGTGGACCATGTATTTATCCGATTGCGCCATAGCTGTATTTATACTGGCATCCGTTGGGAAAATCCACCCTCTTAAAAACAGCAGCAAACTGTCGCCTTGTGCCTTATCTCCCAGGTCAAGGATCAGATCATGATCCCGCGCGAGACCCTGATATTTTCCTAACGAAAAACTTGATGCATATTGAAAATCATAGGCGCTAATTTTTGGAAGCAAATTATTCCCCTTATCATCTGTAGCAGAAACCGGCAAATGCTTATTGGCTACCTGGTAAACTTTTTTGCCGGGAAAAGGCGGAGGAACAAACCGTTCGTCAGCGTACACATCCACAGAGTCAGGGTGATCCACTGCTACCAGCCCTACTTTATCAAAGTAAACTGCCTCCCATAATTCTTCTGTAATCCTGATACTATAACGGCCATTCTTAGGCTTCAGCTTTTCACCCGGAATAAGCAGGTATTCTTTAGAGGCGTCAGAAAACGAATACGTGGTGTCATGGCCATGTACCGCCAGCGGCATTCCAAGGGCGCTTCTCCAAAGCATATCTTTTATAAATTCGTATTTTTTACCGTTCCATGTAAACAAAAAGGGACATGAGCCTTTCAATTGTTCTACTTCCATTATTCTTTGTTTGCGGCTTGGGTCAACAATGGTTTGCGGCACGCCATTAGGCCATATAATGCGAACTGCATCAATCTTACTATTTGTGCCAACTCCAAAGTCAGTTATAGGCCCTTTAACTGTTTTGAGCTGATACAAATTTCCCGCCTTTACTTCAACCTGTGCCCCAATTCCTAACCGGTTATTTTTGCTGTTGCCATACGATAGGCCCGATAGCTCAACCTGTATATAACGGTTCATATTGCCCCCGTCATTTCTAAGCATTCGGATACCGGTTGGCCCTGACAAAAGAATATCTTCGTCCCCATCCAAATCAAAGTCACCAATTTTAATATGCTGGGCTTGCATAGCAGTTTTTGGCAGCAGATAAGAAACATCACTGAAACCTTTGGTTGTATCATTGTGAAATAACCTGATCCCGCTTTTGGATTTATCGGCATTCACACCTGCAACCATCAAATCCTGGTGCCCGTCATTATCGAAGTCAAAAAAAGCTACGTCCTTTACTGCTATACCTTTAAGGGCATTACTTAACATTTTGGATGCCGGATCAAGAACGAAACTGTGACCAGTATTTTTAAGCAGCGAAAGGTTACCGTTCGGACCTCCGGCGACAACTATATCCAGCATTCCATCGTTATTGTAATCGCCAAAGGCAACCGCTGTACCGGTATATGCCGGATTTCGAAGGCCCAGAGAGTCGCTGATGTCCTTAAAGCTGGAATGCCGGTTATTATTGAATAATTGTATCCCTCCCTTATCATTCAGGCCTACTATATCCAGGTCCCCGTCATCATCCCAATCCCCGAAATCCATTGCAATTGTCCCGTGCGGATCTCCGGCAAGACCCATCGCAGCTGCCTGCTCCGTAAAAGTGCCATCACCGTTATTACGGAAAAATTTATTCGCTCCTTTTTGGGCAATATACATATCCAGATCGCCGTCCTGGTCAAAATCGGCAAACAGCATTTTATTGGCATTGGCTGTATTGCTGAGCCCGATATCTTCTGTTATCCGGGAAAATGTACCGTCCCCATGATTCCTAAACAAAAGAATGCCTTTTGTCGTAGCTATAAAAAGATCCTGGTAACCGTCATTATCATAATCTGCAAAGGCCGCATCTAAATCCTGCCCTTCATGATCGAGGCCGCCGATAACATCGCAAGCTGTAAAAGCGCCCGATTTACTCACCAATAAATAATGCTTTGAAGACGAAGCGCCAGGCTGCGAAAAGCTTGCATATACATAAAGGTTTCCTATGCCATCACGATCAGCTTTTGCCAATACAGAATATTGTGCATTTAATCCCTTTTCAACTTCCAGCCCGGCAAGTTCTGATGCATCCGTAAAGTTCAGTAGGCCCAATAAACCCTTTCCTTTTGTATCATAGGATACCTGGTCTTCCTCGCTTATGGTAAAAGCAACATGACCTGCCAGCAATTCCGGCACATCGATTTCATCGCTTCCTGCGGAATACGCCGGTGAAAGTTTCATGAGGTTATGGAACTGCTGTATATAAGGTAAGGCCTTGCCAGGCTGGTTCCCGTGTAAAAATGATATGGCTTGCTGATAAGATATTTTTGCTGCGGCAGAAAAATCAGGTGCAATTTTTTTTACGCTTTCCAGGTTAAAAAGAGTGGAGTCCGTCTGATTGTTCCCCGCCAGCAACTCTGCCAGTTGCAACCGGGGAACGATATTGGCAGGCGCCAGGCTCACTACCTTCATCAAATAGTTTTTCTTCCAGGCAATATCCTGACCGGCCGGCCCAAGTTCTGACAGCTGATAATAAGCTTTTACATTTTTTGGATCTTTTTCAAGTACCTCTTTTAGTTCGCGCAAAGCTCCTGCTTTATCTCCTTTTTGAATGTAAACTTGTGCCAGGATCAATCTTAAATCTAAATTGTCCGGTTTAATTTTCAACCCCTTTTTTGCCTGGTCTTCGGCGGTTCCATAATTCTTTTGCAAAAGGTAGAGCCGGGCCAGACCGGCATAGTTTGAATAATCGTCAGGCGCCAGTTGAATGGCCTTTAAAAATGAAGCTTCCGCCTCATCAAAGCGGTTTTGTGTAAGGTATAGAAGGGCCAGCTCCCGGGGACTTGTTTTAGTTTTCCCGTCTGTATTTTCTGATTTTCCGCCACATCCTGCAAATACTATCCCGAGAATAGCAATACAGGTTACCAGGACATTAAAATAACTGTTTCGCGGGTAAAGGGATACGGACATCTTTGGTATGGCTGGGAGGTTACTTCTCATACGGACGGCGAAGTTAAACATTATCTGGTGGCATTTAGGTGAACTTTTGAATTGCGTATTATGCCTGTTGCCAGGAATAACAGCCCAAATTTAATTTTTTTTTCATCTTGCTGACGTTTTACAATATCTTTACCCGTCGTTTCCGACAATTTATAAACCATTTCTGTTTTATGAGAGGGCGAAAAAGCTTATCCAAAATAATAACTGTCATCGTATTTATCGGGTTACTTACCGGTAGCGCCCTTTTATCCAGGCAAAGACTTTCTTCTGTAAGTGGGGACACTCTGCAAACAAAAGAGCAAGCCCTGGAAAAGTATGGCTTTTACCTCGAACCTAATAACAAAGAGGCGAATATAAATTTCAGGCACCAATCTCCCCAGCTTGATCCCAAGCTTAAAAATATCGAGCCGCAGATCGCTTCTATGGGCGCGTCGGTCTCTATTGTAGATTTTGATAACGATGGCTGGAACGATATCTATTTTACCAATAGCCGTATCGGGAGCCAGAATGCGCTTTACCGTAATTTACATAACGGGAAATTTGAAAACGTAGCTGCACAGATGGGCGTAGCCGATGTGAATAAAAAAGGAACCGGTGTTTCAATGGGCGCAGTATGGGGTGACTATGACAATGATGGCTACGAAGACCTTTTCCTTTTTAAGTGGGGCCGGCCTGAATTATTTCATAATGTTGGCGGCAAAAAATTTGTAAATGTAACCGAGGGCAGCGGCTTACCCAAATGGGTTAATGCCAATTGTGCCATCTGGTTTGATTTTGATAATGACGGATTACTTGATCTTTTTATAGGCGGCTACTACGACGAAAAATATGACTTGAGCAACCTCAATACTACCAAAATAATGCCTGAAAGTTTCAGGTATGCCAATAACGGGGGCAGAAAATACCTTTTTAAAAATATGGGAAATGGTAAATTCAAAGACGTGACCAATGAATACGGATTGAATTCTACCAAATGGGCCCTTGCCGCAGGCGCCGCTGATTTGAATGGGTCTGGGTATCCGGACCTTTTCATTGCCAATGATTATAATGTGGATGAACTCTATATAAACGAAAAAGGAAAAAGATTTGTTGAAAAGGGGCGGCAATCGGGTATTGGGGATATTCCAAAGAGCGGCATGAGTGTGGCTTTTGGCGATATCGATAACAGCGGTCTTCTGGGTATTTACACTACAAATATTACAGAAAAAGGTATTTTGATCCAGGGTAACAATTACTGGAAACCGACAGGCCCGCAAACGCAGGAACCAAAGTTTGCTAATTTAGCCCAGTTGGCGGGAATTGAGAATGCAGGCTGGAGCTATGGTGAACAGTTTGGCGATTTAAATAACGACGGTTACATGGACTTGTATGTGGCCAACGGATTTATCTCCGGGAAAAAAGGTACTTCTTACTGGTATGATTATTCCAAAGTCACCGGCGGCAATAGTGCAATTATAGGAGATGCGGCCAACTGGCCCGATATGAAAGGGAAAAGCCAATCAGGTTACCAGGAGGACAAAATATGGCTCAATAACAGCGATGGCTTGTTTGAAGATGTATCTGATAAAGTATGCCCCTATGCTGATTTTGACGGACGCGCGGTGGCCATGGCGGACCTGTGGAACAGGGGGGTGCTGGATGTAATCGTGGCTAATCAGAACAATATTCCCCTTGTTTATAAAAACATCCAACGGAATAATAACCATTGGATAGATTTTGATTTGCATGGCACCGTTAGCAATGCAAGTGCAATAGGGGCAAAAGTGGAAGTACAATGGAGCGGCAAAAAGCAACTACAGGTGATTACCGGCGGTATCGGGTTTGCCTCGCAAAACCAGCACCGGTTGCATTTCGGTCTGGGTAATTGCAGCAAAGTGGACCGCGTACTGATCCACTGGCCTTCCGGTCAGACTGATGAAATCATCAATCCAGAAATTGATAAACGCCATGTTATAAAAGAAAAGAAAGCAAGAGCATGATGCAAGTAATAGAAAACGAAAATCTCACAAATACCCACTTCTGGTCGTTCTGGAAGAAGAATTATTTTACTTATATTCCGCCTACATTCATCACGCTGATCTTATTGGTTGGCCAAATATTTTTTGGTATCCTTGACAGTTACATAAATGTAATGGTGGCGATAGGCACCTCAGTCGTTTCAGAGGCTTTATTAGCAAGGTTTGTGCTGGGAACGCGGAAAAACCTGGCCAGCGCCTACATCACAGGCATTAGCGTTGGCATATTGGTACGCTCAAATATGGTTTGGCCCTACGTTGTTACTGCTTTACTTTCCATCCTGTCAAAATACGTTTTAAGGTATAAAGGAAGACATTTATGGAACCCCTCAAATTTCGGGGTTTCGTGGATGCTGTTTATGGTACCTGCTTATGTTGCCGGGCTAAGTATGCAATGGGGAAGTAACCTGTTACCCATGTCTGTGATCTGGCTTTTAGGGCTGGGTATTGTTTACCGTGCAAAAAAGCTTCATGTTACGCTGACGTATGTAACCAGCTTTATTATTTTAGCTTATGTGCGTAGCCTCATTACCGGGGATGTCTTCCTGGCTGAATTGTCGCCTTTGACCGGCCCCATGTACCAACTGTTTATCTTTTTTATGATCACTGACCCCGGAACAACAGTATCAGGTAAAAAAGCACAAATACTTGTTGCCATTCTTGTTGCTTTGGTTGAATTTGTGTTACGTCTCAACGGTTTTATTTACGCGCCGTTCTATGCACTTTTCCTTGTAGGTCCTGTTGCCAGGTTTATAGATTTAAGAAAAAGCGCACCAAAAACGGAGATAAAACTGACAACATGAAGTTTGCATTTATTTGAATATATTGAATGAAGTATAAACACCCGCATTTTTTCATTCAACTCCCTGCTATCTTTCGCAGAGGTATGATATATGTTAAATAATTTTTGAAGATTAAATAATTAATCCCATATTTAGCAACTGAATATTAATATAAATATTGAAAAAACTCATTGCTTCAACGCTGCTTGTTATCTTCCTGTTTAATATAGGTGGACAATTAGTGCTGCATCAATATTTTTCATATTTATCAGCCCGCTACTTTAGTGCGCAAGCCAGTAAGGGATTTTATAATGTGAATGATCTTACAGAGGTGAAAATACCGGTAAATATGCCCGGGATAAGAGATTGGAAGGGCTATGCAAATATAACCGGACAGATTCAGTTTGAAAATGTTAGTTATAATTACGTAAAAATGAAGATAACCAGGAACGTCTTATACCTGATGTGTATTCCTAATTACAATACTACGCATTTATCTGACCAGAATGTTATCATGGCAAAACAGGTTGATGAGGCGCCTGTACCCCAAAAAAACCATGTTCCGTATGGCAAAACCTTCTTATTGAATAATTTTAATTTCGCATCTGTCAAATTTGCATTTTCCCCACCTTTTAAATGCCCGGTTATAATTACTGCCGTACAATCTTGTGGTCAGATAATTAACCATTCGCCGGACACTCTTGAGCAGCCGCCTAAGGTCTGCTGTTAATAACAGATCTTTCAATAATCACATTCCCATAATGCGGCAGTAAAGCTGTTAATTGGTATATCCGGATCATTATGTTTCTTCGTTTGTCTTATTAAGTTTAACGTTGGCCGGTTTATCGGTTTTGATCCTTCAGCAAAAGATACTGTTTGTATGCATTTGGCAACCGATCCGGTGAATATATAATTCATTTTTGGGGTGCTTTTGAAAAGATTGAATACAATCTGTCATTAAAAATATGATACGTTAACCAATTATAAATAATTAAAAATAAGTATTAGCTTAAGAATTAAAGAATATGAAATTACTTTATATAACAAGAAATATAATTGCCCTTTCCTTATTGTTTTCAGTCAGCGCTTCTATGGCCTTTGAAAGTAAAGCTATATTAAGAACCGACACCCTGCTCAATTCAAAGGCCGACTCATCGGGCAACGCAAAAGCTGAAGCTAAAGCCACCGCAAAACCTGCCGATGCCGATACCACATGGAAACCAGTCAGAAGGTTATGGGGTTTAACATTCGGCGATTTTTATTACGACGCACATGCCGATGCAAGTAACAGGGGTGCCGAAACAAACTATAATGGTGTGCCAACTTACAGGAATGCATTCCAGTTCCGCCGTATTTATTTGGGCTATGATTATGATATAAACAAAAAGTTTTCGGCTGAGCTGTTACTTTCATCAGAACCCTCGGCCAATACCAATGTTTCGGGTACTACATCCATATCCAACAGCGACAACCTTGCAGATAACAAGATGAGTTTCTTTATCAAACTATTTGATTTGAGGGTGAGAAGTGTATGGAGCGGAACCGATCTTGTAATTGGCGAACAGCTTACACCGCTTACTGTAATGTTAACAGAACAAATTTGGGGCTACCGTTCGGTTGAAAAAACAATTGCTGATTTTCACAAATCAAACCTATATGACATTGGCGCAGGTTTACAGGGGACTTTTGACCCGGAGATGAAAAACTTTGGCTATGATGTGTTGATTGCGGATAACAGCCAGTCAGCTTTGCTATCAGCCGCAAATGCCAATACCGGTTTTTATAAGATATTTTATGGCGATGTTTACGCCAAATTGCTGAACAAGACGCTGATATTTGACCTTTACGCCGATTATGTGAAAACAGCGCCAGCCACGGCAGTTTTGGGTGGCCAGGATCATAGCATGATAAAAGGCTTTGCTGCGTACACCACGCCAAAGATCACCTTTGGCGTAGAAGCCTATACCGAACAAATAGTAAACGGTTTAACAAATGTTACCAATGGCAAAGTAGGTGAAAATGCAACAGTTGAGGCCATTTCGCTTTATTCGCATGGCGCCATCTGTAAAGATTGGGGTTTCTTTGCCCGTTATGACAGCTATAACCCGGATAACGACTTTAATGCTTCGGATGTTTATACATCAAACACCAACCTTGGAGCGTACAGCCCATTCACTAAAGAGCATTTTATTACCGCCGGTTTGGACTATAGCCCTGCAAAGAATGTACATTTTATGCCCAACATCTGGTTTATACAATACGAGGATTTAAGAGATCCTGCAACAACAGGTTATTTGCCTGACAGTCATGTTTTGGTTTACAGGGTAACATTCTTTTACCAGTTTGGTAAATAACAGGTTAATAATATGAACACAACTGACTTTGGGATTGGCACGTTATTATTCAGTCCATTTACAAAAATGCACAGTGTCCGGTTATTAAATTTTGTAAAAAACATTTAAGCATTCATGAACAAAACCGATCAATATTTTTTGTCATCTAATCCCCGCCCTAAAAAAGAGCTCACGCTTATAAAAGCGGTTGCCTCACCGCTGGCTGTGCTGGTTTCTATGCTTTTTGTCTGGTGGTTCGTTTGTAAATTTGGTATTTTTCCCTCTTATGCCATGCCTTCACCCGAAGACGTGCTCAAAAGTTTCAGGGAAGAAATTATAGTCGGCCGCCTGGTAAATGATATCACAGCGTCACTATGGCGTGTTGTAATCGGATTTTTATTATCGTCGGGCCTGGCAATACCTATTGGCTTATGGCTGGGACAGAACGCGGCTTCAAGGCGCGCCTTCTTACCTATGCTCAATTTTTTTCGCTTTCTTTCCCCACTGGCCTGGATACCTTTTGCTATCCTATGGTTCCATATTGGAGACAAACCCGCAATTTTCCTTATCTTTATGGCCGCTTTCTTCCCGCTTGTACTGGCAATCATGTCAGCGGTGGCAACCATACCAAGTATTTACTTTCGCGTAGCGTATGATTATAACTATAAAGGTTTCGAGCTATTAACGAAGGTAACTTTCCCCGCAGTGCTTCCCCAGATAATTACGGCGCTCCGGGTTATTTATGGTATTGCATGGGTGGTTATTGTCGCGGCAGAAATGGTCGGTTGCCAGGATGGGCTCGGGTATGGCATCTGGGAAGCACGCAATGGGTTACGCCTTGATTCCGCCGTATGCTATATGATTGTAATCGGCCTTATTGGGATGGGCATTGACCGTATTCTTATTCAGTTCACTAAGTTACCAAATGTTCGATGGGGTTATGAAAGATAATCAATTAAACAGCAGGCTGTCGTTAAACAACGTTTCTCATAGTTACGAAGATTTGTCCGTTTTGCAAAACCTTAATCTTACAGTGAAGCCTGGAGAATTAGTTGTCTTGGTTGGGCCCTCGGGCTGTGGAAAAACAACGCTCCTGAACATTTTGTCGGGATATCTAAAGCCCAGTTCGGGCTCGGTCGAGAGAGTGGGCATTATTCGTACGGTGTATCAACATGACGGACTTTTTCCGTGGCTTACTGTGAAAGAAAATATCAGCATGGGATTAAGGCTCATTGAAAACAAGAGCCAGCATGAAAACGAGCTTCGTGAGCTTATTGAATTGATTCATTTGCAGGGGTTTGAAAACCATTATCCTCATCAATTGTCTGGCGGAATGCGTCAGCGTGTTGAACTGTCAATAGTAATTGCCGGTGATTCCGATATCTTATTAATGGATGAACCTTTTTCCGCACTTGATTATCAGACCCGTTTGAGAATGAGAGTGGAGTTAGTTCGTTTGCTCGAAAAAAGGCCGCGTACTGTAGTATTTGTTACCCATGACATTGAAGAAGCTGTGCAGCTTGCAGATCGTGTGCTGGTTTTAGCTGACCGCCCATCGTACATCAGCAGGGAACTGCAAATAACTTCAATGCGGCCAAGGAACCCGACCGATGATGCTGTAGTTGAAGCATCGAAAGCAATCCTTAACGAATTTGGACTCCAGGTAACAGAAGATGATAAAAACAAATTGTAACTAATGTATTTTCACTATTAACTAAATTAAAACAACACTTTTTTCCGGCATAGTACTTTTGATAGTCATTATAGCCTTAATAAAGTTCCATCCATGGAACAGCCTGGGTTCCTCAGGAAAAGATGTAGTGCATGACGGGCCGAACGATAAGGCACGTCGTGAACTTACTATTGGTTTTCTTCCGGTTACCTGTCATCTCACCTGCCCGGTAACTGACTTCGCATCAAAAACAACCAAATCGAATACGAATTTCAATTCGCGCTTGTTTCACGATTTCCCAACGGTGGTAAGCGCATTGGAGGCCAAACAGATACAGGCTACCTTTATGATCGTACCACTTGCGATGAAATTACGTGAACAGGGAGTGCCGGTTAAAATATGCTATCTCGGCCATCGGGACGGTTCTGAAATTGTGGTCGGGAAAAATAGCAGCATAAAGACACTGACCGATTTGAAAGGAAAAAAACTAGCGCTTCCAAGCCTTTTCAGCAATCAAAACTTTGTTATACATAAGCTTATGGAAGATGCAGGCATGAAGCCGGCTGATATTACCTTTATCATATTGCCACCACCGGATATGCCTACCTCTTTAGCGGCGGGAGCCATTGACGCCTACTTTGTGGGAGAACCTTTTTGCGCGAAGGCGGAGCTTGACGGTTATGGGCGGGTATTGTACTACGCAAGGGATATCTGGCCTAACTTTATTTCTTGCGCGCTGGTGGTTCATGAAGACCTGATAAAAAGCAACCCGGATGTTGTAAGCGACCTTGTGCGCGGCATTGCGCAATCAGGAATGTGGGCCGATACTCATCGCGCCGAAGCTGCGAAATTGGTTGCACCTTATTATCACCAGAACGTGAAAGTGTTAAATTACGTACTCACTTCAAACCCGGCCCGGGTTAAATATGAGAACCTGACTCCGACAGACGCCGATCTTCAGCAAATTGAGGACATGGGAATAAAGTTGGGCTATTTAAAAAAACGGACACCAATGAGTGAACTGATTGACCGGAGTTTCGTGCCCAAGGATATTGTACCTGCTGCTATAACGGATGCCAGCATACCTGATCCTAATAAGCATATTCAATAAAACCAGCGCATAAACCGTCTGTCTATTGCCGGATGGACGGTTTATATGCTTGAATATTACAGGTAATCAATTTTGTTTTAACAATTTACTCAAAAATAAATTTGTTACGAGAATCATTATAGCGAATGTGGGGCTGTCTGAAAGGGGCAGCCTTTTTAGTATAAATACTTCATGTCATTACTCCTAATGATTGTATTTTGCCACTTTATAGCTTATGACGTTACACATTTTGTAGTTCATTATGTTACACTTATAAACAATGTGCGAAGAGATTGCCATAGCTGCATTTGTTGTTGATCAACGCCTGTTCACCCGCCCCCAACACCTGAACACATAAAATTTTGAGTGTCCACGCTCCTGACAAAAGTCATTCAAGTGTGGATACTTGAATGGGTGGAAAAGCAATTTATAGGTAAAATTGTTATGTCATGCTATCATCGCGAAAATACGCTGAATATCAGCTTACTCTTTCATTTTTTGATAAGGTATTATATAGTTTAATCATTTATTTTAAACAAATGATTAAACTATTTGTTTAATAACAAAAACCTTTTTACCTTTGTTCAACAAATAATTTCACATGGTCAAGGAAAAAGAAATAACAGCTAAAGATCTGTCTACAGAAGAGAAAATAAAAGCGGCCGCTAAAAAGTTGTTCACTCAAAAAGGCTTTGCAGCTACCCGCACCAGGGATATCGCGGAAGAAGCTGGTATTAACCTGGCCCTTCTTAACTACTATTTCCGCAGCAAGGAGAAATTATTTGAGTTGGTGATGAAAGAAAATGTCCAGCTTTTCCTGGGGACGATGATAGAAAAAATCAATAATAATCCGCTTCCGTTTGAAGAGCAATTAGATTTCATAGTGAGCAACTATATCGATATGTTATTGGAAAACCCCGGCCTCCCATTCTTTGTACTTAACCTCCTGCAATCTGGAAATGTGCCCGACGGAGACCAGAACGACCCGCTGTTCGGTAATATTGAGAAAATGAGAAATTCTTTTTTAAAAAATGTGAAGGCCGCTATGGACAAAGAGGAAATAAAACATGTGCACCCCCTCCATATCATCGCCAATTTAATGGGTCTGCTCATATTTCCTTTTATTGCCCGATCGTTGCTGATGGCAAGGGCCGGCAACATAAGCCAAAAGGAATTTGAACAACTGATGATAGAAAGAAAGAAACTGATCCCGGAGTGGATCAAAGGGATGATGCGGGTATAAATAGGGTGTAATGGTTTTAAGAGTTGTAATTTATAATGT
>Ga0302315_10004106_pt1 | contig 12821 bp, 12 predicted proteins | sample III_Palsa_N3_1_FD_200532 | JGI IMG/M metagenome (GOLD analysis project Ga0302315, IMG submission 200532) | Peat permafrost microbial communities from Stordalen Mire near Abisko, Sweden - III_Palsa_N3_1 | ecosystem: Environmental > Terrestrial > Soil > Palsa > Peat permafrost | place: Sweden... | reverse complement strand
AATCCCTTCTGCCCCGCATGGCGCGTGGAGAAGTTCTTTGCGGAATCGCATTCGCTCACCTGCGCCGCCCCGGCCCGCCTGTAGTTACCGCCGAAAAAGTACCCGGTGGCTACCGCATTAACGGCGAAGCCCCATGGCTTACCGGATGGTCGCTCATGGACAGCTTCATCCTGGGAGTACACGTCCCGGAGAATGACAGGCACCTCTATCTCTATGTGGAAGCCGACAGGTCAAACCCCGCTATTTCCGCCTCGCCCACGGCCAAGCTCGTCTGCATGAACGCCTCGGATACCGTCTCGGTCTCCTTCAACAACCTCTTCGTATCCGATGACTACAGGCTCTACGACCGCGCCGCCGCCGATATGGGCAGGGCAGACCTCTGTGGCATCACCGGCCACGTCTACCAGCCGCTCGGCTGCACGCGGGGATCCATCGCCTACCTGCGCTCCCTGGCCGAACGCAGAAAGCGACAGGACCTTCTGCTCATTGCCGAACAGTTCGAACGCGAAGTCGACCATTGCCGTAAAGAAGCGCACTCCTGGAACGGCTCCTGCGCCGACCTGCCCGAATACAAAGAACACGCCCTGCACGCCAGAACAAGCACAATTTTACTAGCTGTCCGCGCGGCCCACGCAACCATAGCCGCCACCGGTGGAAGCGCCCACTACATGGACCAGCCCCCGCAGCGCCTAATGCGGGAAGCCATGTTCTACACCACCGCCGCCCAAACCCGCGACGTGCAGGCTGGTACACTGGATCTGCTTGTTTCGCCGGATTGTTGGAAGGAAGGGTAGGCGGGAACTGTTACCTCTCGAATCGTTTTGAAACTAACATGAAGCACTCACAAGAAGAGCTCACCGACTTATCACAAACCATGGAATCCTGGTCCCCTCAGCAAGTCCTACAATGGGGATGGGATACCTACGGCAAAAAACTTACGATGGCCACCGCCTTCGGTGCAGAAGGCTGCGTCATCATCTCCATGCTCGCCGAGATCACAAAAGACATCTATCTTTTCAACCTCGACACAGGCTACCAGTTCGCAGAGACTCTGGAGACGCGCGACAGGCTCATCGATAAATATGGAATCCCGATTCATCTTGTCGGCAGCGAGCAGAGCGCCGAAGACATGGAACGGGAACACGGCGGACCGCTCTATCTCGACCATCCCGATCTATGCTGCCACAAACGCAAGGTAATCCCGCTGTCCGCAGCCCTGAAAGGCTACGAGGCCTGGATTAGCGCCATCCGCCGCGATCAGACAGCGCAGCGGGCCAATGCCCCCATCGTGGGCTGGGACCTGAAGTACAACATGGCGAAATTAAATCCGCTGGCAACGTGGACTAAGAAGGATGTGTGGGATTATATCATCAAGAACGACGTCCCTTACAATCCCCTTCATGACGCCGGCTACCCCAGTATTGGCTGCTGGCCGTGCACCAAAGCGATTGGAGCGGGAGAAGATGACAGGTCCGGCCGATGGGCTGGTACAGCAAAGAAGGAATGTGGCATCCACGTGGTGAATAACCACGACATCATTGCTTCTGCATCCCGGAGTTCTTAGTGTCCTATCATTCCGTTCCCACTGGGGATAAAGCGCCGTTTATCGTCAATATGATTGTCGAGATCCCTCAAGGATCGTCTAACAAATACGAGTACGATCACGAGCTTGACGTCTTTAAGCTGGACCGTACTCTCTACTCCCCGATGTTTTATCCATTTGACTATGGATGGGTTCCAGGGACTCTCGCCCAGGACGGCGACCCTTTGGATATTCTTGTCATTACTTCACAGCCAACCTTTCCCGGCTGCCTCATCGAAGCACGCCCACTGGGCGTCCTGATGATGCGCGACGACAAAGGGCCGGACGAAAAGATTCTGTCCGTCGCCGCCTCAGATCCAAGGTTCTCCAGCATCGAGCATCTGTCCGACCTCCCCGTTCACATACTTAAGGAGATCGTACACTTTTTCGATATTTACAAGGAACTTGAGGAAAAGGAAACCATCGTCCTTGGCTGGCAGGACATAGAAACCGCACACAACGTAATCCGAAAGTTCACCATACCGATCCATGCCGAAGAAGATCCGGCAACGGAAGGTTAGCCCTCAAGCCGCCGAGCTTACACCGTTGCGCGGCGGCTTGGGAAGAGATTCAGTCTCTGTCTCCTCCTTATTCCCGTTATCGCCAGGAGGAGAGCTATTGGAGACGGCGTCCATAATAAACGGCGCCACGCGGGGCAGAGATGTGTCGCTATCGAGAGACACGAGACCGGAGGCAAGGTTTTCCCTTCCAACAGCGATATTCAAATTCGGACTGGGACGAAGGTATGTGGAACGATCTCCAGACTTTTCCCGGTCTTCCTCAATCTGCCGCATGCCTGACCGAAGCTTCATACTCATAACAGCGATCTGACTGATTGGACCGTTCAGTTCTTTTGTACGGTTGTCTTCCTCGCCTGCAGCTTCCGCGATGTCCTGCGTCCCGTCAGGGACTGGGGCTGTCAGACTACTGACTTCGGACACGACGTTTGCCATATCACGTCCAACGGAAGCCAGTTCAGACTTGCCTGCCGCCAACCCGGCCTTACTAGCGGATAGTTCCGCCCTCTTGGCCGAGGACTCGGATTTAAAGGCCGCTGCCTCCGCACGGGAAACGGCAACATCGGACTTCGAAAACGCCCCGTCAGCACGAGAAGCTGCAGCCTCCGCCTTGCCAACCGCTACTTCAGCCTTCATAACCGCAGCTTCAGCACGCAGTATAGCGGCTTCAGCCTGCCCTGCAACGGCGTGAACCCGCTGAGCGAGGTTAAGGATTTGAGCAACAACATCATCAAGGGCAGAGGGATCCGCCTTTAATGTTGCGGATCCGAAAGCAGAGCGCATCTTCTTTGCGGGCCGAGAAACCCAATCGGAAGAACCAACACTTTTCGCGAGAATTTTCTTTTTTACAGACGGCGCCTGTACGGATGCTGAGACGGGCTGAGTCTTCGCTCCAAGATTCTTTTTTAACTTTTCGTAGTATGCACTACCACCAATAGGCATCTTTTTGATCCCCCATTCCTACAATACAAAGAACTGACATGGAAATCAGGTTGGAACCTGTTAAATGAAGGCGGCATTGCCAATCTGAACGCTATTGACCACTTACTTCACCGTACTACGTTGTTTTCTACCCTTATAGTAACCCAGAATGCAAAAAAAATTCAAATTTCTCGAAAACAATATGGCCCAGCAATAGTGCTGAGCCACATTTCCCCAATTTATGAGGCGATATTTTTCTCTTGCGCCTCTTTAACGAGCACATCCAGTTCTACGCTGGTACGGACTCGGGGGGCGGACAAGCGGCTGGGCGTAGGCTGGAAATACTGTCGGTGGGGGTGCTGTAACAGCCGTGGGGGGTTTTTTATGCTTCACCACGGGTTTTGCACTGGCTTTTACGCCGGGTTTTGTTGACGGCTGCTGAGCGACGCAAGGCGTAAGAGCCAGTATCAGGACAGCTGCAACAGAACCGAAGCTCATAATAGTGGACCGGCGTATTTTCATGGTTGTGTACTCCTCATGATTTATAAATTTAAGATTGCCTGCTTCAGGGACTAAGGCAACCCGCATAAATAACCTCGTCACGATTATTGCGGTGCAACTATGGAAAGCACGTCCAAACGAGACGCGTTAATTGCTGCGTGCAGCACAAGAGAAGTGGCTGCCACAACATCAGGCAGCCACTGAAATACTTGTTATATGGACTGTCAGCTTAGGAAAGGGATCAGGCCGCAGAACCTACGCCATTACGAGATGACTTGGAGAGAGAGTCCACGTCAGTTTCACCCGAATTCACCTCGTCCCTCGACCTGGGGTCAAAGGAAACATCATCCATGATAAATGGAGCTACCCGCGGAAGCGCGGTATCGCTGTCCAAAGATATTAGCCCTGAGGCCAAATTGTCCCTACCGACGGGAACATTGAAGGTCGGACTCGACCCAAACGATCCTGAACGGTCCACAAACTGCTCGTTGGCCTCTTCAATCTGCCGCATTCCGGAGCGCAGCTTCATGCTCATAACAGCGATCTGACTTACGGGACTGTCGATTTTTTTGGTTCGATTGTCCACATCGGTATCAGTCGCTGAACCCGCGGAGACCTTCTGGACGACGGGCGTAACAATTGCTGCTTCCGAATTGGTATTGGTAACGTCACCGCCCGCTGCTGAGACCTCGAATTTACCGGCTGCAAGTCCCGCTTTTCCCGCGAACATATCGGCTAGTTTTGCTGAAGACTGAGATTTGAACACAGCGGCTTCCGTCAGAGAGACTGCGTTCTCACACTTTGCAGATGAGGTTTCAGCCCGCAAACCCGCCGCCTCCGCCTTTCCGACGGCCAATTCAGCCTTTAACACCGCAGCTTCCGCGCGGAGCACAGCAGCCTCGGCCTGACCGGCAACGGAATGAACCCGCTGCGTGAGGTCAAGAATTTGCGATATTACCTCGTCTAGCGCCGATGAGTCTGTAACGGCAGCGCTCCCCGTACTACGAGCAACGCGCGTCCTCACTGCCGGCCTTTCGGTCCGGCCGGAAGGCCGGATGGTTTTTACGAGGTTCTTCGATTTTTTCAGAGCAGTCGTCGGAAGGAGAGCCTCCGACGGTGCCTGAACCTGCACGACAGGTCGAGCCGGAACGGGAATAGGCGCCTGGACCCTGGCTGGCGCTGCTGCCGGCGATGCCGTTGGCCCCGCCTTTTTCTTAAACTTGTCGTAATATGCACTACCACCAATAGGCATTTATGATCCCCCACTTATGCAAACTCAATAGACTGAGTTGGAAGTTAGACTCAAACGCGATGAGATTAGGGCGGCACTGCCATTGGAAACTATAACGACGGAATTGACTTCGCAATCGTCGCGAATCAATACTTGAGAGGTTGTGGACACAACTGCGGCGACATCGCCACAGTCATAACGCTATTGTATTGTTGACGGTTCCGATCGAAGCTAAACTTAGCGTTTGCTTAGTCTCGTCGATCGTATCGAGATCGGTTTGTGCGGAAGCAGCGGCTTTGTGTTAACCGTGTCGGTTTTTCGCGTGAGTACAGTTTGCCATATTAACAAGCCAATCCCCGCTATTAAAAACGCAACTCCTGCCGGCCGGAAAAAGTAAAAGCTGATCGACATCAGAGCGAAGCAAACATAATAACCGACTCTGATCAAGCTAATAGTTCTTGCGGGTGCAGCCTGACCACGAGCCTTAAAGGCATGTATACCAGCACGAACTAGAAACGCGAGCGGAAAGCCAATAACCTGCACGAAAACCATGGCCCGGATCATTGGATTGCTGAGGTCAATTAAGCCTGACATAAAATTGTTTCCAAACTAATCATAGCCGAGAATGACGAAAAAAGTCACCCTTTTTTGAATTTTTATCTAAAAGTCTGCTCGAAAGCCCTCCCGCCGCGTCAAGATCTCAGCGGGAGAGCATAGCATGTTCTAGACAGTTGCCGGCATCTCGGGTTCCGGCATCTCCAGGTAAAGGTCAGGATAACCGTACGCCCCCATTTCGGGCAGATCAAGCCCCTCTATCTCGTCTTCCGGTTTCGAACGGATCCCCATGGTATGCTTCTGGATAGTGAAGAATATCCACGAGACCCCGAATGCCCAGCATATGTTGACGACTGAATCGATGGCCTGGGCCTCGAGCTGTTTCCAGTCTCCCATGAGACAGCCCGTAACACCGCGGTTGACTACGCCCATATAGCTGGAACCGCCAACATTGTTCCAACCGGCTCCATAGGCTCCATCGGCAAAAATACCTACGGATAGTACGCCCCAAATACCGCATACGCCGTGCACCGAAATTGCACCGACGGGATCATCGATGCCAAAGCCCTCAATTATCGGCACTGCCAGGCACACAAAGAGACCGGCAAAGGCGCCAACCAGGCATGCGCCGGTGGAATCGACGAAGGCGCAGGGAGCCGTGATCGCAACGAGCCCTGCCAGCATGCTGTTCGCACACATTCCGGGATCCGGCTTGCCGTAGCGCCACCACCAGTAGAGACAACCAAAGAACGCTCCGGTAGCGGACGCGAGCATAGTGTTGGTCGCTATAATCGAAATGCGCATGTTGCCTGCGCCTGCCGCGCCCAGGGTTGAACCTGGGTTGAAACCGAACCAACCGAACGCAAGAATGAATGTCCCAAGCAACGCCATTGGCAAATTATGACCGGGCATAGGTTGCGGCTTGCCATCGATAAACTTGCCAATTCGCGGCCCCAGGACCATGGCTCCAGCGAGCGCCGTCCAGCCGCCAATCGCATGAACGACACCTGAACCCGCAAAGTCGACAGCGCCGTGTCCCAACCCCCAGTTTTGGCCCATCATAGCAAGCCATCCGCCGCCCCAAACCCAGTGCCCGTAAATCGGATAGTCTATCATCGAGACGTAAAAGCCATATACCATGAACGCGGAGAATTTCCAGCGCTCCGCCATAGCACCGGTCGGTATCGTTGCCGTGGTGTCCATGAACACCATCTGGAAGAGGAACAGAGCGAAGACGCCAACGTCGTAAAACGAACCGTGCAGGAAAAATCCGTGGATGCCGACAATTCCCTTCCAATCCGGAATGTTACAAGGCGCCACGCCACCCAGGTTCGGTATTCCACCAACGCTCTGCATGCCGCCAAACATAAATGCGAAGCCACATATATAGAAGCCAAGCATTCCGAGCGGATAGATCATGAAGTTAGTCATGAACACGTGCGCCGCATTCTTCGCCCTGCAGAATCCAGTCTCTACGAGCGCAAAGCCAGCCTGCATGAACATAACCAGATAGCCTGTGACCAATGTCCAGACTATGTTGAGGGCGATTCGGTCCTGGCCGACATCATCAGCAAGTAGAGCCGCAAGGGGTTCATGACTCGCCGCTTTTTGATAATCGTTGTAAGCCTTAAATTTTGCCGAATATGTAGGATCAGTAGGATCTGTCGGCGGTGCCGACGGCACGAATGGATTGCCGGCGCCATCCACTACATCGCTCGAATTTCCGGTGCTTGCGCCAGTTGGGTCTCCATTAACGGTTTGCGCATGAACCACGCGAGCCATCATCACGCCATTCAAACCTATACACAGCGCGAATATAACCAGAAAGCACCGCGATAGGAGGCGCATTTGATCTTTGAGCTTGTACATCAGTCAACCCTCCTAATAAAAAAATCACCCGGCCGCCCACACCTCCATGGTGACGACTGAGTGACCATCGAACCGACTAAGCATACTGTTGCAGAGTAACAAGAAAGTCCGGCGGTGCATAAGCGCCGCCGGACATCAACGTCCCGCTTTTTTTCTTCTTTAGATTAGAAGGTGAACATACCGGCCACCAGGACAAGGTCCTGACTGGTGTCGTTAGCATTCCCGCTGCCGTCTGCGAAGCCGATTAAGGCACCGTTGTTGCTGTTAACAGAGTCATGGCGGTACTCAAGCCGTGTCGTGAAATTCGCGGCAGGCTTGTACTCGTACGTGACCGTGAACTCGTACGGATTCGCGTTGTTCACCGGGTTGATTGTTGTCACCCCTCCAACTGTAACCTCCGTGGCATCTCCACTCCTGTAGAAACCGCTGTAGTCGATGTTCTCAGCCGAGAAGCGGGCTGAAATAGCCTGCTTGGGCGTGAACTGGTCCTTCGCATAGAAGGCATAGCCAGTTTCGTCCGTGTTATGCTGGGACAGCGAGAAGGAGCCGTACTCGACGTTTGCGCCAAGACTGACCGTTGAGGTAGCGTTGTATGTCAGGTCGTTGTCAGTCAAGAATGTCTTGGTGTTCTCGTAAGGAGCGCTCGGATCCGGATTGTACTTTTCGTTGCTGTAACCATCCGTGGTGATGAACGTGAACTTACCCTTAGGATCGGTATAGTTCAACGAGCCGATGTAGGCAAGATTGTAGTTGTTGTCGTTTGAAACGCCGGCATTCGCCGTGTTGTACAACGCATTCGCAACGATGCCCGTTAAGGTGAAGCCCTTAATATTCGGCGTGTAAGCCCTGATACCGGTATGGTATACAGGCAGGAAGTAGAACGGCAGCGATCGTGTGTAGTTGTTGTTCTGGTTGGCGTCAACAACTTCGTAGCCGTACGGAGTGTAGAACTTACCTGCGTCAATTCCTGCTCCGTTCCCACCGATGGCGTACGTACCGTATAACTGCGCAATATTATCGTAGCGTCCTTCACGGGTCGCTCCAGTGAGGCTGCCGGTGTCAATCGCCGGGGTGTCCCCCGCCTGCAGAGTTGTGTGGAAGCCCAATGCATTCGGCCTTGCGTTGGCAAAGACGTTCAGTTCAGCTTCGGCAAGCGCTGGAGTATTGACGCGCACATTGTAGGACTCGTCGCCGGGAAGAATGTTTCCATCGGCCAAACCACCGCCCTTCGGATTGTTGAACTGATACTGGTAGTATCCGTCGACCAGTCCGTTGTACTGAATCTTGTAGTTCGGCGGAGGCGTGGGAGCTGCTGCTGGCGCCGCGGCAGGAGCCGGGGCCGGTGCAGGAGCGGGAGCTGGTGCAGGGGTCTGCGCCATCGCCGCCGAGACGACCATGCCGGTAAGTAAGGTTACAGCCGCAGCCAATGTGGCTGGGTTCTGAGCAAACGAGGTGTTTCGCAAGTACTAATCCTCCAAGGTGATTTAGATCTTAGGTTTGTCCTGAGATTCAGGATCTGAGTTTTTTAGGAATGACGCCGAGCATAAGGCCTTGCTTGAGCGCGTCGGTTTTACCATCGTACAGCGGTCAACTGCACGGTGACATCTACGAACAGGAACAGACGCGAACGCTTCAATGCGTGTCCATGAAATGACTTCTTTGGCATTTCGCCGCGACGATGGCCTCCAGCCTGTGCAGGAACTCCATGTCCGGCTCGTCTAAGCGGCGGGAACAGTTTGTTGAACTGCCTCGCTTGTGAGCAATCCTCCTTTCTCGTTACTTGAGCTTCCTAACACCGCCTTAAGAAGCGGCGGAGTTACGAAAGTAGTAAGCATTACCACCAGCAACACTGCTGTGTACAAACCTTGCGATAATGCCCCGGACTGTATGCCGTAGCCCGCGAAAATCAATACAACTTCCCCGCGCGGGATCATCCCTACCCCTACGGCAATTCGATTTGTATTGCGCTCCGGAACCGACACTCCGGCAATAACCTTTGCTATCGCGGCTACAGCAAATAGCAGCAGCGTCTGCAAAATAACCGTTCTCCCTGCCGCGCTTGCCGGGTTTATGGCATTCACAGGCATAAGAGCCCCGGTCAGCACGAAAAACACAGGTATGAACACACTTGCCACAGGCTGCAACTGTTTTATAAAGTGCAGTTTGTGTGACGTTTTCGCAAGGACCAGACCGGCCGCAAATGCACCAATAATGGGCGACAATCCCGCAGCGTAATTAGCAAGAATTGCCAGAATGAAGCAAAAAATCAATGATGCCGTCGCTAGAGCGGATCTCGTCTTCATTCGATGCGCAAGATCCATGATTTTGGGCGCCAGATACCGGCCCAGCACCACTGCAACCACTAAAAACAGAACTGCGGCCACCGCTGTCTTACAAGCTCCTACTGCCGACATCCTGTTCATCGCAAAACCCGACATTACTGCAAGAATTATCAAGCCTATAATATCGTCGGCCACAGCGGCTCCGAGAACGATCTTCGCTTCTTTACTCCTGCTCTTGTCCAGATCGGAAAAGGACCTGGCGGTTATTCCGACACTCGTCGCAGAGATTGCGGCTCCAACAAACAACGCTCCTGCGTTGCTCACGTGCATTAGGCGCATTGCGAAATAGCCTCCGACAAAAGAGAGGACCACTCCTAAACACGCCACCCAGAGAGCCGAAACTCCAAGCTTAAAGAGCTCATCCATATCGGTCTCTAATCCTGCTTCAAAAAGCAAAAGGATCATTCCGATCTGTGCGCAAATGAAAAGTACCGGATACGAACTCGACTTTGGCCCGATGGTCAGCAGCTGCAAAAAGTGAACGTGGCTGGCAAGCACTCCAAGCACACTTGCTCCAAATATCATCCCGCCCAGTAATTCTCCAAGTACTGCCGGCTGATTCAGCCTGTGAGCGATTTCCCCTCCAGCCTTAGCGGCGAATAACACAACCACCAGATCGAGCAAAAATTGATCGACGTTCATTGTATGGCGCCCCTTTTCAGGACCCCAGTTCGTTTGCCGTAATGATCGCTTGCGCTATCTCATGCGGCGGCTTTTGCAGCATTTGACTTTTGGACTGAATGCGATGGAATGCTTCTCGTTCTGTAAGGTTGTAACGCTCCATAAGCAACGCCTTGGCTCGTCCCACAACCTTCCTTGCTTCCATCTTTTCCTTAAGACTACCAATTTCAGATTCTAAAAATGTTCGCTCGCGGTGCCGTCCCAGAGTTATCGCAATGGCCGGTGCAAGTTGTTCCTTTCGGAACGGTTTGCAAAGATAGGCCAGTACACCAGCCGCATCCGCCTTAGCCACCATGTCCACTTCCGCAAACCCGGTAAGAAGCATAACCGGGGCCAAATGCCCATCCCGGATGATCTGTGCCGCCTGCAGCCCATCCATATTCGGCATCATGATATCCAGAATGGCAAGATCAGGCCGCAATGCGCGTACTAGATCGACAGCCTGCTTCCCGTCGATAGCCTCTCCTATAACGGAGAGGCCCATTTCGGTCAGGGCAATCTTTAGATCGAACCGAGTGAGCGCATCGTCATCCGCAATAACAACCTTGACGTTATCCATAAGATCCGCTCAAATCCCAAAGAAAAAAGAGGCTAAGCTCCTTTATTGTCAATAAATGACAACAAAGTCAGCTTGCCTCTAACGCAGAGATCAATGTTATACGCTACAGTGCGTACGAGTAAGTTAGCGTCTGGGAATGCGAATGGACTTCCGACAATGGAGGTTCGCAGTTAAAGCAGGATCAACTATCAAGCAACGACAGTGACTACAATTGCACGTTAGTATACACAGTGCGTGCAAAGTTGTCAAGCCTGTTGAGTAATTAGATGCTAAACAAACGACCTTCGACAAATTAAACAGGGATCTGTTGAATATTATGCCTACTTCGTTGCCGTAGTTTGTCTTTTGGAGGGTAAAATAGAAACTACTAGCTTGCACTCTGTTGCACAGCTATTGTAATGTCAAGGCTTGAGGGTTAACCCTCAGGTTGAGATTTTCCTGAACGACCAGGATAACTGGGATATCCAGGGATTCTACCCCCGGTACTCGCAACGACGCTGCTCCCATCCTTTGAACGAACCTGTGAACATCGCACGTAAAGGAGCCAGCATATGTCGATTTCTCGACGCCAAAGCATCGCATCTCTTTCAGGAATAATGACTTTTGTCGGCCTTAGCCTCTCGGCTGGCGTCTTCGCGGCAGTCCACCGCGCGGAGCTTGTGCCGCCGCCACCCCCAGCCGATCCAAATTTAATTGTTCCAGGAGCTTCTGTAGGAAAGGTATCGATCAATGAAGCCAGTAAATTTCTTGGCTGGCTCGGCGAAGCTAGAAATTCCCACGGGGTCAACGGCCACAATTGGTACTACTACCCTACTGTGGTTGGCGGATTTACGATAATTGGAGTTTACACGGTAAAGGGCGATACAGGTGATATGACGTTCGTTCACCAGGTGTGGACGAATTCCTCGACATTCCGCACAGCGACAGGAGACTGTGTGGGCAGTCCATTGAGCCAAATCTTGAGAGATTTCCCGAACGCCAAGCCCATGTCTCTTGCCGGTCAGAATGCCGCTGCGGGAACTGTGATTTATGACGACCCGCAGCTAGGAATTAGCTTCCAAATAATACACACACCGAGCCTGAAGTGTTCCGCGATATTGGTGCACCGCCCCGGACAAGACGCCCGCGCGGAGTCTATGCCGCTTCCGCTGAGCACGCGCTGGGACCTATCTATCCCATAGAGACCAGGGCGCAGGCGCATGACAGTCTGCGCCTGCCTGCCTACCGGTTGAAATCCAGATGCGGAGGGGCAACAAAAACCCCAAGGGTATTCAGATACGCCACGGCACGGCCAATCTCGTCTCCGTCGCCGGTCAGCGAAACCTGAACCCAACTGGATTCATCGGTGACGCTCGTTTCCTCGACCTTTGCCGCCAGATGATAGGTTTCGCCCAGAGCCGTTATGACAGGACCTGAGGCCGTCTGCTTTGGAAAAGTCAGGTTATATCGAACCATAGCCATGCTGTATTAGTTTCCTCCGGCAATCGCCGGAACGATCGAGATCTGGTCGCCGCTCTTAATCGGAGTTTCCAGTCCCTGCAGGAACCGGATGTCTTCATCGTTCACATAAAAATTGATAAATCGATGAAGAGCGCCGGACTCCGTTGTGAGACGAACGCCAATACCGGGATGAGCGACCTCAAGCGCGGCAATCAGCTCGGCGATGTTCGCTGCTTCTACATCCACGGTCTCATTATTTGCCGTCAGGTTGCGCAGCGGGGTTGGGATAAGTACAGTAACTGCCATTTAATTTTCCTCTTAATCTCGGTCTATTGGATCTCAAACGCCACTTGTGTGGGCAAGAATAGTCCCAATGTCTTGTGTCGTACAGGTCACGATCGGAGTGTCGCGAGCCGTAAACAGGCTGGATTCCGTTTCACGCAGGCCTTGAACCAGGTCCAAAAAGTCGGCCGGATGGTCCGTTTCGAAAGCAACTACAAAGTCTTGATCGTCCAGCCCAAACGAATACGTTGTATTTAGCTTGACGGACGGGAACTCGTGTCCGAACCTTATGTGCTGCTTCATAATTCTCTGCCGTTCCTCTTTGCTTAGAACATACCAT
>Ga0302315_10004105_pt1 | contig 12823 bp, 7 predicted proteins | sample III_Palsa_N3_1_FD_200532 | JGI IMG/M metagenome (GOLD analysis project Ga0302315, IMG submission 200532) | Peat permafrost microbial communities from Stordalen Mire near Abisko, Sweden - III_Palsa_N3_1 | ecosystem: Environmental > Terrestrial > Soil > Palsa > Peat permafrost | place: Sweden... | reverse complement strand
GCTGGAGCGATGGGATAATATTCGTCATAATCTTGTGTGTACTGCGCATAGGCAAGGCCAAGCTGCTTGAGGTTGCTCGTACAGGTCGTCTGCCGCGCCTTCTCGCGGACCTTAGCGAAAACGGGGAACAGGATAGCCGCAAGAATTGCTATTATGGCTATCACGACGAGTAGCTCTATAAGAGTAAAGCCTCTTTGGTCGGTGTACTTCATGATAATTCTCCCTTTAGCCGCCCAATAGCGGCAAATGTCTACTTCGTACTGAATGTAAGTGCGAAACGAGCGCCATTTTCGCTCGTCATGTTTCCGGCGCCTGCCGCCGTTGCCCACTGGCCGGTGGGCCCGTAGTTCCCCTGTGGATTCTTGGAACTCGCTGGAGTGAAACCGTTGCTAACCCGATATCCAGGCAGATAAGCCACATGTCCGTCCACGGCAAGGAAATCCGAGCCGTTCGGATGACGCGAGCTGGTAAACGTTGGGTTGCCCTGGCTGTCTTTGCCGGGTCTGGCGCCCAGAATTCCGGTAGCATAGCGGGCCGTCCACATCTCACTGTAGCCGTTGCCCGTGGATGAGCCGCCTTCGTTGTTTGCGAAGCCCATCATATCCATAAACACGTTGGGCCCCTTGATTTTCGAAGCCGTCTCGAAAACTTCAACCGTTCGGCTGGGTGAGGTGATTTTGTCCATACCTACGCCATGGCCACCGCTGGACGTAAAGTCGACGCGGCTTCCATCGGCATCGATCTGATCGTTAAAGTTCGAATTTTGGCCGTACGAGATATGCACCTGAGAGCTGTCCGCCGGCGGATTATTGTCGTCCGGACATTGAAAGGGCTTGTATGATTTTACATAGGGATAGAGCGGATAGGCCCATCCTGCATCCTGGCGCTCGACGCCGGGAAAGTAGCCGTCATTGTCGTGTGTGTACTGCGCATATGCCTTTCCGAGAAGGCGCAGATTGCTCGCGCATCCCACCTGGTTGGCCTTTTCCCGCACGGAAGTAAAGAGGGGGAATAAAATGGCAGCCAGGACTGAGACAATGGCTATAACCACCACCAGTTCAGTTAGAGAGAATAGCCGAGGGCGCTTTACAGTCGTATCCAAATTACAAAACCTCCAGAATTACACATAGTTCAGTGTTATCGAACGTGTCCGTTGTCGTTCTCCATGCCGGGCGTTTCCGTCTAGCCCGGCTGAATTGCCATGCCCGCGGCATAATCCCGCTGCCGCTTGTACGCCAGCGTACTTGCCCGGGGGGCTAGTTCGGAGGGTAGGCATACCTGCATGGCCAGCCCTGGCTCCCGGATTTCGCGAAGCATCATAGTCACCGCCTCGCGTCCCACCGCCTCCAGCGGAGGGCGAATAGACGTCAGATCGTTCATAAAGGCTTCCGGGAAGTCGTCGAAGCCGATAATGGCGTAGTCGCGCCCGGCGGCATAGCCCGCGCTTTTAGCCGCCTTCATAAAGCCGAGTGCATTCTGGTCGTTCACCGCGAGAATCCCGTCCGCCGGAAGCCCGCTGCTCAAAAGCGCCGAGGCGGCTTCGTACGCCCATCTTTCCTGCGTGATACCGACATCCGGCCCTTCAAGAATAGGGTACAGCTCATTGTCGCCTATCGAAACGATAAGCGCGTCATCCCCAAGCTCATGCTCAGCGGCCGCTTCGCGAGCGCCTTGCAGCCTCTGCTTAACCCACTCCGTCTGATATCCCGAAAAGAACAAAATCCGCTTGCATCCACAGGCAAACAGCTGGCTGGCCGCCAGAAATCCACCTTCGACACTGCTAAAATACACACTCAGCCGATAGGACCGCGACAGCGTACCTCCTGCATGGACAATGGGAATACCGCGGCTCTCGGCTTCCTTGATCATCCTCTCCATACTGCGCGGCGACCGGTCCAGAATACTGATAATGCCATGGACACCTTGCTCGTCAAAAAACTTGACTGCGTCCTCCGCTTCGAGATGCTCCCAGGAAGGATGGCTGAGGTCGATGGCGCGCGTAACGATCTCCCGAGGTGAAAGCGACCTCTCGACATTAATAATGATCGGCGTCCAGAAGTTGCGGTTTTGATTGTCGGGAACATCGATGCGTCCCTTCCAGAGCAGTCCGATGCTTAGTTCTTTAGAGCTTTCGCGGACGACCGACCCACTCTCCGGCAAGCGTTCCGCCGCTCCCGCTGCCGCAACGCCTCCGTCCGCCACAAACGTGCCCTTCGGCCCATCGGCTCTAAGCGTGCCGTCGGCCAGCAGCCCCGCCATGGCCTTCTGCAGCGTCCGCAGTCCAACGCCGTATTCCTTGGCAAAGTCCCGCCGACTCGGCAGCGGCTGTCCGGGCAGCCACTGTGCACTGCCGATCCGCCGCCGTATATCATCTTCAATCCGTTGACTGATGGTAATCCGAATTAACGATTTCCCGGCGCTCAATTTATTTTCAGTCCTCGTGCTGCTGGAGTACATTATGTGCTACCTGTGTGATACATGATTGTAACAGCCGTCCTCATATTTGTCAAGGGTACATTTTAAATGTGTGCACTTTAAATTTTGTGTGACTCCCGCTAAGATGGCTTTCGTGCCGGGGGCGTTTGTTGTGTTGGAGTTTGGGAAGTAGGTAGGGGTAGGGTTGCAGTCGCATAGCATTCGGTAACGCTTGGGGTGGTCCTGTCCCCCTGCCATGAAGTGGAGGGCAAAATGATCACGCTAACGCGTGTCCTCAAATCGCGATCAGGATCGCAAGCGATCCAGCGATTTGGTCTGGCTCTTAACTCTCTCCTCGTCCCCATTCTGGTTGGAGAGGGTTGGGGGGCCTGGGCTTACGGTACGCACTGCGTATCGAATCCCTCAGAAGGACCCCTCATCTCAATCTTCTCCCACAGGATGGGGAGAAGAGGCCGGAAGCGGATTAGGAGCCCGACCTCCTGTGCGAGCGCGACATATCTTACAGTTGAACCGACGACATACTTTACAGTCTTGGGTTCATGCTGATGCGCATGCTTTTTCATAGCCGCCAGCCTGCACCACCTAGGTGGTGCAGGATGGCGCTTCTCTGTGACGAACCTGTTTCTACTTCGAGATTGCCTTCGTGGTTTCCCGGACGATTAGTCTGGTTGGCAGCATGACGTGCTGGTAGGCTCCGGTGTGGCTTTCGGGGTGGCTCATTCTCCACCAGAGCATGGATGCGGCTCGCTCTCCGATGGCTTCAAAAGGTTGTCTGATGGTGGTGAGCCTTGGTTTTTGCGGCAGGAAGCGCTCAACATCGTCGAATCCGACTACGCTGATGGTGTCTGGGATGGCGATGCCTTTTTCCTCTAGTACGATCATCAGGTATTCCGCGAGGAAGTCATTTACGGCGAATACGGCGGTGGGGGGATCGGGCAGACTGGTAAACTCGGTGACCACTCGTTCGATTTCCGACCTCAGGCCTTCTTTTGCGAAGCTCTTTGCGGGAGACAGGCGGAATACCAGGTCGGCGGGTGGTTCTAGTCCGGCGCCGGTAAAGGCATCCAGGTAGCCGTTCAGGCGGTCGTGGATGGTTGTAACCTCTTCGTCCGGCGCGACGAAGGCGATGCGCTGGTGTCCGATGGAAATTAAATACTCGATGGCTTCGCGGCTTGAGATTCGGTTGTCTATGCCGACGAAGTCGCAGCCGTGTTCGAAAGGCATTCTGTCGATGAAGACGACGGGGATTTCCGTGGCGAGAAGGCGCTGAATATCTGGCAGAGTTTCGGCTCCGCCTGAATGGAACATAACGACACCGGCGAGTCGTTCGCTTTCCACCATCTTGAGGGCGTCCTGTTCGTGACGCACTACCGATTCCGGGGTTTTGTCGCTCGTATTGACCGTGATGATGCGGCAATCTTCTATGTGTTTGCGGAGGCCTTCGTGGATGGCGTGGATCATCGCGGGCCAACTTGGTACCGGGTTGAAAGACTGTTCCGCAATAATCACTATCGTTTTGTAGGCAACTCTGGTAGGATCGTCGGAATCACCATTGTCCTGTACAGGAACGAAGGTCCCCCGGCCGCCGTGCGCCTGCAAGGTTCCGTCGGCCAGGAGGTCGCTGATGGCGCGCTGTATCGTGCGCATATCCACGCCGTATTCCTTGGCCAGAGATTTTCGGCTTGGCAGCATCGCTCCGGCCGGCCACTTCCCTTTTTGGATCCGGCTTCTGAGGTCCTGTTCGATGACCCGGTATAACGGTGTGTGCAGTTTCGCGAATTCTGTTGAACCAGATGTTGTCATGTATGTTTCGCTGCCTTCCAGAATTACTCGTAAGCTCTAGACTTGGGTAACAGGCGGTTGTTACCGATACTTTGTCTACAATCGTATGATAACACGTCGATGACTAACTGGTCAAGTTGCATGGTATACATACCGTCCGGATAGGCTTAACGGAGTGAATGCCGGAAGGACGCGACGGTAAGGCTCACCATCACCACGAAGAGAATTGCGGCCACTACGAACCCCTGCCAGATTACCGGGTCTCCCCATCCACTAAGAACTAGAGCGCGGGTGCCTTCGATGATGTAAGTGACAGGATTGTACGACACGATGCGTGCAAACGTGGCTGGGAGCAGCTGTTTAGGAGCTTGTGATGTTGTGAGGTACAGGAACGGGAACACGAGTACAAAGAGAGACTGTACGAGGCGTGCGTTTTTAGTGCGCAGCGCGGTGATCATCCCGATACAGCTCCAGGCCATTGCGAACAGGCTAAGCATGGCAAAAATGGCCAGGATACCAAGGAATCCTGTACTGAAGTGAACGCCGGCCACAAGCAATAACACGATGACAATGGCTCCCTGCATAATTGCCTGTACGGCGACCTCCGTGAGCTTGCCCAGGACGATGGCAAGTCGGTTGATCGGCATAATGATCAACTTGTTGAAATAACCGCTGGAGAGGTCCTGTACGAGCTCGATTCCTGCGTTGCCTGCGGAAAAGAAGATCGCCGTGAAGATCGCTACGGGAGCGATAAACTCCTTGTAGGAAATGTGAGGAAATCCCGGCAGGGTAGCGAATGCAGAGAGGGTGACCGAGTTGACGCCGAAGAAGAAGATGGGCATGAACAGCGATGGGATGAGGGCCATCGCCGGTCTCCAAATCTGCTTGATATTGCGGATTGAAAGGTAGTACCAGTCGGAGAAGAACGTGTTCATGTTAGCGCATCCTCGCTCGGGAATATGGATCGGCAGCTTTAGCGTTGACCTCTTCGTCGGCCAGATGACTTCCTGTCGTTTTTAAGAAGAGATCCTCCAGGCTGTCGGCGCTGTGTTCCACGAGAAGATCGGGGATGGTCCCGTCGGCGACGATCCTGCCTTCGTCCACAAGGGCTATCCTTTCGCACAGGGACTCGGCTTCCTCCATGAAATGCGTCGTAAGGAAGATCGTCATGCCTCGCTGGTTAAGCTCTCGCAGGTGTCCCCAGATCAATTGGCGTGCGTGGGGATCCAGGCCCTGCGTGGGTTCATCAAGAAAAAGGACACGCGGTTCATGGATGAGCGAGAGGGCTAGATCGAAGCGGCGGCGCATGCCTCCGGAGTAGGTGGAGACGTATCTGTCGGCCACCTTTTCAAGCTCAACCAGCTTTAGCAATTTTGCGATTTGTTCGTTGATATGCGCTGTGGGGAGATGGTAAAGGCGGCCGTGAAGCTGCAGCATTTCGCGCGCAGTGGCCGTCTCGTCCAGTCCAACTTCCTGCATGGCGAATCCAATCCGGCGATAGACTTCCATGGAGTGCGTGTCGAGGTTGAAGCCGTCGATGGCAACCGAACCGCTGGTCCGTTTAACCAGGCCGACGAGCATGTTGATGGTTGTTGTTTTGCCGGCTCCGTTGGGGCCAAGGAAGCCAAAGAATTGACCCTCTGGGACGTCAAAGCTCATTCCTTGAACGGCTTTGACGTCACCAGGGTACGTTTTTGTCAGGTCTTTGACCTGAATCATGGGATTGCCCATATTTGTTATTGTCGTCTGTTTTTTGGATTCCTCACTCCTGCGGGGGATCCATCGACGACTTTAGCTCCTCCAAAAACTCTGGAGCGCTGCATTGCAGTCGCGCCTCGTATTGCCACTGTCCGCCACCTTGAACCACTTTCACCACGAAGTGGTTCCAGCCGCGCTGCAGGGGGAGGGAGTCGCAGACGAGAGAGTCCGGGGTTAATGGATGGGTTCCGCGGTCCTCTTTAATGAGTTTGGAGTTCAGCCAGACCTGGCATCCGTCGTCGGATCCCATAAGGAGATCCAGCTTCGGCATGTTCGGCTCTACGAGTATATTGTCCAGCGGGCGAGGGCTCCAGATCCAGAAGCTAAGGTACGACGACGCTGTTTCGGATGGGCCAGGAAGGCCGAGTTTTAGGAAGTCGAACGTGGAATCGTCGCCGGCTTTCACGGCTCGCCAGTCCAGTCCGCCGGATTTGCTGCCGACCTGTGCCTTCAGGTTCTGATTTATCCCAATGTCATCCGTATCGTAGGCGACGGGTACGCTTGTCTCCCCGAACCTTCCGCAGGCGAGAGCCTGGTGCAGGCGGCCAAACATATCGAAGGCTGCTTCGGAATCTGTTTTACGCTCGGTGAAGATCACGCCTGTATTGGCCATCATCTGCTTGAGGGTATCAAAGACTTTGGTGCTGTTGGACTGCAGATCGATGGTTGTGACCAGATAGCGTCCACTGCCCTGGGGCAGCGAAACTAGAGCGGCGCCGGCGGGCTTCGCTTCGCGTTCGGAGCGCAGAACTGCAGCAGTCTTCATCGTTTCGGGCGCGTTGTTCCATTTTCTCCAGTCGGCGGGGCAGGCGTCGAGGATAATGGTTCCTGCGTCGACAAGCGGACCTTCCAGTCCGTGACGGATTACCGGACCTGACAGCGTCTCGGTGAAGTAGAAATCACCGTTGTCCATTCCTGAGGTTATGGGATCGGTCTTTTTTATTAACAGAGAGGAGGCAGTTCTGCTTGTGAGATTTAGTGAGAGCGGAAGCAGGGCGTTGACCTGGTCGATAGTGGCGTCTTCAGGGTCGATGACGAGACAGGTTGCGCCATTTTTAACCCACTGGGAAATCCGTCCGCGTAATTGCGGGTCGGTCGGCGGAGCGGCTCCGTCGATCACTATATATTGCGGATCGGCTGCGGCATCGGGAGTGGCTATCGTCGCGCCTAGAGAATTGAGCCTGACCGGCAGGAGAGATTTTTGGGCGGCGAGGACGACGATTTGCGCGATGTTGGACGCGCTCGCGCGTGCGGCTGCCGAAGTGGGCGTTTGCGGAGCGATGCGGTGATCCCATGGAGAAGGAGCTGGTCCTCCGGGAGCGTAGGCGGCTTTGATCGCATCGGCCAGAGGCCAGGTGCGGTATAGAGGCAGATTTGGATCGTAGCCTGGGTTTAAGGTGGAGCAGTACGGGCCAAGGCGCTCCGGTTGAACTCCGGCCTGGCCTTCATGGTAGGGGCCGAAGAAGATTCCGTCGTCTATGGTATATGGTCGTGTCGTGTCGGAAAGGCCGAGTTCGAGAGGTTTCAGTCCGTACCAGACGAGGTTGAAGACACTGGCGTAGGAGGCATGAACGGCGCGCTGGCCTTTGATCAGCTCGTAGGCTTCGATGGCTATGCCTTCCATGCGTCCCTGCTGGGATTCGTAGGCTCGGGGACCTACGAATTTAGCGGCGTATTTGGGGGTGGCGTAGTAGGCTCCGCCGGTCTCACCTTCGCCGTAGGGTTTGTCGGTTCGGACGATATCGTCGGGACTGGCGTAGTGTTTGATGGATGTCGGCATGATGCCGTCAGCATCGGCGTCGCCGTCAGTCGATACCCAGGGGCGTGTCGGATCGAGGGATCTTTCCGTGGCCAGCCAGTCCGTCCATCCCTGCTTGACGCGGGGATAGAGATCCTTATTTTTGTTATCGCCGAACAGCCAGCCTAGCTCGTTGCTTACACTCCAGCCGAAAACCGACGCGTGGTTGCGGTCGCGCAGGATGAGGCGTGCAACGTGGTCGTTGCTGCGTGTCCAGAAATCGGGACTGTCGTATTTGTGTCCGGCGTCGCTGCCCCAGATGGCGGTTTCGTCCAGCACACAAACGCCCATCTGGTCGGCCATATCAAGATAGAAGCTGGGATACGGCTCGGCATGCAGGCGGACTGCATTGCCATTTGCATCTTTAAGCGCTTTGAACCAGGCCCAGGCATAACGCCGGGTCATTTCCGGGATCCCGATGAAATGCCAGGAATCTCCGCGCAGCTCCAGGGGTTTGCCGTTCAGCAGAAATTGGGAGCCTCTGATAGAGTATTCCCGCCAGCCAAAACGTGTGTACTTGCTGTCTAGGACGGTTGCGCAGTGTTTTACAAAGACTTGCAGCCCATAGAGGTTTGGGGTTTCGGGCGTCCACAGGCTTAGCTTGCCTTTCGCAGCGCCACTGAGAGTTATCGTAGTCGAGGAATTGGCTGGAATGGTCACGACTTGAGGTGTCAGACTGAGGGCTGGATTGCCCAGACGCCATTTTGGTTCCGGGGCATCGAGAACTGAGCTGCCTGCAAGGTTGATCCACGGACTGGCCTGCGCGCCCACTTTTACGGTCTGCGGGTTGGAGGTATCGTTGCGCAGGGTTACTTCGGCCTGCAGGATGCCTGCGGAGACTTCGGGTTTAACGTATGTTGTGGCGACGTGTAGAGCCGGTTCGGCCTCAAGAAATACATCCTGCCATATCCCGACTATGGACTGGGCCCACATGGAGCCTCCGGGGTAGGGGCGTCCGCCGATGGTGCGCCGGTCGTCGAACAGGGAGGCTTTTCGTACCCCAACAAGAACCTCGTTTGCGGCACCGGGCTTGATATCGCTGGTTATATCATACTCGGCGGGCAGGTAGAGGTCGAAGTTTTCTCCTATTTTGTGTCCATTGACGTAGATGTCCGCGTCACCGGCTATGGCGTCAAAGTGCAGGAACAGGCGCTTGCCTGTCCATGAGACCGGTACGCGGAATGAGTGTTTTAGCCATCCCATCTGCGCGCTTTCCCAGGACTTTGGATAGCTTGGGTAGCAGCGGAAATCGCCTCCATCTCCCACGTTGAACGCATTTACGTTCCATGGAGAGGGGACCTTTATGGGAGTCGTGTCCCATTGATCTGCTGCTGGCGGAGCCAGGGTTGGAGGATCCCCTATATTAGGCGTATAACCTGATGGTAGCGGCACGGGCTGAAACTGCCAGGTTCCGTTCAGGCATATTTCCTGGCGAAAGGGCTGTTCAGGGGCTGCGACCAGTCCTTCAGATGGGGCAAACTGGCGGTGGAATACTATATGGTTTAATGTCGCTGTGCGCGCGGGTGCAACAGCACGGACGGTTTGAGACATCAGATGTGCTGCAACATTACAGATTGCTATCAAGGTTCACTCCCATAAACGGCGCGTTTACTAGTCTGAAAGCGGCGTAAAATTGAATTTATTGACTTAGAACTGAGCTTTGAAGGAAACCTTCATTGCTTGGATCGTATGATAATGACAGTTTATTGTGGCTGATTGTCGGTATTTTGCGCATACGATGCGTTAAATTGTTTGTTGACACAGCACAAATCATATGATACGATACACCTACATCCTACCACGAATTATACTTTAACACCATAGTATAAAAGCCATAGGGTAACAAGTTTCTTTGTTCGATAGGGTGTGTAAGATTGGTCAAGCTAGAGAGGTAGCTGCATGTTATTCCGCAAACAACAATTAATAACGCTATTAATAGGCGTTGGAGCCATTTGTACGACCGCAGGCGCAAACGGGGCAAGCGTCCCGATTTATCAGGATAAGACCAAGACGGTTGACCAGAGAGTGAACGACTTACTCTCCCGAATGACCACAGAAGAAAAGGTCACCGAACTCTGCGAGGACTGGGGTATTCCCGGCAATGCTCGCCTGGGCATTCCACCGCTTTCCAAAACGGAGGCCGTGCATGGCTTTGGCTATGGCACCGGAGCCACCATCTTCCCGCAGGCCATTGGTGTGGCTGCCACATGGGACACGGGGATGGTCAGAAAAGTTGGGGACACGGTAGGCGAGGAAACTGTCGAAGCACAGACGTCACAGGCTTGGAGCCCCGTACTGGATGTCGCACGGGATGCACGGTGGGGGCGCGTCGAGGAGACCTTTGGCGAAGATCCTTACCTTGTATCACGCATGGGTGTAAACTGGATCGAGGCTTTCCAGGCGCACAATCTGATTGCCACTCCCAAGCACTTCGCCGCCCATGGCGGGCCGCTGGGTGGGAGAGACAGCAACGATGTGGGTTATTCCGAGCGCGTTATGCGTGAGGTTTACCTGGTTCCCTTTAGAGCGGCGTTCGAGGAAGCCAAGGCCGGCTCGGTTATGAACGCGTACAGCGCCTGGGTCGACGGCGTTCCTGATGTGGAATCCCAGTATCTGCTCAAGGGGATCTTGCGCCAGGAATGGGGATTCGACGGTTTTGTCGTGTCGGACTGCGGTTCGGTCGAGAACATGGTGAATAAGTTCTCGGTGGCTGCGGATGGTCCAGAAGCGTCGAAGCTTGCCATTGAAGCGGGCGTCTCGTGCAACTGTGGGGACGAATACAAGAAGTCTTTGCTGACGGCCGTTAAGTCGGGACTCGTATCGCCGGCGGATCTTGATTTCGCCGTTGGACGCATTTTAACGACGATATACCGTCTTGGTCTTTTCGATCATCCCATCGGTCCGAAGAAGTGGGACAACAATGCCGGCTGGGACAGTCCCGCGCATCGCCAGGTGGCTCTGCAAACGGCGCTGGAAAGCATCGTTCTGCTAAAAAACGATAATAATACTCTCCCTTTGAGCAAGAACGTTAAGTCCATCGCGGTTATTGGCCCAGATGCTGACGATCCCCAGACGGGTGACTATACAGGCACTCCTAAGCCCGGCCAGGTAATCAGCGTGCTGGCCGGGATTAAGAAGGCGGTGTCTGCAAACACTGTCGTAAAGTATGCCAAGGGCTGCGACCAGGTCGATCCTTCCACGGCTGGTTTTGCGGATGCAGTGAACATCGCGCAGCAATCCGACGTTGTTGTCATGGTGCTGGGCGACAACGAAAAGACTTCAGGTGAAAATAACGACCGGGCGAATGTGGACTTGACCGGAGTGCAGGAAGCCCTGCTGGAATCGATTTATAAGACCGGCAAGCCCGTTATTCTAGTTCTCTCCACCGGGAAGCCTACCAGTATCCCGTGGGCCGCGACCAATGTACCCGCTATTATCGAGACCTGGTTCCCCGGCGAAGAGGGGGGAGACGCGACCGCGCAGGTTCTCTTCGGCGATTACAATCCCGGAGGACGACTGCCCGCAACGTTTCCACGCTCGTCGGACCAGTTACCTCTGTATTACAACTATGAGCCGTCGGGACGAGGTTACAACTACACGGATATCAGCTTTACTCCGCAGTTTCGGTTCGGATACGGCCTGAGCTATACGAGCTTTAAGTATGGCAATCTACAGATCACCGTGCCTGCTACTGCCGGCGGGAATGCTACTGTAAGTGCAGATGTCACAAACACAGGAAGTGTTGCCGGAGATGAGGTGCCGCAGCTCTATATCAGCCATACGGTGAGCAGCGTAGTCAGTCCCGTTATGGAGCTCAAGGGCTTTGAGAGAATTCACCTGGAGCCAAATGCCACCTCAACGGTGACCTTTACGTTGACACCGTACGCGCTGTCCGTACTGGACCGCAATATGGACCGAGTCGTGGAGACGGGGCCGGTCAAAATCATGGTTGGCGGTGCATCGCCCGAAGCCTTAACCAATGATGGGCAGAAGCAGCATATCGGATTTAAGACTCCGGATCAGGGTGTGAACGGGGAGTTGGACATTAAGGATGCGCTCGCGCCGAGCTTTGCATACTCTATTGACGTTCCTGGAGCAGTAAGTCATAACGCCTTGTTCCACACGACAGTGCTTGTAAAGAACGCTGGCAGTATGACGGATGTTGGCGATATTAAGCTCTACGCGAATGGCAATTTCATTGGAACGCAGCGGTTTGAAGTGAATCCGCAGGATGCGAAGCCGCTGGATTTCCCGGTGACGCTGCATGAGGCGGGTGTGGTTACGCTGACTGCGGTTGGGAAGTATAGCGTGGTTACTAAGGTGGTTCATGTGAAGTAGGGGTGGCCCTTGCTCTAAACCGAGTAGATAATGGCCTTGCGTAAAACGGCATGTAGTTTGGATGATATTGGGCCTCGTCCGACTCATGCCTCTTCTCCCCATCCTGTGGGAGAAGATTGAGATGAGGGGTCTTTCTGGAGTGTTCCGGTAAGATTTAACCGGTAAATTTATCCAGATAGCCCCCTCACCCAACCCTCTCCCACCATCAGAATGGGGGAGAGGAGAGGAACGTCGCTGCTTCGTCAACGCCACATTTTCATCCATATGGGTGGATCATCCGCTCATGAAGGCTAAGAAAACATCATGCACGCTTTACGAAGAATTCAATGTAGACCAGCCGCTAATTCGGCGCTTCTCCTACTCTTATGTCTCCTACCATCATTCACCTGGGCTCACGCAGCCGATTCCGCAGGCGCTCCGGCAATCTCCTACCACGTCATACATTCCCGATTTTCAACTCCAGACACGATAGTCGCGTCCTATACAGACGCCGACTGGAACCTGGACCGCACGGGCAAGATGGACGATGCTCCTGTAATTCAACAGGCGCTGGATGCAATATCTGCGGCCGGAGGCGGCACTTTATTTCTTTCTTCCGGCACTTATCGACTGGATAGTCCCCTTAACGTAAAGCCTGGCGTTACGCTGCGTGGTGAAATTGGCACTACAAGCGATCCGTACAGATATCAGGGCACGATCCTGGCCGCCTAT
>Ga0302315_10004102_pt1 | contig 12825 bp, 11 predicted proteins | sample III_Palsa_N3_1_FD_200532 | JGI IMG/M metagenome (GOLD analysis project Ga0302315, IMG submission 200532) | Peat permafrost microbial communities from Stordalen Mire near Abisko, Sweden - III_Palsa_N3_1 | ecosystem: Environmental > Terrestrial > Soil > Palsa > Peat permafrost | place: Sweden... | reverse complement strand
GCCGCTATTTCAGGGGTGCTGTCGCCGGGTGAAAAGGTGAAGCAGAAGGGCTTGATCTATGCGGCAACGCCGGCAAGCGATTTTATCTGCGGCACGTTGCAACTCGCAGCCGGTATCAACCTGCATATCTTCACGACCGGGCGTGGCACGCCATACAGTCTGGCCGAGGTGCCGGTCATCAAGGTCGCAACGCGCACGGACCTGGCACGCCGCTGGCATGATCTGATGGACGTCAATGCGGGCACCATTGCGACCGGCGACGCGACCATTGAGGATGTCGGCTGGGAACTATTCCGGCTGATGCTTGAAGTGGCGAGTGGCCGCAAGCAAACGTGCGCGGAAAAACTGAAGCTGTATAACGCCCTGGTTCTGTTCAATCCGGCTCCGGTGACCTGATGGCTGGTAATAAGCAGTACGACAGACTTTTGAAACGACGTCGCAGATAGCGCTACACGCGCAGTGACAGGGAGGAGACATGAAAATTCGCTATCGGTGGGTGGTGGCCGTGTTGTTGTTTTTTGCCGGCGTGCTCAATTATCTCGATCGCGCGGCGTTGTCCGTCGTCGCGCCAATCATCAAGCGTGAATTGCATATCAACGACGCCCAGATGGGGTTGCTCTTCAGCAGCTTCTTCATCGGCTATTGCGTGTTCTGTTTCGTAGGCGGGTGGGCCGCCGACAAATATGGTCCACGCAAGGTGTTCATGCTGGCGGCCGGTTTCTGGTCGGTGTTCTGCGGGGCGACTGCTTTCGCCGGCAGCTTCGCAACCCTCATGGTCGCGCGGGTAGCGTTCGGTGTCGCGGAAGGTCCGATGGGGACGACCACCAACAAGTCGATTTCCAATTGGTTTCCGCGCCGGGAAGCGGGGAGAGCGGTTGGCCTGACCAATGCCGGGCAGCCGCTTGGCGCAGCGATTGCCGCGCCGATTGTCGGGCTGGTCGCGTTGCGGTTTGGCTGGCGCATTTCATTCATCGTGATCGCTCTATTGGGCTTTGCCTGGATGGTGTTTTGGTGGCGCTGTTTCCGCGATCAACCGGGTGACCATCCCAATGTGTCGCGAGAAGAAGCAGAACTGATTACGTCCGATCGTTACCCGACGCGCTCCGTTGATACTGTCACTTCCAGCGACAAGCCCGCCGGTGTTTTCTATTACCTGTTTTCCTTGCCTGTACTCGGTGTAGCGATGGCGTTCTTCGCCTTCAACTACGTGCTGTATTTTTTCCTGTCGTGGTTGCCCAGTTACTTTACGGACTATCAGCACCTTGATATCAAGCACATGAGCGTCGTGGGCATCCTGCCATGGCTGGGTGCAACGGCAGGCTTTGTCCTGGGCGGCATCATTTCCGATGCGCTATACAAGCGCACTGGCAAGGTGCTCTTTGCGCGCAAGACGGTGATCATGATGGGATTAGGGATGGCTGCGCTCTGCGTGCTACTGGTGTCACGCGTGGACTCGCTAGTCCCAGCCGTGGCGCTGATCTCCGTTGCCAGTCTTTTTGCTTTCATGACGCCGCAGGCATGCTGGTCCCTGTTGCAGGACATCGTGCCAAGAGACCGGATTGGCGCGACGGGCGGCTTCGTGCACTTGCTTGCGAACCTTGCAGGCATTCTTTCGCCGAGCATCACCGGTTTCATGATTCAGTACGGCTCGGGCTATTCATCGGCATTCGCACTGGCTAGTGCATTGGCGGTAGTTGGAATGCTGGCGATGTGGCTGGCCGTACGTGAACATAATGTCGCACGCTTGCGGCGCGCGGCGGTGTAAAGGTCCGGTTGGTTTTTTGAGTTAGGTTCCGTAGGGCGGCCAGCGGTTGGATAGACGCCGACATCAGGTGCAATGAGTGACTTGCGCAAAATATTTGACTTTACATAAGATAAATTATCAACGTTTTTTGTGTAGCAGCAATATCCTAATGTCGTGTTTGGGGGTGCGGCGGAATTCTTGGACTATCAGGAGGTAGTTCATGTATTCGTACGAAGACCGCATTCGAGCAGTCAAACTCTATATCCGGCTCGGGAAGCGACTCTCCATGACCGTTCGCGAATTGGGTTATCCGACAACGAAAGCTCTTGAGCGTTGGTACCTGATGTACGAGCAATCCCAAGATTTGCCAGCGGGCCGTGTTTGCTTAAAGCCCAAATATTCGGACGAGCAAAAAAGGGCGGCAACAGATCACTATCTGAGCCATGGTCGATGCTTGGCCGCTACCGTGAAGGCATTGGGCTACCCTGTGGATGTGACGCTTGCAGCCTGGCTCGATGAACGACTCCCTGCAAGAAAGGCCCGTGTCGTCGGCAAGGCCACGGGCGTTCAGCACGCGCGGGAGTTAAAACAGAAAGCCGTCATTGATCTTTGCACCCGACAAGACAGTGGCCAAGCGGTAGCTCAAAAGATAGGCGTGAGCCGGTCGACGCTGTATAACTGGAAAAATCAGTTACTCGGTCGTGAGGTTCCAGCATCCATGAAACTCCCAAAAAATCCGTCGCAAGCCCCGGATCGGGAGGAACTGGAGCGCCAAGTCGAGTCGCTTCAACGGGACATCAGGCAATTGCAGCTTCAACACGACATGTTAAAGAAGGCCAATGAACTGCTAAAAAAAGGCCTGGGCGTCGATCTGCAACTCCTGAGCAATCGGGAAAAGACGTTGCTGGTTGATGCCCTAAAACAGACCTATGCGCTGTCAGATCTATTGACTGAACTTGACCTTGCCCGCAGCTCTTATTTTTATCACCGGGCACGACTACAAATATCTGACAAGTACGCTGCTGCGCGCCGTGCCATCACAGAGGTCTTTGATCTCAATTACCGTTGCTATGGCTATCGTCGGATACAGGCCGCACTGGGTAGGCAGGACGTATTCCTCTCGGAGAAAGTTGTGCGGCGTTTGATGCGACAAGAAAGCCTGAGCGTGACGACGAAGCGACGCCGATACGGCTCCTATCAAGGAGAAATAAGCCCGGCGCCAGAGAACCTCATCAACCGCGACTTCCGTGCTACTGCACCAAATAAAAAGTGGCTTACCGACATCACTGAATTCCAAATCCCGGCCGGAAAAGTGTATCTATCGCCGGTGATCGACTGCTTCGATGGACTGGTCGTCAGTTGGTCGATCGGCACGCGTCCAGATGCCGAACTCGTCAATACGATGTTGGATGCGGCTATTGAGATGGTGGTCGATAGCACCGACCGGCCTGTCGTTCACTCTGATCGGGGCGCTCATTATCGCTGGCCCGGTTGGCTCTCACGAATGCGCGATGCAAAGCTGATTCGCTCGATGTCACGCAAAGGTTGCTCGCCTGATAATGCGGCCTGTGAGGGGTTCTTCGGGCGCTTGAAAACGGAGCTGTTTTATCCTCGAAACTGGCAAGCGACGACCATTGAGCAATTCATCGAGGTGGTTGGCTCGTATATACACTGGTACAACGATAAGCGAATCAAGATATCACTTGGCTCACTCAGTCCCACAGAATACCGAGAACGTCTCGGTATCGAAGCCTAAATAAGTCCAAGAATTCCGCCGCACCCCCTTTGAGCAAGATAGGAATGTCGTGTTTTGCTGCTGGTGCGATGCTGGGAGCTTCCGATCCAACGATGGGAGCTCGCCATGCAGCCAACCGACCTCGTGACGTTGAGCATGCGCGAGCCGTCTTCCGACCATCAAATTTCCAGGATGCAGCGCCTATGAGATCGTCCAGCGAGAATCTCTCTAGCGGTATCAGCGTATTTGCTGCCGTCGTCGATGCGGGGACGTTCGCAGCCGCCTCCGAATTGATGGGTATGTCACCACCCGGGGTTAGCCGGGCCATCGCTCGACTCGAAAAGCGGTTGAAAACACGGCTCTTCAATCGGACGACCCGTGCCGTTTCCCTTACTGAAGCGGGTCGACGGTTCTACGAGCAGGTCATGCCGCACTTGAGGGGAATGGAGGACGCGGCAGCAGCTGCAACAGGAGGCGCGGCGATAGTGCGCGGGAAGCTGCGAATCAATCTTGATCCGGTTTTTTCGCGAATCATTCTGGGCCCGAAGCTCGACGAATTCATGGATGCGCATCCTGAACTTGAACTCGAGTTCATTGCGAGAGATCAGCTCGGCGACCTCATCATGGACGGCTTCGATCTAGCCTTGCGATTTGGCGAACCTCGCTCATCTAGTCTGATTGCGCGAAAGCTCCTTGACACCGCGATTGTCACGGTTGCATCGCCCTCGTACCTCACTCGCCGCGGGCGGCCAGCGGAGCCTCAAGAGCTGGGGCGCACGGTGCACAGGTGTCTCGAGTTCAGGAACCCGGAAACCGGAAAGCCGTTTCCGTGGGAGTTTCACCGCAAACGTAAAAAACTTGTTGTCGAAACAAATGGACGGCTTACGGTGAATGATCCGAGCGCCCTTCTCAACGCGTGCCTGGCTGGCTCCGGCGTCGCGCAGGTGCTTCTGCTCGGAGCTGAACACCTGATCCGGGAGGGACGGCTCGTCAACCTGTTCCCTGATTGGCCGGATGAGCGCTTCCCGCTCTATGCGTACCATCCATCGCGGCACAACGTGCCGGCCAAGACAAGGGTTTTTCTTGATTTTATCGTCGCTTTGACGAGTGCGAGTTAGCAAGTCGAAATAGGCCCGTTGTCGAGATCCTGTCCGAGTCCAGACCGATACCGACGTCGACTGTTGCTAGCCGAACTTATATCTGCCGTCTAGGACGCTGCACTTCGAGAGTCAGCGAAGCGGTCAGTTAGGCGACTGCCGGATTTCTGAACCGTTCAGGAGTGATCGCCTGCGACTACCACTCGCAAAATTCGCGTCTCGGGCGTTCATTGAGCACGGTGAAAAAGAAGTGTACAACCGCTCCCAGGCCGCTGTGTAGCGCTCGGCCGTGAACATTCGGCCGGCATCAGCCTGCAAGTAGCGGTCTGCATCCAGACGCATGGGATTCGTTCGTTTTCGGGATTAAATCTTTTAGCCCAACTTGAGTCACACGCGGATAGCCGACGATGATTAGGACTGTTCTGCATTCAATACTCGACCTGCACGATTGCAGCGAACATGCGCTGGGTCGCAACCTGACAGAAGCGATTCATCCGGATGCCCTAGCCGCTTCACATCCATCGCGAGCCGTTGTGCAGCGCGGCGAACTAAATATCCGATTCGACCAGCAATTTTCAATGCCACGCAGGCTCGACTGCAACCCAAAACCTCAGCGCATCTCAGTCGAAGTAAAGGTGAGCGATCACCGCTATGTCCTTTCAAGCGTCCTGCGTTTTTTTTGATCGGCTTTCCGAATCAACGAATAAAGCATAAAGTCAGCGAAACAAAAGCAGGTCCGCGCCAAAATCTACGCAGCTTAGGGGGATATTCGTCATGCTTTTTCGAATTATGGCGGCGCTGCCGTTCATCGGCATTCTCATCGGCATTCCATTCGTCAATCAGGTTGAACCCCTCGTCCTCGGCATGCCGTTCGTGCTCGCTTGGATCGTGATCTGGATCGTGCTGAGCGCGGTCATCATGGGCATCATTTACCGGCTGGATCCGGCCAACCGTCAAGCCGTCAATGAAGCGGAGGAGGCCCGCTCATGAGCAGCGCTCTACTTATCATCGTTGCGGTGACCGTGCTGGCGCTCTATCTGGGTGTGCGTGCGCGGCGTGGTCATGACATGAATCTCGAGCAATGGACTGTCGGCGGCCGCAGCTTCGGCACGGCGTTCGTATTCCTCCTGATGGCCGGAGAAATCTACACGACATTCACTTTCCTGGGCGGCAGCGGCTTCGCTTACGGCAAGGGCGCCCCGGTCTACTATATTCTCGCCTACGGGACCCTCGCCTACATCCTCTCGTACTGGATGCTGCCGCCAATCTGGCGCTACGCGAAAAAACACCGGCTCGTCTCCCAACCCCATTACTTCGCGCGCAAATACGACAGCCCGGCGCTCGGCGTACTGGTCGCGGTGGTCGGTGTGGTCGCGCTCATCCCCTATCTCGTCCTGCAACTCAAGGGACTCGGCATCATCGTGGCAACGGCATCGTATGGCGTGATATCGCCGACCGTCGCCGTCTGGATCGGCGCGCTTGTCGTCACCGCTTACGTCATCCTGTCAGGCGTACGAGGCTCGGCGTGGAATTCCGTGGTTAAAGACATTCTGATCCTGAGCGTCGTGCTGGTGCTGGGCATCTACCTGCCCTATCACCTTTACGGCGGCATTGGCCCGATGTTCCATGCAATCGATGCCGCGAAGCCCGGCTTTCTCACCTTCCCGGCGAAGGGGTCGAGCGTGTCGTGGTTCCAGTCCACGGTGCTGCTTACCGCGCTCGGCTTCTTCATGTGGCCGCATACGTTCGGTTCGGTGTACACGGCGCGCGATGAACGGATCTTCCGGCGCAACGCGATCATCCTGCCGGTCTATCAATTGATCCTGCTGTTCGTGTTCTTCGTGGGATTCGCTGCAACGCTCAAGGTGCCGGGCCTGAAAGGCGGCGACATCGACCTGTCATTGTTCCGTCTATCCATCCAGAGTTTCGATCCCTGGATCGTCGGTGTGATCGGCGCTGCCGGTGTGCTGACAGCGCTCGTTCCTGGCTCGATGATCCTTACCTCGGCGTCTACCTTGCTTGCAAACGACGTATATCGAGGAGCGATGAACCGCCAGGCTTCCGATGCGTTTGTCGGCCGGCTTGCACGCTGGCTCGTGCCTGTCGTCGCACTCGTCGCCATCTGGTTCACGCTGCAGGGTGGGAGCACGATCGTCTCGTTGCTGTTGATGGGCTATAGCTTCGTGACACAACTGTTTCCAGCCTTGATAGCCAGCCTGATGCGACGAAGCCGTGCGACGAAACAGGGTGCAATGGGCGGGATCATCGCCGGCGTGGCCGTTGTCGTGGTGACCACTACGATGCACCTGAGCATTGGACAGATGTTTCCATTCCTCCCTGACGCGGCGAAGGACATCAATATCGGTTTCCTCGCGCTGGCGTTGAATATCATCGTGTTCGTGGTCGTCAGTGCGCTCACGCAGCCGCGCGTGGCCAGCGGCGCCGCACATGAAACCGACGGCGCGCTGCGTTAAATGACGTTCAAGTGACGTTCAAGTGAGGTTCGGTTTAAGGCGCCGGCGCTTTCATTTCGACGGTAGCCGGCACAGTCAATATGGACGCTGATAAACCCGTCAACCCGCAAACGCAAGCAGCCCGTCCGGTGCTTGTCTGGGACATGCCGACGAGAGTCTTTCACTGGCTGATAGTCGTGCTGGTGGCCGCCGCCTATGCGACCTCCAAACTGAACTGGATGGACTGGCACGTCCGGATTGGCGAGGCGCTGCTGGCACTGGTGCTGTTCCGCTTGCTGTGGGGTTTCTTCGGCAGCGAGACCGCGCGGTTTCATAGTTTCTTGGCCGCGCCCGCCGCTGCATGGCGGCATCTGCGGCACTTGTTCCGCCGCGAAGCCGACGTGCAGGTTGGGCACAATTCGGCGGGCGGGTGGATGGTATTGGTACTGCTGGCTTTGCTGCTAGGCGAGACGCTGAGCGGGCTTTACGTCAACAACGACGTCGCGGACGACGGGCCGTTGACCCAATGGGTCCCCGCGTCGATCGCCAACGCGATCACCGCGCTGCACACAATTCTGTGGGATGCACTGCTGGCAGCGGTGGCGTTGCACGTGCTGGCTATCGTCGTGTACGCGGTGGCCAAGGGCCACAATCTGCTGCGCCCCATGCTCACTGGACGTAAGCGCCTGCCGAAGCACATCCACGCGCCCCGGCAGGCGTCAGCCATGCTGGCGCTGCTTCTGTTGCTCATCAGCGCCACCGCAGTGACGCTGCTCGCCACGTATCTTTGAGCGCAGCGTCCGTTCGTCCGTTACTTTGGCGGCACTACCTGACCGCGGATTTCGCCAGCCGGATGATCCTTGGTGTGCACGTTGACGTACATCTCACCCGCGAGAAACTCTTGCGCGTCCGCCGGCGACAGCGTAGCGCTGCCGTTGAAGGGACTCGTGACGGCCGCGCCCTTCTCTGACAGCCAGACTTTCACAGGCGCATTTTTCCCAGCCGCGGCGGGACCATGGAAGTGCGCCATGGTGGCGTCGCCGGACAGGCCGCTAAAGGTGACCGTCCATGTGACGACCCGGGTGGCGGGATCGTAGGAGATGTTGGCGGAGCCGCTGCCCGAGGTCTGGACGGGTGGCACCTGTTGCGCACCGGTAAGCGGCACGGTGAACGAGACCGGCGCTGCTTGCGCCAGGGTCATCGCCCCCGCACACGCGAGGCCGATGAAAACCGTGAGAGCTCGTCGCGAGATGGAAACATTCATTTTGACTATCTCCTGTCGATATGGCCTGGCTGAGACAGGGCTGCTTGGGCTCACTGCTTAGGCTCACTTCGCGAAAGCTAAAGAACTCAAACTGGCCCCTTGCTGCGAGCAGCCAGTACGGCCACTCACACCTGCCCGCAAGGCCTGAGAAAAGGACAAATTCACGCTAGATCATGCTCGCACATGAATGATCTGACAAGCGTGGAAGCCCTGAGGTAGGTGCGTGTTGTCGCGACGGTGGTGGAGTCTTGGCGCCCTATCGGACCGGATACTGTACGCAACGCAGACGAGCCAACCCTCGCCCATTCGCCTCACGTGGCTGACAAGCGGCCATTGGTCTCGTATCAATGTCGAAGATGCGTTGGTGTTCGCCCGCATTGCTGAACATCGCGATGATGTGCGAGATTGCAGAAGGACCCGTGGACTCAGAAGGTATTGACGGCGCATCGACAGCGTATTGCCTTCGTTTTATCTACTAAGGCAAATTCAAAGATATCCACTCGTCGCTTGAACGAAGAGCGACGTCGGCATCGTTGTGATCGTGCAATGCATCCTTGCACACCGACATGCTGTTGCTGAGTTCGCGTGACAAGAACCACGGGGGACGTGGGGAATTGACTTTACAGTTCTTTCAAACAATAAGAGGCGTACATGTCCAGCGAGAAAGCCGCTGAAATCGCGGCACGGCTTGATCGGTTGCCACCCTCGCGTACGGTCTGGACCATGGTGATCCTGATCTCGCTTGGCGGTGTGTTCGAGTTCTATGACCTGTTCTTCACAGGCTACGTCGCGCCCGGGATGGTCCAGTCAGGATTATTCAAACCGGAGTCGCTAGGCTTCTTTGCTGCCCTCCAACCCCTTGCCGTGGCGGGTTTCGGCACCTTCGTCTTTGCCACATTTGCGGGGCTGTGGGTTGGTACCCTCGTGCTTGGTTATGTGGCGGACCGGTTTGGGCGGCGCCTGATCTTCACCTGGTCACTCGTCTGGTACATGGTCTGCACGGTGATCATGGCGTTCCAGACCTCCGGATTCGCGCTCGATATCTGGCGCTTCATCGCGGGCATTGGCATTGGCGTCGAACTCGTCACAATCGACACGTATATCTCCGAGTTGATCCCAAGCCAAGAGCGTGGCCGCGCGTACGCGATGAACCAGTTCATCACCTTTTCCGTCGTTCCGGTAGTCGCGTTTCTCGCGTATGCATTGAACGGAACGCGGCCGTTCGGTCTTGACTATTGGCGGGTAGTCATCTTGATCGGGTCTGTTGGCGCCGTGGTTGTCTGGATCTTGCGTCGCCATATTCCGGAAAGCCCGCGTTGGCTCGCGCGTCACGGCCGGATCGAGGAAGCTGAGAAGATAGTCGCGGACATCGAACGCCGGGTCATCGCAGAGAAAGGCATCAGCCTGCCGACACCGCAAGCGATCTCACCCGAGAAGGAAGGACGCGGCTCGCTCAAGGAAATCTTCGCTCCGGGTTATCGGCGCCGGACGATCATTCTGTCGATCTTCAACATGGCGCAAGTGATCGGCTTTTATGGCTTTGCCGCCTGGGTGCCGACACTTCTGATCCATCGCGGCATTCATGTCACAGCGAGCCTCGGATATGCATTTGTCATTGCGATTGCGAACCCCTTTGGTCCGCTGCTGGGTATGTTGTTCGCCGACAAGCTCGAACGGAAAACGCAGATTTGCGGTGGACTCCTCACGATGGCGATAGTCATCGCGATATTTTCCCAGGTTTCCACGCCATGGATCCTGATCGGGCTCGGCGTGTTGTTCACGCTAGCCGCAAACATCATGTCCTATGCCTACCACGGTTATCAGGCGGAACTATATCCGACCCGCGTGCGTGCCCGCGCGATTGGCTTTGTTTATTCCTGGAGCCGGATTTCCGCGGCCTTCGCCGGGCTGGCGATTGGCATTCTGCTGCATGGGTATGGCGTGCCGGGCGTTGCTGTTTTCGTCGGAATGTCGATGCTGGTGGCGATCTGCATGATCCTGCTCGGACCTTCCACCAAAGGGCTGGCGCTCGAGACCATCAACCATTGAATTGTGCACGGCTGGTGTTCGTCTACGGGCGTTGGCCATGACGCCGGCGTCGGCAACCGTTTCTGAACATGTGGCGCCGCAATGATCGATGCTACGCAATACTCTATTTCACAAACAGCCGCCCCGCCCTCAGAATTTATGGCGCATGCCGAGGATGAACATCTCCTGGCTGGCCGTGCCATTGAAGCCATATGAGCCGATCGAAGATTGTGCTGCCGAGGTCGTGCCGTCCGGATTGAGCTGAGTACCGCTAGCATGCTGATAGGCGCCCACCGCATAAAGATCGGTGCGCTTCGACAGTGAATAATCCGCGCCGACACTGGCCTGGTTATAGGTGGCCGACGTGTTGCCGCTCGCCTTCTCGTACGAGTAGCCTACGGCAAACAACATGGCCGGAGTGGCCTGGTAGTTGACGAATGCATTGCCAACGTTGTACTTCTCGGTGCTCGTGAAAGTCGAGTCGCCGTCGTTCTTATATTGCGCGTTGCTGTACGAACCGCCGACCGTTACAGGACCCAGCGCGTACTGGATTCCTGCGCGCGCAATGCCCAGTGATTTGGCCGTCGCGTAGCCGCTGTTGATCGCGCCGTCGAAGATGGCGTCTGATGATGAAGTCGGATCCCATCCGTCGCGGAGCGCGCCCGCAGTCGGACTGGGATTCGTGGCAAGGAAATAACCGGCGGCAATACCGAGCGGACCGTTGTTATACGTGACGGCCCCGCTATAGGTATAGCCCTGGCCCGTGCGGCCGGCCAAACCGCTGAAGGCGTATAGCCCCTCGAACTGCAGGCCGGAATAATTGGGTGACACATACTTCACGGCGTTGGATACGCGCAAGCTATTGTCGTAATTGTCCACGTCGCCGGGAGTCGCGAAAATACTTCCGAAATAATTGTCAGCCGTGAGCGGTTGAACCATGTCCACCAGCGGATCGTATTGCCTGCCAAGAGTCAGCGTGCCCCAGCTGTCACCTGACAAACCGACAAACGCCTGACGCCCGAATTCCCGCCCACCCTGACCTAACTGGCCTGTCCCAACATCAAAACCATTCTCCAAATCGAAGATTGCCTTGATGCCGCCGCCGAGATCTTCCGAACCCTTCAAACCCCAGCGATCACCAGACAACGTGCTATCTATAAATCCCCATCGGGCGCCGTCACTGGTTTTTACATAACCGACACCTGCATCGATCGTTCCATAGAGGGTAACGCTGGACTGTGCCCGCGCAACTCCCGCCACACCAAGGAGCGCCAACGAGATTGCGCCAAGAGCACTCTTCTTCATCTCTTTCTCCACGCCAGGACACGGGGAAAAACTTTCGCTTGCAGCGTATTCAGGCAATATCCAGCGGTTCCGGGCATTGCAACTCTTTTTGATTGGTATGCCTAAATAGATTCAGAAATAAATGAAATGAAAAAATACCGTCAAAGCACTGTAATAAGGAGAGACCGCAAGCAAGCTCGCGGTCTCAAGCTCGCACTGAAAATGTTTGGCAACAACTTTCGTGAAAAACGCGAGCCGAAGTTAATCTAGACCAAAAAAACAACTAGTTCAATACCACATACATAACCAATTGTTGTTTTCCGGTGCCAACTGTCTCGCAGCGAACTCACGGCGCACGGAATGCTCTTGGTTTGTGTTTTAAGCAACCGATGGGGCAGGTTTATATCGACGGAAACTTGCACCATTCTGGTACTCCGTTAGAGAAAACAGAATCCTGAATACGAAAATATTCCCGGATTCTCGTTGCCCCGCTTACCAATACGGTAATACAGCCTCCGTACGGCCTTCATTGACCCGACGCCCGAATCCCTGGCCGCGGTTTTCAGCGTAAAGATAAATCATAGGCGACAACGACTGGCTGCGACTCCACGACGAGCAGGCGGCTTTGCTTAGCCCGGCGCTTGAATTGCTTCGCACGGGCCGCAAGTCGTGCTGTGCGCAGGAGGACTTGAAACCTCTGGGTTCAAGCATCAGACGCTGCATTTTCGTTCGCTGCTTGAAGAGCGTGGCTCACCCGTGCGGCTGGCCGAGCACACCCATAACAACCACTTCAACCTGGTGAACGAACTGGCAGACCCGCAATCAGCGTTGTTTCGGGCGACGCTGGAAATGATCGGCTGAGGCATTGACCATGCCCCGCCCGGGGTATGGTCAATGCCGGTTCAATGCGTACTCGATGCTGCAGACGGATCGAATCCGGCCGCTACAAGCGCCTGATGCAGCGTCTCGAAGATGTGCGATTCTCCCAGCACCGCGGTGATGCCGTGACGGTCCATATCGGCTCGCAGATACTGGTTGACGCGTGCAAACAGCACGTTGACACCGCGTTGCTTCAGACCCTCGCAGAATTCAGTGAGTGTGCGGGCCGCCGAATAGTCGAGGTCCGTGATAGCGCCGGCGTCGACGATGAACCAGTGGACAGTCGTGGGGGCACGGTCGAGCAGGCGGCGGACGTCGTCGACGAAAAAATGGTCGTTCGC
>Ga0302315_10004100_pt1 | contig 12826 bp, 11 predicted proteins | sample III_Palsa_N3_1_FD_200532 | JGI IMG/M metagenome (GOLD analysis project Ga0302315, IMG submission 200532) | Peat permafrost microbial communities from Stordalen Mire near Abisko, Sweden - III_Palsa_N3_1 | ecosystem: Environmental > Terrestrial > Soil > Palsa > Peat permafrost | place: Sweden... | reverse complement strand
TTATTGGGTTTAACCTATGCGTATTTAAAAAAACCAATTTATAAAGCCGAATTAAGTTTTGCATTGCAAGATGACAAGGCAGGTGGGGGCGGACTTAGTAGTGCTTTGGGGTTAGCAAGCCAGTTTGGAATAGATCTGGGTGGCGGCGGGGCCGGTGGAGAATTTTCGGGTGATAATTTATTAGAATTGATGAAATCGCGGTTAATGGTTGAAAAATCGTTACTAACAAGTGATACCATTAATGGACAAAGAGAAACGCTGGCTGAATTTTATATTGATTTTAACAAACTTCGTGATAATTGGAAAGGAAAGCCTGAGGAAAATATACATTTTTTACCCAATGCTGACCGTTCAAAATTTACTTTAAAACAAGATAGCTTATTAGGTGTTTTTCATAGCAGTTTAATAAAAAGTAATTTGACGGTTGATAAGGTGGATAAGAAATTAAGTATTATTACACTTAGTGTAAGTTCTACAAACGAGTTATTTTCAAAAAAATTCACAGAGGTATTAGCTAAAGTGGTATCTGATTTTTATGTACTGACCAAGACAGGAAAAGCAGCAAAAAATGTGGCTATATTACAAAAACAAACTGATTCGGTAAGACTCATTCTATACGGAGACGTTTCAGGCGTTGCCGAATCAGCGGATGCTAATCCCAATCCCAATCCATCCTTACAAGTATTACGGGTACCATCCCAGCGCAGGCAGATTGATGTTGCGGCTAATACCGCCGCTTATACAGAATTAAAAAGAAATTTGGAGATTGCTAAGATGTCTTTATTGCAGGAAACACCTTTGATACAGGTGATTGACCGGCCGATTTTGCCGTTGGAAAAAGAGAGATTTGGAAAATTAAAAGGATTAATCTTGGGAGGAGTATTAGGTGGGTTTTTAATAATATTTTTTTTAACAATTAATAGATTCCTACAAAATCTCAAAAAAAACAATGATTGTTATAACAAGAAAGACTATCAATAAAAAAAAGGAATTTTTTTAAATAGAATTAATAACTGTATGATTACCGACTTTAATAATAAAAAGATATTGATAACCGGTGGTGCTGGTTTCGTAGGAAGTAATATAGCTTTTTATCTACAAAATAATTTCCCCTTAAGTAAAATAGTGGTTTTTGATAAGTTTCAATCCAACGACAAATTTTTATCAGGAAATCATACCGCGCTGGGGCATTTTAAGAATCTTATGGATTTTAAAGGCGAAGTAATATCTGGAGATATAAATAATGCGGATGACCTCGCTTTATTAGAAAACTGTTCGTGGGATTATATTTTTCATCAGGCTGCTATTAGTGATACTACCGTAATGGATCAATCACTTGTAATTAAGACAAATACTAACACTTTCCAGTTTTTTATAAATTTGGCAATAGCGACTGATGCACATATAGTATACGCATCTTCAGCCGGTACTTATGGAAATTCTATTGCACCAAATAAGGTCGGGTCTGGAGAGGTGCCTGAGAATGTTTATGGCTTTAGTAAATTAATGATGGATAATATTGCACTAAACGCAATTAGAAACACACCCCAAATAAAAATTACAGGATTACGGTATTTTAATGTTTACGGCAATTCGGAATTTTATAAAGCCAAAACCGCTTCCATGATTTTGCAATTGGGGCTTCAAATGCTTGCCGATAAAAAAGTAAAATTATTTAAGTATGGTGAACAAATGCGCGATTTTGTTTTCGTGGATGATGTAGTTCAAGCTAACATAAAAGCTATTGGTTCCAAATCGGGCGTGTATAATGTTGGTTATGGAGTGTCAAGATCGTTCAATGATATTATCAATATATTACAAGAAATTTTTTATTTGAAAGCAGAAATAGAATATATCGATAATCCTTACACATTTTACCAAAACAATACTTGTGCTGATATAACTGATACAACAAAGTTTTTAAATTACGTTCCGGAATTTTCATTGGAAAAAGGTATAGCCGCTTATTCTGATGAAATAATTCGAATTTATAAGACCTTTCAAGATTGATATTTATGAAAGAACAAAGTGTATTAGAAGAGGTGAGAAGCCATATTAAAATTGCCGAAGCGGTTTCAGATTCATTAATCCCGATTATTTCTGAAGCATGTAAACTGATCAATTCAACTATAAAGTCCGGAAAAAGGATTTATTTATTTGGCAATGGTGGGAGTGCCGCAGACGCACAACATATAGCAGCCGAATTTACAGGTCGATTTGTAAAAGAAAGAAAGGGCCTGCCTGCTATAGCTCTTACAACCGACACTTCGGCCTTAACTGCAATAGCAAATGATTATGGATATGAAAGAGTATTTGAACGACAGGTGGAGGCACTGGCAATGGAAGGGGATATGTTACTCGGGATTTCTACCAGTGGGAATAGTCAAAATGTAATAAAGGCTTTAGCTTATGGGAAAATGATGGGGTGTAAAACACTATGTTTTTCGGGTGGAGTTGGGGGCATGATGAATAGTTATTGTGACATTAACATTATCGTACCAAGTAATGTAACAGCTCGTATTCAGGAAATGCATATTTTAATTGGTCATATTTTGTGTAAATCAATCGATGAAAGCTTTTAACCCATTAAATCATATCATAAATAATTAACTAAGGTATTGCAAATTAAAGATATGAAAGTTGTAATTCTTGCTGGAGGATTGGGTACGCGTTTATCAGAAGAAACGGTATTAAAACCTAAGCCAATGGTAGAAATTGGTGGCATGCCTATTTTATGGCATATCATGAAGATATACTCTTCTTATGGTTTTAATGACTTTGTAATATGTTTAGGATACAAAGGATATATGGTAAAAGAGTATTTTGCAAACTACTTCTTGCATAAATCTGATGTTACTATAAATTTATCAAACAATTCTGTTAAAGTTCATGATTCTCAGGCTGAACCTTGGAACATTACACTTGTGGATACAGGTAATGAGTCAATGACCGGTGGTCGGATTAAACGTATTCAACCATATACTAATAATGAAACTTTTATGTTAACTTATGGCGATGGTGTAAGCGATATTAATATAGCACAATTGGCAAAATATCATAAAGAACATGGTAAATTTTGTACAGTAACATCCGTACAGCCTTCAGGAAGATTCGGTGCCCTAAACATTCTCGAAGATGATTCTGTCCATTCATTTATGGAAAAGCCTAAAGGCGATGGCACGTGGGTAAATGGCGGTTTTTTTGTATGTGAACCTAATGTGTTTGACTATATTAAAAATGGTGATAGCACAATTTGGGAACAACGACCCATGGAGCAAATTGCCAATGACGGCGAAATGAATGCTTACAAGCACACAGGTTTTTGGAGGCCGATGGATACCTTGAAAGATAAACATGATTTAAACGAAATGTGGAACAGCAATAATGCTCCCTGGAAAATTTGGCAGTAAATGTTTAGTGAATTAAATATATATAAGGGTAAAAAGGTGTTCTTAACTGGACACACTGGATTTAAGGGGGCATGGTTATTGAAGATATTTTCAATATTAGGAGCTCACGTTAAAGGGTATTCCCTGGCACCAACTGACAATGTTAATCTTTACGGTATTATACACGGAGATACGCTCTGTCAATCTGTTATTGCAGATTTACGTGACAGGCAAAAACTAGCAAATGAATTAACAGAGTTTGAGCCGGACTTTGTTTTTCATTTAGCCGCACAGCCACTCGTAAGACTCTCTTATGAGATACCTTCGGTGACATTTGAAATAAATGCTATTGGTACCGCTAATTTGCTTGATGCTATTATATTACTGAACAAGCCTTGTAATGCCGTTTTGATCACCACAGATAAAGTTTATTATAATAATGAGTGGCAGTATCCTTACCGCGAAAATGACCGGTTAGGGGGATACGATCCGTATAGCGCCAGCAAAGCTTGTGCTGAGCTGGTGATCGATTGTTATCGCAATTCGTTTTTTAACGTCAAAACATATAACAAACATAAAAAAGCTGTAGCGGTAGGCAGAGCGGGCAATGTTATAGGTGGAGGGGATTGGTCTAAGGATCGGCTGCTTCCGGATATATGTGGGGCGTTAGGAAATAATCGTGAAGTAATTATAAGAAATCCTGGATCAATACGTCCATGGCAACATGTGTTAGAGCCACTTATAGGATACCTTAAATTAGGCGCAAAATTAAATGAAGATCCAGTGCGATATTCACAGGCATATAATTTTGGTCCGTTAGCATATGATGTTTTATCTGTAAATGAAATGGTTGACATGGCTATAAATGTATGGGGTAGTGGCAGTTACTCCCTGGATGTTAACAAACAACAATTCCATGAAGCAAAAATATTAAAACTGGATATAAGCAAAGCTATTGATGAATTGAATTGGAAACCAAAGCTAAGTGCACAGGTGGCAGTGAGAAAAACGATCGAGTGGTACAAAGTTTTTTTTAATGATATAGCACAAGCCTTGCCTTATACAGAACAACAGATATTAGATTTTATGGCTTTATAACAATTGATAACTATCTTTAACAAATAGTCTTTTAAAATTAAACTACTAAATAATGGGCGAAAAAATTTTTGAAATCACCTCTTGCGAAGTTTGTGGAAACAAACAATTGTCTCCGGTATTGGATTTGGGCAAACACCCTATGTGCGATGATTTGGTTGAAATGGGGAGCGATAGGGTTTGTAAAGAATACCCAATTGAGATACTTTTTTGCAAGGAATGTTTAACCGCGCATCAGCGATTTCAAGTGCCTAAAGATGAGTTATTTCCCAAAAGTTATCATTACAGATCACGATTTACTGCAGATGTTTTGAACGGAATGAAAAACCTTGTAGCCCGTACAGAAGAATTGGCGGGAAGTGTTAAAGGGAAAAAAGTTTTAGATATCGGTTGTAACGACGGAAGTTTGCTGGACTTTTTTAAAGAAAAAGGAGCTGAAACCATCGGGATAGAACCTACTGATGCTTCATTTGATGCAGAGAAAAAAGGACACGTGGTATACAGTAAATTCCTGTCGATAGAGTTAGCAAAAGAAATTGTAGCCGAACACGGCCATCCTGATTTTATTTCTTTTACAAATGTTTTCGCGCATATTGAAGATTTAAGCGGTGTTATTGAAGCACTACGTTATATTGCAACTTCCCAAACTGTTTTTATTATTGAAAATCATTATTTAGGTTCAGTACTTGATGGAGATCAGTTTGACACATTCTATCATGAACATCCTCGTACTTATAGCTTTACGTCATTCTGCTATATAGCCAAGTCATTGGGGTTTGAAATAATGAGTGTAGAATTTCCTTCACGATATGGAGGCAATATCAGGGTGTTTATTGGCAATGGCGGTGATAAAAACACCAATTCAGAATCAATAAAAGCAGTTGAAGCTAAAGAGGCGCTATTTTATGAGAAATTTGATTTGATGAGTAAACGTATCGAGCATTGGAAGAAAAATAAGAAACGATTAATTAATGATTACGTGGCGAAATACGGTCCGCTAAAAGCGAAAGCTTTTCCGGGCAGAGCTGCAATTTTAGTTAAGTTACTTGAGCTGAATGTAGATCAAATTTCTGCTGCTTATGAAAAACCCGGCTCAATGAAAATTGGACATTATTTACCTGGTACACGTATCCCTATATTATCCGATTCGGATCTTTTTGCGGGTTCGGATAAAACCACTCCAATTTTAAATTTTGCCTGGCATATAAGTAAAGAAATAGAAAGCTATTTGAGAAGTAACAATTATACCGGCGAGATAATTGATATTCTTTCTAAAAATGATTTTGAATAGTTCAGAAAATAATACTGGAATACTCGGATCAGGATTTGGTTTATATGGATATCTTCCGGCAATTGTTTTAAATGATGACAGCGCTGCCGTTTTTCTTTTAAACAAGGATAGGTATAAATTTGAAGATAGATCTGAATTGGCCGATTTTAAAGACAATATACATTGGGCTGATGAAGATACTTTTTATAAGCAAATAAATACCTTAGTAGTTTGTTTATCGCCCGAAGGGCAATTTTTAGCTGTTATTCGCGCTTTAGCTCACGCCAATATTAAAAATTTATTATTAGAGAAACCTTTAGCTGTAAATACCAGTAAAGCTAATGAGTTATTAAGTAGCCTTATAAAATCAACAAAGAATTACCGTATTGGTTATAATTTTCAATATACTACATGGGGCAAATCTTTGCTGGCGGAATTAAATGATTTTACTCCGAAAGTAATCCGGATAGGCTGGAATTTTTTTGCAAATCATTTCGCGAAAGACCTTGAAACCTGGAAAAGATATAATAAAACAGGTGGCGGTGTTATTCGTTTTTATGGTATACATTTAATTGCTCTGTTCGCTCATGCTAACTCGTGTGAAATACTATCATCTGTATGTTTGTGTTATTCAGATGAGGAAATTTATAAATGGCAAACCACATTAAAAGTAAACCAAATACATATGGTTGAAATTGATCTTAACTCTGCATCTGCAGACAATAAATTTACTGTAGAAATATTAGGTCAAAGTGCGATGAGTATTATGAATATAGCAGATAATCTTAATGATCCTTTTGATGAATACCTTTCGATACCCGCGAAACAGGATCGCAGAGTTAATGTAATTAAGCCCATTTTAAACTCTTTTAAGGAGCATGATCAGCAATATTGGAATAATGTGTACAAACAGGTAAACTATCTATGGGAACAGGTAGAAAACATCAATATTTGCACAGTATAAGTTTGTTTTAATTTGTTAATCATGAAAGCCTCTAAATTAAATATATTCAAATTAAACAATCTTAAAATACATGAACTAAATTCCAAGACGAGGGATAAAAATATTATTAGGCAAATAGGTACTTCTATGATTTTTAAGGTTGTATCTGTAGGCCTTAATTTTTTCTTGGTACCAGTTTTATTAACAAAGCTTGGAAATGAAAAATATGGAATATGGTCAACCTTGCTTGCAGTAATGCAATGGGTAGCATTAATGGATATTGGTATTGGAAATGGTTTAAAAAATAAATTGACAGAAGCTCTTTCTAAAAATCAATTACAAGCCGCAAAAGAGTATGTTTCTACAGCATATTTCTCTTTGGGCTTTTTGGGTGTTATTTTGATTGCTGTTATTACGCCGGGGTTCTTCTTTTTTAATTGGAACAAAATTTTTAATTCAACAATAGAAAGTAATAGCGATTTGCGAACAATTGCAATGACGTTTGTATATGCTATGGTAATTTATTTAGTGCTATCATTAGTTAATCAAGTAATGAGCTCAGTACAACGAAACTCATTAACATCAATAATTTTAATAATAAGTAATATTCTTTTTCTGACAATATTAACAATATCCTCTCATTATATTAAGGTTAGCCTATTAATGTCTGTTATAGTTTATTCAGGCAGCGTTATTTTTTCCATATTAGTAGTGTCCTCTTTCTTTTTTTCGGAATATAAATATTTACAGCCAAGTTTTTCATGTTTTAAAAGAGAAAGAATTAACTCGATACTGGGTTTGGGGCTTAAATTTTTTCTTATCCAAATAGTTGGGATTATTGTCTTTTGTACAGATAACATTATCATTACTCAGGTTTTTGGCCCCAGTTATGTTACCCTTTACACTATTCCATTATTATTATTTAATAATATAAACCTATTTGCCGGTTTGTTAATGATGCCTTTAGCCTCGTCATATACTGAAGCCTATGCTAAAGGCGATATCGAATGGATAAAAAATAAAGTGATCCTGCTATGTAAACTGGTAATTCCCTTAATATTCGCAGTTTTTATTATTGTATATTTTTGTGAAGATATTTTAAGGTTTTGGTTAAGAAAGCCTTTAGCTATACCCCCGTATTTACCCCTGATAATGGGGATATATACTATAGTTTCAATATGGAATAACATTTTTGGTTTTGTATTAGGTGCATTAAGTAAAGTAAGATTGGGGATGTATACTACAATAGTTGTTGGTATTGCGAATATACCACTTGCAATATTTTTATCTGTTAACATGCGGCTTGGTTTAGGAGGAGTTATGCTTAGTAATATTTTATGCCTGGCATTAAGTTCATTTGTTGCACCAATACAAGTTTACTATTTTATATTTTTTAACAAAAAGAATGTTTTATGGGAGAAAATTCTAAGTTAAAAATAGAAAATGATAGTAAATCTTCATTTTCTATTTTTATTCCTACCTATGGAAGAGACGTTTCATTAAAGGGATCTATAGATTCCATAATTAAATATTGGCAAGAGAAGGATATCGATAATATTATTATATCTGATAACAACGAAAACGACACAGCTTTTAATGTAATAGATAAATTAAAATACGATAAAATAAACTATATTAAAAACGCCACAAATATTGGTATAGACAGAAACCTGTTAAGATTTTTAGACTTATGCACCTCCAGGTATTGTTGGTTATTGGGCGATGATGACAGGTTAAATGAAAACTCATTCAAATTGGTTCATCCCTTTTTAGACAAGGAATTGGATTTTATCCTTTTGCTAAGTCAGGATAATAACAATTATCAAACAGGTATTTATACCATTGACAATAATAATTCTGCTAACAAACTATTTATTAATCTTTGGGATAAAATTACGTTTGGCAATTTGATTGTGAATGTTACAATAGCTAATAAATTGAGAAAGGATGACCCGGAAGTATTTAATAAATATATTGGAACCAGCCATGCATATTGTGTGATATGGGAAATGCTTATCAGTATATATTCATCCGGAAAATTTGCAATAATTTGCGAAAATGCCGTAGATAAAATCGATGTTGCAAAAAGCTGGTCAAGTAGCTTTTTAGAGGTACACTTAATGCATCCACGCATTTGGTACAAAACAATGCCACAAAAATATGAAGAAGCACGGGAAATTGTTTATAAAAAATACCTTGCAGAAATAGGAGCCTTCAGGTTAATAGCTTCGTATGCAAAATACATTCACATTAATAAGCATAAGAAAAAGGACGTTTTTAACTATATTGAAGATTTTCCGTTAATATTGAAAATTAAAATGAAAGTTATGTTTTTTATGTACCCCTGCTTGGCTTTTTTGAAAAAACAGCTTAATGCAGTTTTAAAATAACAATGCTTATAATTTAGATTACTTTTTGAGAAGGGATAATTGCTAAAAAAGAGACCTATGTACAAAAAAAACCACATCTTTACACAGAATATGATTGAATTAGTAAAGAAGGTTTATTCATAAAAATGTATAACAAATTCCCATTAAATTGCTTAACAATAAATGGATAACCTGTTAATGCTACACACAGAACTTATTAAATTAAATGTTAACTCTTCTCTTTTCATACTTTATTGACTACCCTACCCCAATAATGAAAATATTCTTGCCGTCAAGGATTTATTTCAAAATATTTTTGATGATAATGAGTTTGTTGGTATTAGTAAAACAAAAGTAGCGCGTTTTAAGAGCCAGGTTAATAATCAGAATTACTAATATGAATTTTATTGTTTTAGGAGATTTAATTTTAGACAGATTTATCTATGGAGATATAACACGTATATCTCCCGAAGCCCCGGTGCCAGTGCTAGATGTAAGGGAGGTAATTAATAGTTGTGGCGGTGCATTCAATGTGCATGCTCATATAGAAAACCTTGGGCACTCATCTACTTTCGTTTCTGTAGTTGGTAAAGATTTTGAAAAGTTACAAGACGTTTTTTTTGGAGATCAACTCAAAGATAATATAAAACTCATTATCCAACGCGATCGTAAAACTTCATTAAAAACAAGGATTATTGCTCTTTATAACCATAATCACCAAATACGGTTTGATGAAGAAGATAGTTCTGATATTTCAAACGAATCGGAGGCTGAGGTGTTAGCAACTGTTGCGAATCTGCTGTCTCCGGAAACATACATGATTTTGAACGATTATAATAAGGGAGTGCTTACAGCAAGCTTGGCCAAAAAGGTAATTAACCTGGCCCACGCAAATGGTGCTAAGGTATTTGTTGATAGCAAAAGAGATGATGTACAAAGGTTTAATTCTGTTTTTTTATTGAAACCGAATAAACATGAGTTTAATATGATTAAGCTGCGTTATAATCTTTCGAGCGATTTTGCTACTGAATGTAAAGAGTTGGTAAAACTATTAAATTTAGAATACCTTGTAGTAACATTAGGAGATAATGGGATTTTTTGCTGCAATTCGGCCTTAGAATGTTTTTCTGTTCCCAGTATTAAAACAACAGTAAAAGAACTCTCAGGTGCCGGAGACTCCGTATTAGCAGCTATAGCCGTAGCATTGGCAACAGGATCTGATATAGCAGAGTCAGTTTCCATTGCAAACCATATTGCTGCAAAATTTATTTCTATTGGCCCCCAATATCGGGCTGATATCAATGACTTTAAATATAATAAGTAATTGATGAAATTATTTGAAGATATAGGTACAAAGACTAAATATTATTTTTGGTATTTATTTCCATTTATAGTTTATAATTATTACAGGTTTAAGTGGAGTTATTATAAAAAAATCATAATTATTCCACATGGCGGATTAGGAGATATTGCTGTTCTTGTACCCGCTTTGATACGTTTGGCAACACAGTTTGATGAAATTAATGTTTTCTGTAATTCTGAATATTTTGAGGTCATAAAAATATTGTTTAAATTGCCGACTAATATTAATAGCATCCATTTCCCTAGTCAAAATAGAAAGGAATATTTATTAGACACAGAATTACTTAAATCAATAGGTGAAAAAGGACATATAATTAAATTGGGTTGGTACGGAAAAGACCCAATTATAAATTTTCCGAATTGTTTTTTTTTAAAACTCGGAATTAACCCTAAGTATGCCAATGAAAAATATGATATAAAATTACCCGAATTTATCAATAAAGAAGTAAGCGAGTTTTTAAAACAAACCGATAAAGAATATATATATGTTAACTTAACAACATCAGAAGAATTAGTTTCATTTAAAAATGAATATAAAACTAACCTCCCCTATGTGTCTTACGATGATTCTGCATTAGCATTAGGCGTAAAAAAATTCTATAACGTCAATAATTTAAATCCCGATTCAATACATATTTCTATAATTAATAACGTGGTATTATGTTTAAAAGCTGCAAAAGTGATTATTTCAGACGCTGGTTTGTTTAATGTAGTTATAAAATTCAATAATTGCCCTGATTTAACTGTAGTTACACGCAATCATAATCATTCACATAATAATTTACTATATAAAATAAAATTTAATGGCACAATTCAAAGCTGCAGTTTTAACTAAGCAGTATCAACCTCTTGAGGTATTTAATTTAAATGAAATGGGTACAAGCCGTGGGCAGGTAAAAGTCAGGATGGAGACCTCGGGTTTATGTGGAGCGCAATGGAATGAAATTAATGGAGTTAAAGGCCCTGATAATTATGTTCCGCATTTCATGGGGCATGAAGGTTACGGTCAGGTAATGGAAATTGGCGAAGGTGTGAACAAAGTAAAGCCGGGAGATTTTGTAATACTGCACTGGCGAAAAGGGTCGGGCATAGAATGCTTTGGCCCAAGGTACGAATCAGAAATTGGATTAATTGGTTCTGGTCCTGTTACTACTTTTTCCGAAATAACAATTGTTTCAGAAAACAGAGTATCTATTGTTAAACAAAATGATGACCTAAGGTTAGTTTACCCCTTAGTAGGATGCGCACTATCAACTACATGGGGTATCTTTAAAAAGGAGCTTTCAATTAATGCCAGTAGCAGGATTTTAATCACAGGAGCAGGGGGCTTGGGCTTGTCTTTACTGTATTGGGCAAAAATTTTCGAATTCAGTAAAATAGTAGTTGTTGACAAATATTCAGCTAAAAAACAATTTGTAGATAAATTTGATGTTGACTTTTTTAGTTTGGAAGATGGTTTTAAGTTATCAGAGCTTAATGAAAAATTTGATGTCATAATGGATACAACAGGTGATGTTGACGTTATATCACAAAATTTTTCATTACTCAATAAAAATGGATCTTTAGTATTGATCGGTCAGCCCAGAAAAGGTGAAACTTTAAAACTGGAAGATCCACTAAAGTTTTTTGATAATATCAAGGTATTTGCATCAGACGGTGGCGGTTTCAACCCAGATACTGATTTTGATGAAATAGTAGATACAATTAATGAAAACCCCGAACTTGCGAAAAACTTAATTTCACATGTAATTGATATTGATCAAATTAATAAAGGTTTCGAAATAATGAAATCAGGCCAATGTTCACGAATAATTTTAGACTTAAAAAATAATTGATATGTTGAATTTAGACTCCTCGCTGAAACTCTTATCTAAAATGGTTCGAATTAGAGCCGTTGAAGAGTTGATTGCGAATGACTTTTTAAATAATAAGATATTTTCCTTTTTACATTTATCTATAGGACAAGAAAGTGCAGCGGTAGGTGTATGCTCGGCATTAAATACCGAAGATTTGGTAATGGGTAATCATAGGTCTCACCATCATTATTTAGCTAAAGGTGGCGATCTGGAAAAAATGATATATGAAATTTACGGCGACTCAAGAGGATGTTGCAAAGGATTTGGAGGCTCAATGCACATGCTTGACAGATCTGTTGGTTTTGTTGGCTCGACACCAATTTTAGGTAGCGTAGCTCCGCTAGGCACTGGTATAGGTTTTTATTTAAAAGCAACAAAACGAGACAATATTGCTGTGATTTTTATTGGTGACGGTGCAGCCGAAGAAGGAGCTTTTTATGAATCTATTAATTTAGCTGCTTTGTTTAAGGTGCCTATTTTGTTCGTTATTGAGGATAATAAATATTCGGTGATTTCATCGCATTCAGATAGAAAATCAAAAG
>Ga0302315_10004096_pt1 | contig 12836 bp, 5 predicted proteins | sample III_Palsa_N3_1_FD_200532 | JGI IMG/M metagenome (GOLD analysis project Ga0302315, IMG submission 200532) | Peat permafrost microbial communities from Stordalen Mire near Abisko, Sweden - III_Palsa_N3_1 | ecosystem: Environmental > Terrestrial > Soil > Palsa > Peat permafrost | place: Sweden... | reverse complement strand
CGTCCGCATCGGCGTCGCGAGGGGAAGGAAAGGACGATTCGCGCCAATCGCCGGATCGCGCGAGACAATCACGCGTCCGGCGTGACTGTGCATGTCCATGGTCAGCGTGTCGGGAGTGCGCCAGGCGAGCGTGCTGTCCGACGCGTGAGCAGATCCCGATGCAGCGGCGTCCGTGCCCGCGGCATGGACTGCTCCAGAGTCCGGTTTCTCGGTATAACCCGCGAAACGTCCAGGCGCGCAGGCTGCGAGACCCAGCGCGGCACCTGACGCGAGAAACGCGCGACGACTCGCGCTGCGCGGCGCGCGTTCCGGCTGCAAGTCGAGTGGCGTCGCATCAATGAGTTGATAGCGCCAACCCGCGGGATCGTCGATCAGACGTTGCAAGCGGCCCGTGAAAGTGACGGCCCGCTCCTGCGGCGCACAAGGCGCGGCCGCATACACTTCGATGGACGAAAGCGGATCGCGCGGCAAACAACCGCCACAACAAGGAGCATCCGCTGCCAAAAGAAAATAGTCGGCTTTATCCGCTGTGGGATCGAGCGGGATCATCCAGCCGCATAGTTCGACGATCGCGCCTTGCATTGCATCGGCGTCGCCGCTACGGATACTCGACCAGTCCAGCGTCATAGGCGTTCTCGCAGTCAAGGTTGCAAGGTAGGCCGTTAGACTCGCTGACAAGCATCAGCTAGCGTGCTAAAGCACTAAGCTCGCGGCACCCCATCCTCTACCAGCACGGCAACTGGCATCGTCGCCAGGGCATCGCGCAGATACAGCACGCCATTGTCCTCGACTTTGGGTGCGGCGGTGCTCATCCAGTCGAACAGCGCACGTGATGTTAGCTCATCCGGCATCTCGACCGCAGTATCGTCCCACTGTCCTGCATCGACAAGCGGCAAGTCATTACCTGCGTTGAGCAAACCCGCAGCGAGGTGCGTAACGATGATCACGGCCCAGGCGTTGTTGTGCCTGCGCGCAAACGCGACCACATGCGCCGCGTGCTTGCCCGTCACCGTCAGCGGCAGATACGCGCCGTCGCTCAGTAACGAGGGCAGATGCGCACGCAACGACAGCAAGCGCTGTATGACGCCCAGCTTGACGCGTCCACTGCGCCAGTCAGGCAAAAACTCCGATGGCGGCGTCTCACCGAGCCACGCCTGGCGTTGCGCAAAATCAACTGGACGCCGGTTGTCGGGATCGACCAGGCTGAAATCCCACAACTCGGTGCCTTGATACAGATCCGGCACGCCTGGCGACGTGAGCCGGAGCACGGTCTGCTGCAGGCTGTTGATCGCACCTGCCTGGCTAATGCGTGCAACCAGTCCGGAGAGTTCGGCGAGAAAGCCGTCGTGTCGTTGCGGTGCGAGGATATCGAACAGAAAATCGCGGCACGCGTTCTCATACGCTTCGTCAGGCGCCAGCCAGGACGTGCGCAGTTTCGCTTCGCGCAGTGCCTTCAACTGCCATTGCGCGACCCGCTCCGCGAGGGTTTTGACGCCGGCCTCGTCGTCGGGCGAAAGATTGGGCGGCCAGCACCCCACCAGCGTTTGATAAAGCATCGCTTCGGCTGCTGGACCGGGCGCCCAGTCGTGGTCCATCGTGGTCACACTGCCGTCGGGCGCGCGGCGCTGGGGCGCGTTGAGCGTCGACCAGGCGCGCAGCGTCGCGCTCCAATCCTGAGCGATTTCGCTGAGCACTGCGAGACGGGCGCGTACGTCCTCGCCGCGTTTGTGGTCGTGGGTAGCGGTCGCAAGCATCGCGTGCGGGAAACGACGCGCTCGCTCGAGGTTCGATGTATGAAACTGCTCGACCGAAATGGCGAACTCGCCCGGGTCGGAACCCACCTCGTTGCGTGACAACAGGCGGCCATAGCGATAGCACGCCGTATCCTCGACCGCTTTTGCGGCCACCGGCGCGGTCAGTTGCGAAAACAGCGTCTGCGCAGTGCGGCGCGACGATCCCGAGTGACTGAGCGGCGCGTTGTTCGGGCCAGGCTGCGCGTTGGCGGCCGAGCGAACCGGCGCGGCGTCCTCAGCCGCGCTGCCGCCCAACCAGGCGTCGACTTGTTCCAGCGTAGCGTGATCAGCAGGCGAGAGCGTCTGCTTCGCGCCAGCCAGCGCCTGGTTGTAATAGACGTTGTCAGCTTCGGTACGCAGACCATTCTGCGGATACACCCGATACACGGGGAAGTGCACCACGAGTTCGGTCAGCACGCGGCGCAATGCTGTGAACGTAAAGTCGCGCGTACCAAGCGAATCGCGTGCGATCCGGTGCAATGCCCGCGCTGCGCGGTCCAGTTCTGCCGAGAGGTTCTCCGCGAGAATCTTGCGTCGTGCCAACATCGCTTCATCGGCGAAATTCGCACTCCTTCCGCTCAGCTCGGCCCATGTCGTAGCGAGCGGTTCGGCGCCGGCCGGATCGTGCAGCAGGGCGCCGACGTCAGTCATAAAGTCATAGCCGGTGGTGCCGTGGACGGGCCAGTCGTCGCGCAACGACTCGCCGCGGCCGAGGATCTTCTCGACCACGATATACGGTTCGCCTTCGCGCAATTCGTTGAGCCGCTGCCGCAGCCGCTGGCAGTATTCGCGCGGCTCGGCGAGGCCGTCCACGTGGTCGATCCGCACGCCGTCGATGACGCCTTCGGCATAGAGGCGAAACGGCAGCGCATGCACCGCGTCGAACACCTCGGGCCGTTCGACGCGCACGCCTGCCAGTGTGCTGATGTCGAAGAAACGCCGCCAGTTCACTTCGTCCGACGCTGTGCGCCACCACGCGAGCCGGAAGTGCTGCCGTTCCAGCAGACGATGCAGCCGATCCCGTGCGGCCGGCTCAGCGAGCGCATAGTTTGCCAGCGCCGCGTCGATCGCCGCCGTGCCGTTCTGCGCGACGAACTCCCGCAGCAACTCGCGCGCTTCGGCGGCGCGGGGCTGGTCTGCGGGCTGCGTGGTCAAGCCCTGGAAGCGTTCGGCGAGTGCACCCAGATCGGCGCGTTCGGCGCTTTGCAGAATTGACGGGTAGTCGATTGGACAGACGGGTCCCACGTGAGGTCCATAGCTCACGTAGAAGCGTCCCGTATCGGCCGCGAAGTGCAGTTCGATCCGGCCGGCCGCGAGCTCGTCGCCGTACGGTGCGCCGAGGCACGGCATCAGCACCTTGCCGCGCAACGCCGGATCGGGCGAATGCCAGTCGATGTCGAAATGCCGTGCATAGGCGCTATGCCGTCCCCACTCGAGAATATCGAGCCACCACGCGTTGCTCGACCCGCCCACACCCATATGATTCGGCACCACGTCGATAATCAGTCCCATGCCGCGTTCGCGCAGTTTGTCGACGAGCCGTTTGAGGCCCGCTTCGCCGCCGCATTCGGCGCTCACCTGGGTGTAGTCGACCGTGTCGTAGCCGTGCATCGAACCTGGCTCGGCTGTCGTGATCGGCGACGCGTACAGATGGCTGACACCGAGCGCAGCAAAGTACTCGACGTGTGCGAGCGCATCATCGAACGTGAAGTCCTTGTGGAACTGAAGCCGGAGTGTGGAACGCGGGACTGTCATGGTGTGTCGGGCCCCGAAGAAGCGTTAGCGGAATCAGAAGCTGACGCGGCAGAAGCCGGAGCCGCGGCGCTGCGCGCCCGGTCGACCGCAAGCAGGCGGTCGCTGAAGGCTGGCTCGTCGAACAGCTCATCGATCGGCAGCACGAGACGCCGGCGCCAGTTCGGATGCTCGTCGATTGAGCCCGGAAGGTTCGGTTGATCTTCGAGCGCGAGCAGATCCTCGAGCGGATACGTGACGAGCGGTGACGGCGTGGCGGCGACGAAGGCCAGTGCTTCATCCACCGGTGCTGATTCAGGTGGCGGCGCTGGGACGCCGTGCGGGGCGACACCGGCCCACTGGAACGCATCCCACAGGGCAGCGCGATCGCTGGCGCGCTCGGCCAGTGCCACTTCGACGGGATCGCGCCCATCGGCGCGCGGCAGGGTCTGTCCAATCTGATTGCGCCACACGATATCCGCGCCGCGCCACCAGCCGGTAACGGTGGGCAAATCGTGCGTGGTGGTGGTCGCCACTGCGGTTCGGTCCCAGTCGCGTGGCATCTTGAACCCGTTGCCCGCTCCGCTGCCTTCGAACCACAGCACGCGAATGCCCTCGATGCCATGCTCTTCGAGCCGTTCGCGGAAGCCTGGCGGCACCGTGCCGAGGTCCTCGCCGATCACAATCGAACGATGACGCCACGATTCGAGCGCGATGAGCCGCAGCATGTCTTCGAGCGGATAGCGTAGATACGCGCCGTTGGCCGCGCTTTCGCCGTCTGGCACGAGCCACAGCCGCCGCAGACCGAGAATGTGGTCGATGCGCACGCCGCCCGCGTGTGCAAACGCGGCGCGCAGCATGTCGATGAACGCCGAGAAGCCCTGGGTGCGCATGGCACGCGGCGAGAACGTGGTGAGCCCCCACGCCTGGCCGGCCTGGTTGAACAGATCCGGCGGTGCACCGACCGACACGCCTTGCAGCATGTCGTCGCGATACGACCACGCATGGCTGCCAGCGCTGTCGCAGCCGACGGCAAGGTCCGCGATCAGGCCGATCGCCATCCCCGCATCGCGGGCCGCATGCTGGGCATGCGAGAGTCCCTTGGCGGCGAGCCATTGCAGGAACAGATAAAACTCCACCTCATGCCGGTTCGCGTTGGCGAACGCTTCAACTTCCGCGCTGCGCGGATCGCGCAACGCCTCGGGCCAATTGCGCCAGTGACCGTTAGGCTCGGCTTGAGCAAGCTGCACTGCCTGCAACGCTTCGAAGCGCGCGTGATCTTCCAGCGAGCGGCCGCCCTTCACGCAGAACGCGTTGAATTCGAGCGCACGCGGTGCATCCTGAGCGCGATCGTGCACGCAGAACTGCTCGAACAATGTGCGCAACACCTTCAGTTTCAGTCGGACCGCCTGCGGCCAGTCGATCAGGTTCAGCCTTTCGAGCTGCGTCCACGTATCGCCGGCCTGGGCAGCTTCAATCGCAGCGCGCGCCGCTTCCGCGCCGAACACAGCTTCGACGTCGATATGCGTGACGTTGAGCCACAAGCGCGACGACGGCGAATACGGGCTGAAGCGCTCCGGTTCGGCGCTGAACATTGCATGCGTGGGGCTGACGGCAAGTGCGTGGGCGCCGCGCTTCGCACTTTCGATGGCGAGACGCGACAGCGCGGAGTAGTCGCCAATACCGCCATCGCCGGTGCGGCGCAAGCCGTAGATCTGTGCGGCCACGCCCCACAACGGCGGCATTGCCTCCTTGCGCGACGCCTGCCATGCATCCGCCACCGTATAGCAGCGTGCTGGCGCGACCGCGAGCGTGACGCGGTGGTCGTTGATGATGAGCGTGTGGTAACCGGGCTCATCGATCGGTGACAGCAGCGCCGCCTCGCCTTTCGGCGCGGTGAAGCGGCCATCGATCTGCGAGCCGCTTTCGAGTTCGACCCGATAGTGGCTGCCGGATTTGATCGCGGCCAGCGGCAGCGCGATGCCGCGCTCGCATTCGGCCGTCATCAGCGGTGGCAGCTTGCGGCCGGACAGTTCTGCTTCGAGCGCGGCGGTGCTCTGGCGCGTCTGGGTCGCGTTGCCGCAGGGCAAGCCCATGCGTTCGAGCAGCACGGCGAGTGTGCTTTCGGGCACGCGCTGGGTAACGTGGTGCGCGTTTTGCCACTCGACTTCGAAGCCCGCGCGGGCGGCGAGGCTGTCGATCGAACCGGCGGGGCGACGAGCGGGGCTCATGCGTGCCACTCCCGTTCTATCACCTTGCGCGCATCGTGGGTGTTGGCGTATTCGCAGACGTCGCCAGTCACCCATGCGATGCACGTATACGACGGCAACTGATGGCCCGCGATACGATCGCGTGCACGAGGCGGGGTTTCGAAGATCACTTTGCCTGAGGGTATGTCGGGAAGCGTCACGTCGTCGGAGCCCAGATTGAGCGCAATGGAAAGCGTTTCGCCATCGTCAAGCCGCCAGCGAGCGACAAGCGCGGTGGTGTCGCTGCCGTCCTGCGCCGTGAGCACGCTTGTACCGAGCGCTTTTGAATGCTCAAGGCGCGGCGTAACGAGTTTTGCGCGCACGGCGAGCGCGGATTTGTAGAAGTGCATCCAGTCGAGTCGGTCCTGAGCGTTAGGGTGCGCAGCGTTATCCACGGGCGGTGACGACGCAGCGAAGGTCTGCGGCGAGTTCGGATCGGGAATCTGCGCGCGGCGCTTTTCGTCGCTAAAGGAAGCGAAGCGCGCGAACTCGCGTCGCCGTCCTTCGCGCACAGCGTCGGCGAGGTCGCCGGCGTAATCGGTGAAGAACAGGAATGGCTGGTCGGAGCCGAATTCCTCGTCCATAAACAGCAGTGGAATTTGCGGCGATAACAGCAATAGGGCGGTAGCAGCACGCAGTGCGTCCGGCGAACTCAGTTTGCGCAGACGCTCGCCAAAGGCACGGTTGCCGATCTGGTCGTGATTCTGCAGGAACATCACGAACGAAGTGGGCGATACATGTCCGCTCGGTTCGCCGCGCGGCTTGCCGTCGTGGATCGGAGATGGTTCGCCCTGGTACGCAAAGCCTTCGCTGAGCACGCGCGCCAGTTTGCGGATCGGCTGATCCGCAAACGCGTGGTAATAGCCTTCGGTCTCGCCGGTCAGCAGCACGTGCAGGGTGTTGTGCGCATCGTCGTTCCACTGGGCATCGAAATACGTTTCGAGCAGGCTGGCCGAGTTGTGCTCGTTTTCGAGCACCAGATGCACGTGACGACCATGCCGCACCTTCGCGCGAATATGGTCCGAGAGATCGCGTAGCCACTCGTGATTGTCGATCGCGTGCACGGCGTCGAAGCGCAGGCCATCGAAGCGATATTCATTGATCCAGTAGAGCGCGTTGTCGCAGAAGAAATCGCTGACTTCCGTGCGATTGAAATCGATAGCCGGTCCCCAAGGTGTATGCGTGCCTTCGCGAAAGAACGGCTTGGCATACTGGTGCAGATAATTGCCGTCGGGGCCGAAGTGGTTGTAGACGACGTCGAGGAATACATTGAGACCGAGACCATGGGCCGCGTCGATCAGCGCTTTCAACTCGTCGGGGCGGCCATAGGCCGAATCAGGAGCGTAAGGCAGTACGCCGTCGTATCCCCAGTTTCGCTCACCGGGAAAATCGTTTAGCGGCATCAACTCAATGGCTGTCACGCCCAGTTCGGCAATTGCAGGCAGACGTTTCATCACGCCGGCATAGCCGCCGAGTGTGCCCACATGCAACTCGTACAGGACAGTCTCTTCCCACGGCCGGCCATGCCAATGCGCGTGCTGCCACGTATACGCGCGCGGATCGATCACTTCGCTCGGACCGTGCACGTCCTGCGGCTGGAAGCGCGAAGCAGGATCGGGCACGGCCAACTCACCATCGAGCCGGTAGCGGTACAACGTACCCGCGCCGCAATCGGCCTCGGTTTCGAACCAGCCGTTACCGGTCGGCGTCATCTCGTGCGTCCCGGCGGCAGCCGGGCCTTCGATCTCTACCTGTACCGCTTTGCACGACGGCGCCCAGAAGCGAAAACGCGTGCGCGGCCTGGCGCTCGCTGCACCGAGCAACTGCGCACCGAACGGCAAGCAATGCGCATGATGGCGCGCATGAGGATCAATCGGACTTTCGGACATGATTCATCACCATTCGGTTTTGCTCCGCCACCTCGGGTCCGCACACCATTACGTGTACGATTCGCCGTCGGTGGGCGACTGCGTGCCCGGGTCAGGCGGCAACGCCGTCAATAGCCGCTGGCCGTGTTGCGGACCCGCTTTCCAGCCGGCTTGCCAGTCTGCATCGCCCACCGCAGGCGCGGCCAGGATGACGAGGCCGTGTCCCGCCACTTCTACCTCCGGCATGGCCAATGGATGAGGCGGCGAGTCGGGGTTCGCGGTATCTAGCAGCACGTGCCATTCCAGGTGCGGCGGGGGCGGCGAAAAACGCAACGTGTCACCCGACGCATTGAGCATCATCAACAATACTTCCGTTTCGCCGTTGAGTCCGGGACCCGCGCGCCGCAACGTTAGCGCTCGTCCTTCAGGGTCTTGCCAGGCCTCGATGGTCAAGGGATCGCCGCGCTCGTCGAACCAGCCAATGTCATAGAGGCCGGGCAGCACTTCGCGGTCGCCGAACAGAAAACGTGTCTCGCGCAGCAGCGGATGCTGCTTGCGCAGGCCAATCACGCGAGCCACAAACTCGGTCATCCTGCGACCTTCCTCCGAGCCCGCGCGCTCCCAGTCGATCCATGATAATTCGTTGTCCTGGCAGTACGCATTGTTGTTGCCGTTCTGCGTGCGGCAGGCTTCGTCGCCGGCCAGCAGCATCGGCGTGCCGAGCGCCATGAACAGCGTCGCCATCAGCGAACGTGCGACGCGCGCGCGGGTTTCCAGAATCGCGGGATTTTCGGTGGGGCCTTCCACGCCCCAGTTCGAACTGCAGTTCTCGTTATGCCCGTCGTTGTTATTCTCGTTGTTGGCTTCGTTATGCTTTTGCTCGTACGCGACCATATCGGAGAGCGTGAAGCCGTCGTGCGACGCGACGAAATTGACCGACGCCCATGGCTTTCTGAAGCGGCGGTTAAACAGGTCCGCGGAGCCGGTCAGGCGAGCCGCAAGGTCGGGCCGCAGCCCGGCGTCGCCGCGCCAGAAGCGGCGCACGGTATCGCGGAAGCGGTCATTCCACTCAGCGAAGCCAGGCGGATGATTGCCGAGCTGATAACCGCCGGGGCCAATGTCCCACGGCTCGGAAATCAGCTTGCGTTGCGACAGGATCGGGTCCTGGCGCAGCGCGTCGAAAAAGCCCGAGCCCGGATCGAAGCCGGAGTGTTCGCGGCCTAACGTCACGCCGAGATCGAAACGGAAGCCGTCGATATTGAACTTGGTCGACCAGTAGCGCAGTGAATCCATCACCATCTGCAGCACGCGCGGATGCGGCAGGTTCAGCGTGTTGCCGCAGCCGGTGTCGTTGATATGGTGACGCTCGTCGCCGGGCACGAGGCGGTAGTAGCTGGCGTTGTCGAGGCCGCGCCACGAGACCGTCGGACCCATCTCGCCGCCTTCGCAGGTGTGGTTGTAAACCACATCGAGGATCACTTCGATGCCCGCGGCATGCAACTGCCGTACGGCGATGCGCATTTCGTCGAGCCGATGTGTGCTCAGATACGACGGCTCCGGGGCAAAAAACGACGCGGTGTTGTAACCCCAGTAGTTGCGTAGCCCGCGCTCCACCAGAAATCGGTCGTTCAGAAACGCGTGTACCGGCAGCAGCTCGACTGCGGTGACGCCGAGCTTTTGCAGATGGTCGATGAATTCCGGCGAGGACAGCGCCGCAAACGTGCCGCGCTCATGAGTGCGCAGATCGGGCCGTAGCATCGAGGCACCACGCACATGCGTTTCGTAGATGACGGTTTCGCCCCACGGCACGTTCGGCCGCGCGTCGTGCGACCAGTCGAACGCTTCGTCGATCACGACGCACTTCGGCATGCCTGGCGCCGAGTCGCGCCTGTCGATCGAAAGGTCGAGCCGGTTCGAATGCACGCGGTAGCTAAACAACGCATCGGACCAGCGAAACTGTCCGACCAGCTTGCGCGCGTAGGGATCGAGCAGCAGCTTGTGCGGATTGAAACGGTGCCCGTTCTGGGGTTGATAAGGACCGTGTGCGCGAAAGCCGTAGGCGGTGCCGGGATGCGCGTTCGGCAGATAACCGTGCCACACCTCATCGGTGCACTCGGGCAGCGTGAAGCGCCTGATTTCCTTGCGGCCGGTCGGATCGAACAGACAGAGTTCGATCTGCTGGGCATTGGCGGAAAACACGGCGAAATTGACGCCGAGGCCGTCCCAGCTCGCCCCCAGTGGATAGGGCGAACCCGGCAACAGCCGGTCGGGTAATACATGCGACATGGTTCCCGTCCTTGTTCTGATTGGTCGTGTCTTGCGGGGCGTCCACCCGTTCTTTGTCTCAGCCGCCTCAGTCCGGTTGGCTCAGTTAAGTTGGCTTGGCTCGGTGGCCTAATTATCCGCGCGCAGTACGATCGTCGAGAGCGGTGGCAGAATCAGCGAAGCCGAATGCGGCCTGCCATGGCTCGCGATCTCCTCGGTATGGATCAGCCCGGCATTGCCGACATTCGAACCGCCGTATACGCTGGCGTCGGTGTTGAGCACTTCGGTCCAGCGTCCGGCGAGCGGCATGCCGAGGCGATAGCCGAGCCGCGGCACCGGCGTGAAATTGCAGACCACCACCAGTTCGCTGCCGGCGCCGTCGACGCGTCGATAAGCGAACACGCTGTTGTCGCTGTCGTCGCCGATCAGCCATTCGAAGCCTCCGGGTTCGCAATCGAGCGTGTACAGCGCCGGTTCGTCGCAGTACAGATGGTTCAGGTCACGCACCAGCGTTTGCGCGCCATGGTGGAGCGGATCGTCGAGCAGATGCCAATGCGGCGAGCCGTCGTGATCGAACTCTGCCATCTGACCGAACTCGCCTCCCATGAAGAGCAGCTTCTTGCCGGGATGGGTCCACATAAAGCCGAAATACGCGCGCAGGTTGGCGAAGCGTTGCCAGCGGTCGCCCGGCATCTTGCCGAGCAGCGAGCCTTTGCCGTGCACCACCTCATCGTGCGAGAGCGGCAGCACGAAGCACTCCGAATACGCGTACACCATCCCGAACGTCATGTTGTGGTGATGGTAGCGGCGGTACACCGGGTCTTCGTGCATGTAGTTCAGCGTGTCATGCATCCAGCCCATGTTCCACTTGAACTCGAAGCCGAGGCCGCCGTCTTCGACGCGCGCGGTAACACCTGGCCACGCCGTCGATTCTTCGGCGATCGTGATCGCGCCAGGCACACCCGGCACATAGCCGACTTCGTGATTGAGCCGTTTGAGAAACGCGATTGATTCGAGATTCTCTCTGCCGCCATAGATATTCGGCACCCATTCGCCGGCGGCGCGCGAGTAGTCGCGATACAGCATCGAGGCGACCGCATCCACACGCAGGGCGTCCACGTGATAGCGCTTGAGCCAGGCCAACCCCGAGGCGACCAGGAACGCGCTCACCTCGTTGCGGCCGAGGTTGTAGATCATCGTGTTCCAGTCCTGGTGATAGCCCTCGCGCGGATCAGCGTGCTCGTAAAGTGGCGTGCCATCGAAGTTGATGAGGCCGTGCGCGTCGTTCGGGAAGTGCGCCGGCACCCAGTCGAGAATCACGCCGAGCCCGACCTCGTGCGCGCGATTGACGAACTGCGCGAACTGTTCGGGCTTGCCGAAGCGCGCCGACGGCGCGAATTGCCCCAGCGGTTGATACCCCCACGAGCCGCCGAACGGATGCTCGGCGATCGGCATGAATTCGATGTGCGTGAAACCCATGCCCTGGGCGTACGGAATCAGCCGGTCTGCGAGCTCGCCCCAGTCGAGGCTGCGATGGCCTTCCTCGGCGATGCGCAACCACGATTCGGCGTGCACCTCATAGATGGAGATCGGCGAGCGTGGCGTCTGATTGGCGCCGCGCGATTGAATCCATGCGCTGTCGGTCCACGGAAACTGCTCGATCTCGTCGACGTGCGCGACCACCGATGCCGTAGCAGGCGGTTTCTCGGTTTGCATCGCGCATGGGTCGGCTTTCAGCGGCAGCGGATGGCCGTCGCGTGAAAGCAGCTCGTATTTGTAGCGCGTACCGGCACCGACACGTGGCACGAACAACTCCCACACGCCCGCCTGATGACGCAGGCGCATCGGATGGCGGCGGCCGTCCCACGAGTTGAAGTCGCCCACCACGGAGACGCGCCGCGCGTTGGGCGCCCATAGCGCAAAGCGCACGCCAGGCACGCCGTCGACTTCCATCGGGCGCGAGCCGAGGCATTCGAGCACCGCGTACGGGTCGCCGTTGGCAAGCCGGTGCAGCGGTTCATCACCGAGGATCGGCCCAAACGAATAGGTGTCCTCGATTTCCTGCACCGATCCGTGCCAGTCGATGCGCAGCCGGTACGGGACGGCTGCACTAACGCGGCCCACGAACAGCCCGTTGTGATGAATCTTCTGCAGCTCGCCGAGCGTCGCGCCGTCTGCGCGCGAAATAACCGTGACATGCGCGGCATTCGGCAGAAGCGCGCGTACCACTGCACCCGCGTCGCTCTGATGCAGGCCCAGTTGCGAAAAGGGATCAGGATGCCGCGCTTCGACTAGTGCGTCGAGATCGAGCGGTTGCAGGTCGGCGGTCGGATCGTATTCACTCATAATCGCCCTCAGCCGGGTTAGGCGGTGTGGCGCCAGGGGAGCCTGGCGCCGATGTATCGTGTGGGGTGCCTGTATCGCCGAGCATCCGGCTCGCGAGCGCGGCGAGGCCGCGCACCGGCAAGCTGAGCCACGTCGGACGATTGGCGGCCTCGTAGCGGATTTCGTAAGCGGCCTTTTCGATCAGGAAGAGATCGAGTAGCCCCTGTTCCGACGCGGGTGCGACCAGCGGTTGCGCCGCAGCGGCGACCGCTGCGCGGTATTCGCCGAGGAAGCTCTCTGCAGCGTAGACGCGGAAGCGGTCGAACAGCGCACGCTTGCGGTCTGCGGTCTGTTGCGGAGCGCTTTCCGTGGTGGATTGCGCCGCTGCGCTCGCATACGAATACGAGCGCAGCAGACCGGCGACATCGCGCATCGGACTCGACTTCTGACGACGTTCGTCAAGCGAGCGCGCCGGCTCGCCCTCGAAGTCGATCAGATACGCATCGCCCTGGGCGACCAGCACTTGCCCGAGGTGGAAGTCGCCGTGAATCCGTGTGCGCAATGCGCCGGCATCCGAAGGTACGAGCTTCGCCACTGCTGCGGTG
>Ga0302315_10004092_pt1 | contig 12840 bp, 9 predicted proteins | sample III_Palsa_N3_1_FD_200532 | JGI IMG/M metagenome (GOLD analysis project Ga0302315, IMG submission 200532) | Peat permafrost microbial communities from Stordalen Mire near Abisko, Sweden - III_Palsa_N3_1 | ecosystem: Environmental > Terrestrial > Soil > Palsa > Peat permafrost | place: Sweden... | reverse complement strand
CCCTTATCACTATACTCACCTATCAGCCGGTAGATCCGGTTGGCATCAGGCCACGATTTATCATAACTCAGCTCATCGCGGATATACAGTGCAATTAACAAACAGGCGGCAATGCTGAATGCAAAGCCCCCGATCTTAATGGCCGCGTACATCTTTTGATTGCGGAGTTGCCGTACGGCGATCTTGAAATAATTTTTAAACATATTATTGCGATTTAATCTCTCATGAGACCACATCGTGGTGGTTTCATGATTCGAAATTACCGCTTCAAACCGGGGGTGTCGTCCCAGTTTATAAACTGGGAGCTCTTTTTTCAGGGCGTTTTTATATTCCACCGGGCTTTTGCCTGTCACCTCTTTAAAAATACGGTTAAAGGTGCTTTTTGAATTGAAGCCGGAGTCATAGGCGATACCCAACAGGGTTAGGTGATCGTGAGCAGGGTTCTGCATTTTCCTGGCCACTTCTGTAACACGATATTCACTGATGAATTCATGGAAGTTTTTTTTGAGCGCCGTATTGATGATCCGGGATAATTCATGAGGAGTGAGGCCAAGCTTTTCTGCAAGAGCGTTTAAAGTTAGATCGGGATCCTGATGGTATCGTTTAGCCTGCATGGCTTTCTTCAGCCAGGCGCCTTTTTGCCTCAGTGCCCCAGATGCCGACGGTTTTGAAAGCAAAACGTCCCGGCCCTGTTCGCCTGCTTCAGGTCTTAAAAAAGCTACGGCCGCAATCCAGATCATTATTACCGCCAGCATTAGATACAAAGGATAGTAAGCATGTATGCCTAACCGGCCATGATAATAAAAACAATCCGCTGCGGTATAAGGGATCCACAATAGCCAAAGCAGGACAAAACCTGCCAACAAGCGATGCAGCCAGCGCAATTCGTACCGGTACCTGTCCCTCACCTCATTAAATTTCAGCCCCTTGTAAAAACGTTCTATAAGCTGGTGGGCGAAGCGCAGGTAGGTGATGACAGAAATTGCCGTCAATAGCTGCAATAACGGGTTAAGCTCCTTAAAGATCAGCGTATTATAAGTTGCAGCGCCCGTCCAAATGCTCTCCTTAATCTCCAATACAAAAATGCCAGACTCCGCGAGTAAGGGGCTGAAATGCAGTATATCTTTCCAATGGAATTTATATTCAGGACGGGTTATTTTAAGCACATAAAAATAGATCAGGGGGCCAAGCATCAACGAAAACTGCAGTGACAGCCAGTTCCAGTGGGGGAAGGACGTACTCAACCGGATGTCTATACCCAATACCCAAATCGCCCGCAAAACGATAGTTCCAAGGGCCAGCGCCAAAAACCTATTTGCAGTCCTGTTGATCTTTTTAGTGAACCATAGCTGTAGCGCGAACGTCAGCCCGATAAAGATCGTCCCCAGGAAGGCCAGGTCGTATAGGGTGATATGGGAAGTATATGCATTCAAGTAGTTCAATTACGTCAATCGCTGTTCCAAATCGCTAACCTAATGATAGATAATAAATTATACAATATCTTAAATATGTATTGTAACAAAAACGGACACGCGCCCGTCCGGTTTTGAATTGATTGTGAGATAATTAAAGCCGTCAATTCGTTTTTTTAATTGAAGCACTATAAATTGGCGCCACTGAACTTCGCGACTTGTTCGGCATCCACTTCAAATTGCAGTTGCGTCTCTTTCGGCGTAAAGCCAAACGTTTCGTTTAGGTGGATAATAGCCTTGTTCGCTTCGTAGCAATTGGTTTCAATTGTGTCAATCCAGGGAAAACGATGGAAGGCCTCTTCGGTCATCGCAGCTTTCAAAAAGGCGGCGATTTTTTTATTCCGGTATTGGGCAATGACTCCTGTCATTTCCTGGTTTGCAATGGTGGAATCGGGATAGACCAGCATTATCGAGATACCAACTAACAGGTCATCCAGGTCTGAAAGCATTAGGAGGAGCATTTTTACACCGTTTTTTTTGAACAACTCCATTTTATGCTTCACCCGTTCCACGGTTTCTTCAAAATATTCCCTGGTGTCGGCCCTCACAATGCCATTCATCAGGGTCGTCAAAAGAGCTGCATATTCACTATATATATTTTCCGGGACGTATTCATAAATCATCAATTTTAGTTCCCCGGTTTCTATGTATTTGTTTTTTTGCAAGGCATTTAATAACTCGCCATTAAGGTTATTCCTGGAGAGCTGGTAAAAATTGAGTTTGTTCACCATTTGCCCGTTAAAACATCCCATCATTTCAATGATCGAAGGATTCACGGTTGTTATTCTGAATGATCTGAAATGACCGCCGTTCAATAATTGCAGAATCGCGTTTGCTGTTGTTGTTAACAGGACGATAGATTGCTCCGCCAGGATGGTATCGAGGTTGATAAAAAGCATCTCGTTGTGAGAATTATCTTTTTTAGTAAACGAGGTCACCACCAAAACCAATTTGTCTTCGTTGTAAAGGAGCTTAAATTTTTTCTGTTTGCCCTTCAGGCTTTCCTTCAGCCAAAATTTGTATTCGCCGGATGATATCGACGTTTTGGCAATCGTGTTGTAAAAGCTGAAATAGTCGTCCCAGGCTTTGTCACCAGCGTCAAACGGATCAAAATCGACAATCGCAAACATTTCGTCTTTAAATACACAAACATACCATGCGCCTTTCAGCTGTTAAACAGCTGTTAGAATTCTTATCAGAATTTAAACTTAGCCTTATTGATGCCTAATAGAATGCTAACAATAGGGGTATACTTTTACTTCTGTAAAAAATATTCCTGTTTAAATGAATACCCACCTCCTCACCAACGCGCGCATCGTTACACCCGGCGAAAACTTTATCGGAACAGTTGAAATTGAAAATGGGCTGATCGCATCGGTGGTAAAAGATAAATTTTACGCATCGGGTATCGATCTAAAACAGCAGTGGCTGATACCTGGCTGCATCGATATTCATACCGATTATCTTGAAAAAGAGCTCTACCCACGTGCAAGCGCAGCGTTCCCTTTGCCATTTGCGCTTCACTTTATGGATGCCCGTGCGGCGGCCTGCGGCATAACCACCGTGTTTAGCGCGGTGAGCTTCCAGGATAACGAAGGCAAAAACCGCAGCCTGGGCGAGGCACTTGAATTAGCACAACAGATAGACCTGGCGCGGCATTCGATGCTGGTGCGCCATTTTTTGCATGCGCGGATAGACCCTAATACTGACAAGATATTGGAATATTTGGAACCGTTGCGGCAACTGGAAAGCTTGTACATGGTGGTGTACAACGAGCAAATCCCCGGGCAGCGCCAGTTTACCATTGAACAACAGGTGGCGCTACGAATGAAAGCGTTCTCCATTAGTCGCGAAGAGGCGCTGGACAGGCTTCTGACGCAAATTGAAAAAGCAAAACAAATCAATAACCGCCAGGCAATACTCGACGCATTTAAAGATAAATACATCATCGGCAGCCACGACGATACCAGTGTTGAGCATGTGGAAGAAGGCCAGGTTTTTGGCGCCAGGCTTTCGGAAATGCCCACTAGTCTTGAAGCGACCCGACGGGCGAAGGAACTGGGTTTATGGGTTTGCCTGGGCGCGCCAAACTACTATAGGGGCGGCTCGCATTGCGGAAACCTGTCCTGCTGGGAGGCTTTGGAAGAGGACCTGGTAGATATATTGTGCAGCGATTACCATTTCCCGACTATGCTGGCCAGCGTTGTAAAAATGATTGAGGAGGGCATTAGCCCGAGTAAGGCCGTGAACATGGTTTCGCTGAACCCTGCTACCCTGTTGAATTTTCACAATGAAACCGGAAGTATTGAAACGGGTAAAAGGGCTGACCTGGTGGTATTTGAAAGCAAAGGATCGTTCGCGTCGGTGTCGCATGTTTTTGTTGATGGCGTGAGCAAATACCGCGCGGATTATACGCAGGGCGTGCAACCATTATCAGCAGAAAAAACCCAGGATTGGGCTGTGTTGAAGGACAGTTTGTTGTAAGGATATGAAAATCGGCGTTATAGGCGACATTCACGAGGATATAGTTGCCTTAAAAAAAGCATTTGAGCTGCTGGAGGCTGCCGGGTGCGATGAGGTGGTGTGTTTGGGTGATATTGTTGGCTATAAGGTGAATACGTATCATTACCTGGATACCCGCAGTGCCCACGAATGTATTGCGATGGTAAAGGCCAATTGCAGCCTGGTGGTGATCGGTAATAACGACCTTTACCAGGCCAAAAGGATACCCCGTTATAGTGGCGATTTCGAATTTCCGGAAAACTGGTATGAGCTTGATTTTTTTGAGCGCAAGACGCTGAGCGACAACCGCGTCTTTCTTTATGAAGACGTGCAGCTGCCGGCGTTGATCACAGGCGTTGACAAAGCCTACCTTCGGGATCTGCCTGAGTTTGAAGTAAGGGATTACGGCGGGCACAGGGTGTTCTTTTCGCATTTCGCTTATCCTGACCTGCATGGGGTTAAGACCTCTTTCCCGCAGGAGGCCGGGGCTTACCACGACCACCTGGAGTTTATCAGGCGACACGATTGCCGGATGGGTTTTTCGGGGCATATGCATTTTGAAGGCGTTAGTGTTTGCAACGAATACCATATTGAACGCAACCCATTCGGTAAGTACAAGCTAAACAACCAATTGCAGTGGCTATATGGCCCATGTATAGCGCGCTGCCAGTTTAATAACGGCCTGCTGATATTTTACCCCGATAAATTTGAGGTAGAGGCGGTGCCCTTAGTATTTGTGTGACAAAAAACCCATCCGATGAAGTATATTTATCTTGTTGCCGCGTTGATCCTGTTTATTAATGTCGGCAAGACGCCTAAAGCCAGCCTTGTATTGCTGGACGGCAATATTGTTACCCTGAAAGCGAAAGGCGACCGGGCGCAGGCCATTGCCATTAGCAACGGAAACATTGTGGCCGTTGGACCGGATGCAGTTATCCGGACTTTTGTGGGCGATAGTACGAAAGTTATCGACCTTAAAGGCAAAACCGTGCTTCCGGGCTTTAACGATGTGCATATGCATCCGGCAGCCATCTATAATTTTGACAAGCCTTATGCGGTGCTGAAGCTGGACACGGTTACTTCGATGCGAAACCTGATCGCTTTGCTGAAAAAGAAAGCCGCAATTACTCCAAAAGGTGTACTGATCAGGGGCGTTGGCTATAATGAAACCAAGCTGGGCGGCCAGCCGATACGCGACAGTCTTGACGAGGCATCCACAGATCATCCCATTCAAATATCGCATGTGAGCGGACATTTGTCGGCTGCTAATTCCTATTTGATGAACCTTAACGGGATAGACGAAAATACCAAAGACCCTGCCGGAGGGGCCTTCGAACGCTACCATGGCACCAATAAACCGGATGGTATTTGCAAGGAAACTGCTGCGGGATATTTGCATCGGTCGAAAAAAATTGTGTATCCGTCCCAGCCAACAGAAGCAGAGGAAATCGAAGGGTTTCGTAATTTTTTTAATGATGTATTGGCAAACGGGGTAACCAGCATAGGCGATGCCTGGACTACCCCTGAAAAAGTGGTGATTTACCGTAAACTGGTGGCGGAACATTTCCCAATGCGGTTTAATATTTTGATGGGAACGCCTTATGCCAATGACCTGATCACAGGTAAAATAGCGCGGACAAATACGCCGTATTTAAGAATTGAAGGGGTTAAAGTGATCCAGGGTAACTCCCTAAGCGGGAAAACCTGCTGGTTATACGAACCTTACGATATGATCAACCCCGTTACCGGGAAAAGGGATTACTACGGCATACCGCCGGCGAGGAGCCAGGCATCGCTGGATAGTTTGTTTTTAAGGATACATAAGGCCGGTTTGCAGATCGCCGTTCATTCAAATGGCGACCGGGAGATCGATATGGTGATCTCGGCGATGGAAAAGGCACAGGCGGCAGATCCACGACCCGATCCGCGTCACCGTATTGAACATTGCAGCATAACCAACCAGGGCATTTTGGATAAGATCAAAAAGGACAAGATCATCCCGGTATTCCATTGTTATATGTATGAGTTGGGCGACAAAATGCTGGTTTACGGTAAAAAGCGGATGGCCATGCTGCATCCCACCAAAACGGCAATGGATATGGGCATTATATACGCCCTGCACTCTGATGCGCCAATCTCACCATACCCTGCCATGATCCGGCTGGGCAGCGCGGTCAACCGCAAAACCAGGGACGGCGGAATTGTGATAGGCGGCAACCAATGCATCGGCGCCGAAGATGCGATCAAAGCTTATTGTTACGGCGGCGCCTATTGTACTTTTGAAGAAAAGAAAAAAGGCCGGCTGATACCCGGCCAATACGCGGATATGATCGTCCTGGATAACGACCCGACCACGATCGATCCGGAGAAAATTTACGATATCAAAGTGCTGACGACTATTTCAGGCGGTAAAGTTGTTTATCAAAGGCCAGGGTATTAAACCTAACATAGATCAATCTTAACACTTATGAGCAAAAAACTATTTAGAGCGGTTGACAGGTACATCGAAAGCCTGCTGGGCAAAGAAGATAAAGCGCTTAAATCGGCCGGACGGCAAATGAAGAAAGCGGGCATTCCGCCGATGAATATATCGGCAAACCAGGGCAAATTTTTGCAGGTATTGGCGCGGATGGCTAACGCGAAAAAAATACTGGAGATCGGTACCTGTGGTGGCTACAGCACCATTTGGCTTGCGCGTGCGCTGCCCGTGGACGGGCACCTCATTACCCTGGAGATCGATAAGGATTACGCCGCCGTGGCCAGGGAGAGCATTATAAAAGCAGGGCTGGATACCATAGTCGATATCAGGGTGGGAAAGGCGCTGGATATCTTAAATGAGCTGGATGCGGAAGACTGCGGTCCTTTTGACATGATCTTTATCGATGCAGATAAACCGCCTTATACCGAATACTTTGAGCTGGCTTTAAAGTTATCGAGGGCCGGGACTGTGATTGTAGCCGACAATGTGGTCCGTGAGGGCAAGGTTTTGGATGAAAAGCACCCGGATGAGAAGGTAAAAGGGGTGCAGCGGTTCAATAAAATGCTGGCAGGGAATGATAAGGTGACGGCGACGATCATTCAAACAGTAGGGGTGAAGGATCACGACGGAATGGCGATCGCGGTGGTGAATTAGTACATTTGGGGGCCATGGTGGCCATTGACGGAGAGGTGCGCTTTCTGGAACGTATCGCTGCCGCTACTGCCATTTTCCTTGCGCAAACTGCAAACCGGCAACTGCAAACGGCATGCTACTTCTCTTCCTCCAACATATTACTCCTTCGCCACAATACTTCCCTGGAACGTAATTGGGTCACGGTGGGAACTGATCACTACGAGAGAAGCGTAGCCATCTGCAGAAATATCCAGCTGCATTTGCTGCACATCGCGCCAGTTGGTCAGGTTATTGTCTTTAGGTTTGATGGAAATTTCCCAGCCGCCTTTTTTACCTTGCTTTTCGTTGTAGCTAAAATCAGTGGTCGTGAACTTGATTCCGCCTTCATCAGTGCCAGGGTTAGGCGCCAAATAAGCGCGGCCAAAGTAGGGTAGGTAGGCTGTGATGCTATCCTTTGAAATTTTGAGGTCGTACAAATCGGTTAGCTGACGGCTATCCCCGCGCTGGGGAATAGCGTAGTCGGCCTCAAAAAAATAGCGGTCGCCCTCCACCATGTTTTTTATTTTATCTTTCTTATCGGCTTTTGAGTTTTGCGCAGTAGCAATTCCGAGGGTTGAGGATGCAATAGCTGCTATCAATGCGGACTTTATTAAACGTTTCATATCTAATGGCTTAACGTAACTAAAACGCCCGGAAAAAATAAAAATTGTGAGTGGCACAGCCTGAATTAATGGTTTAACTCTCCTCACCACTCACATCTTATATCTCATATCTCACGCTCATATCAAACTTACACTTCTTTTCACAAAGTCGGTTAATTCTGCCCCGGTTAATAACCCTTGCGAAAGCAGTGCCAGATCGAAAGCCTGTTTACTCAACTGTGCCTGCAATTCTTCGTTCTCTTCGCTTGCGATGCGGCTGATCAGTTTATGGTTTCCGTTGATGATCACTTTATAATTATCAGGCATGCTGCCATAAAAGCCCATGCCGCCGCCCATTGCCGCCATCTCCTTCATGCGGCGCATAAATTCGTCCATTGTTATGGTCACCGGTAACTCTTCCGGGTTCAGGCTTTCCACTTCTATTTTATAGCCAGGCTTGGATATTGCCTTTTCGAAAACGGTTTTAACCTTAGCCGATTGCTCTTCGGTTAACACATGTTCGGGCGCGTCGTCCTTTTTGATCAGTTTATCGGCAACATCGGCATCCACCCGTTTAAAGGAGGTTTTTTCAAGCTTGTGCTCTATATGGCCTATGAAATGATTGTCGATAGGGGTATTCATCAGCAAAATATCGTAGCCTTTTTTCTCGGCCGAATCGATAAATGCGTGCTGCTTTGCCGGATCATTGGTATAAATGTAAACGAGGTTACCGTCTTTGCCGGTTTGCTCTGGCGCTACCTTTTCTTTATATTCGTTTAAAGTGTAATTTTCCTTTTTAGTGTTAGTAAGCAGCACAAAATCTTTGGCTTTATCATAAAATTTATCGTCGCTGATCACACCATATTTTACAAACAGCCCAATGTCCGACCATTTTTCCTCGTAAGCTGGGCGGTCGTTCTTAAACAGGTCTGCCAATTTATCAGCTACTTTTTTAGTGATATAGGTGTTTATCTTCTTTACGTTGCTATCGGCTTGCAGGAAGCTGCGGGATACGTTCAGCGGGATATCTGGTGAGTCGATGACGCCGTGCAGCAGCATCAGGAACTCAGGAACAATATCCTTTACCTCGTCGGTAATAAATACCTGGCGCGAGAACAATTTGATCTTGTTGCGCTGCACCTCAAAATCATTTTTCAGTTTCGGGAAATACAATACGCCGGTAAGGTTGAACGGATAGTCCACATTGAGGTGTATCCAAAACAACGGGTCTTCCGAGAATGGGTAAAGTTGTTTATAAAAATCCAGGTAGTCCTGGTCTTTTAAATCTGCAGGTGCTTTGGTCCATATCGGGTTAGTATCGTTGATGATGTTATCTATCTCAACGGATTTATATTTGGTTTTGCCTTCTTCGTCAACGCCGTCTTCTTCTTCCTCGGTTTTGGTGCCGAATTTAATGGGTACCGGCAAAAACTTGCAGTATTTATCAAGTATTTCCTGCAGTTTGTATTTGCTTAAAAATTCTTCCGAATCCGCATTGATATGCAGCGTGATCTCTGTTCCACGTTCTTCCAGGGTACCTTCGCTGATCTCGAATTGCGTACTGCCGTCACATACCCAATGAGCGGGTTCGGCGCCTTCCTGGTAGGATAAAGTCTGAATTTCAACGCTATCGGCCACCATGAATGAGGAGTAAAAACCAAGGCCGAAGCGGCCGATGATCTCGTTGGCGTCTTTGGCTTCCTTAAATTTCTCGACAAATTCAGTAGCGCCCGAAAATGCGATCTGGTTGATATACTTTTTGATCTCTTCGGCGGTCATCCCAAGCCCGCGATCGGAAATGGTGATGGTTTTGGCCTTTTCATCAAAGGCAACTTCGATCTTGAGGTCGCCCAGTTCGCCGTTATACTGGCCCAGCGCGCTTAATCGTTTGATTTTTTGGGTAGCATCCACGGCATTTGATACCAGCTCGCGCAAAAATATCTCGTTGTCCGAATACAGGAATTTTTTAATTATCGGGAAGATGTTTTCGGTATGGATCGAAATCGTGCCTTTTTCTTGCATAATATTATCTTTTTTTGAGTTATTGTTTTTGTGACGAATGTAACATAACAATGGCCGTTCCAAAAGACAATGGGTTGACAAATTGGCAGGACGGTCGCAAATAAAAATAAATGTACATTATACATTTTATTTCTCGAATCCTTGTTTTATCTTTGTATTAAGCCTTTCGGTTTAACCAATTATAATTACCCTTGATATGAGAAGTGCGCTTCAGATTTGTTTGATTATTTGTGTGCTTGCGGTTTTTTCGTGCTCAAATAAAACTACACCCACACCAACTCCACCCAAAACCACCCCAAAGTATACGCCGCCGACAGTGGCTTCAGGTTTTGCCAAAGGAGCAGACATCAGTTGGGTTACCCAGATGGAAGCTTCAGGGTATAAGTTTTACAATACCAGCGGAACCCAGGAGGACCTGTTCGCATTGATGAAAAGTCTGGGTTTTAACGCAATAAGACTACGCGCCTGGGTTAACCCAACGGGAGGCTGGTGCAATACCGCCGACGTACTCGCAAAGGCGGAGCGGGCTAAAAATGCCGGATTAAACATCCTGCTCGATTTTCACTACAGCGATACCTGGGCCGATCCAGGCACCCAGACCCCTCCGGCAGCCTGGGCCTCGCTCAGCTTAACGGCACTCCAAAGTACATTATATACCTACACCGTCAGCGTTATGGATACCCTGCAAAACCACGGCATTACGCCAACCTGGGTTCAGGTTGGTAACGAGGTTGACGATGGCATGCTTTGGCCAACCGGGAATGCGACCTCCAACATGGCTAACTTTGCCGCATTGGTGGAACAGGGATATAAAGCCGTTAAGTCGGTAAGCAGCACCACGAAGGTGATCGTTCATGTATCCAACGGGTATGACAATACGCACTTTGAATGGCTTTTTGACGGGTTAAAAGCAAACGGCGCCCAATGGGACATCATTGGCATGTCGTTATACCCGTCGACCACTGACTGGCAGACCTACGACACCGAATGCCTGGCGAATATCAACACCCTGGTAGCCCGATATAATACGCCTTGTATGGTGGTTGAAGTAGGCATGGAGGAGGACCAGCCGACTATTGCGCTAAACTTTTTGACCGATATAATTACCAAGGTGAACTCCGTTTCCGCCGGTAACGGGCTGGGCGTTTTTTATTGGGAACCTGAAGCCTATAACTGGCAAAGCTATGGGCTGGGTGCATTTACCACCAATGGCGAACCGACTGCGGCGCTGGAGGCATTCGGGAATCCTTGATGTAAAGTAAGCGGGAACTAATCTTTTTGGGCAAAGAATGGTATAAAATTTTAACGGGATATATCAATAAACTACCCAAAGCAAGGTCACCAGTCAATTTTCTGTTAAGTTTCCTATCTGTCCGGCGCTGCAAGTTTTAATCTTTCGGGCTCTTAAACTTTAACTAACCTAATTTAACCGGTATCCTCTTAAATCATTGCTGTTATAAGCGTAACGGCAACAATTCCCACAAGTAGCGCCACAGCATAACTAAGCGACAGCCCGATCAATTTTGTAACACTTCGAAACCGGCTTCGGTGATAAACTACCCTTAACGCACGGTATAAATACCAAATGGAATAAAGGATGGCGAGGGTGTTGAGGCATTGATCAACCACCCCGTCAAGAGGGAAGGGCATCCCGATCAGTATTAATATCCCTGCAAACAGGAAGAAAAAACAATGGAAATGGAACGCGAAGATCAGGTGCTCCACATAAAACTTTCCGTTTTTATAAAAACTAAGTCCCAGTATCAGTGCAAACAATGGTAGCATCACGAACATCATTTTGGGAATATTGTGCTGTATATCTTCTTCGAATTGCTCCCGTGCGTTGTGTCCATATTTTTCATTGTATTTCAGGAAACTTTCGGAGACCGTCCTTTCAAAAAAATTGTCCCGGTCTTTTGGCGCTTTGAGTTTCTGTTTCGCCGTGTATTGGGCAAGAGTGGAATCGCCGTCGTCAAGGAATAATTTTGAGTTGTCGGATACCCCATACCTTTTTCCGGCATCAATATACCGCAAAGCCTTCTTTCGCTGCTCAGGGGTTAAACTTTTGTCCTTTTTAATTTCGGTAACAACAGAGTCAGTAGCAGCCTTTTGGTTGGCGGGGCTGCCAAAGCTTACAACCTGATGCCCGCTTTTAAATAACAACAAGAAATAAACAACACTGATAAAAATATACATCTTAACCGGGTGCAGGTATTGCACACGGTGGCCGGCCATATATTCGTTGGTGAGGAAGCCAGGTTTAAAAAGCAAAGGCTTTAACGTATGAAAAAATTGGTGGTCGAAATGGAAGTAATCGCTGATGGCATGGTTCATCATATGGCCAAAGCCTTCCTTTATTTCGAGATTTTCCTGCCCGCAATTGTGGCAAAACTTACCTTCCAGAATCGTTCCGCAGTTTAAGCAGTTGTTTTCGTGCCGGTAATGTTTTTTCATGGGTTTGGTTGATATTTACTTTTGTTGATTATCAATTGGAGGTGGTAAGGTAGCCCTATAAGGGCTCAACGGCCAGCTTTGCTACAGGGTTGTGTTTGTAACGAAACACAAAAGGAAAAACAATCGCGATTACAAGCGCGTAGGCAGCAAATGAAAGCCAGATACCGTGCCAGTTTTTGCTATGATCGGGCAGGGTAAAAAAGGCGTCGATAATAACACCGCTGGCGATGCTGCCAAACAAGGCGCCAAAGCCGTTTACCATCATCATAAATAAGCCCTGGGCGCTGCCTCTTATCTCGGGCGGGGTTTGCGTTTCGACGAACAAGGACCCGGAGATATTGAAGAAATCGAATGCCATGCCGTAAACAATGCACGAAAGAATGATCATCCATAAGCCGCCAGCCGGATCGCCAATGGCAAATAATCCAAACCGTAGTACCCAGGCCAACATACTGATGAGCATTACATTCCTGATCCCGAATTTTTTCAGGAAGAACGGTATAGCAAGGATAAATAGGGTTTCGGACACCTGTGACACCGACATAATGATTGCCGGAAATCTTACGGCGATGGTATTTTTGTAAGCAGCTACATTTTTAAAATCGCCAATAAAAACATCGCCATAAGCATTTGTCAG